>Ga0206935_10008_pt1 | contig 92911 bp, 94 predicted proteins | sample Alteio_BWOrgHeat_13_FD_152924 | JGI IMG/M metagenome (GOLD analysis project Ga0206935, IMG submission 152924) | Enriched cells from forest soil in Barre Woods Harvard Forest LTER site, Petersham, Massachusetts, United States -... | ecosystem: Environmental > Terrestrial > Soil > Temperate forest >...
TTGCAATTTTCTTTCCATCGCGCATCTGGTAATATTTCTCAGTCGGTATTAAAACCTGCGGAACCAGGTGCGTTATGCCCAGCCGGCTGATCTCCGCATCTATATATTGCTTTACCTTTTTCTCTTTGCCGCTAATAGCCCGCACCACATACCATTTTAATTGATCGCTCATCGTTATTCAAATAATTAGGCTAGTGATTTATAAAACTGGTGAAGTATAAAATTGACGCTTTGGTCCATCACGAGTATAATCATGGCGATGATCAGTGCGGCAATCAGCACCAGGATGGAACTGTTCCACAATTCACCCCAGGTTGGCCAGGTTACTTTCTGGGTCAACTCTACATAAGACTCTTTTATATACTCAGATACTTTAGACATTTTATACTTTTATAATATGCACGGGAACAAGGATTCGAACCCTGATCAAAGGTTTTGGAGACCTCTATTCTACCATTGAACTATTCCCGTTTATCCTAATCCCCCAAAGGGGCTTTTTTAATCAACAAAGTACTTAGCCACTTTGGCTAAGTACTTTGTCTAAATTAACCTTACCTTTTCTTCCCCCTTTTGGAGGCAGCTGGCTTGGCTTATTTTAATATTTCGGTTACCTGACCGGCGCCTACTGTACGGCCACCTTCACGGATAGCGAAACGTAAGCCTTTTTCCATTGCGATAGCGTTGATCAGCTTTACAGTGATGGTAACGTTATCACCAGGCATAACCATTTCTACGCCTTCGGCTAAAGTGATCTCACCAGTAACGTCAGTGGTACGGAAATAGAATTGCGGACGGTATTTGTTGAAGAAAGGTGTGTGACGGCCACCTTCAGCTTTCGACAGTACGTAAACTTCTGCTTTGAAATCGGTGTGCGGAGTTACTGAACCTGGTTTGCAAATAACCATACCACGACGGATATCGGTTTTTTCAATACCACGCAACAATAAACCTACGTTGTCACCTGCTTCACCACGATCCAGTATCTTGCGGAACATTTCCACACCTGTAACGGTTGATTTCAGGTTTTCAGCACCCATGCCCAGGATATCAACCTGGTCGCCGGAGTTGATAACGCCACGCTCGATACGACCAGTTGCAACAGTACCGCGACCAGTGATCGAGAATACGTCTTCAACAGGCATCAGGAACGGCAATTCAGTCAGACGCGGAGGAATTGGGATATGTGCATCAACTGCATCCATCAGTTCCATGATCTTACCAACCCATTTCGGATCAGCATTCAGGCCACCAAGGGCTGAACCCTGGATAACAGGGATATCGTCGCCCGGATAATCGTAGAATGATAATAATTCGCGGATTTCCATCTCAACAAGTTCCAGCAATTCCGGATCATCAACCATATCTACTTTATTCATAAACACAACCAATGAAGGCACGCCAACCTGGCGGGCTAAAAGGATGTGCTCGCGTGTTTGCGGCATCGGACCATCAGTAGCGGCAACAACTATAATTGCACCGTCCATCTGGGCAGCACCGGTAACCATGTTCTTCACATAGTCGGCGTGTCCCGGGCAGTCAACGTGCGCGTAGTGACGGGTTGCTGTTGAATATTCAACGTGTGCGGTGTTAATAGTAATACCACGTTCTTTTTCTTCAGGAGCCGAGTCGATTGAATCGAATGAACGGGCTTCTGAGAAACCTTTGTCAGCCAATACCTTTGTAATCGCTGCGGTAAGGGTTGTTTTACCGTGGTCAACGTGACCGATAGTACCGATATTTAAATGCGGCTTACTGCGGTCATACTTTTCTTTTGCCATGATCTATATTTATTATTTACAGGTTAATTTTAACTTTAAGTTTATTTTTCAATACTTGAGCCAACAATGGGATTTGAACCCATGACCTCTTCCTTACCAAGGAAGTGCTCTACCCCTGAGCTACGTCGGCTGATTTTTTAGCTCATTGGTTCACTTGTTCATTAGTTCATTTGTGAATAGTTCGCAAAGGCTTTTTTACCAATGAACTATTGAACTAATCAACCAATAAACCAACCGAGCGGAAGACGAGGTTCGAACTCGCGACCTATAGCTTGGAAGGCTATCGCTCTACCAACTGAGCTACTTCCGCTTTTTAATTAGTGAGTTAGTGAGTTGTTGAATTAGTGATTTTTTTATTCACTAACTCACTAATTCATCCTTCACTAATTAACTCCGTGGGGAGAGGAGGATTCGAACCTCCGAAGTCGTAAGACAGCAGATTTACAGTCTGATCCATTTGGCCGCTCTGGAATCTCCCCATTTGTCTTATTTCGGATTTCGAACTTGCGATTTCGGATTTTTAAAATCTAAATCCGAAATATTAAATCCGACATCCGAAATTAAAACAGAGCCCCCTATCGGGATCGAACCAATGACCTACTGATTACAAGTCAGTTGCTCTACCAGCTGAGCTAAGGAGGCTTTTAATTATTAACGTCTTTCGTCTCCCAGCCGACCAATTTGCATGATCTTCGGAATATACCGGTTAATTAATAAGGCTGTTTTTTTATTTTAAAGAACCACCCTTTTATTCGGCAGCAATGCAATTACATACCTCTCCGAAAGGGATTGCAAATTTACACATTTTTTAAGGCGAACAAAATTTATTTTTCAAAAAAAAATCGGGGGTGTTTCAAGCATGTGTGGCCCCTCAAAATGCGGCGTTAGAAATTGAAACCCGGGGCGAATCATTAGGCTGAAATAAAGGTAAACTGCATTGTTGAAGGGTCAATTTTGGCATTTTCTTTTTACCACTAAGTGCACCAAGGTTTCACTAAGAACACTATGGAACGCGGCTTACTTTGTTAAATCTTAGTGGTACTTGTAGACTTTGTGGTTTATTTTTTACCAGATTTGATAAGCCCGGCGATGTAATGTTTTCTACAAAGTTCCGTTTATCACCCTTCTTATTCCATTCTTTATCAATAAAACATTGAAATTTATTAAAAACCCAAGTTTGCAGTTTGCTAATTTTAGGTAGGTTAGTATTTGTGCCATATGCACATCATTTAGCGCTTCAACTGATTTTACTTCGATGATAAATTTATTTTCGATTATAATATCGATGCGGTAACCTACTTCAAGTTTAACATCTTCATAAATAAGCGGCAGTGGCTTTTGTTTTTCAATTTTAAGCCCGCTCTTACATAGTTCATAAAACAAACATTCGCCATAAGCACTTTCTAAAAGACCCGGCCCCAGATATTGATGCACTTTTAAAGCACAATTAAAAACAATTTTCGAAATCTCGTTTTCGGTCATAACGAGCACTAAGATGAAAAAGAATTCACAAACTACACAACGCAAACTTTTCTTTGTGGAATCTTTGTGCCCATTGTGTGCTTAGTGGTTTATTTTTTCCGGTAAGCTTCAAATACTTCACATCACCAGAAAATACTATTCAAAAAAAATCGGCGGGTAAAAACCCGCCGATCCAGTTAAAATTTTTATGTTTTTTATGATTAAAACTCGTCCTGAACCTCGGCCAGAACCGCTTTTTTTGCTGCGGCCACAGAGGCGGTTTTCTTTTGCTTATGCTTCTCTATTTGCTTGCGCAGGCATTCGATAGCAAGGTCGGTGCCTTCCTCGAATGTTTTGCATTGTTCTTTTGCAAATAACTGGCTACCCGGAAGCGTCAGTTTAATCTCCGTTATTTTGTTCGCTTCATCTTCTACTTTTTCCAATCGCAAATAAACTTGGCCGCTTATGATCTGGTCATAGAAGGTATCGAGCTTATCAGCTTTTTTCTGGATGAAGTCCAGTAATTTCCTGTCTGCATTAAAACGAATAGATTGCACTGTGATTTTCATGATTCCTCCTTTTTTAAGCCTTTGGGTGGGCTTGTTTGTAAATAGATTTTAATCGTTCAACTGAATTGTGGGTATAAATCTGGGTCGCACTCAGATTGGCGTGGCCCAAAAGTTCTTTAATGGCGTTCAGATCGGCGCCGCGGTTTAACAGGCTTGTTGCAAAAGTGTGCCGCAAAACGTGCGGGCTGCGTTTATTTTGGGTTGATATGTACGACAGATATTTTTGCACAATAGTATAGATCAACATCGCATAAGCCCTGGCTCCTTTATTTGTAACGATCAAGGTTAACGAATTGTTACCAGAAAATTGCTGCTTTTTCTTTAACTCCTGGTATTCAGCTATTAATAATTTCAGCTCGTTGTTGATGGGTATAATACGTTCTTTATTACGTTTTCCCAGTACCTTTAAAGTGCCCTCGTAAACGTTGATATCCGAGTCTTTTACACCCAGCAATTCCGAAAGCCGCATCCCCGTACCGAACAGCATTTCGACCACCAGCTTATCGCGAACGCCGGGGAAATCATTGGCAAATACATCGCCATCGTCCAGCATACGGGTAAGCTTTTCATCTTCCACAATAACCGGCAGGTTTTTAGGAATTTTAGGCGTATTGATCTTTGAGGCAGGATTAATTTCGATAATGCCTTCCTGCAGCAAAAACTTAAAATATTTGCGCAGCGTGGCAATTTTACGGTTGATGGAACGGGCCAGTATCTGGTCGTTCATCAATTCAACCATCCAGTTGCGGATATGATAATGCGTAATCTGGGACGGATTCGTGATGACCGGCTCTGGCGGCGGGTCTTGTTTTTCAGGATTGTTGAGGAAGCCGATAAACTGGCTGAGGTCTGACTGGTAGGCGGATACAGTGTGCGGAGAGTACCTTTTTTCGAACTGAATATACCGGATAAAACGCTCTGTAAACATAAAAACTACTTGTACATCCGAACGATGAATGTACAAATAGTTTTTGTATTTTGATTAGAAATCTGATAATTTTTTTAAAAGAATTTAAAAAAATTATACAGTTGTTTCTAAGTTCATATTTTGCTTGTAGATAGCGTGTTTAACCACGTGGCGGCGGGTAACGGATTTCTTTTCGAAAGCCTGGCGACTGCGAAGCTCACGTAACACACCTGTTTTTTCAAACTTCTTTTTAAAGCGTTTTAATGCTTTGTCTAATGATTCGCCGTCTTTTACGTTGATAATGATCATAATTCCCGATATACCTCCTTTCAGGGATGGCAAAGATAGGGAATGTTTTTGGAAATTGAAAGATGAATTTGTGAGCGTATTATCTGATTGAGCAATTGCGATTTAGGAATTGGCCAAATATCCCAAAAGTTATTTGTGTTTTGATTCGTTTATTTCCCTCTCAAACCATATCCGCTCGGCCTCATCGAGTCTTTTTCGTAGATACATAAACTGTTGCAAATACGCTTTTATTTTTTGACTTGGGTGAAAATATACATGGTACCCGGTTGGGATATGATCTTGCCAAACCTGGTAAGTAGCTTTGCATTTAAAATTTACCAATAAATTGTAACAAATTTTCGCCTTGCCAAAGCTTTCCGGTATGCTAATTTCGTATGCTGTATCATTTGCAAGCCCGAATCTAACGTATGTTCCCGCTAAAAATGCGAGCTTTTGGGAGTCTTCGTCAAAAATTTTTGTTTTTAAATAACGCATTAATATTGGCTTATTATTTAGTTTCGGATCATTGTCGGAAGTAAATGTTCCATTTTCCTTAAATGTATAATAAACATCAAATCTTTTTAGCAAGGTATCTGAAAATATTTTCCCGCTAAGAAAATTTCCAGTTGAATCGAGATAACGCTCCACTTTGTAGGCTGAAATAAGGTAATCTTTTTTCAAAAGAGAATCGATAACTGTTATTAACGGCTCCTGCATGGAATAATATCTGTCAAACAAATTCTCCTCGCGTGGGTCAACATCATGTCCTGAATCGTCACTTAATGTCCCTAAAATAAAATATTCCCTTTCGATTTTATTTAGTTTCTGACCAAATGAGGAATTGGCGATAGCCAGTAAAAAAATTAAAATAAGAAGTTTAGGAATTTGCATGATATAAATATAGTAAGGTTTAAACTGAATCCAACCACTCACATAATCACATTATTCAACTCACCTCAACGCCTCTCTCGCAGTAACAATCTTCTGAATCTACGAAGACCTAAAATGCAAATGGGTCGATATCGAAATATCTACTTGTTCTTATACTTATGTTTAGGATGCCGGCTGGTGTGGAAGACATGTAAAATAAAAACCGAGCCTTCTTTTGGCAAAAATTCGTAAACAATTATAAACCGGAATTTACGCATAACAAACTCCCTGTTCTTTCCTTTTTTCTTTGGATAAAACTCCGGGTTTCTTGATATAGAATCGAATGCTCTAAAAACGTCGTCAACGAAACGTTGGCGTACCGTTTCGGACACGCTCGTATACCATAATGCAGAATTTTCAAACTCACGCTGGGCAGTTTCAGCGAGTTTAAATGAATTAGCCATTTCTTTTAAAAAGGGCCGCTAAACGTTCTTTCGACTCTTCCAGCGTAACGCCCGGATCTTTGCCGCTTTTCAAATCGTCTGAACGCCGGTCAAGCTCAATTATCAATTCTTCATCGTTCCACCATTCATAGGGTCCATTCTTGGTGTCATTGTTGTCCTTTAATAGCTTATTAAGTTTATCCTCTGTTAAACCATTATCCGCCGCTACTTTTCCGGCTTTTTCAAGCAAATCGTCAAATTTCGTTTTCTGTAACTCTCTTAGCACAGCATTTATCTTTTTCCCATAAACAGCCCTTTCATCCGGAGAACTATTTTTCCACGCTTTTGCCAGTGCGTCATCCACTTCCAATACAATGGTTTTCATGATTCTAAAATTGCGTTATAAACAAAAATACAGGAATTAAATTCCGGAAACAAGTGTATTTCCTGGCGGGGATAAAACTTCGTAAGTTTCGTCCGTCTAATACCGCGTCCGTCATCGGGTAATCGCTCTTTTAAGGGCGACCACAAGGGATCGCCCCTACAAATTCATTACTTGTACCAAGGGTATTAATCCCTCAACGCCTCCCTTGCAATCACAATTTTCTGTATCTCGCTCGTCCCCTCGCCTATCGTGCATAACTTGGCATCACGGTAATATTTTTCCACGGGGAAATCCTTGGTATAGCCGTAGCCGCCGAATATCTGCACAGCGTCATTGGCAACTTTCACAGCAACTTCCGAAGCGTAATATTTGGCCATGGCAGCTTGCTTGGTAACCGGCTGGTGACGGTTTTTTAAGTCGGCCGCCTGCATTACCAATAGTTCGGCGGCTTCAATTTGGGTGGCCATATCGGCCAGCTTGAAGGATATGCCCTGGAAGGTGCTGATAGACTGGCCAAACTGCTTCCTTTCCTTTGAATAAGCCACGGCAGCCTCAAAAGCCCCTTTTGCTATACCAAGGGACAAGGCAGCGATGGATATACGCCCGCCATCCAGCACCTTCATGGCTTGTTTAAAACCCTCACCTTCGTTGCCCAGCAGGTTTTCTTTTGGTACGCGGCAATCATTAAATATCAACTCTGTAGTTTCCGAGGCACGCATGCCCATCTTATTCTCTTTTTTACCATGTGTAAAGCCGGGGGTACCTTTTTCAATCACCAGGGTTGAAATACCCTTTGAATCATTTTTCTCGCCGGTACGCACCATTACCACGGCCACATCGCCCGATTTGCCATGCGTAATGAAGTTTTTTGAGCCGTTAACAATATAGTGATCGCCATCAGCAACGGCGGTAGTATTCATGCCCAACGCGTCCGAGCCGGTGTTTGATTCGGTTAACCCCCACGCGCCAAGCCATTCGCAGGTAGCTAATTTGGGCAGCCAGCGGTGTTTTTGTTCCTCATTCGCGAAAGCGAGGATATGCCCGGTACACAAGGAATTGTGGGCGGCAACCGATAAACCGATAGACCCGCATACCCTTGCGATCTCGCTGATTACGGTCACATACTCCAAATAGCCAAAACCGGAGCCACCGTATTCCTCGGGAACCACCACACCCATCATGCCCAACTCGCCCAGTTGCTTAAATACTTCAATAGGGAAATGCTGCGCTTCATCCCATTCCATTACATGGGGCCGGATGTGCTTTTCAGCGAAATCGCGGGCCATGTGGCCAACCATTTGCTGGTTTTCGCTTTGGGAGAAATCGTAGCCGGTTGAAGGCGTATTGATAATTAAAGAATCCATCGGTAATTATTGGTTTATAGCAAAGTAACGCAATAAATAGTACTTTGGATTGAAATAAAAGCTATCGGAAAATTAACAAATCGGTATCCGGTATAGATTGTTGGTTTAGCAACTGCTGGCTCATTTATCGGGCAAGGCCGTGAACTGAAATATTTTTTTAGTGCTTTTAATCAATGTGCTTTATCACCTTGCAAGGATTACCCGCAGCAAACGCGCGTGGTGGCACATCACGCGTTACGACGCTACCCGCTCCGATCACAGCTTCATCACCGATAGAAACTCCCGGGCAAACAATTACCCCGGCGCCTATCCAAACACGATTGCCGATGGTTATTGGTTTACCAAGTTCCGTCCCGGAAAAATTACGAACTTGCGCATCAAGGCTGTGCGTGGCTGTAAGCAATTGTACTTTGGGCCCGCACATCACATTGTTGCCAATGATCACCGGCGCTACATCCAAAATGACGCAGTCGAAGTTCATATAAAAATCATTGCCCACGGTGATGTTAAACCCGTAATCACAATAAAACGGTGGCTCTATCCAACTGCCATTTCCCATTTTACCAAGTATATTTTTGAGCATCCGCGATTGGTCATCAGTTTCATGTACACCAACCTGGTTATACGGCCCTAACTTTTTTCTGACTATTGCCCGCAGTTCAACCAATTCAGGATCACTGGCCTGATAAGGCAAGCCTGCAATCATTTTTTCTTTTTCAGTCATTTAATACAAATCTTAATATTCCGCCAGGATTATCACCTTATCACAAACCGGCGCAATTCGCTCATGGCCATTTAAAAAGCCCAACCCTACAACAAAACAAAACCCCGCAACAATACCACCCATTTCTTCAATCAATTCACTTGCCGCCAGGGCAGTACCACCGGTTGCCAGCAAGTCGTCATGAATTAAAATACGCTGACCTGGCTCAAATGCATCTGTATGCAACTCAATAACTGCCGTGCCGTATTCCAGTTTATAAGCTTTCTGTTTAATAGTGAACGGCAATTTGCCTGCTTTGCGCACGGGCACAAATGGTACGCCCAATTTGTTGGCCAATGTCAACCCAAATAAAAAGCCGCGGCTCTCGATACCGGCTACCGCATCAATACGGGTGTCTTTCAATTTTTCAATAAAGGCATCCACAATATGCCCGCAAAGTACAGGGTCCTTTAAAATTGGGGTAATATCCTTAAAAATAATTCCCGGCTTAGGGAAATCGGGAATGTCGCGGATGGCCGCTTTGATTTGATCTGCAATCATTTAAAACTTAAATAAGGTGCCGTTTTTTGTAAAGTTTGTTCATCCAATATCGCAATATTTTTCATATCAGCAACCGAAGTGTAGTTACCGTGCTGCGTGCGGTACTGAATGATGGCGTTTACCTGCTTGTAAGTAAAGTATGGGAATAGCCGGAGCTGATCGAATGAAATTGAATTGATGTCTATCTTTTTAACCAGCTGCGGATTTATGGTGATCTCGCTGCTCAAAACAACAAATTTTGACGAGTCGATCCCGAAGATCTCACCCAGTTGTTCCTTACGGTAAAAACCACCCAAACGGTCGCGGTACCGAATGATCCGTACCGCCAGGGAGGGCCCAATGCCGGTCAATTCAGTCAGCCGGGTGGAATCGGCGTTGTTTAGCTCGACGGTTTCTCCGGGCTTTATCTTTTTGTATGCATTGCCAGCATCGGGGAGGTTGATATATGGTTCGAGTCGCTGATAATCTTCAGCGGTGACGGCATATATTTTCTTAAGGTCTTCCTTTTTGTAAAACCGCCCGCCCTTGGCTTTATAATGTACGATTATTTCTGCCTGGTGTTCAGTTAAACCCAGTTGTTGCCATTGTTGGATTGTAATAGCGTTCGGGTCGAATGGAAACATGGCAACACGTCCGGCCTGATCGTCCCGCGGGCTATCGCCGGGTACATAGCTGCCATTTTTTTCTGCTTTGCCAAGCTGTGCAGCTGCTTTATCAAAATCTTTGAAATTTATTGTGCTATCTTTGCGGAACAATTGGTAAACATAAGGCGCAGCCAATACCCCTGCAATCAAAATTACCAGAACTACCAGGCCATTCCATTCTTTTTTGGTGATGGTAAAGTAACTTTTGATTGGCGCTTTCATGTTTGAGGTTTACCAGCGTTAAATTAAACAATTTTTCACCATACTTATTTACCCGGATAGGTTTGCAGGGCTTTTTTTGTTAAGGATGAAAGTAATCACTACCGAAGAGTTTGCTAAGGCTACCAAAATTGACAAGCTAAAAATGCCCGGGCTAGCCCCCTTGTTGATGGAATTGATGAAGATCAACCGGGTAAACGAACTGTTTGACCAGGCCCAGCCCAAACAGGGCCCGGAATTCGCTGATGCGATTTTAAAAGGATGCGGAATTGAGGTTGAGTTTGACGAAAAGGAACTAAAAAACCTGCCAGCTACCGGCAGCTTTATAGCGATTGCGAATCATCCCTATGGCGGCATTGAAGGCATGGTTTTGCTTAAGATATTGTGTATGGTGAGGCCCGATGCAAAACTGATGGCCAATTTTATTTTAAAGAAAATACCTAACCTGGCAGATTATTTTGTTGCCGTTAATCCGTTTGAAAACATTGAGCACTCGTCTTCTATAAGCGGTTTAAAAACTACGCTCGAGCTGCTGGCAAATGGCACACCGATTGGCATTTTCCCTGCCGGAGAAGTTTCAACCTATAAACTTGACCAAAAACAAGTCACCGATCGTATGTGGCACCCGGTGGTAGGGAAGATTATCGCCAAAGCTAAAGTCCCGGTCGTGCCGATCTACTTTCAGGGCAATAATGGCTTGCTTTTTAATTTACTAAGCCTAATACACCCTACGCTCAGAACGGCCAAGCTGCCTTCTGAACTTTTCAATAAACAAGGGCATACCATCAAACTGCGGATTGGCAAACCGATAAATATTGAGGAAGTACCTGACTATACCAACAGCACCAAACTGCTCAATTATCTGCGTACACGCACCTATGCCCTCGGGAGCGGACTGGACGAGGAGAAAAAAATATTCAACCCGCGCAATCTCTTCAAAATAAAGAAAACACCTGCTGCAATCGCGCCTGCCATCGATACAGCCGCCCTTGAAAAAGATATTGCGCCATTAAGAGATGATTACCGGGTGTGGGTAGAGAAAAACTACGAAGTTTTTATTGTGCCGACATCATTGATCCCAAATGTGATTCGGGACATAGGCAGACTACGGGAGATAACGTTCAGAGAAATAGGAGAAGGGACGAATAAGTCTACCGACCTTGATAAATATGATATTTACTACCATCACCTGTTCATATGGGATACGGATGCGAAATTGATCGTAGGCGCCTACAGGCTGGGGCTTGGTAATGAGATATTTTTCAGCCACGGTAAAGGGGGCTTTTATATATCCGAGTTATTCAAAATAAAATCCGGGTTTGTCCCGGTATTGAAAAAGAGCATCGAGCTTGGGCGCTCGTGGATACGGAAAGAATACCAGCAAAAACCGTTGCCTTTGTTTTTGTTGTGGAAGGGAATTCTGAAATACCTGATCGATAATCCGAAATATCGCTACCTGATCGGGCCGGTTAGCATCAGCAATTCCTTTTCGACATTTAGCAAATCGCTCATTGTCGATTATATTAACCGTAATCATTTTGACCATGAGCTATCCAAATATGTAAGGCCGCGCAAAAAATTCAAGGTTGACCTTGGCAATTTGGACAGCGATGTTTTGCTATCAGGCGAAGATAATTTTAAAGGCCTTGACAACCTGATCTCAGAAGTGGAAACAAGGAATATAAAGGTTCCTGTACTGCTCCGCCAATATATTGCCCTGAATGCAAAGATCATCAGCTTTAATATCGACCCCAAATTTTCGGATTGCCTGGATGGGTTTTTGGTGCTTGACCTGGAGAACGTCCCCCAGGATATTTTGGACAAGTTGGGGAAGAATTTGTAAGACGGCGAGGTTATTGTTTTCTTTTAGGCGGATCGGGATTACGAAATGACCATTTTAGGTCAAACCCATGTTGTTTGATCTTTTCATCGTTAGGAATTTCCAAATTATTGGCGGCGCCAACACCGAGTACCCCAGATATAAACATTTGAATTTCCTGAAATGCGGTATAAGAGTCGAAAATTCTAAAGAATTTATATTCCAACAGCAACGGGTTTAAAACAACATCCGAATTGATTTGATTGTAGCCGCGTTGTCTGGTCGCAATGAAAATCGGCACTTTGTTATTTACAAAAAAGCTTAAAAACTCTTTACCGTGCCATTTGTCGATAAAATTTCTGGTTTCCTGATATCGCCATTTCTGCTTCTTATTTCTAAAAACCTTTTCTAGACATTCGTCTCCATAAAAATATTCTATTGTTTCCGGGGAAGCGGCATTATCTTCATCTTTTGTTTTTTCAGTTAATAAAACATAGGTTTTTCCGCAAAAGCCAATTATACTCCATTCAAAAACAACCACTTTTGACCCCCATACCCAATCAGAAGCCCGGTAAAAATAATCCCCTGCGATATATTCCTTAAGTAAAAAATCTTGGCTTTGAATGCTCCTGGTTACCCTTTCATAAATGATCGTTTTATCAATGCCAGTACCGACAGAAGCATCATAGTAATCGCGAAATTTCGAAATAATTAACACAGACAATTAGCTTGAGAAATTCAAGATTTAATTAAGGTTGAATTTAAGAAAAATAAGAAATTCCAAAAGTCAATTTAATACCTGATCGAAGCTTTCTTCAAAATGAAATGCAGCAGCCATATCGGCCCGATGAGCAGAAACCTGAGGTCGTCCAAAAATGATGGCTTTTTCCCCTCGATCTTATGCCCGATAAACTGACCTATCCATGCTATTACAAAAATCACCAGGGACGATTCCCACAAGGGTGGTCCGCCGGCCTTTTGCCAGTTTGCCAGGTCGATGATGCCATAGCTAAAGGCAAATACGATCAGCAGCATGAAGTAGGATAATACCGGCGAAAGCCTATAGTAATAGTAAACGGAAAATGCGATCAATACCGAACCCCAGTTAATAAAGGTATTATACCGCCCCAAAAACTTTAGGTATGGGAAAGGTATAGCCCACACTAAGCCCAGCAGGCTGAAAACGATGAGCGGTACACAAATCCAATGGATAGCCTTATTGGTTGGATTTTGATGGCTTTCGGCGTATTTGTCGAAATAGATATCTACAGGTCGCTTTTCAACGGCCTTTGAATGAGTGGTTTTTTTATCTTGAGCAACAGGCACTTTGTATTATTTGTGCATAAAACTTAGGATTGCCAAAAGCGAACCTATTATTGCCAAAAGTTGTATTACCCCAGCTATAAAAATTGATTTGTTAAGTTCTGTTTTAGCTCCTTCAATTCTTTCGACAAGTTCTATTTTAACATTATCAATTCTTTCGATAAGTTGAGTTTTGTCCTTTTGAGTCAAAAAAAGCTCCTTGCTCACCCGAAATTTTTCATCCTGCTTGTCATCTATTTCATTTAAAACATCAGAAATAAAACCCGCATCTTCCTTAGAAAAGTTATATTTAGTGAAAATCTCAGAAACCTTCAACTTTAAAGTAGCCTGCATTTATATCTTTTTGAATTATAATATAAAATTATAAAAATTCTTTCTATTTCGCAAAAGCAACCGACCTCGTCTCCCTGATCACCGTAACCTTAATCTGTCCCGGATAGGTCATCTCTGTTTGTATCCGATTGGAAATATCCGCGGCCAATACTTCCGACTGTGCATCGCTTATCTTCTCGCTTTCAACAACAACGCGCAACTCGCGGCCGGCCTGGATAGCGAACGTTTTTTCGACACCAGGATACGACATGGCCAAATCTTCCAATTCCTTTAATCGTTTGATATAGCTTTCCACCACTTCGCGGCGTGCGCCGGGGCGTGCCCCGGATATGGCATCGCATACCTGGATGATGGGCGATAACATGGAGGTCATTTCCACCTCGTCGTGGTGAGCGCCGATAGCATTACAAACTTCCGGATGTTCTTTATACTTTTCAGCTAATTGCATGCCCAGGATAGCGTGTGGCAGTTCCGGGTTGTCATCAGGCACTTTGCCAATATCGTGCAATAAGCCGGCACGTTTAGCCAGTTTTACGTTCAAGCCCAACTCAGCAGCCATGGTGGCGCAGAAGTTAGCTACCTCGCGCGAGTGCTGCAACAGGTTTTGCCCGTAGGATGAACGGTAACGCATACGACCCACCATACGGATCAGTTCCGGGTGCAGGCCATTTATACCGAGGTCAATTACGGTACGTTCGCCTATTTCCACAATTTCTTCTTCGATCTGCTTTTTGGTTTTAGCAACCACTTCCTCAATACGCGCCGGGTGGATGCGGCCGTCGGTTACCAAACGGTGCATGGCCAGGCGGGCAATCTCGCGGCGTACCGGGTCGAAACCTGAAAGAATGATCGCTTCCGGCGTATCATCCACGATGATCTCGATGCCGGTTGCAGCTTCAAGCGCCCGGATATTCCTTCCCTCGCGACCAATAATGCGGCCCTTTATTTCGTCGTTTTCGATATTGAAAATGGAAACCGTATTTTCAATAGCGCTTTCGGTAGCGGTCCGCTGGATAGTTTGAATGACGATCTTTTTGGCCTCTTTTGTGGCCGTAAGCTTTGCCTCATCCACAATGTCTTTGATCTGGGCCATCGCCTTGGCGCGGGCCTCTTCGCGCAAATTATCCACCAGCTGGTTCTTGGCATCTTCGGCGCTGAGGCCGGCAATGGTTTCCAACTGCTGTACGTGCTGGTTCTTCAGCTGATCCACCTCTTCCTGCTTTTTAAGGACGATTTCGGTTTGCCGATCCAGGTTTTTACGCACGTTGTCAATTTCACTTTCCTTTCGGTTCATGTTCTCCAAACGCGAGTTCAACGATTGCTCTTTTTGCTTCACGCCATTCTCGCGCTGGTTGACTCCGTTGTTTCGCTCGTTCACCTGCTGCTCATGCTCGGTTTTCATCTGCAAAAATTTCTCTTTCGCTTCCAGCAGCCTGTTTTTCTTCAGTATCTCGGCATCGTTTTCTGCATCTTTCAGTATCTTTTTTACTTTATTTTGAGCGGATACTTCCTGGTCTTTAAACAGCTTCCTTAGCAGGTAGCGGCCCAGCACGTAGCCAGGCAGGGCGCCTATGAAAACGCCGATAATCAGAACTAAATATATGTTCATCTCTTTTTTGGTATAATATAATTGGTGTAAATAAAAAAACCGCAACTAAATTTTTAAGTGTCATGTATTTAAAAACTTCTGGTAGGATGTCTGAGATGAATGGGTTACCGTTAAACAGAAAACGGAGTAACGCATGCCTCTTTTTTTTGATCTCCTGATATTGAAGCGTTAAGTTTTTAATAGTGAAACTTAAAATTTAACCGCGGTTAAATCTTACTTGCTCGTTAATTATGCAAAGAACGTTTATTGCTTTGAAAAGAATTCCGTCAACAAATGATCCAACTGGTAAACCTTATCGGTTACCTCCGTATCTTCAACCGTAACCTTCTTGTCGGCTTTTAATGAGGATGTTGCATAATGCAACACACACATCGAAAGCAGATCCTGCTTATCCCTCACCGCGTAATTTTCCTGGTACTCTTTTATCCGGTCGTTAATTAATTTGGCTGCCCTTCGTATTATTTCTTCCTCTTCCATGTTTACCTTTAAAGGGTAAACTCTGTCAGCAATATTTATTTTTATCGAGATTTCTCCCATCTGAGCGTTTCACAAATTGTACTATTTTTTTAATAATACAATACACTTATCTATTTCCTGCACAAATTCGTTAATTTTTTGCTTTATGTCAAGACTTTTTTCATTTGTTTCTGAAAATGACTTCGCCATCTTCAATGCCTTCAGCTTTTCTTCCAGTTCTTTCGTCTTATTTTTGCTTGCATCAAGGGCCACCGTGAGCGCCTCGCTCTCCAGTTTTAACAGGTCATTTTCCTCCTGTAAGGCAGCACAAAGCTCGATTAGCCGTTCCGTACGGTCAACAATTCTGCTCAGCTGCTCTGCAAGGGCCATGTGTTTTGAGTTAGTGAATTAGCGAGTTAGTGAATTAGTGATTTTAATTATTTATTTATTGTCACTGGATGATTAACTCTAAATTCAGGTGGAAATATATCGAATAATTTTCAAACTCAAAATTAACTCCTCAATTCACTAATTCACTAATTCACTAACTCACTAATTATTTCCTGATCTCCGCTCCGGCTTCTTTCTCCAGGTTATAGATCAGCTTTTGCATAATGCTGTCGATGGATTTATCGGTCAGCGTCTTTTCGTCATCCTGCAAAACGAAACTTAGTGCATATGATTTTTTTCCTGCAGGGAGTTTGCCCCCCTCGTATACGTCAAATACGTTTACTTCCTGCAATAATTTGCGTTCCGCTTTTTGAGCGATCTGTTTTAACTGACCAAAACTGACCGATTTATCGATCAACATCGAAAGATCGCGCCGCACTGCCGGGTATTTCGATAGCTCGCGATAAACGATCTTATTTTTCCGGGCAGCTTTTAAAACCATATCGAAATTAAAGTCGGCATAAAAAACTTCTTTTTCAACATCCACTTTTTTTAACGCTTCGCCCTTAACTGCACCGAATTTTACCAGTTGCTTATTGTTCAATTTGTATTGAAGGCCATAGGAAATACGGCTGCAGGTCGAATCCTCTACCGAAAAATCAGTGATATTCAGTTTTGCCAACAAACCGTCAACAATCGCTTTTAAGTTATAAAACGAAACTGCTTTAGCTTTTTGGTTCCACTGTTCACCAGCGGTTGCGCCTGATACGAAAATTGCAAAACGTTGCGTCTCGGTATATTTGTCTTCCTCAACCGAATATACCTTTCCGAACTCGTACAGCTTCAGATCGGCATTTTTGCGGTTTTGGTTGTAGGCAACGGCTTCCAGGCCTGAGTATAGCATGGTCTGGCGCATTACATCAAGGTCGTTGCTCAAGGGGTTTAAAATCTTCACCGCTTCATCCAGGTTGGATGAATAAGCTGATTTGGTTAGTGAGTTCGACATGATCTCGTTGAACCCGTTTGCCGTAAGCAGGTCGGACAGCAAGCCTTGAACCGAATCTTTTTCCGGCCTTGTGGAATTATTCAGCGATGCCCTTACCTGGGTAGGTATCTCAATATTATTATAGCCATAGATGCGTAATATCTCTTCAACAATATCCACATCACGAGTAATGTCCACCCTATAAGGCGGAACTTTGAGCGCAAGGTCTTCCCCGGTTTCGCTAACAACCTCAATTTCCAAAGCGGTCAGAATATCTTTTATTTCGCCATGCGGAATTCGTTTGCCAATGAGCCTGTCGATGGTTTTATAAGCAACATCGATGGCAAACGGCGCCACCGGGCTGGGGTAGTTATCCGAAATTTCAGACGATATTTTACCGCCGGCAACCTGTTGTATCAGCAATGCAGCACGTTTCAGGGCGAAAACGGTCATATCCGGATCGGTGCCCCGCTCAAACCTGAAAGAGGCGTCAGTTTTTAAGCCGTGGCGCTTTGAAGTTTTTCGGATGGACACTGCATTAAACCAGGCGCTTTCCAAAAAGATACTTTTAGTGCTTGCCTTAACGCCTGAATTTATCCCCCCGAAAACACCACCGATGCACATCGGCTTGCCGTCGCCGTCGCAGATCATCAGGTCATCGGCAGATAATTTGCGTTCCACGCCGTCCAGCGTAACGAAAGGCGTGCCCTCAGGACAATTTTTAACGATGACTGTATCCCTGCTGATCTCATCCGCATCGAAAGCATGCAGGGGCTGGCCCAGGTCATGCAGTGCATAATTGGTTGCATCGACGATATTATTAATGGAACGAATACCGATCACCGCCAGGCGCTCCTTTAGCCACTGGGGCGATTCCTTTACTTCTACACCCGAAATGGTTACACCCGAATAACGCGGCGCGGCCTGTTCGTTCTCTACAATAACCTTAATCGTGCGGCTGGTATCATCAACCTTAAAAGCCGAGATATCCGGGCGCTTAACCGCGATCTTCAAAAACGCGGCAATATCTCTTGCGGTACCCAAATGCGAGGCAGCGTCAGCGCGGTTAGGCGTCAGGCCGATCTCGTACATGTAATCGTCTTTCAGCTTAAAATAGTCTTTGGCCGGCGCGCCCACCTCAGCGCTCTCGTCCAAAACCATAATTCCGGCGTGATCTGCTCCCAGCCCTATCTCATCCTCGGCACAGATCATCCCTTCGGATACTTCTCCCCTGATCTTCGATTTATTGATTTTAAAAGGCTCGCCGGTGGTAGGATGAACCGTGGTACCAACCAGCGCCACCACCACCTTTTGGCCGGCAGCGACGTTGTGTGCGCCACAAACAATTTGCAGTTCTTCATCGGTGCCTGCATCTACTTTTGTAACACTTAAACGATCGGCATTGGGATGCTGGCTACGCTCTTTCACATAACCGATCACCAGGCCCTCCAGCCCGCCGGGAACAGCCTGCACTTTTTCCATGCTTTCCACCTCCAGCCCTGTACCGGTTAGTATTTTTGAAATTTCTTCCGGCGTTTTATCCGTTTCAATAAACTCTTTCAGCCAATTGTATGATATTTTCATCTAATGCGCGACAATAAACGGCAAAGATAGTTTTTGATTTCGGATGTCGGAATTTCGATTTCGGATTTTTGAAGGATGATCCGAAAGTCGGAAAAGTCCGGAAAGTCCGAAAGCAGGAGAAGCGCGATGAGCGCGGAAGTGCCAAAAGGAAAGCTTACGAAGTCTGGCAGGCGTCGTCAGTTTAAATCAGGGCCTCAATATATGCTCATAATAAATTAATGGCGCATTTCGATAAACCACCCTGCCTCTTTCTGCAAAGCCGCATTGTGAATAAAAAGAGCCTGCTCCTGCCGCATCATTATAAGCATCAAGGCGAATGCAATCCGCATTAAGGGATTTGGCTATAATGAGCGCTTGTTCCAGGCATTTACGACCTATTCCTTGTCGTTGCCTGGGGGGAATAACCGCCATGGATAAAAGGTATAGCGGCTTTTTAGCAGTGGTAAAGTATTTTGCATCGATAGCCCAAGGCTTTTTTGCAGCCAAATGAAAAGTGGCTACGATAGCGCTATTTTCTTCAATAACGAAAACAAAGGCGTGACGCATCGAAAAAAGCACCCTTTTTTCGGAAGTCGCGGACGACCACGGGCCTGTTCCGTAAAGGGTGGTAAGACGGCCGGCTGCGGCAGTATGCAATGCAGCTAATTCAATCGCATCTTCAGGAACGCCCGGCCGTATTCGAAAGGGTTCAATTGACAGTGAACCGGTTTGCTTCATGTTGCATAAATATCAGCTATCCCCGTGATTTAAAGCCGGCCCAACAGCCCGCTTAATCAATCATCGTGGTCTTCGTCATCATCAAGATGCAGGGTGTGCGCGGGCTCAGCGGCCTCGTAAGCCTCATCCAGTTCAGAAATATCCGCAGGTTCGTCTTCACGGGCAGCTTCATAGTCTTCGTCCAGCCCGTTGGAATGAATATCCCGCTGGCTTTGTTGGTCGTCCATTTCCGATTCGTCTGAATCGTCAGGTGGAATTATATCGTCAGGTGTGATCATCGCTGTTTAATTTAATTTGTTTTACAACCCTAAAGTTAGGCGCTTTGTTTCGGATTGAAAATGATTTCAGCATAAAACTCTTTATCCGAAATCAAAATTCCAAATCAAATTTTTTTAAATCCGAAATCGAACATCCGAAATCCGAAATTCTCGTATCCGAAATCGAACTTCCGATCCAGATAGCTATCGGGACCGAAATCTAAATCACTCCTTCATCGGCCAGGCTATAAAAGCCCTGGTCCGAGATGATGATATGGTCCATTACCTTAATATCCAGTATCTGCCCCGCACTTATCGCGTTTTTGGTTAAAACAACATCGCTATGGCTTGGCTTCAGGTTGCCCGATGGATGATTATGCACCAGTATAATATTGCTGGCCAAATGCTGCAAGGCCAGGCTGAAAATGATTTTAGGATCGATGACCGTATTGGACAAGCCTCCCCTGCTGATCAATTCTTTGGTGATGACTTTTTGCGACCGCGCAGTGAGTATGATCCAAAATTCTTCGTGACTCAAATCAACCAAATGCCGGCGCATCAGGTTGTAGGCATCCTTACTGCTATGGATAAACTCCGGTGGCGCCGATTCTGTTTCACCTCTTCTGCGGCCAATTTCCAGCGCTGCTATAATGGATATCGCTTTCGCTTCGCCGATGCCTTTAAAATTGGAAAGTTCGGGTATGGAAGCTTTTCCCAATTTATTTAGGTCATTGCCATAATGATGCAGGATACGTTTACTCAACTCAACAGCTGTTTCATTACGACTGCCGGAGCCGATAAGGATAGCAATTAGCTCAGCATCAGTCAAAGCACGGCGCCCCTGGCCAGCCAGCTTTTCGCGGGGCCGGTCCTCTTCGGCCCATGATTTTATGCCGATCTTGTTTTCGTAGTCTGCCATTTGGATTTCGGATTTTTCGCTTTGCTCAAGAGGCAGTTTCGGATTTTCGATTTCGGAATTGCCAAAATAGCAAAATATTACGGAGTAACTACAAGGACCCTGAACGTTCCCGGAATGGATTGCGGCCGGAATGATTTCGGGTCTTTCGGCGCAAAATCGGCAGTTGGCAAATATATTTTGTGGGTAAGCTGGTCTACAGCCTGTGTGCGGGCGCCTTTTTCGGTTTTTAAAACCTGGGCCACCACAAATTTATTGGCAGACTCTTCTTTTATAATCGTTAAAGTGCCCTCGCCGTTGGATGAATAAACCGTTTTCAGTTTAACATCAAAGCCGACGGCGTCACATTCATCGTCAATTGGCAGCGTGGTAATAACATTGCCATTGGTGGCGTCCATCACCACCAGTTTGTTGCCATCGCAACCCGCGAACAGGCGCATGGTCGCCCTATCCATCGCCAGGCCGGATGGGCCTTTGCCCGGCGCCAACGGCCAGGTATGAATAACTTTAAAGGTAGTGGCGTCAATCACATCGATTTCGCTTTTCTCGGCATTGTTTACATAAATCTTCCCTTTGCCGTCGCTGGTTGCTGTTTCCGGCCAGCCGGTTAATTGGATCGTCGCTACCACCTGGTCCGTTTTTGGATCGATCACCGTCATGTTCTTGCCCCTGCCGTTACAGGTGACTACTTTTTTGGAGAAAGTATCATACATTATGCCGTCGGCGAACATACCGGTCGGCACATGGCCCAGTACTTTATTTGTTTTTAAATCAAAAACCAAAGCGCTGTTTGCGCCGCCATTGGTAATATACCCTTTGCCGAGTTCGTGCACCAGGGCAATGCCGTGCACGTCCTTGTCAGTTTTTATTACGCCAATAGAGTCGCCGGTTGTTTTGTTTAAAACATTTACCTGCGTGCCGTGCGAAACATAGAGGTTATCGGATAATGAATCGACGGTTGTATAATCATATCCACCACCGCTTTTAATATGGAATGTTTGGGTGATGTGATAGATTTTTGTTTGTGCAAAAACAAGCGCCGGTAAAAATACAACGGCCTGCAGCAATAGCATAGCGAACTTTTTCATCTGTTTATAATGGATTGATGGACAATATTAACAAATGAAAAAATAGATTTTGGATAAATTCTATGGAAAGGCAGGATTTATAGACGGAACTAAGATTTTTAAGATTATAAGGATGGTAGGATTTTAAAATATCACTACAAAGCGATATCCTATAATCCTTATAATCTTCAAAATCTTAGTTGATTATCCCAGCAAATTCTTCCAGCTCACCAAATCGCCGATGATCTTTTGCAGATCGGCGGCTTTTACACGTTCCTGTTGCATGGTATCGCGGTAGCGAATAGTTACTGTATCATCTTCTAAAGTCTGGTGATCGACCGTAATGCAAAACGGTGTACCAATTGCATCCTGGCGGCGGTAGCGCCTGCCAATGGTATCCTTTTCTTCGTATTGCAGGTTAAAATCAACTTTTAGCGCGTCCATGATCTCTCGGGCCTTTTCGGGCAAGCCATCTTTCTTGGTGAGCGGGAAAATGGCGGCTTTTACCGGCGCCAAACAAGGGTGCAGGTGCAAAACGGTCCGGCTGTCCTGGCGCTCTTCGGTGCTCAGGTCCTCTTCCTCATAAGCGTTGATCATCGTCAGCAGAAACATCCTGTCCAGGCCGATCGAGGTTTCTATCACGTAGGGGATATAGTTACCATAAGGCTTGCCGTCAGGCCCAAGTTCAGGGTCGAAATACTGCATCTTTTTATTGCTGAATTTCTGGTGCTGGCTTAAATCAAAATCGGTGCGGCTATGAATACCTTCCACTTCTTTAAAACCAAATGGAAATTCAAATTCAATATCGAAGGCAGCATCGGCATAATGCGCCAGCTTGGTATGTTCGTGGTAACGGTATTTTTCCGGTGCTGTTCCGAGCGCCAGGTGCCATTTCAGGCGGGTTTCCTTCCATTTTTCAAACCATTCCAGCTGTGTGCCTGGGCGAACGAAGTATTGCATCTCCATCTGCTCAAATTCGCGCATGCGGATAATAAACTGGCGGGCGATCACTTCGTTGCGGAATGCCTTACCTATCTGGGCAATCCCAAACGGTATTTTCATCCTGCCCGATTTTTGCACATTAAGGTAATTTACAAATATACCCTGGGCCGTTTCCGGGCGCAGGTACACCACATCAGCTTCACCGGCAATTGCGCCCATCTGGGTGCTGAACATCAGGTTAAACTGGCGAACTTCGGTCCAGTTTTTCGAGCCACCGATGGGATCGGTTATTTCGTACTCAATAATAAGTTCGCGTAAGCGGGGCAGGTCTTCATTTTTCAGCGCCGCATCCATTTCGCTTTGCAGCAGTTCAGCCAGGTCGGTTTTGCCTTCCTGGTCATAAGCTGCAATTTTATCTTCGAGTAACTGGTCGGCGCGATAACGTTTTTGCGAATCCTTATTATCAATCATCGGGTCGCTGAAGCCATCCACGTGGCCGCTGGCCTTCCAGATCATCGGGTGCATAAATATGGCCGAATCAAGCCCGACAATATTTTCGTTCATCTGCACCATAGCTTTCCACCAATAGGTTTTGATGTTGTTTTTTAGTTCGACGCCGTTTTGCCCGTAGTCGTAAACGGCGCTCAGGCCGTCATAAATTTCACTGGAGGGAAAAACAAAGCCATATTCTTTGGCATGCGATATAACGTTTTTAAAAATATCTTCGGGTGCGTTGCTCATAATTCGGCAAAGATATGTTTTGATTTTTAACGGTTGTCTATTTTTTTTAAGGTGTTAAAGAGGGCTTCGCCGTTTCGGATGTCGGTCCCGATAGCTATCGGGATTCGATTTCGGATTTTTTATTGGGGAAATCCGAAAGTTGAATTTGTTTCCGAAGCTACATTTATTTTTAACACAGAGAGCCGCGGAGAAGACGCGGAGAACACTGAGAAAAAAGAAAAACATTGACGAACTATTAAAACTTTGTGAACCTCTGTGTCTTCTCTGTGGTTCTCTGTGTTAGAATTCTTACTGGATCAGTTACATAGCAGTGTTGTTAAATGATGTTAATATTTTAGCGATTGATTCTCAGTTTGTTATTTTTGATCAAATACTATTTTTTGATGAAGTACTTCCTGCTCACCATAATACTATTCTCAAGCTTTACAGCTTTTGGCCAAAAAATAAGCGGGATGGTGATCGATAAAGCGACGAAGGAGCCAATAGCCGGCGCTACTGTAAATGCGGAAACCACCACAGTTCGGACGGACAAATTGGGAGAATTTGAAATTGGCACAGCTCATCCGGCAGATAGCCTGAAAATATCAGCGCTCGGCTATAAAACCCTCTTTGTTACGGCCGGCAAAACAAACGAATTTATTACCGTGGAATTAGAGTCAAAAATAACGCCTCTTCGGGAAGTAACTATTTATGGCGACAAAAGCTTTAAAAAAGATTCCCTTGCAAACCGGCAGGACTTTGCAAAGCAATTTAACTATAAAGGGCCACGCGTTATCGATGCATTTACTGGTGGTGGAAATTATGTACCTGGTCAGCTGATCTCGATAAATGTGCTTTTGCTGGTGCAGGCCTTAACCAAAAAAAGTACGCCTGAATATAAATTCAACAAAGTGCTGATCAGGGATGAACACGAACAATATGTGGATGAGCATTTTAACCGGGGTGTTGTTTCACGGGTCACAACTTTGCAGGGCGATACGTTGTTGACTTTTTTGGTTCAGTTCCGCCCCACTTATGAGTTTGTTTTAAAGTCGACCGATTACGATATGGAGGTTTATATAAAGGATAGTTACCGAAAATTTAAACAGCAAGGGTTTACAGTAAAAGGGCCTTTTGTTAAGCAAGACTGAGATTTTTTGATTATCATATATTTTCAGTATTGACCGCTTGAAAATCGTCATTTATTTCCTTCTTGTCTGCTAAAAACAAAGGATCGGATGCCGCTTGCTTCATCAAATCCATTTTTTTGTTTTTATCTGCCTGATGGCCAACTTCCTTATGTTTTGTAGCCAGTCGTAATCGAGCTTTTCGCTTTACTTCTTCCCAACTGACACCTTTAGTTTTTCCACTTTCAACGTCCTTTACCCGCTGATCCATTTCTATTACAAATTCTTCATCTTCCCAAGGATCATATTTTTCTGCCATTTCATCTTTGAATATTGAATACACCGCCTTGACATGCTTATCGTCAGCAGTATCAATCAGATCATGCAATTTTTCCCTTATTTCCGCAGTTGTCATTTAATATGTTTTATATTAACAAATTTAATTAATCGTTTCAAGAATGGCAAAGGAGAAACCGCCAACAGGTTACCTTTCTTTAAAAATGATATTAATGTTTAATAAATGTCAGAGCCATTGATCGCATTTTCACTGCTGTTTGTCGCCCCGATTTGCCAGATCATATTTTTGAGTCTGAAAATCAAAAGTCTTATCAAGCTGCCAGACGGCCTGATAGCAGTTTTTGCTTTTATTTTGGGTATTGCACTCACAATCGTGGGGTGGAACCTCGTTGAAGAGGACGTTCACCCCGGTCCCGGGCCAAGGTGTGAAATTATCCCTACAGCTTTCATGTTTGCGGGCTTATTTTTCACCATAATCGTGACTCCAATTGTTGAACTTATTTTCTCTATTGTGAGATGGTTAAGAGGAAAAAAAAGTCGGGTAGCCGCTGATATTTCCTGATTTTGTGGTTCAATTCAACACCGGCTGCACATTCGTTAGCGTAAAAATATCCGCCATCAACTCATCACTTGGGTTTACCTTGAAGTTTTTGGATGGCAGTTCCACCAGCATATTTTCCTCCCGGTCTTTTATCATAAACCGCAGGGTGCAGTTTTTTACCGGGTATTTTTGGTTGTTGACGTTGATCACTTCCTGGATATTATCCAGCAGGTTACTGCTGAGCGCATTCAGGTCGAGGCAAACGGTTAATGATTTGGTTAGCTTGTCGCGCATTTCAGAAAGGAGGCTCATGCTGAGGATGCGCATATCCCAGTTATCCTTCTGGCGGAATTTCTCCTCTACGATGCCTTTCAGGTGTAAAAAATAGCCATCCACCATCAGGTTGCGGAATTTCACGTAGTCCTCACCAAACAAGGCAAACTCGTACGATTCATTGTAATCCTCCAGAACAAAAGTGCCGAAAGGCTTGCCGGTCTTGGTCATTTTATGCTGAACATTGCCAACCAGGCCACCCACGCAAAGCTCGCCCCGTTTGCGCAGCTGGGCAAAAGCCATCATGATCTCGTCGCCACCCTCGCCTGAACGTGCTTTTTGCATCAGCTTTAAGTCGCTGATATTAGTATTGCAAAACCTTTGCAGCTCTACCTTATAATTATCCAGCGGGTGACCGGTTAAATACATGCCGATAACGTCCTTTTCGTATTTCAGCTTCTCTATCAACGCCCACTCTTCTGCGTCCGGCATGGCCGGCTCCGGAATGTACGAGGCTGTACCGCCGGCGAATAACGATGACTGCGAGCTGTTTTGCGTATTCTGATAATCGTTTGCGTATTTGGTTAACCGCTCCACGCCAGTTAGCAGCCCGTTCTCGGTCTTTGCGAAAAATTGGGCGCGGTTGTAGCCAAACTCATCAAATCCGCCGCCATAAACCAGGTTTTCGTACGATTTACGATTAACGCTGCGGGTATTTGACCGCCTCGCAAAATCGTACACTGATGTATATGGCCCCCGTTCCCTGCGTTCTTCTATAATGCTCTCAACAGCCTTCTCTCCTACCCCTTTAACGCCGGTCAATCCAAACCGTATCTGGCCCTTGGCATTCACGGCAAACGCCATATCCGATTCATTGATGTCCGGTCCCAAAACCTGTACACCCATTCGCCGGCATTCCTCCATAAAGAAGGTGATCTTATCCATGCTGTTCTGGTTGTTTAGTACCGCAGCCATGTATTCCGACGGATAATGGGCTTTCAGATATGCCGTTTGATAGGCGACAAAGGCATAACACGTAGAGTGCGATTTATTAAACGCATACTGGGCGAATGCCTTCCAGTCGTTCCATATTTTGGTGAGCTTGTCTTTCGGGTGGCCTTTGGTTTCCGCCCCGCTCATAAACTGGGCCTCCATCTTATTCAGCACCTCGATCTGCTTTTTACCCATCGCCTTACGCAATACGTCCGCGTCGCCCTTGCTAAAGCCGGCTAATTTTTGGGATAAAAGCATCACCTGTTCCTGGTACACGGTAATACCATAGGTTTCGCCCAGGTATTCTTCCATGTCGGGCAAATCAAAGGTGATCGGCTCGCGGCCATGTTTACGGCTGATAAAATTGGGGATATACTCAATGGGCCCGGGCCGGTAAAGCGCGTTCATGGCGATCAAATCCTCAAATTTATCGGGCTTCAGGTCGCGCAGGTACATTTGCATCCCATCACTTTCAAACTGGAACGTGCCGTTGGTATCGCCGCGCTGGTAAAGCTCAAATGTTTTTTGATCTTCCAGCGGAATGGTATCAATATCGATGACAACGCCGTGGTTTTGTTCGATCATCCGCAGCGCATCCTTCAAAATGGTGAGCGTTTTCAGGCCCAGGAAGTCCATCTTGATTACGCCGGCATCTTCTATCACCCGCCCATCATACTGGGTAACCAGCAGGTCGGAGTCTTTTGCTGTCGCGACAGGAACAATGTCCGTCAAATCGTACGGGGCAATGATAATACCCGCAGCATGTACTCCAGTATTTCGAACGGACCCTTCCAGCTTCTCTGCCTCGCGCAGTACCTGTGCTTTTAAATCGTTTCCTTTTAATATCTCTTTCAGTTCTGGTACTTGTTCAATGGCATCTTTTAAGGTGATACCCAGCGTCTCGGGCACCAGCTTTTTTATGGCGTTCACTTCGGAAAGCGGCATATCCAGCACCCGGCCCACATCCTGTATACTGGTGCGGGCGGCCATGGAGCCATAGGTGATGATCTGCGCGACCTGGTTTTTGCCGTATTTGTCAACCACGTAATCAATAACCTTTTGGCGGCCGGCGTCGTCAAAGTCCGTATCAATATCGGGCATCGACTTACGGTCGGGGTTCAAAAACCTTTCGAACAGCAGGTTATATTTTATCGGGTCGATATTGGTAATGCCGATGCAATATGCCACAACCGATCCCGCTGCCGAGCCACGGCCCGGGCCAATAAATACCCCCATATCCCGTCCGGCCTTGATAAAGTCAGCTACGATCAAAAAGTACCCGGCAAAACCCATTGTTTTTACCGTGAACAGCTCGAAATTGATGCGTTCTTCAACCTCGGGGGCAATGTCTTTATAACGCTCCTTAGCACCCATAAAGGTAAGGTGCTTCAGGTATTCCCACTGGTTTAAGGTATCCGCATCATTCGTTCCGTGGTGTATATTAAACTCAGTTGGCACCACGAAATTCGGCAACAGGATATCCCGCTTCAATTTCAACACCTCAACTTTATCGATGATCTCATTTGTATTGTCGAGTGATTCCGGGATGTCCTCGAACAGCTTAGCCATTTCCGACTGCGTTTTAAAGTAAAACTGGTCGTTCGGGAAACCGAAGCGGTAGCCTTTGCCACCTTCTTCGTCGGTAGCTATGGGTGTGCTTTGCATGTCGCCGGTGTTTACGCAAAGCAGGATGTCGTGGGCGTTACTGTCCTGCTGATCCACATAATGCGAGTCGTTAGAGCAGATCACTTTCACATTATATTTCTTAGCAAACTTCAGCAAAACCACGTTTACGGTGTTTTGCTCGGGGATGTCATGGCGCTGCAATTCAACGTAATAGTCCTCGCCAAAAAGATCGAGCCACCATTTAAATTCTTTTTCGGCCTCTTCCTCGGTATCACGCAAAATAGCCTGCGGCACCGAAGCGCCCAGGCAGCAGGTAGTGGCGATAATGCCCTTATGATACTTTAAAATAAGTTCCTTATCTATACGCGGCCACTTGCTGTACAGGCCTTCCATATAGCCCAGCGAGCACAGCTTAACCAGGTTTTTATAACCTTCAGGGTTTTTGGCGAGCATCAGCTGGTGATAGCGCTTATCCTTTTTCTCTTTGGTGAACTGCTTTTTATGGCGATCCTCCACCACGTAAAACTCGCAGCCAACAATGGGCTTAATGTTGTGCTTGCCTGCCTCGGCCACAAACTTAAACACACCGAACATGTTGCCATGGTCGGTAATGGCCAGGGCCTTCATGCCATCGGCCGCTGCCTTTTTATATAATTTGCCTATATCGGCAGCGCCGTCGAGCAGTGAAAATTGGGTATGTACGTGTAAATGTGAAAAATCGGGCATCGCGGATCAGTTCCTCCTGTGAAGAACAAAGTTAACTAATTTCGGATTTCGGATGTTCGATTTCGGATTTTGTGGAGAAATTGAGGTTCTTAACAATGTCTGAACACGATTTTTAGGATTTAAAAGATTTCAGGATTACCGGTTTACTTTTCCATCTTTTAAATCTCTTAAATCCTAAAAATCGTGTGCTATTTCCCATTCAAATTCGGCAGATCACAATTTCCTTTCAAATAATGCTCCAAATATTGAAAACTTCGGCAGCGCCGTCGAGCAGCGAAAATTGGGTATGTACGTGTAAGTGTGAAAAATCGGGCATCGCGGATCAGTTCCTCCTGTGAAGAACAAAGTTAATCCGAAATTCGGATTTCGGAATTTCGATTTCGGATTTTGTGGAGAAATTGAGGTTCTTAACAATACTATGTTTTCACTGCTGATTGGTGTTAATTCTAAACCGCTATTTTTTCAAAATGCCGGATCGTCGAACGATTTACCTTTCTTTCGGCATGCCATAATTCATAATTGTTCTGCAAGTTTACCCAAAATTGCGCCGAGTTACCAAAGGCAGCGGACAATTTCACAGCAAGTTCCGGGCTTATCCCTAAGTGTCCGTTGATGACAGAAGACAAATTGGCCCGCGCCATATTAAGCCCCTTAGCGACCTCTGTTATGGTCAAACCCCGCTCGCTGATAAACATTTCTTTCAATATCTCTCCGGGGTGACTTGGTGGTAATCCTCTCTTTAACATGATCTAATCTAACCAAATAAATCCTATAAATCCTCAAAATCCTATAAATCTTAGTTTATTTAGCGTTCAAATTCGGCAGATCGCAATTTCCTTTCAAATAATGCTCCAAATACTGGAAACTGGCGCTTTGTATCAGCAAATAACTCTCCCAGTTATAAGCGGCCCCATGCGCGCCTGGCGGGTAAATACGCAGATCAACATCCTTGCCCGCATTGGTCAAAGCTGTGAGTAGTTGCATCGTATTGGATGGGTGCACATTATCATCACTCATGGAGTGAATCAGGAATAAATGATCTTTCAGTTGGTTAGCATAAGTCATATCCGAGCTGGCTTTATAACCCGCTTCATTGTCCTTCAGCGGGGCCATGTACCGCTCGGTATAAACATCATCATATAGCCGCCAGTCGGTAACCGGCGAATTGGCTATCCCAACCTTAAACACGCCCGGGTGGGTTAACATGGTGTACGTGGTGCTATAGCCGCCGTAGCTGGTGCCCATAATGGCCATTTTACTACTGTCTACAAAAGGCATGGTTGCCAGGTATTTGGCGGTTTCTACAAAGTCGTTGCTTTCCCATTTGCCCAGTTGTTTGTATACCACTTTCATAAATGCGCTGCCGTAATTGGCTATGCCCCGGTTGTTTACATTTGCCACAATATATCCGTTTTGCGCCAGCCACTGCTGCCAGGCATCGGCGCTGAACTGGTTAAACACATCGTGACTTTCCGGCCCGCCGTAAACGGTCATTACCACGGGGTATTTTTTGGCCGGATCGAAATTAAAAGGCTTAATAATATACCCATCCAAACTTACCCCATCGCTGGTTTTAAACTTGATAAACTCGGGCGCCGCGTAGGCGTGATTTTTCATAAAATCGCTCACCCCATGGTTATCCTCCAGCGTTTGCAGCATCTTGCCCGTATTATCGCATAGGTTTACATGCAGCGGGGTCGTCACATTGCTGCAGCTCTCCAAATAATAATGTGTATTGGGCGACATGTTAATGTCATGAAAACCCGCCACGGTCGAAAGCTTGCTTTTCCCGCTGCCGTCAAAGTTGATGGTATAAAACTGCTGCTCCAGCCCGCCGTCCTCCGCCGACAAATAGTATATTTTTTTAGCTGCCGCGTCAATCCCGCTCACTTTGATCATATCCCAATTTCCCTGGGTAACCTGGTTGATCAGCTTGCCATCATACCCATAGCGATAAATATGGTAATATCCCGATCGGTCCGACACCCAGAAAAACTCCTTCGATTTCTCCGGAAAATACACCATATCGTTCACATTGGTATAAAAGTTAAAAATAGCTACCCAGGTGCTGTTTTTTTCTTCTAAAACCACATGGTGTTCCCCGGTTTTCACATTAAAAAAGTACAGCTTCATGTGGTTTTGGGCGCGGTTTAGCGTCATAAGGGCAAGCACATCGGGGTTGCTGGTCCAGTAGATGCGGGGGATATAAAAGTCGCCGGTCTCATCGGGCGTCAGCCATACTTTTTTGCCCGAGGCCACATCGATCACCCCGATCTTCACCTCCGGGTTGGGGTCGCCAACCTGCGGAATGGGGATATGAATATACTCCGGATGTCCGCCTGCAAAGTTGGTCATCTGGAAATCGGGCACCGGTTTTTCATTAAATTGCCAAAAGGCCATATACCGGCTATCGGGGCTCCAGTTCCAGGCCTGGGCCTGGCCAAATTCTTCTTCGTACACCCAATCATAGTGGCCGTTAAAGGTGCCCAGCTCGCTGGTTTTATCCGTGGTGAGCTGCCTTTCCTTACCGGCGGCGAAGTCGTACACAAACATATTGCCATTACGCTCCATGCCTACTTTCGATCCGTCGGGCGACAATTCCGCCGTGCGGGCGTCCTTTGCCGCCTGTTTTAGCTGCTTGCCGGCAACATCGTAAATATAATAGTCGGCAATACCCGAGCGCCGGTAGATCGGCCTGAAATTCGCTTTAAACACCAGGTGTTTGGAATCTTTCGACCATTGGAACGACTCGTAATCAAATGCTTTATCGCTGCCCGGAAAAGTCAGCCCCTTTGCCGTAAACACCAGCTCATCCTTCAGCGTTTGGGGGTCCATCATCCTGATCTCGCCATTGGCCGTAAACGAATATTTGTCACCGCCGTTGGTCCAGTTTACACTTTCGGGGCCCTGGTTGCCAAACAGGCTGAAACCGGTACGCAGGGCATCGGCCAGGTCGGTGTATTGCTGTTTGTTTTGGGCGAAAATTGGGGTGGTGAAAAGCGAAAAGCTTAAAGCGGAAAGCAGAAAGCTGCGTAGAATCAATTGCTTCATTTATTTGGTTTTTGAAGCGATAAAGCTAATGGAAAAACGTGGAAACAGGAAGGCATCGATTAATAATCCCGTAGGGGCGCCCCTCGCGGGCGCCCTCCTTTGTATGGGTAACCCTCCCTCGTGGGGGCCCTCCATTTTTTCCGATGCGGCCGGTTTTGCGTGCCCGCGCTTTCCGATGCTATGGGGTTCCCCCCTGGCATTGTGGGCGACCACAAGGGTCGCCCCTACGGGCGTTTAACCCGTTAGTGGCCTTTTACGCCGATCAAAAAATATCCAAACACCATACAAAACAATGTAAGAAAAACCTCCTACCTTTCCAAAGTCGTTAGTTTTTCGCCGTTGTTGTCACCGATAACTCACCGTCATCGCAGGGTCTCTCGCAGAGGACCCTGCGGCGTACGCACCTACGAAATGGTATCAACGCCCCACACGGTAGCATGAGTTGTTCGGGTTTCCCGGGGCACGGAAATATTCCTAATTTTATCTGCCCACTGCAAATTGCCAACTGAAAACTGAAAACTGCTACTGCCACTACTTAAATACACCCGCCATGGACAACAAATTGCCGATAGATCCGAATGAAAAAATTTATATCCGAAATGCAGGCCTGGTGTTGCTACACCCTTTTTTTACAACTTATTTTAACAGGCTGGGGATGCTGGAAAACGACCTTTTTATTAACCAGAAAGCCCGGATGCGCGCCGTACACCTTTTGCAATACCTGGTTGATGGCGCCTCCGACAGCCCCGAGCCGCTGCTTGTTTTAAATAAGATACTTTGCAACATCCCGGTTGAAGAGCCGGTGATACCCCGCATAACCTTAACCGAACAGGAAAAACGCGTGTCGGAGGAATTGCTAAAAGCGGTTATCTCCCGGTGGGACAAGTTAAAAAACACCAGCGTCGCCGGTTTACAGGAGTCTTTTTTGCAACGCGACGGCGCGCTTTATTTTAAAGATGACGCCTGGCGCCTTAACGTTGAGCCCCGGGCCTTTGATGTGCTGCTGCAAACATTGCCATGGTCCATCGGCATGATAAAAACGCCCTGGATGAATAACTATTTATATGTAGAATGGATATAAATGCCGCCAAAAAAGCAGTTGGCAGTTGGCAGTAGGCAGTTTGCCTGGTTAGCAGCTATATTTTTTCGAAATAGTTTACTGCTAACTGCAAACCGCAATGCCAACTGTTAACTGCTAACTGAAAACTGAAAACTGTAAAACAATGAATTTCCTCCTCACCTCCGCCGGCATCAAAAACGCCAGCATCCATAACGCGCTGCTGCAGTTATTAGGCAAACCGATTGCCGAATCCAGCGCCCTCTGTATTCCCACCGCATCGTACGGCATGCGTGGCGGCCCCGGGGCGGCATGGCGGTTCATCAGCGGGCAACAGCCCAACTGCCCCATGTGCGAATTGGGCTGGCAATCCCTCGGCGTGCTGGAGCTCACCGCGCTGCCCAGCATCGATAAAGACTTTTGGGCGCCCCTGGTACAGCAAACCGACGTGCTGCTGGTAAATGGCGGCGATGCCCTGTACCTGGCTTATTGGATGCAGCAATCAGGCCTGGCGGACCTACTACCCTCGCTGCGGCCCGAAGCGCTTTGGGTGGGGTTAAGCGCCGGAAGCATGGTAATGGGCCCCAGCATCGGCGATGAATTCGTCGGCTGGATACTACCCACCGGTGGCGACAAAACCCTGGGAATGGTTGATTTTTCGATATTTCCGCACCTGGACCATGAAAGATTCCCGGAGAATGCTATGCCCTTTGCAGCAGAATGGGCCGCAAAAATACCCAACCCCGGCTATGCCATCGACGACCAAACCGCCATCATAGTAACCGGCGACAAAGTGGAAGTGGTTTCCGAGGGGCATTGGAAGTTGTTTACGAAGTGATGGCAGCAGGGCAGCGGCGCAGCTCGGGCCCTTTTACTGCTAACTGCCTGCTGTCTTTATCCGCCATAGCTAAAGCGGCGGCGCTTTACAAATGCACAGCGGGATTCATTTTTATTCAGCCCTGAACCTCTCTTCTACTTTTTTCTTCAGCTCACGCAACGCTTTAGTCCTGTTCTTTTTTAAGGGCTCCACTATGTCTGCCGGCGCGCCTGCCGGGTTGTATTTTTCAGCCCATAGCGTGATCTCAATCAGTATCGGGATTAATTCAATCGCTTTTTCAGTGGGGCGATATAGGAATTTGGATTTATTTGCCGGCGCAGTATGCTTGGTAACAAACCCCTCCCGAAGCAGCACGTTGAGCCTATCTGTTAAAATATTTGTAGCAATCTTTTCATCCGAACATAAAAATTCACCAAAGGAATCTTTACCGTATAAAAGCAAGTCCCTCATAATCAACATTGTCCATTTGTCCCCAAAAATATCCAGGGTATAACTTATGGGGCATTCTGACCGTTTGCTCATCGTTTTCCTAAAAAATAAAAAATAGTACTTGCAAATCACAATAACTTTATACATTTGTACTTGCAATTTACAAGTACAAATGTAACAAAATAAATTATTTCTAAAACCAATTAAATGAAAGCAATTCAGCTAAAAGCATACGGGCAGCCAACAGAGAACATCGGCGTCGTAGAAATTAACGACATCAGTACCATTGATAATGATGAAGTTGTTATTGAGGTTTTGTATAGTCCCGTAAATCCAAGTGATTTATTATTGATGCAGGGTACTTACCCCGTACAACCCAAATTGCCTGCCGTAATTGGACAAGAGGGTGTAGGCAGAGTAGTTTCGGTTGGTAGTTCTGTTACAACTACTAAATCAGGCGACATGGTGACCATTCCGTTCGGGACATTTGCCTGGAGTGAAAAAGTTGTCGCCAAAGCCGCGGGACTGGTGGTGCTGCCCCCGAACGTGGATTTACAGCAAGCAGCTATGCTTTCCATAAACCCGCCCACGGCGGTTTTGCTGCTGGAAGAGTTCGTATCGTTAAATTCAGGAGATTGGATCGTGCTCAACGCAGCCAACGCCTCTGTGAGCCATGCGATCATCGCGGTCGCAAAGTCAAAAGGCATAAAAACGTTAGGAATAGTCAGGAGAAAAGAGGCCGTTGATGCAGCGCTGAAAGCAGGTGCAGACGTTGTTTTAGTTGAGGCTGAAAACACTGTCGCTGAAGCGAAAAAAGCGACCAATAATGCAGAAATAAAGCTGGGGCTGGATGCCGTTGGCGGTAAAGCGACAAATACAATCGCCGAAATTCTTAGCAACGAAGGCCGCCTGGTTTCGTATGCCATGATGAGCCGGGAACCCATCAATGTCAGTCAAATTGGTCTCATTTTCAGAAGGATACAAATTCACGGGTTTTATATGTATTTGCCTTATTACGTCCCCAGGTTAAAAAATGCCATACTCCAATCGGTGCAATTACTGGCACAAGGGAAATTAAACGTTCCCGTTGCGAAAATATACCCGCCGGAGAAGGTGAGAGAGGCGATACAGCACACGATAGATGGTGGTAAAGTTTTATTACAATTTAATTCGTAAAAAACGCAAGCCGTGTTTCTATTAAAATTCACTTAACGTCAAATTATGATCATGAAAAGTCACATTTTTTTAAAAACAGTAACATTAATAAGCGTATTGGTGAGCTGCGGGTTCTCCATAACCGGCATTGTTCGTCCCGAATTATTGGTTTCTCCAGCGTTAGGGCATAATTCCACTTTAGTCGCTTTGGCATCTTATGCTGCCGCCCGATCAATTGCGATTGCAGCGGTTTTCCTATTTACTTTATTTGGAAAAAAGAGGGAACCGCTTTATACAATGGCAATCTTGGCGGCGCTAATTCAGTTTTTGGATGCTTTTGTCGGCATTTATGAAGCGGATATATCGAAGATTGCCGGGCCATTGATCCTCGCTTTATTAGGCTTTATATCGATATACTATGCTTCCAAATCACCGGACAAGGCAGCTATTTAATTAGGCTGCTTAAGTCAGGCATCCTGGTTGGACAGTTTAAAATTTAGCAGAATAATGGAACAAGAAAGACAAGAAATACTTAAGGGTTTGTTAGCGGTTTTAAGGACGATAAGAACAATTGACCCCACCAGGTTAGAAGGCGTTACAGAAGAAACCGATTTCCTTTCGGATTTAAGCACGCCCTCAACTGAGCTTATCAATATAGCAGCCAAAGTGGAGCATAAATTCGGAATTGAATTTGACGACGATGATATTGACCGGATGGGTTCGAAGGTTAAGGATATAATAGACTTAATCATATCGGTTAAAAAACGGGGAGAAAATAGTTAAGCTAAGCAAGTACGCCAAAAATTTAAAATTATGGAAAACAAAGTGTGGTTGATCACCGGGTGTTCATCCGGGTTCGGAAGGGAAATTGCGAAAGCGGCAATTAACGCCGGGTATGCCGTAGTTGTAACGGCGAGGGACATAAACAGCCTGGCTGAATTTCAGGCACTTAAAAACGAACTGGTTTTGGTGACTGAATTAGATGTAGTAAACCAGGATTCCGTTTCAGCCGCAGTGGAAAAAACTATCGCCCGGTTTGGAAGAACAGACGTCCTGGTTAATAATGCGGGTTACGGATATTACCAAATATTTGAGGAGCTTGAAATGACTGAAATGCAAAAACAGATGGATGTAAACCTATACGGTGTGCTAAGAACGTGCCAGGCCGTCCTGCCGCAAATGCGAAAACAGCGATCCGGGCACATCATAAATATATCATCAATAGGCGGTTCTGTAGGGACGGCGGGAAGGGGCGCCTACACCGCAAGCAAATTCGCTCTTGGCGGATTGTCGGAATGCCTCGCGAAGGAGGTCAGTCCCTTTGGCATTAAAATAACCGTACTTGAGCCAGGACAGTTCCGGACGGATTTTTTTAACAAAGGGAAAACTCAAATAAAAGAAAGCGACAAACCGGACTATAAACAACTTATTGACGAGCTTAACCAGCAATTCACAACCGTTAACGGCAGGCAGAAAGGCAGCCCGGAACTTGCAGCAAATGCTATCATTCAATTAAGCAGGAGTTCAGCACCGCCGCTGCGCGTTCCTCTCGGAGCGGACGCTGTTTCCTGGACCAGTGACAGGCTAAAATTGGCGAACGACGAGTTAGAGACGTGGAAACAATGGGCATTAGATACCGCCTTCGATGAAACGCAGAGTTCGCAATGATAAAAGGCTACTGTAAAGTAACCCGCTTTAATCCACCAATCATTTATCGCTGTAATGGTCGGGCCTGAGCTGTTTACTCAATTACAAACAAATATAAATGAGCCCCCCAATTCAGGCTCGGGTGTCGGCGCTGGCCAAAAGCGCGGCAGCACTCGCGCCGCGCCGACAGGTAGCCATTATGCTTATACGCTTTGCGTTACATTGTTTAGTAATGTATATTTAAACTGTTAATTGACATAATTTTGGTTGAGCCGATGGTTGGATGACATGCATAGTTTATTACCTGTCAGCGATGCATGAGTGCCCCGGCGCGCTTGGCGGCGCTGCACACCTCGCGCGGGATTGGGAGGGTTTCTATATTTTTAAAAGTGTTAAGCCGATAATAATAAGTTTTTTATCTATCCTCTAAAAAACCTTTCCACCGGCGCATTCAGCGCCTCGCTCAAATTCCACAGCGTTAATACCGTCGAATTGATTTATCGATGATCCTCCCTTGATTCAATAACCCTACTCGTAAAGATATATCTTCAAATGGCTTGAATTGTATAATTTATGTCCTTTGAGACATAGCTGCAAATCTTTATTTTTGTTGTATGAATCACGTGAGATCTGAAGCTGATAGTCATCTTACGAAGAAGAAGGTGGTTATTGTAGTAATGTCCGGCAATACGCTGCTTAATTTTGCCGGTCCGGCTGATGTTTTTACCTATGCAGATAAATGTCTGCCCGCTTCAGTAGCTGGTTATGATGTTGTAATTGCGTCACCTACAGCAGTAAGGAAGAAGGTTAAGACATCATCACGAATGGAAATCCATTGCCAGTGTTGTGTATCGGATATTACCACACCAATCGATACACTGATCATCGCTGGTAATGATTTTGCGGAACTTAACAATCCGGCTGACAGTGATTTTTATAAATGGTTGTCTGAAGTCACCGAACACAACATACGCAGGGTCGCTTCAATTTGTGGAGGTGCATTTTCTTTGGCGAAAGCAGGCTTACTAAACGGCAGAAAGGCAACAACACATTGGGACCTGAGTGAACGATTAAAGAAAAGTTACCCATTAGTACATGTCGATTCCAATGCCTTTTTTACGAATGACGGCAATATTTATACCTCGGGCGGGGTTTCTTCTGGGATCGACCTCGCTCTCGCGCTTGTCGAAGAGGACCACGGAAAGGATATTGCCATAACTGTAGCAAGAAAACTTGTTTTTTATTTAAGCAGACCAGGCTTCCAGACTCAATTTGGTAATTTATTACCGGTCTACGAAAGTTCTAATATCGCCGAAAAATTGAAAAGCTGGTTTACTGAGCACTTGCACGAGCCTCTGGATCTGGTCAGAATTGCCGGTCATCTAAATATGAGTACCCGAAACTTTACGCGCGTTTTTCATAAGCAAACCGGTATTTCTCCCGCCAAATTTATAGAAAAACTCAGAGTAGAAACAGCGCGAAAATACCTGGAGGATACTGATATATCACTTGAAAAAATTGCAGAACGGTGCGGCCTGGGAAATTTGATCTCTATGCGGCGTACGTTTTTGAGGCATTTAATGACCACACCATCTGATTACCGGCGCGCTTTCAGGACGTCGCTAAAGGATATAGGGATTGAAGAATTGCTGCGCCCGAATTTAGCCGGTTCATAACCAACATAATTTAATATAAACAACATGAAAATTGCAATCAATGGATTTGGCCGCATAGGCAGGATGACCCTAAGGGCTTTACAAAATAAACCAAATATCGAAGTTGTAGCAGTAAATGATTTAACCGACGTTAAAACACTGGCTCATTTATTAAAATATGATACCGCGCATGGTCGCTTCCCTGGCGAGGTAAGCTCCGATGAAAGCGCGATCATTGTAAACGGAAAACCTATACTCATGCTGAGTGAAAGAGATCCCGAAAAACTGCCATGGAAAGATTTGGGTATTGACGTAGTTATAGAATCAACCGGGCGCTTTACTGATAAAAGCGCAGCACAGGCGCACATCAATGCAGGCGCAAAAAAGGTGTTGATTACGGCCCCGGCAACAGGCGGCGTAAAAACTATTGTGCATGGGGTAAATAATGAAATAATCAGCGAGGATTTGATCTATTCCACAGCCTCCTGCACCACCGGTAGTATCGCTCCCATCCTTTATATATTGGATAAAGAATTTGGCATCGAATCTGGCTACATGATTACCATTCATGCCTTTACTGCAGACCAAAACTTGCAGGATGCACCGCATAAAGATTTGCGCAGAGCCCGTGCCGCATCCTATTCTATTATTCCCACTACAACGGGTGCTGCCAAAGCAATAGGCGATGTGTTGCCAAACTTAAAAGGCAAATTGGACGGCTATTCCTATCGTGTGCCGGTAATTGATGCTTCAATCGTTGATCTGTCAATTAATCTAAAGAAAGAAGTATCTGTCGGTGATTTAAACAGTTTACTAAAAAGTTATTCGGAAAACTCGCTTAAGGGCATCCTGGAGTATACAGAAGAGCAGTTTGTATCGTCAGATATCCTGGGAAATACCCACTCATCTATTGTTGACGGAAGCCTTACGAAGGCTATAGGCAAATTGGTTAAAGTTGTTGCCTGGTATGATAACGAAGTAGGAATTTCGAACAGGATAGCTGAATTGGTATCGGCGTTGTGAGAGTAGTTCATAGTTCATGTCCGCTAACCCCCTGCTCCCTCCTCTCGCGCGAGTGTGTAGCGCCAGGCCGTACGGCTGTGCACGCGTGCGCCGCTGACAGGTAACAAACTATGCAGCGTATGTGGTTTAAAAACGGATTTCGATCACCACCAAAAATAGCCAAATGATTATGGGCCAGCCATCCGAAGTCACCTTCGGATAGCATGGGCTGGCCTTTTAGTGCTTAAAAACTTTTCTCACACTATAGTTTTTTGAATCGCAAAGCAAAATATCTCCGGCGGCATTGATATACAGGTCGGCAGGCGCCACGTCGGAGGCATCTGCGTCAGCCGTATCCTGGAAAATACCAAAATCTCTGCCCGCAATTGTTGAGATATTGCCCTGGGGGTCAACTTTACGCAATCGGGTATTTCCATTATCGGATATATAAACGTCCCCGGCTGCATCTGCCGCAACGCCGAAAGGCGTTCTCAATTCAGCTGATGATGCCGGCCCACCGTCGCCTGTAAAGCCTTTTGTGCCGTTGCCCGCAAATAAAGCGATAGCCCCAGATGCCAGGTCCATCTTCCATATGCAATTTCCGCCGGCATCACATATATATAGGTCATTGTTGGGGCCAAGCGCTACCTGCCACGGTAAAATATTAGCATTGGCAGCAATACCCGGCGAACTGTTGAAGGGATAATCCGTACCGTTTCCTGCCACTACTGTTACTTTACCAGTTGACGCGTCGATTTTAAAAACGAAATGGCTGCCGGAGTCGGCCACATAAACATTTCCGCTTTTGTCGGTGATGATACTTTGAATATCATCGCTGTTAATGTTACCGACGGGCAAGGTGGCAAGGTTGGTAAAGGTTTGTTTGGATAAGGAAAACTTGAAAACGGCGCCGGAGTTCGCAAAATAAAGATTATCATCTCCGGGGTAAATATAAACAGCCTTCGGATAGCCCGTTTGTGCAAAATAATGTTGACTGGTTGGGTAATAGCTTATAAAATCGCTTATCTTTTTATCAGGGGTTATAATTTGGATTTTATCATCCTTGCTATTTATTTCGTAAAGGTTGCCATTGCTATCTTGTGTGACCGATGCGGGGTTTAGTGCATAAGGATAGCCGTTCCCGTCCAATGTTATGATACTGTACGGGCTAACGGGCGCCACATATCTGAATTCGCGATATGTTATACCTGATGCATGAGACAAAAAAACAAGAGAATCGGCATTAATTTTAAGTATAGTGCAGCGGTCATATTCGGCGTTTTGACCACTTCCAACCCAAAAAACCAGCGAATCTTTATTTATGCGGTAGTTGCCTGCAAATATCCCTAAATTAACGTCGGTCCAATCCTCGCTAAATGTGTTATTACTATCTAATTGCAATGTGTAATATGGCCCTGCGGGGCACCGCCAAAGCCCCAGAACAAGTTTAGCCGTATCAATTGCGACAGGTTTTACTGGTTTCGGCTGCATGCTTTTTTTACATGACCAAATTCCGGCAAATAGCACCACCATCAACGCGTATGATACTCGGGATATGCTCATAAATAATCTTTTCACCGTTAGTAAATTAAACAAAGTTATATAAATAAAATCACGATTTCCTGCCCGTAGCCCGCGTCTGCGGATTTTCAATCTCGCGCGAGGTGCAGCGCCGGGCTGAGTAGCTGTGTACTCGTGCGCCGCTGACAGGTAACAAACTATGCAGGTTGCGCAGGCCGCCGCTTGTTGTCACGGCGGTCCCACTGCTCCCGCAAGCAATTTTCGCTGCCGCAAACCTCCCCCCATGCTCCCGCAAGCCATTTTCGCTGCCGTCCCGATTTATCGGGATGGCCCGCATGCTAAGTAACCGCCATACAGGCTGACCATGCGGTAGTTTTCCAATATCAAAGCGTAGGGATAGTTTATTACCTGTAAACGAGCCACCTTACGGCAGCGAAGATGGGCCGAGTAGGCAAGGGGAATTTCACCCCAAGCCTCTCACAGAACCGTACGTGAAGCTCTCACTTCATACGGCTCGTCTAACTTATCTTTGCGCTTAGGTTCATCCTCGTTAAAGTTGACCTTGCACTCTAATAAATTAGCTAACCCCTTTGCTCCATTTCCATTACAGAAACTTCATCACTACTACGGGTTAGTCCGCCATCCTTATCAGCTTCGTTATTCGGCCTCGCAGGTATTACCTCTTGTGCCTTTCGCTTCGCATCTGATAAGGACTTCCCGTGTTTTATACAAAAGCCAGAATAAGAGTCATGCCACCTCTATGACGATTGCCTTATAGCCAGTATGCAAGTTCCCGCTATAATCTTCACCAGTCCGCAAGAAAACCGGCTTTTGACAATGGGTTTCGCTATCTCATCACTTCTTCAGTGGTTCATTTGCATTCATCTCTCTTATCCATACCTGACTACTTCCCGTAGCCTTTTCCCCTTTCCGTTCAACACCGGTCCATTACTGAACAAGCACCGAGAGGCGGTTTAAAGCCCCCGCTTGCACAGCGACTTTGGTAGGCCTACTACCATCTTTTATACAACATTCAATTACCTTTGTATGGCAATCAATTCACGGCACAACCTGCGGGAGCGACGGGGTTCGTTAAAGTTTTCGTACCTTTCTACCCGGATGGAAACTGCACCAATACTTTCAGCAACCGTATTTTCCGGCATTTGCAAATCCGCACATCTTCTAAAGTCATTAGTCATTACGTCATCGGTCATTAGTGCCTCCGCACATCCCTCCTCATCTGCACATTTATCAACTGCACATTCCTCCTCATTCGCACATCTGCACATCTGCAAATCCGCACATCTTTTATAGTCATCGGTCATTAGTGCCTCCGCACATCCTTCCTCATTCGCACATCTGCACATCTGCAAATCCGCACATCTTTTATAGTCATTGGTCATTACGTCATTGGTCATTGGGTAATCTGCATATCGTAAAAGCCGGTTAACCGTAGCCACGCCTATCCCCAGTTGCCTGCTGATTTCGCGCTGGCTGAGGCCGGTGGCGGCGAGTTCGGCTATTTTATGGGCTAATTGCTGGCGGTACGCAGCGTTGCGGCTGAGCAGGTGATGGTGTTCGGCGCTGAAGCCTTCGAATTGGAAGTGCAAAAAGGCACCGGGTTTTTGGATGCGGCACAGGCATACGTTATCGGGGCCGTAGCGCTGGCGGGTGTTGCGCTGTTTGACCTGTTTGAGGTAACACAGATCAGGGTCGGCGGTGCTTTTGCCGATGGCGAAGGCGCTGTCGGCAAAGTTGATGAGCAGCTTGCTGCCGTGGAGGTCGTCGGCGCTGATGGGCTGGGTGGGGTTGCGCCGTTTGGGGGTATGGGCCAGTACCAGGATGGACAGCTTGTGGTCGGTTTTTAGCGCTTTGAGGCTTTTCATGAGCGCAAGCGCCACCGCCGAATTTTCGGTGCCGCCGCGCAGGCAGGTAATGTTATCGATGATGAGCACAGTGGCCTTAACCAGTTTTATTTTATATTCAATGGCGGCAATGAGCAGCTCGTTTTCGTCGACATCGGGCGGTGGGTCGGACAGGTAATTATACTGTGCCCGGTAAAAATTATCCGAAAATTGGTGGTCCTCGTCGTCCTTACTGTAGCGCAGTCCAAACTGGGCCTGGCTCAGCTCGAAATCGATATAGAGCACCCGGGCGGGCGGCGCCTGGCAAACGAAAGGCTCAATGCTTTGCCCGCGCGCAATGCTTTCGCCGATTTGTACGGCCAATACCGATTTGCCGATATTGGTATCGGCAAACAGCATGCACAGTTCGCCCTGGCGCCACAGCTCGCCAAGCAGCATTTTGGCTTCGGGTTCGCGCCGGGCCAGCTCCAGCCAGCGGTTACCTTTTTCAATAGTAAACAGGCGATGGCAGTCTTTGAGAGAGGGGCGCACGGGTTCGGCGCGTTTTTTTCTTTTAGCAGGGCGGTATTGCACCCCGCGGATTTCGGCGCGCAGCTGCTCGATAAAGGGCGGGCGTTCGGAAGATGGTTCGAAGGACTCCATTGGAGGGTTGGTTGACAGGGTTGTAACGATTACCACAAATTTAAGGGGTTGCAGCGGTTTAGGTGGTGACAGTGTTTTGTCAGTAGGGGGAATGGCGTTTAGGGCTTAGTGCAAATTAATGCAGCTACTGCCTTTCCCGTAAAGCGGAAGGAGGATCGGGAGCATTTGCGGTAATGTCCGCCGGGTTGACTCACCCTCCCGACCTTCGGTTGGGACATCGCTCGACTACCCCCCTCTCCACCTGCGGGCGGGAAAGAGGGTAGCTGCAATTAGGTTTTAAACGCGATTCCCGGTTTTGTGTTGTCCTGAAATAGGTTTACACATTAAGTAAACGATTGATAACCAGCGAATTGCATAGATGTTGCCGGGAAAGCGTATTTTATAGGCGTTGATTATCAGTCGTTTATGTAAATACGTTGACTTATAAAAATTTGAACGTTCTGATAATGAGCGTGTTTCACAACGTTCCGGGTGTTCCGCGTGAAAAAGTGGAACGCCGGAAGGCCGGTATCGCTGCCCCGGATGATTTGCCTTTTTTATTTATCGTCCCTTACAAAAGTGACATGATGTTTCATGTCTGGTTCAGTAAAATTGAGGGAAATAGAGTCGCCGGCTGCAATGTATTTCCCATCGATTGGTATAACATTACCGTCCGGGTCCTTAACATTACACGAAAAACTATCGCCGGTGATTTTTCCGTCATTAATGTTTAAAGGGTCGCCTTCGGCTTGTGCTGTACCGGTAAGCTTTTCTCCGTCTACATTAATAACCAGGTGCAGCGGGTGATCGTTGCCATCGGGATCTTTCAGCGAACCTTTCCATTTGCCCGCCAGCCCGGCAGCGGCAACAGCCAGGCAAACTGCAAAACAGCCGGCCAAGATTACCGTAGTGAATATTTTTCTTTTCATAATTTGGTTTTTGATATGACGCAATAATTTAAAGACACGTTACAGAGAAAAATCATTTCAACTAATCCTTGCACGGCTGGCGGCTTTTTCATAGTTTGCAAAAAACTTAACTAATATGAAATCAGTAAAATTGGCTTGTATTGCCTTCGCGTTAATCACCCTTGCATTTACTTCCTGCAAAAAAAGCTCAGATAATAAGCCTCCTGCCGGCAATTCACTCTCGCTGAAGTTCAACGGAACAACGTACAGCACCTCAAATATTGTTGCTGTTGATAGCATCGGTTACTTCCAGCTTATCGGCACCATCAGCAGTACCGCCAATATATACATGTACGTTCTCGGCGGGTTCAAAGTCGGTAGTTTCGACCTGGCGAGTGCTACCAGGGCGGTTAACTTTACGTCGGGCACAGGCAATTCCTATGCCTCAACCGCCGGCACCATAACCATAACTTCGCTTACCAGTACAACCATTTCGGGTACGTTCAACTTTACGGGCACCAATAACATCACCGGTACTACCGGCGCAGGCACCGACGGGACGTTCACCACGACGTACACTACAACAAGGTAGATGCGATAAGCGAAGGTGCAATTCGCCTGCTCCCGCAGCAATTTTTCGCTGCCGTCCCGATTTATCGGGATGGCCGGCGTGCTAAGTAACCGCCACGCAGGCTGACCATGCGCTAGTTTTCCAATATCAAAGCGTAAGCATAGTTTATTACCGGTCAAAGGGCCACAAGCCGGGAGGCTTGCGGTTGCGACCGAAGCTAACAGGTAATAGACTTTATAAATTACCCCGGGGATATTTTTCTGCAGCCTTCCGGGTTTCATACAGATAATTTACCACGGCGGTGTAAATATCAGCGGGGTCGCCTGCTATCCAGTCCAGGTCTATCCTTACATGTTTCGTTTCAGCGGTATCGCTTAAAGCTATGTCCAGGTACTGCTGCGTACCGCTGCGATTGGCCGCCTTTGTTTCAATGTCGCCGATTGTTTTCCAGGGGATAGTAATGTTTTTAGGCTTAAAAACCAACTCAGCGGGTGTTAGTTCCAGTACCGTTTCCTGCTGCATTGCAGGCCTTAGCCGCATGGTGTACAAATAAAGGATGTAAGTAAACACGCCAAGGTCAAGTACTATCATTATCCACAAATAAGGGTCGCTGACTGCTTTCGTGTGGGCAATCATATTATAGGTGATGACCGCCATAAATCCGGCGCTGATCAGCATCGTTTGCACAGTTGACTTTTTATTATAGAGGAAGGTTTCCGTTGTCATAGCGGTTAAATCAAATTGATTTCGAATGTAAGTTATTTTTCCGAAGTCGCGGGATCTTCGCGGGACTCGCGCTGCAACATGCAGCGGATGATGCAGCGGCCTCTGTGACACACTTCCGCTAAGACGGAAGATCATCCAAATCAATCCTTTATTTCTTTTTCCTGTTCGCAAGCATCGCTGGTATATTCACCGGCGCGCAATCAGCAACCAGGGCAGCCACTATGGCAATGGGCATTTCGGCGGCATCTGTAAAATTTATACAACCTTTTTGAAATTTGGCGGCAGGCAGCAGCGGGGTATATTTGGCATGTAAAGGCGCATTCATATACATCGGCAGGCAATGCAGCGATAGATGGCTTTTTACGCTGGCCAATGCGTATTTCATGTAATTGCCTTCCTCATACATAATCATTTCTTTACCCATCATCGGTTTAATGGAAAAGGTTACATTCGGGTCATTAGCAATGATCGTTTCGTGCAGCGTGGTCATCAACTCCTGCCTGTCGGCCGGCAAACCGGCTAAAAATTCGGGTATGGTCATTTTAATGCATTGGCTGTGTTAAATTTACGTTTATTAAATTTCATTCGGATAATTGCGGTAATTAATTTCGGGATATTACAATGCCTCCCGCCGACTCAAGCCTGCACTGTACAGGCTGTAAGTTCCATGGGTTTAGATCAGGGGCAATTTCCAGCCTGCCTGCGCGAAAACATCAGGTGCTTTAATTTGTTATTTTACCAACTAACACCCGTCTCAATTAACTATAAAACCGGGTTAGGTGAGTGCAAACAATATCAAATATGATCAGGAAATTAAAATCAGGCAAATACCGCATTTATTCACGAAAGGTTGATCCCGAAACAAACAAACGCAGAAACCTCGGCACCTTCGATTCAATGGAAGATGCAAAAAAACACGAAAGGGAAATTCAATATTTCAAGCATCATTGATTTCCGCAAATGAATTTTTCATTGCCACTGGGTTCGGCCAACCGACTTGGCGAGCTGAACGTTTTCCGCTTTAGCCGGATAATTTAGCCGCCATTTAACGCGCCAATTTTGGCTGAAGCCAACGGCAATGAACTTTTCTGATCGTAAATCTTCGAGGCGTTTTTTAACAGCCACTAAGCCTTATCTGATTTACTAACCGGCTGATATTCGAGCGTAAGCACGCCGTTGTCAAATGTCTGCGAGTGTTTCAACGCAAATTTCTTTAATTCCAGGTTGTCATCAAAAATCTTCAACCCGCCGCCAACCACAACGGGAAATAGCATCAGGTGCAACTCGTCGACGAGGTTGTAATGGAGCAGGGCCTTCACCAGGGTGGCGCTTCCGTAGACAAGAATGTCACCACCGTCGCTCTGTTTCAGCGCCGCCACGTCATTGGCCACGTCGCGCAGGATATGGCTGTTGTTCCACCCGGCCTTTTGCAGGCTTCGGGATACCACATACTTCGGCAGCCGGTTGATGGGTTCGCCAAACCCGGCATCCGTTTGGCTTGGCCAAAACCCGGCGAACACTTCGTATGTGGTTTTGCCCAATAGCAGGGCGTCCACGCCGGCCAGCTCATCCATCTTGTACTTCCCGGTTTCCGGAGAGTTGTATTTAAACTGCCAGCCGCCATGCGGATGCGGGGTTTCATTGCCTCCGGGCGACTCCACAACACCATCGAGGGTGATGAATTCGGTAACGATAATTTTTCGCATGATTTGGTTGATTTATTTGGTTAACAATCGATCCAGTTCGTTTAGTATCATGGTCATACCACCCTGGAAGCCCATTTTTATCATTTGTTCCAGGGTATCAAGGGTTTTATGTTTTATAAAAATGCTTACGGTAGTAATTCCATCCGCCTCAGTAAAATCCAAACTCCATTCAGAGCCCGGGCTGTCGCTGCTGACATTTTCATCCTTGTCGGTAAACAAGGAAATTTGTTCGAAATTCGATATTGGCGTGATCGAGGTATATTTCTGTACCGACCAGAACTCCTGGCCTTCGGGGCCGCACATTGCATAAACTCTTCGCCCGCCGGGTTCAAAGTTCATATGCCTGGTTTTGGAAGTCCAGGGTTTTGGCGCCCACCACTGGTCAAGTATCTCCTGTTTTGTAAAAGCATCCCAAACTGCTGATTGGTCAGCCTCAAATTCCCGTTTTATAAATACCGTGTTGGATGATTTGTCAACGGTAAAATCAAATAGCAAACTGTTTTTCATTTCTTATTTTTTTTGATGGTTAATAACACCTGGTCTAATTGTTTAAAGCGGCTTTCCCAAATCTTCCTGAATTGTTCCAGCCAATGGTCCAGCTCTTTCATCTTCTCAAAATTAGGTTGGTAATAAATTTCGCGCCCGCGCTGCGCGTGGCCCGCCAGATTATCCCGCCGCTATTTCACATACCGCAACACAACAGCCCCCGACTTAAAAACCGTCGACTCAACCAGTTTTAATTTTAATTTCTCCTGCAGGTTGATCCCTTCAAACAGCCGTCTTCCTTCTCCGACAACTATCGGGACGATCACAAAATGATATTCATCGATCAGCCCAAGGGCTGCCAGTTGTGAAGCAAGGTCTACACCACCGGTAAAAATATTTTTGCCTGGTTGTTGTTTCAATTTAAGCACTTCGTCCTTGAGGTCCGTACGGACAATTGTCGTTTTTTCGTCGTCAGCGCTGTCCAATGATTGCGAGAAAACAACAATTTTCTCAACAGCATCAAATGCCTGGGCAAATTCGTCAGAAGGGTCTTCTTTCGCTGCATCAGGCCAATAAGGAACCATCAACTGGTAAGTTATACGCCCGTATAAAAATGTATCGGCATCCCGCGTGAGCTGCGTAAAATACGCAAACGTATCTTCATCGGGATAGAATTTGGTATGGTCGACACAGCCATCTAAGGACATGTTGATCGCGAAGACTAATTTTCTCATTTTGTTGATTTTTGTTATTGTCCGTCAAATTCCACAATCCATTCAATACCATATTTATCTCTAAACATTCCTCCGTATGAACCCCAGGGACTGTCGCCAATCGGCCCTTCAGCAGCTCCGCCTGCCGATAGTCCATCAAATAATTTATCTGCTTCTTCACGACTTTCAGCACTGATCGCTATTTTAGACCTGTTTTCGTTTTCGTTTACCCGTCCCAAAAATTCGGGAACATCATTGGCTATTAACACATTATGTTTACCAATAGGGAGAGCAATGTGCATTATTTTGTTTGCCTCACTTTCTGGTATCGGAAATTCGGCGCTTGCGATGTCCTTGAAGCGAACGATCTTTGTGAACTCGCCGCCAAAAACTGATTTGTAAAAAGAGAATGCTTCTTCGGCATTTCCATTGAAGTTAATCCAGGGATTGATTGCTTTCATAATTTTTATTTTTAAATTGTTAGTTTTTCTACTTGCACTCTTCTGTTTTTAGTATCCACATTATCAGAGCGATTGTGAATTTTCTTTTATTATTTTTGAGATAAAGTTGCCAATAATTCGTCCAGGTTTTCGAATTGCGCTGCACATCCCTGGATGGCGCCCATTTCAATCATCCTTTCCATTCGGGCAAATGATTCGTTATAAACGGTAATGCTGACTTTTGTCGTGCCGTTTTGTTCGCTGAAAGTATAGTCCCAGTCAGAACCCGGCAATTCGCGGTTTTCATCCGCGTCTGCAAACGTATTGTAGGTTTTGAAATTGGTTTTTGGGCTGATGGCAGTATACTTCTGAACAAACCAACGCTCCTGCCCATCCGGGCTTACCATCGCAAAAAACCGGCGGCCACCGACTTCAAAATTCATCACTTTTGTTTTGGTGACAAAGGGTTTAGGCCCCCACCATTGGTCGAGCAATTCGGCGGTTGTCCACGCTTCCCAAACCAGTTCCAGGTCAGCGTTAAATTCACGTGTCATGTAAACGGTCTTGTTTTCCTTGTCGACCGAAAAATCAAATAGAGGATCGCTGTTCATTTTTTCTGTTTTTTTATGGTTGATAATAGATCGTCCAGTTGGCTGAAACGGGTTTCCCAAATTTTGCGGAACTGCTCAAGCCATTTGTCAATTTCTTTCATTTTGTCTATTTCGAGGTGATAGTAAATTTCCCTGCCTTTATGTTCCTGTTTTATCAGTTCGCACTCCGTCAAAATGCGCAGGTGTTTTGAAACTCCCTGCCGGGTAGTGTCGAAATGTTCGGCAAGGGCATTCGGCGTCATAGCCTGTAAAGCAATTAAGGCTATGATTGCCCGTCTGGTCGGGTCGGCAATTGCCTGGTAAATATCTCTCCTCATTTATGCTGCCATTTAATTCACGAAACCAATCGGTTGCAAATATATACGCAACTGTTCGGTTTCGCAAATTTTTTAAAAAAAAATTTAAATCAGTAGAAATAAAAAACCGGCGGAGAAATTATTCTCCGCCGGTTTGACATAGTCGCCGCATTCGTCACTACCTCACCTTCGCCGGCTGATAATCTTTCCAAAGCCACTCCAGCGCTTCGGGAAATGTTTGCTGCTTTACTTTATAATCAACATGCCTGGCATTGCGGGCAAAAACAAACTGGTAGGGATAGCCCTTAGCGGCCAGTACTTTGGCCATATTTTCATTAGCAAGCACCCAGTCGTGCATGTCGTCGCGCATTACGTTTGGATTAAAAAGGTCCTGGTCGCCTACCTCCATCCATATCCGCAAGGGTTTGCGCTGGCTTTTTGGGATGATGTCCTGGTGAAAACCCCATGCGCCGTGGGGTGTTTCCGGGTTCCAGGGCCATTGCTGATTGATATAAGTACCTGACCAGGTAAGTACGCGGTGATACCATTCCGGGTGGTACCAGGCCATGATCAGGGCGCATGATCCACCCGAACTTCCGCCCATGGTCGCACGGCCGTCAGGGTCTTTGGTTAGTTTTACCTGGCACTTGCTTTCCACCAGCGGCAGTACTTCGCTTTCAACAAATTCGGCATACAGGCCGCTCATGGTATCGTATTCCAGGCCGCGTTCGCTGCCCTGGGCATCGCCGCTGCCATTACCGATAGAGATGGCGATCATCGCCGGCACTTTGCCTTCGGCAATCAGGTTGTCCAATACCGTAAAAAGCAAATTGTCGGGCCCGTCAGCGCCAACGATAAACGGCGCCTCTGTACCTGCGACATACTGTTTTGGAACATACACGGCCACCTGGCGGGTGTATGGCGCCGGATGGCTCGTAGTGACGATTAGCTTAGCCGGGTTTGCGGTATCTGGTACGCCGAAGGTATGCGGTTCCCGGGCAATGCCAGGGTAAATTTTGCTATCCTTTGAATCCATTGTAAAATGGAATATGGTCCCCTGCGGTACGTTGACCTGTACCGTCGATTCCAGTGCAGGATCATGTGTGGGGCCGATAATAAAATTTCCATTGGCGCCGGGCGAAGGAATGGCGCCATCCGGCAATTCGGTTGCCGATACATAACCCGGCGTATGCGGATCGCGGATTGGCGGCTGGGCCATGGCCGGGTTTACTGCCCATATGACGAAAACCAACGCACCTGTGCGGTTAAATATTTTACTTAGCTTCATTTACTCAGATTTAAAGCAGGCGACTATTATCCTGCGTTTTAAATTTAGGGTTTATAATTGTGGCGTCAAGGCTTTGGGGATTAAATAAATCCACTATTTTTGAATAGGACTAAGCCCACCGGGCATTTTGATATTCGCGGGAAGGCTTATACAGTAAAATAATCCAATTCCAGTCATAACAACTCACACATGCGCCCTATCAAATCAGCTGTTTTAGCTGCCGCCCTTTTTATTGCCTTTGTCGCAAATGCCGGCGCCCAAACCCTACCCGACTCCACGATAAAGAAGATAAATGCCCTGTTTAAACAATGGGATAAGCCGGGCAGCCCGGGTTGCGCGATAGGCATCGTGCGTAATGATTCGCTCATATTTGCTAAAGGTTACGGCCTGGCCAACCTGGAATATGGAATACTTAACACGCCCAAAACCCTGTTTCACATGGCTTCGGTTTCCAAACAGTTTACCGCTTACTCCATCGTGCTGCTGGCACAACAGGGTAAACTCAACCTCGATGACGATATCCGCAAATACCTGCCCTGGTTCCCTAACCTGGGCATTACCATTACCATACGCAACTTACTGAACCACACCAGCGGCGTGCGCGACCAATGGCAACTGCTGGCCACTGCGGGCACCCGCCTGGATGATGTGATCACCCAGGAGCAGATCATCAAAATATTGGGCAAGCAACAGGCGCTCAACTTTAAACCCGGCGAAAAATTTATGTATTCCAACAGCGGGTTTACACTGCTGGCCGAGATCGTTAAAACGGTTTCAGGCAAAAGCCTGCGCCGGTTTACCGATTCGGTGATCTTTAAACCCCTCGGCATGATGGCCACTCATATCCACGACGACTACACAGAAATTGAGCCGGGACGTTCCTACTCGTACGACAGGAAAGACAGCACTCATTATAGCAACGCTATCCTGAGCTACTCCGTTGCGGGCGCCACCAGCCTGTTCAGCAATGTGGAAGACCTGGCCAAATGGGAGATGAATTTTTATCAATACAAAGTAGGAAGCAAGCAGGATATTGAGACGCTCACGACAAAAGGCCGTTTGAACGACGGCACCGTGAACGACTACGCGATGGGCATCAGCAATGATCTTTATAAAGGCAATAAACGGTACTCGCATAATGGAGCCGATGCGGGTTATCGTACTAATGTCATTATTTTTCCCGATCTGAAAATTGGGGTTATTGTTTTGAGCAACCTGGGCGATATCAATGTCAGCGGCAAGGCTAATGAATTGGCCGACCTGTTTGTCAAGGACAAAACTGCCACGGCCGCCAAAGCCGCTCAAAAACCAAAAACAGGAAAGGCCGCAGCCGAAGACCTGCCGTTTTTGAAAAAGATGCCTGGCGATTATATTACTCCCGAAGGCACTATTTTAAGCCTTGAACTAAAAAACGACAGCCTGTTTTACCACGTTGGCGCTGATGCATATTTATTAATTAAAGACTCCGTGCGCACTTATTGCATGTTTTACGCACCCGAAGTAAAATTTAAATTCAGCGCGGATAACAGTAATGCTTTTGCGGTGACCACTCCTGGCGATAAGCTCTATTTTAGCCGATATGCTAAAACCGTGATCAAGGATGACCAGGCGCTGCAACCGTACACCGGCACCTATTACAGCCCGGAGCTGGATTGCAATTACCAGATCGTTTTAAAGGATCACCAGCTATATTTAACCAATGCCAAATACGATGATCAAAAACTGACCTTCGCAGGCAGCAATGATTTGCTTAACGATAACTGGTGGATGAACCATCTTGTGGTTACCCGCAACAGTAAAAACGCGGTAACCGGTTTTGAAGTGAACAGCGGCAGGGTAATGCACCTGAAGTTTGTGAAAACGAAGTAATATGCAGGACAATTGAGGCTTAGCTTATGCAGCCTGCGGAATTTGGCTAAAGCCTCATCTTGGCAACTCTTTTATCCGTCGGTTAAAACCGACGGCAATGAAAGTAAAAAGGGCTATTCATTGCCGTCCCTTTTAAGGGACGGACAGGAAACAGAGCGTCAAGCGGCTTTAGCCAAAACTAGCCGGTTAGCGACAATTTGCATTACATCCGGCAGCTGTTTCGGTCCAAAAATCGTTATTTTTGAATATTCGGTAAACAATCCATTTTTCAACAAGCAAAATCCCAACAATGGCAAATCTCACCCATATCATGCCTTTTTTCATTGTTGAAAACCTGGCACCGTCGGTTTCATTTTATGTTGATCAGCTTGGATTTGAAGTGCAGTTCATCGGCCCGGACGGCGACCCGTTTTGGGCTATCGTCGGCCGGGATAATATTTCTATCATGCTAAAAGGCATTGCTCCCGACGTAAAACCGCTGCCTAATCCCGCCCGCCATCCCTGGGCAGCCTGGGATGCCTACATTTCCACCGCCGATCCGGAAAGGTTATTTGAAGAATACCAATCGCGTGGCGTAGCCTTCAGAAAACCCCTCGCAGTTAACGGCGACCGTTTGCTTGGATTTGAGGTTGCCGACGCTGATGGCTACGTTTTGTATTTCGGACGGCCGGAATGATAAATGGTAAAAATTGAGAGATGAGAAATAACGTTTATATGCTGATCTTCCTGCTGACGGCTTTATTGTATAGTTGCAATCATCATAAAAACTCCCCTCCGGTTCACGCCGATAGCTACAAGCTTAACCAAAACCCTGAACGCTGTTTCATGGCCTTCTATCAAAAAGACAGCGCTTTTTTAAAATACAAAACGGCGCCGGATGGTAAAATCCAGGGCAGGTTAACTATAAAATATGCAGAACCGGAACCAATGGCCGTGGAAAAAGAATTTGATCACGGCGAAATCGAAGGAAAATTTACAAAAGACACGTTGTTTGCCGACTATATCTTTGCCGATGGCGCCGACAAAACACTATATCGCAACCCACTTGCCCTGTTAAGAAAAGGTGACAAATTGGTGCTTGGATTTGGGGTCACCATCAACTATTTGGGAAGAACCTGGTTTAGGGACCACCATGCCATCAATTTTAATAATAGCCGCTTTCAGTTTTCACCGGGCACATGTGATAACTAAGCCCAACGCTGATTCAGGCCAGCGAATTCCGGCACACAAGTTGTTGTACTCCTGTTATGCCATCGTCTGTTGTTTCATCGATGAATTATGATGCGGATACCCATATCTTAAGGGTATTTTTTGTATCAGGCAGCGTTTACGACTACAAAAACGTGCCGCTAAAAGTTTATGAACAGATGAAGCAGGCAAGCTCAAAGGGTACTTTTTTAAACCAGGTTATTAAGGCGCGGTTCGGCTTTAAAAAAGTGAAGTAAGGTCTTTAGTTAAACTCCCCGCCTCATCCCTTTCACCTTTTGCCTTTTACCTTTCACCTCAAACAGTATCTTTGCACAAAATCTGCATAATGAAAGGAAAAACGCCCAAAGAATCACACACCGTAATGAATGAGTTGGTATTACCTAACGATACCAACACGCTGCATAATTTAATGGGCGGGCGTTTACTGCATTGGATGGATATTGCGGCAGCCATATCGGCACAGAAGCATTGTAACCGCATTGTGGTAACGGCATCGGTGGATAACGTTTCCTTTAAACAGCCCATCAAGCTTGGCGACGTGATCACCATCGAAGCAAAAGTATCAAGGGCTTTTACTACGTCGCTTGAGGTGCGCCTGGATGTTTGGGCCGAAAATATCCCTACCGGCTCCCGGATAAAAAGCAACGAGGCGTATTATACCTTCGTGGCGCTGGACCAAAATGGCCGCACCATCCCTGTTCCGGAGTTAATACCCGAAACCATTGAAGATATGGTTTTATATGATGGCGCGCTGCGCCGCCGCCAGCTGCGGTTGATCCTGGCGGGAAAGATGAAGCCGGACGATGCAACGGAGTTGAAAGCGCTATTCTTCGACGAAGAAAAATAGTCAATCGAATCAATGCTGTTACCTGCCCGGCTATAAGCGATAAAAATTGAGAGTTGGCCTTGAGGAAACTACTGCCCTGCTTTCATCACGTTAAACATCCAGCGGATGCCGAACCTGTCTTTAGCGCATCCCCAGTAGCCCCAGAATTCATTGCGCATCGGCGCAATTTCCGAGCCGCCTTCTGACAACGCAGCGAAAAATTTGTCAGCATCGGCATTGCTGTCCGGCTGCAGGCTGATGGTAACGTTATTGCCTTCGATCAGTTTATGCCCCATGCTTTCCAGCATGTCAGTGCCCATGATCACCGTGCCTGCCAGGATGGGCAGCGAAACGTGCATCACGGCGTTCTTGTCTTTTTCCGACATAGCAGGCGCGCCTTCTGGCGCTGGCATATCGCCCATGCGCATTGGCGGCATTAAAAATTCGGTACCAAATACCGTTTTGTAAAAGTTAAAAGCCTCTTCGGTGTTACCCGCAAAATTGAGATAGATTGCTACGCTTGCCATGTTTTTGGTGTTTATTGGTCAGTGAATAAATTATGGTGTTTGTCATTTTTGATTGCGATTCAAATTTATATTCTTCATCCGGGATAAACGCGTGCGGGTGTGACATTTTTGGGTGGTGATGGTGACAAAAATTCCAACAATGGGTTTATGGAATTTCCCTGAAAAAATCATCTTACCTAAAAAAACTAGCATTATGAAAGCCATTATTTACCTTTTCGCAATCAGCCTGCTGGCAACGTCGTGCGCCAGCCACAAAAAAGTGGCACAGGCCGGTACAGCGGCCGCAAGTGCTGCAGCCGACGGCTCGTCGTTTGAAAAAGCAATTTTTATTAAAGAAACCAGTGAAGGCGCCGGGGTCGACGCGGAATACGCCTGGATACGCGATAAATATCCCGGCTCGAAGGTGAACGGGCAGGCACTGATTAATCACAACAACAAACCTTACGATGTTATCCATATCACTACGGCCGATGGCAAAAATACGGATGTTTACTTTGACATTTCAAATTTTTACGGCAAGTTTTAAATGTAGAGACGCGATACTTCGCGTCTGCCACTGACAGGTAGCAAGCTTTCCGGGGCGGCGCTTGATTCTTGGTTTAAGACGCGATATATCGCGCGTCTCTGCAAAAAAATCATCCTCTGTTTAAGGCAGTTTTCCGTACGTGCTCAGGGTCGCCAATCCGAGGTCTCCACCTTCAAAATATCCAAAACCCGCTGCTCAGGATTTCCAAAAAAGGACACCCCCGCCGCGCCATTTTTTAAGGCCAACTGTATGCCCTGCCGCAGTTCGTCATCACTTTTAAAATCGGAAAGATAAAGCCCGGCGTACAGCGGAAATTCACCCGCCAGGAAATGTACCCCCTCGGCAACGGCATCGCCAATCCACGTTACTTTTTCTTTGTAAAAACCATGATAGATCATCGGGCACACGCCGTCGAGCTTAAAATTGGTCCAGTCCTGCCGGACGTTGCGCCGGGCAACTTCAGGCGTTGGGAAAACTGCCGCCGTGATTAGTTTTTTATGCTGATGTGCGATGGCCGACAAACTGTTTACCACCCTGATGATGTTATTGTACCTGAACAAACGCCAGGACAGGCTTGCTTCAGGATATTCAATATCCGAAAGCTCAATTCCATATTGTGCTTTAAAATTAGCCCGGCAGACTTCGCAATAGCAATAATCATATTGCGGCAGTTCGCTGGTTTGCACAATACTATATTTGGCCCAAAGGTTAACCGGCAGTACCACGTCGCAATACCGCACGTAGTCCAGGTGGATGCCATCGATATAGTCTTTATCTAAAATATCGTTTACCTGCTGCTCCAGGTATTGCTGTACCTCGGGGCGGCTGGGGCATAGCCAGCGGTAATAATTTACATACGGAGGTTTATCTGCGCACGAATCACCATTGCGGTTTTTACTGTACCATTCAGGGTGTGTGGTTACCTGTTCAGCCCGGTTAAAGGTCCACATCCAGCGGTGCGCCTCCAACCCCAGGGCTTTCGCTGCGCGGAAATGCATTTCGCTGTCGGCCTCAAAAAATATCCCGGTAATTCCGGCTGTTTTCCAGGCCGCATAACGGGTCTTCAAATCATCATCGGTATCCTTTAGGTTCGGACTAACCCATACCCAATTTTTTAGCTTGTGCCTTTTTTTGCCGGCAGCCGGCGCCATGGCCTTGCTGCCACCTGGCAATTGCGTCGCCAGGCCAGCCAGTAAGCCGGCTTTTATAAATTCTCTTTTATTCATTTAAAACTAATTCCTGTTTTGCCAGACTTACGAAGTCTCAAAGACTTCGTAAGTCTTCGATTTCTTTTGTGGCCCCATTAACTATTTCAATCGGCCTACCAGGCCCTCCTGGTTAATGCTCCAGGTAATATTGTCGCTTTCGTCAGTTATCAGCGCCATAAACTGGTGTTTGGTGGCTTCAATTTTAAGCGTATTAACATGGCCGTTTATCGTGACGGTACTGTTCAGTCCAAGTTTTTCACACGACTCCTCATAGCCATCATGCTCATTTTTCCAGCGTTCTTCCTGGTAGTAAATCAGCCATAAATATCGCTTTTGTTCCTCCGCATAGGGTAAGGCGAACGTCTTTTTTACTGTAACATCTTTGTTAAATGCCAAATAACCCCATCGTTCAGGGTAATGCATATTTATCACACCCTGCGGCGACCATACCCAATTATGCTCGGGCACGTTATGCCCGGCGCCATCCTTCAGTTTCACGTACTTTCCGTTTTCGGTTTTAGTATCCCATTCCACCCGCGAAAAATTGATGCGCCATAAAGTGCCGTCAACGGGCACCTGCACATTGTTGCCGATGCTGATCGCCCTGAATGGAATTGCAATTTCGATTGTCCAGCCTTTATCAGTATCCGAAGGGTCATTCAGCGTACCCTGTACCTTCACCGCCGACCGCAGGCCCTCCGCGTTCCAGTTGATCATTGCGTTACCGCCATTGCGGTATGGTTTGTTTAAAAACAAGTCGAAAACGGTGTTGAGGGCGTTAAACTCCAGTTCGAAATACTGATGTGTGGTATTGTTTGGGTCGACAAAAACTTCGAAATCATTATCGTGAAATACCACCTCATCATGCCGTTTCAGGTACGCCCAAACATTCGGGTCGCTGATCTCAGCAGCAATATACAGGCAGCTGTCATCCCAAAGCATTTTGGCCCGGGTACGCAGCGGCGGGTTTGGTTTTAGGTCCCCTTCAATATCGCGAAAATCATCGGTCCATGAGGCCTGCTGCCAAACAGCATCGCTGATATCGCCGTCAATAACCGGCGCGGTATGAGTATAATTGGCAATGTATGATTTCGGTTGTGTAAATAAATTGGCAAAGTTATTAAAGGGTGATTGCGCTTCTGATTGATGCGGTGCGCAAAAGAACAGCGTGATCCAACCGGAACATATCGCCATTTGTATTCCTTTAAAACCCCGGTATTTCATCAATTGCTTTGGCTGTTTGCAATGCAAAGAACGGGTTTTTTGTATTGATTTTTTAAAGGCGGCCTTAACAAATATCTTTATAAATTGCCCTTCAGAAGTTTGCCGGTGAAATACCTTTTGACATATGGTTTAGCAGTGATGATCCTGGCGCCGGGCGGGCGGGCGGTAACCCCTAATCCAAAAAACAAAAACATCAAAGCAATTTTATCTGTCGCTAAAAAACGAATCACAAATATTATTTCGCTGAACTGCGATACGCTCGCCATTCCCGATGACACCATACCCGACGTTATCATTCCTGCCGGCACAATACAGGTTTTGACAAATCATCCCGGGCAGTTCAACAACGGCATAAAAACATTGGGGTGCGGCAGTTATAACCAACAGACTTTTGTTGGCCCCAAAAGTGCAAAGCTGCAATGGAAGGGCTTATTTGAATCGAAAACGCGGTTCTATATCAGCAATACAAAGCTACGGCTGAAACGGGATCATTCAGAACTGGATGAAGATAAAAACCAAAAGACAGGTTGGCTGGTTAATTGTGATAATAAAGACACCAATATAATTTTAATAAACGGCGCTAAAGATGTAGCAAACGGGCCGGTAAAAAAGGCTTTGCTATCAACAAGATTGTATTATGCGGGCCAAAAGCTTGAATTTAAATACTATGGGGTTAAATACACCCTGTATACCACGGGCTTTAAAAAAAACGGGAGGATTTTTAATTACAAGCTTTTTTTACTGGCGAAAGTAAGGGACGGCTATTTTAACCAGTTGCTTGCGTCGCTTCCGCCGGATGTATCGTTTGGCGGCGGGGGTGATATGTCGACCAAAGTAGAAATAGAATTCGCCGGAGATATGGACGGTGACAAAATCCCTGATTTTATTATTTCTGAATCGGGATACGCATTTGGGTTTTCTTATTTGTACTTGTCACGGGCCGCCGGCAAAAACGCAATATTAAAGGAGGTTTCATTTTATGGGGATACCGATTAATTTATTTGGTAAGATGAGACATCCGGAAATAAACACAGCACGTAAAAGTAAAGCCGTGATGTTAACAGTATTTATTTTAACGCTTATTTTACTTGCATTTGGTGCATTTGCGGCTTATGCGCAAAGCAAAAACACCGAAAAGCCATTTGTGCTGGGTAAAATTATCACCATGCACTCGAGTGAACTGAACGAAGACCGCATACTCAATATTTACTTGCCGGATGGCTACGATCCGGACGATACTGCCCGTTACCCGGTGATTTACCTGTTGGATGGCGGCGCCGACGAAGATTTTATTCATATCGTAGGCCTGGTGCAGTTTAACAGCTTTGAGTGGATAAACCGATTGCCAAAAACCATTGTTGTAGGCATTGCCAATGTTGACCGCAGGCGCGATTTTACCTACCCCACTACGCTGCCTGAGGATAAAGCCGCCTACCCTACCAGCGGCCATTCCGATAAATTCATAGCCTTTTTAGGGAAAGAACTAATTCCCTTTATCGACAAAAAATACAAAACAACCGCCGCTAAAACCATTATTGGCGAATCGCTCGGCGGTGTCTTGGTTACTGAAATAGTATTAAAGCGGCCATCGCTCTTTACGCAATATATTATTGTAAGCCCAAGTTTATGGTGGGATAACGGATCACTGCTAAAACTCAACCAGGTAAGCCCAGCAGCACCCATCAAGGTGTATGTCGGCGTTGGTAAGGAAGGCGTTTGGCCAGCGAAGGTGCCACATGTAATGGAAGATGACGCCAGGCTGCTTGCCGATAAGTTGAAATCATCAGAAAACAAACAGGTGGAGGTTTTTTTTGACTACCTGCCGAAGGAAAATCATGCCACAATAAGCCACCAGGCGGTCTTTAATGCATTCCGGTTGTTGTACCCGGGTAAAGAATCGCAATGATTTTTTTGAAAAGACCAGATTTGACTTTCGACTCAAGACTTTAGACTTAAGACTTGGCTCTACCGGCTCATCTCCAGTATCTTATCAAACTCCGCAGGCTTAACCGCGCTTACCGATAAACGGCCCAGGCGCACCAGTTCCAAATCCTTTAAAAAAGGTTCGGCCTTCACCTGTGCCAGTGTTACCGGGTTTTTCAGCGGCTCAACCGGCGAAAGTTCTACCACTACCCAGTTGGTATCATCGGTGGTCGGGTCCTGGTAAGCCTCTTTTACTACCTTGGCAATGCCGACGATCTCTTTGCCCTCATTGCTATGGTAAAAAAACACCAGGTCGCCTTCCTTCATGGCGCGCATGTTGTTGCGGGCGGCGTAATTGCGTACGCCATCCCAAAAGGTGCGGCCATCTTTATTAAATTTTTCCCAGCTATATTTTTCGGGTTCTGATTTTACGAGCCAATATTGCATAATCGTAGGTTTTTGCCAAAGGTAAAGATTTTGGAAGAATTGATTAGCCGTCAGAATTAGATGAGCTGAATATTTTGTTTAAATTAACGGTTAATATATTTTTATCATCTCAATCTCTATTAGCCACCATCTAATGGCAAAACCCGCCAAAAGCACAATGAAGGTCCTGCGCTGGATATTCGGCATACCGCTGGCTTTTGCCATTACCGTTGGTGAGTTGATGCTGATTTCCCGGCAAGGCAGCCTGGAGCTATATTTTCACAATTACTATATGTACATGGCGGTTACCGAGTTCGAAATTGCCTTCTCATTTGCCCTACCCATATTTTTAAGCAGCCTGTTTGCGCCCAGCCCAAAAAAATATGCGGCGTTGATCGGTGTAGTCATCGTGACGGCTTTTATCGTTGTGGTGTTATATTACATTTTCATCTCTTCGCCCCAGGACTTCTTTAATTCGTTCACAGTTAACAATATCGCTGCCTATATAGGATTCTTTGCCGGCGGGTCTATCGGTTTCGGCATCAGTTATGCCGTTTTCAAAAACAAAGGCTGGAACCGCGAATCAGTAGTGCCGGAAATTCAGGAAGAATATTAAATTCGATTTTACAACCAAAGCACGCTATTCAGAATAATAACCCATGCCAAAACCTGCCGGAAAAACGATGAATGTATTGCGCTGGATATTTGGCATACCGCTGGCATTTGCGGTGGCGTTCGGGTTGCTTTACGTTTTGGTTACCTTTGATACCGACCCGCCCGGTTATAGCTTTTCATTCTCTTTCGCTTTCCGCGTCTTCGAGATTATTATCATTTTCAGCGTTCCGGTTTTTTTGAGCTGCCTGTTTACGCCAAGCCCCAAAAAGTACGCAGCGTTAATTTCGGTGTCACTTATTACGTTGGCCATCGTTGCTCTCTTTATCTATCTGTTTATCGCCAATCCTCCAAATCATTCCGCGGAACAGGCTGTTTCTGTATTAGGCAAGTATATGATCCTTATCGCCGGTCCATCCATCGGATTTGCTGTCAGTTACAATGTTTTTAAAAATAAAGGTTGGGAAAAGAAATCAAAGGATTTCGATATGGACGAGTTTGATTGATCCTGTAACGCCACGCCTTTGGAATTGATTGACGTTTATTACATGGTGTAACTCGTAATGAATTGCCCTTCGGTAATTTGCCGTGAAACATTCAGCGAATCAACGCCAGTGAATTGAAATGTACCCTCAATTACAGCAGGAGTAAATTCAGTTATTATAACACTTCCTGATATGCTTACATAACTATCCGGCCCATTAGCGCCGGTTTGAAAAGATAGTGATGCGTTACCACCCGATAAATCAAATGTGCCAACATGCACATCGGTAAGGACCAAATTCACATACGAGTAGCTGCCGAATGCGCCCCCAATCGACATAGTGTTTTGTATTTTATTGTAAACAGCGTTGGCAACTGTACTGGTATAAAGGTATCCGCCGAACTTCAATGAGATATTTGTTGCAGTAATTTGAGGATCAGAGATGGCATTATTTTTTAGACAGGAATTGAACAATAATAGACATGCCACAAGCGTCAACAATGTGCAGCTTTTCTGTTTCATTTTGAAAACAATTGAGATGCAATATGCTAACTATAACGTGTATCAAATAGGTGAAACAAACCAAACTGCGGTGAAAAATTATTTTCAATTTTCCGAAAACGGGGCGTTGTACAAACCGGCAATCTTCAACTATCTGTACGTTTTCATATCCTTACATCTTCATTTTAACCTTGATCTGCCCGGTAGATAGCGTCCGCACGATCAATTTTTCAGCAGTCGGGTAAATTTGCATAATATCAAGGTTGCTTATGGTCACATCTGAGTGGATGCCATTATCGAAGGTGCGGCTCATCTGGCTTTCGATGTTCTTTTTACTGTCTGCAATAAATTTTGAGCAATTATACATCGATCGTTTTTTGATTGCTTCGGTTATGGCGCCGTTAAACATCCATTTGGCCGTTTTTAGCATCCAGGCGCGTGTTTGCAGGTCGAAAGTCAGATCGGGGAACGAAAGTTCATGCGTGGCGGTATCATAGGTGGGTGTACCCACCAGGTAAATAACGCCGCTCGCTGTCCCGCTGAATTCCACCATCATCGCTATTTTGCTTCCGATACCATAAATTTTCACACTCTGCACGTCAAATTCGTTGCCGGCTACCTTAACGCCCTGGCCGGCCACCTGCTGGCTTACAACGCTGGTGAGGTGGTCGTAATTCTCAAGCAGGTCCAGGTAAATATTAAAGCCGTTTGCCGGTGCATAATTGCTTAACGGAGGCAGCTGCGTTGCAGGCTGCTGTGCGCTCACCAGGGTTACTACCGGCTTCGCGGTTAAACCTACCGAAAAATTCAGCACCGACCCGTTCAGGCTGAAACTGCTGAGGCACACCGATTGCGGGTTGATATTCAAAAACCCAACGTCGCCGACTTTATACTCTTCCGACATGTTTTTCCACAACTGGTCAAACATGGGTTTCAGGCTGAAGGCAGCTATTTTGGTGTCAACCTGGCCGCCCAGGTTGTTTAAAGGGCCTTTCAGGTAGCCAACCAGCCGGTCGGTTACGTCGATGTTCCCAAAAATAATGTTGCAACGGTCTATCGGTTTCGGATCAGGGTATAAAACTGTTTTTGATTTCAAATGATAATTCGGCAGCACGCTGATGGTTGATTGATAAGCAATTTCCATCCTGCGCGGCGGTTCGCCACCCATACCGCATTGCGCCGACAAAACGGGCACCAGGCATTGCGGCCCGTTGCCAAAAAGGTTGCCGCACTTAGCGCAGTAAGAAGCGGCGATACCGTAGCTGCCCGTAAATTTCAGGTTGACAATATTATTGCTGCCGGTGATGATAAACGGCGTGCGCGTAAACGTGTACGAATAGCGCAGCCCGCCGCAGGGTTGCTGGTTGTCGGCAAACTTGGTTGGTACGGAATTTTCCGCTTGGGTGATATAGCTTTTCATATCAGCCGATACCGGCACATCAATGGTTGAAACGGGCTGGACAATTTTAGGGATCTCCACAGCCGTGGATTCCGGGGCTATCGGTTTTAAAGTTTTACAGGAAAAAAATATAGTAACCAGGAATAAACCTGCCGTGAGTTGCTTTAGGGTAAGTTTCATGTCTTTTTATTGGCCGTAAAAATAAACAAAGCAGTGGATTTTGTAGGCAATAACAAACAATTTACAAACACATAAAGGCAATTTAACAGGGGCACGCGGCATGGCACGATTTTACACGAACAATTAATATAACTAAAAAAAATATAATCATGAGATCACTTCTTTATATTATCGCAGTTATCCTGGTGATAGGATGGGCGATAGGCGTGTTTGCTTATTCGGCAGGCGGGTTGATCTATACACTGCTGATCATTGCAGTGATAGCATTTATTTTAGGTTTAATACGAAACCCTACCCCGATTGACTATTAAACACAATGAATAGCGAAGGCGGCCCCGGATGCCGCCTTCTTTTTTATTTCATGTTTTACTTTTTCCCCTTTCTGCCACCAACAAAGAAAACGCCGATTTTAGCGACAAAGTAATTGTTGTATCAGGGCAGACGCATTAAAATAATTTTAAGCTAATTGAGGTCAATTTAGAGAAAAAGGGGCATTTAAAGAACAAGAACGGGTAGCGCTGCAAGCGTTCCGAAGCGTTCCATTTTAAACACGGAACATCTGTAACATTGTGAAACACGCTCATTATCAGAATGTTCCATTAAAAATAAATTGACGCATTTTTATAAGTGCCTGATAATCAATTATTACAGGATTTTGATTTTAAATACACGCCCGTAACGCGCTGATTTTCAATGTTTTTCAGTATAATTGAGGAATTCCTTCCACACGTCAAAGTCACCTCCTGTCACAGGGAAATCGCTTTTAAAATCTTCTCAGCAAGAGGAGGCTCCGCTGGAGCCTAAATTAGTTTTTTTTACCCTATAAACAGGCGACTCCTCTGGAGTCGACCAACGATATTAGTTTATAGCTCCAGAGGAGCATCCTGTTTATAGGAAAGTCGGTTTTTCTTAGGGCTCCAGCGGAGCCTCCTCTTTAAAAGCGATTGCTATGTATAAAGCAAAGAGGACAGGTATGAGATTTTAAGATCACATAAAGTTATTGTTTTTATTTCGGTATACAAAAAGAACCTCCGACTGCTATATGCGGTCATCCCTTAAGTGGGGGCCGCCAGTAATTGTTTGAAATAAAAAAGAGGTACGAATACTTCCACAGGGTAATTTAATACCATCGCTTTTTTGCGTTTTCCTCTTTAAGTCTTTGAGATTTTTATTTTATGTAATACCAAAAAGTTTAACATTCGTTTATACATTTATATTGCTGTAAGAAACGGAAGCCGGCTCTGCTGAGGAGCAACCTGCCAGGGATATTACAGCCGGATAAAGCATATCAGCCAGGCCATGACATAAACATATTGCCTGGCTGTTTGTTTTCATGCTGTTCCGTAATGCCTGAAAAAAACCTTTTTGAAGCGACCTTAACCGGTTTTGGTTCCTCTTTCTTTTCTTTTAAATAATCAGGCTGATAAAGCTGCTGTTTGATGACAAGAGCGCGGGCGATCAGCGCCAACCTGCGGGCCACTTTAACAATTGCCGCCTTATTGTTTCTGGCCGCATGCTTGCTGTAATAGGCGAACAAGAGCGGTGATTTGCGAATAGCTTTCCACGATGCTTCAATCAGCAGCGGGCGCAGGTGGCGGTTACACCGTGGCTGCATACCTTTAGTTTTAATGGTGTCTCCCGAGCTATCTTCCCATGGGCATAAACCCAGCATGCTACAGTACTCATCAGGATCATCGAAACGGCCGAAATCTCCGATTTCCGCCATTAATCCCATCGCTGTGATCCCCCCGATGCCCGGGGCTGATAGCAGATATTCATAAGACTTTGTATCGGTATCCTGTATTTGCTTACGCAATAAACAAGTCAGCTGATAAAGCTGTGTGCGCTGGTACTTCAATTCTCTGGCATACTGTTGCAAGGTGATTCTGCCTGCCGAGGTTACCATTTGGTAATTATCCAGCCATGCTAATGCTCTCAATGACAGGTATTCTTTTTTATTAATAGATTCAGGCAACACGAGGCCAAAAAATGCCATGCAGCTTTTTAAACGGTTATTGGCGCGGGTTACGTCTTTGACTTTGCCTTCGCGCAAACGGAACAGGCTGCGTAATTCCTGCTGCTCCCGGCTCAATACATAAATACCTTCCAGGTTGCCCTTTTGCAAGTGCTCGGCAATTGCGCGGCTGTCATGCAGGTCCGTTTTGTTTTTCTTTTGCTTGTCGGTAGATGGAATATCCGCAGCATGTACCACAATGTTCTTTATACCCAGTTTGCAAAGTTGTTCGTGGATACCTGTGCCACAAAAACCGGCTTCATAAGCTGAATAATAACTCCCTCCCCGAAAAGTTTTTTGCAAATACCTTGCAAGTGCATCTGCTCCTGGCGGCTGGGTGAAATGAGCGACTTGAACGCCCATGCTGCGAATCGTTACAGCCCATGATTTTTTGTGAACATCAAGCCCGATGTGAAAGATCTGACCATTAAAGTCAATCGAATTGTGCAAATTTGTCTTAAGCATAGTGCAGTTTTTTTAATTGTTAATAATTGCGAAACCTTCAGTTATCGCTACTAAATTAAAATTTCGGCTCCAGTTTTGGATGACCGCCTCATACTGCGCTATGCTTTATTACATAATTACTTCCCTGCCTCCTGTCACGGCGTACAATCTTATAAAAAACATTTTTAATGCGTTTGCGCTGATTGTTGTATCCGCCGGTTGTATCGAATTAAACGGATAAGTTCAGGTGGCCCGTCTCGAAACCGGGCTCAGGGAAAGCGCCGAAATTGATGACTCCCGGTGATGCTGTGGGGCCATCCCGCTCCCGTCCCCATTTCCGTTATTTCAGGAAATTGTTGCGTGGTCATAAGTACCCAACACCCAACGGCCTGAAGCCATCGTCGGTTTAAATATTGAGACTTAGACCATATTAATCACAAGTTGCTGATCGCATTTAATCAATAATCAGGCTATTAAAACGTATCTCTCCCGACCTGTTTACCTAAGTTTAATAAGGGAAGCTTATTTTTGAGCGATATGGCAGAAAAAAACAGCCTTGGTGAGATTGCCCGCGTTTTCCTTAAATTAGGTTTCATCGGTTTCGGCGGACCGGCGGTCCATATTGCCATGATGGAAGAGGAAGTTGTCCGGAAACGCCAATGGTTTACCCGCGAACACTTTTTAGACCTGATTGGCGCAACAAACCTTATCCCCGGCCCCAATTCCACCGAGATGGCGCTGCATTGCGGCCGCGAACGCGGGGGCTGGCGGGGATTGCTCGTTGCCGGCGCCTGTTTTATCCTCCCTGCCGTAATTATCACCGGGATATTTGCCTGGGCTTACCAAAAATATGGGGCTTTGCCGCAAGTACAGCCCTTTATTTATGGCATAAAACCTGCCGTAATCGGTGTGGTGGTTTCATTAATGATCACGCTCGGCAAAAAGGCCGTAAAAAATAGCAAGCTGCTGGTTATCGGGTTGGTATGCGCTGTTTTGGCAATTTTAGGCATCAATGAAATTTTTATCCTTTTCGGCGCCGGTTTTTTAGCAATAGCTTTATTTTATGCCGAAAAAAGTATTGGTACGTTCAACGCGCTTTCCCCCCTGTTTTTTTTGCCGGCAACTACCCTTCACAGTAATTTTTCAGACTGGAAAGTATTCTGGATATTTCTAAAAGTCGGGGCCATCCTTTATGGAAGCGGCTACGTCCTGTTTGCTTTTCTCGATTCGGAACTGGTAAAAACGGGTATGCTGTCCCGTCAAACACTGGTCGACGCTATTGCCGTTGGTCAATTTACGCCTGGCCCTGTATTTTCCTCAGCCACGTTTATAGGCTGGCAATTAGGCGGCCTGGCGGGCGCGGCAAAGGCAACGGCTGGGATATTTTTGCCTTCATTCCTGTTCGTTGGCCTTTTGAATCCGTTGGTTTCCTTCCTCCGCAAATCAAAAGCGATGTCTGCCTTCCTGGATGCGGTAAACGTGGCTGCTATTGCATTGATCGCAGCCGTTTGCGTCGAAATGGGCAGATCATCCGTAACTGACTGGAAAACCAGCCTTATCCTGGTTGCTGGGATTGCGGTTACACTTCTTTTCCGAAAATTAAACAGTGCGTTCGTAATTATTGGCGGAGCGCTGGCGGGGTACCTGCTATGGCTGCTTTAACCCCCTCTGCGGGCGCCATTTGTATTTGTTTATTGGTCCCGAATTAAGCCGTATCACCTCTTCACATATAACACGTCTTTCCAATCCATACAAAATACGCGGCTTCCCGGGTGTAGATCAAAAAAATTACTAACTGTAAATCAATAATTTATGATCTTTTATAGAACTATGTATTGCATATTACCATCTTAAACCCATATCTTTACAAAACAAAGCTTTTTAAATTATTTAAAGATGAAAACCAGCGTAATTTTTGCAACCTTCAGCATCATAGCCTTAAGTGTTTTCCTGTTTTGGGCCCGGTTTAATGTATACGACCATAACACTGCCATAACCGTGAACGATGATCGCGACAGCTATACGTTTACCGCACATTACGACCGGAACGAAACCGGGCGCGTGGAACACTTCATCAACAAAAACATTAGCCCCGATCAAATGGGCTCGTCGGAAAACGATTACATCGATGCCAATACCAGGCTGAATGATAATACCCGTTTTTATATCAAAGAATCGCCCGGCAAATTAAAGATCAGGCTGGACAAGATGACAAACGGCGCCGCCTCTTACTACAGGATAAGAAAAATGTGCGAAGGGGTGAAAGAACTGCTGGCGGGTAAATAAATGCAACCAATATCCAACAACGAATTATAGCAATAAGAAACCATAAAAAGAAAACACATGAAAACAATCGCCATTATTCTTTCGCTGCTCATAGCAGCCACCGCCGCAAGCTTTGGGCAATGCGGCAAAAAATTCACGATTACTACCTCAAAGACGGAACACCTTGATGCCGGCGGTAGCGTAACCCGGACAGATGACGAAAAAGCGGTAGTTGTTATTGGCAAAACGGACCTGAACATAACAGTCGATAACGGAAACGACGAGCATAAGATGACTGGGACCATCAAATCGGATACCTGTAACTGGCCGGTAGCCTACAAAGAAGGAAAAACCGTGTTAAAAGCTGTAATAAGCAACGAAAACGGGGAAGACAAGAATGTAACCATCACTATCATTGGTAAAGACGGAAAAGTTACCCTGCTGTTCGAGATGGAGGGTGAGGGCGATGACAGAATAAGGGTGACGGCAGACAAGTTCGAAGAAGCCGCGTGAGGAAGTCGGAAAAGTCCGAAAAGTCCGAAGTCTGAAAGTCCGAAAGAAGGAGCAATTAGTTGAAAAGGCGACAGTCATCTTTCCGAGTTCTGACTTTTCCGACTTCCGACTTCCGACTTTTCGGACTTTTCGGACTTTCGGACTTCGGACTTCGGACTTCGGACTTCGGACTTTCGGACTTTCAGACTTCGGACTTCTCTGACTTCTTCACACCGGGAACCCGATGATAAACTCGGTACCGTAATCGGGTTTACTTTTAATTTCAATAGTTCCTCCAAGCGCTTCCACCTGGGTTTTTACCATAAAAAGGCCCATGCCCTTACCTTCGGTAGTGGTGTCGAAGCGTTTATACAGGCCAAACAGGTGCGATGCATGCTTATCCAGGTCGATACCCTTCCCATTGTCTTTGAAATGAAGGACTATCTTGTTTTTAAACAGCCGGCTTGTGATGGATATAACAGGTGTTACCCCGGCCTGGCGATATTTTATACTGTTGGATGCCAGGTTGTAAAAAACGCTATATAAGTAACTTTTTACCGTAAACATCGAGGCTGGCTCGAACGAACAATTAAGCTGCACTTTTTCGTTCACGATCGTGGTATGGATACTTGTTTTTATGGCATTCACCAGGTCGATAAAATAAACTTCTTCTTTCTTTTCGTTTACCAGCTCACGCGATTGCAAAATGTGATTAAGGTCCTGGATTACGTTATCTATTGTCAAAATTGATTGCGACACTCTTTCCACCACCTCCTGCTTTTCCCCGGGTTCCAGCAAATCTTCTGTCAGCATTTCGGAAAGGCCTATAATGTTAGCAACCGGCGCCCGAAGGTTGTGCGAAATAATATAAGTAAACTGTTCCAGGTCTTTAACGTGCTGTATCAGGTCGGCCGTAACCCGCTCCCTTTCAAGCATAGCAGTTTTGGTTTCGGTAATGTCTTTATTAGCGAGGATAAAACCGGCGTGCCGGTTATCGGAAGTTTTAACATCCAGCCACCGCACATTATTCCACTGGGTTGTGCCGTCAGGTTTAGGATAACTCAACTCGTAACTGGCCAACTCGCCGGTCGCCGCTATCTTTTCCAAAGTTTCATTGATCAACGGCCATCGTTCTTCCGTAAAATAATAACTGATGTGCTGGTTAACTTCCAGCGGCTTTCCATTATGCTCAATCGAAAACTTTTGGGCAAGTGCATTAAATGAAACTATTCTCAAATCCGTGCCTACAAGGATATAAGATGAATCTGTATTCTCGAATATGGCCCGCAGGTTAGCCTCCGAGTTCTTTAAGGCATCTTCGTCAAGTTTACGTTGGGTGATGTCCGTAACCATTGCCAGCGCGCCCTGGTATTTGCCCTTTTCGTCAATGATGGGGTTGGCCGAGATATTTGCCCAAACTTCTTCCCCCGTTTTGGTGAGGTACCTGATGTCAAGGTTCTCTTTTGACCCGCGGCGCCTTCGCTCCATGCAGGCAATAGCGTAGGCCCTGCCTGCGTCGTCCATAAAGTCATAAAGCCCCTTCCCCATCATCTCTTCGGGCGCATAACCTAAAATTTCAGCCATTTTTTTGTTGACGAAATTGGTCTTTTCACGCTCATCAATCGTCCAGACACCTTCCTGCGCCGATTCAACAATCTGCCGGTACCAGGCTTCGCTTTTTCGGTGCTTTTCTTCGGCTTCTTTTCTTTCGGTAATGTCCCTTGTTATTCCATCTACCCTTACCAAACCGCCTTCCTCATCAAAACCCGGGACAACCTTATCCGCTACCCAACGCACGGTTCCGTCACCCCGGATGATCCGGTATTCTTTTTGTACCGTTTCGCCGCGGCGCAGCATATCATCTTCGTCTTCCACCAGGTACTTATCGTCCGGGTGTATCAATTCAAACCACAAACGGTGATTTGCCAGGAATTCTTCAGGTTTGTGGCCATAAAGTTTTTCGCAGCCATTGGATATCTGGATCACTTTTCGGCTTACCTGGTCAACGGAAAAGAAAACTTCGTCCATTGCATTAAAAAAGGTCATTAGCTCCTGGTGCGCGTACTCCAGTTTTTGCAGACCGAATTCATTGTTGAAACTAAAAGCCATAAGCGACCTGATTATCAGATATAAATATAGGTGATAGAAAATTAAATATTTATAACATTTTTTTACTAAAATATGTTCGTAAAGTTCAAAAATAACAGGGCAGACGCATTAAAATAGTTTTAAACTTATCAGCGGTGAACGCCAGGAACGGTATGGTTTAAAGAATAGTTTTTTAACCGCTAAGTCACTAAGGCCACTATAAACATCGGTTACTTTACGAAATCTTTATGCGCCTGGTGGACCTTGTGGTAAAAACTATTGATTATAAAAGTTAAGCGCACTGGTTGAACTGAAATATTAGATAATGTTGTTAAAAATAATTTTGATGCGTCTGCCCTGTCAAAAATAACCCTTTTTAATATTGAGCCGGTATTATTTTGCAGCGATGACTTTCCCGTTATCATCGAGTGTTTCGATAACCGGTTGATTTTTGTCGTTAATGAATATCTTCAGCCGCGGCGTACCTTTGGCATCATTCAAAAACAATCCTACCTCGCCACGTTCGTCCCGGCCTAAAAATAGCCGCTGATTCGCCAATAATCCAGCTGACTTTAATTTTTCTATTCCGGACTGGTACGCTTTGGCATTGTTTAATTTTTTTAGCGAATCGCTGTAATGCAGAACGCGCATCAGGGTAAATTTATCGTCGCGTTCCCATAATTTCAATCCATAACTTTTTACGGGTTTATCCGGGGCGTTTTCCTGGGCATATTGCAGCTGCATTACCTGGTCATTTTTCCATTGATCAATCGAATAAGTCATGCTGGCGTTGCCTTTATCGCCGTCATAAACCAGCCCGCCGCATTCATCGCCGGCATCGTTAAAAAAAATCATACCAGCAGGGCGTTCACGTTTTGGGAAGCTCTTTCCGTCCATTATTCCCGGATGCTGGCTTTCCTTATTGCTGATCACCATTCTTAATTTGCCGCTGCCCTCTACAATGTTTATGCGTTCAGCCGTTATTTCTTTAAAGTGGCCGTCATTGGCGGTAAATCCATATATTAAAATACTGAATACCACCAGCGTCAGTATCAACCCATAAAATTTAAGTATCTTAACCTGGGATACCAGGTTCCGGATAATTGTTTCCTGTTCCATAATATTTACGTTTAAAATCTGATTGCTTTGATTCTTTTTTTGACGAACAAATGAAATTTATTTTGTTCGTTGTTTTTCTGCTACTTTTACCGCATCTGATCAGCGAACTAAAGCCGCTGATATTAAGATATTAACTATTTCAAGATATCTCAAACTAAATTATATGAAAAAGACATTATTGTTACTTGGCTTTACGTTTTTATTAACCGCCGGCGCCTTTGCGCAAAGCCAAAAAGCAATGTTATACAGTAAGGACCCCGTACTGGCTAAAAACAAGAAAATAGTTTATGATTTTTGGCGCTTGGTTTTGGAGGGTGGCCACCTGGACCTCGCACCGCAGTACATGATCGAAACTTATATACAGCACAATCCAAATGTGCCGACAGGCAGGCAGGGTTTTCTTGATTTTTTTGGCAAGTTTGCAAAGGCACGGCCTATTGTGGACACCGTCCAGGAGCCGCTTATTTCAATTGTCGCCGAGGGTAATTTGGTGGTGCTTAGTTTCAAGGATGTCCGTCCCGATCCGAAGGACCACACAAAAACTTATACTACAACATCCTTTGATATGCTTCGTATTGAAAACGGGAAGATTGCGGAACATTGGGATTCGGCGTTGAAGGAGTAAAACCTCAATGCAATATCTTAAACATCAATTCCTTCATCAACCCGCCATGGTCGGTATTTGAATCAACGCCTTTGCTTTTTACGTCACATTCCCGCAGGTAGCTGATGATCTGCATCGTTTTGCCATAGTTGTAGCTGCGCGCGGCCTGCTCGTAATCTTTTATAAAATAAGGATTTACGCCAAGCTCGCGGGCCAGGTTTTGCGGCGACTTATCTTTGGCATAATGGTAAAGCAATACCTTGCTGAAAAAATTATTCAGGTTGCCCAGTACCAGCACAATCGGGTTCGACCTCGGATTCGCCTCAAAATAGTTTACGATTTGGTTGGCTTTCAAAACATCTTTCTTGCTTAATGCAGTTTGAAGCTCGAATACATTATACTCGCGGCTGATGCCAATATTATCCTGCACGAGTTTCAGGCTGATCTCTTGTCCCGGTGCAACATTCAGCATTAATTTTTCCAGCTCATTGGCAATCTTCGAAAGATCGTTCCCCAGGTATTCAGCCAGCATAAAAGTGGCCTGCTGACTTATTTTATAAGCTTTTTCGGCAACAAAATCCTCTATCCAGCCGGGCACTTTGTTATCATAAAGCGGTGTTGACTCGACTATAACGCCATTTTTTTCGATGGCTTTGTATGTCTTTTTGCGCTTATCAAACTTGCCGTACTTATAGCAAAATACAAGTATGGTGCTGCGCAGCGGATTATCAAGATAGGCCAGCAAAGGGTTAATGCCCTTTTTATCGGCATCTTCACTCCCCCATTTCATGTCCTGCGCCTCCTTTACCAGCACCACCTGGTAATCAGCCATCATCGGGTACCGTTTAGAGGCGTTCAGTACGGCCATCACATCAGTATCCTTGCCATAAAAAACGGTTTGGTTAAACCCTTTCTCGGCATCGCTCAGCACTTTATGTTCTACAAAGTCGCTAACCTCATCAATATAATAAGGTTCTTCCCCATGCAGCAGGTAAACAGGTTTATACTTCCTGTTCTTTAAGTCCTTCAATAATTCAGCGGCGGTCATGACGGTGCAAATTACAGAAAGTTCATGGTTCATAGTTCATGGAGAAGGGCAAAAAGTCAAAAAGGTTTTTAGTGGTCATCAGCCATGCGGCTTCTTTCAATATGCCAAATTCAAATCGTAGCTACTATGAACCATGAACTATAAGCTAATTCACTAATTCATTAACTCACTAATTAATTACCTTAGCGCCATGGATCTGCTGGTTCCGCTGGAATTGCCCCCCTACCCGTTCAAAATAACTGACCATGACGGGCAATTGACTTTGTTTGATGTGATCAGAAAAAGGAATATCGTCCTGACGCCCGAGGAATGGGTACGCCAGCATTTTGTCCAATATCTTATACTGCAAAAAAAATATCCAAAATCACTTATTAAGCTGGAAGGCGGACACAAGCTGCACGGGCAGGCCAAACGATCGGATATCATCATTTACAATCCGGCTGGTGAAAAAATATTACTGGTAGAGTGTAAAGCGCCATCAGTGCCGATCGATCAACTTGTTTTTGATCAGGTCGCCCGCTATAACATCGTGCACAAAATTCGATTAATAGCCGTTACGAATGGCTTGCAGCATTATTTTTGCAGTGTAAATTTTGAGGATAATAGCTACAGGTTTATAAAGGAACTACCGGGTTACGGCGAAATTTGATCATTGTACGGCAGCAACCAAAGTTTGTATTTTTTCGAGCAGGTCCTTTGGTTTAAAAGGTTTTGACACATAATCATTCATGCCTGCCTCGGTAACCTGCTCATTTATATCGGTCATGGCAGCAGCGCTTAAAGCTATAATAGGCGTGTTGGCCTTTTTAGCATCAGGCAGCCTGCGTATTTCAACGGCAGCATCAAAGCCGTTCATTATGGGCATTTGAAGGTCCATCAATATGATGTCGAAATCGTCGCTTTTTGCCATCTCTATTGCTTCCACACCATTCCCCGCGATCAACGGCACAATATGCCATTTTGAAAGCAGCTTTTGCATCAGCAAAACATTAACCGGGTTATCCTCTACTATCAGCATTCTTAAACTGCCTAAACTCTCTGCTTCCTGCAGCAAAGCCCCGGGCTGTACTGCTTCAGCAACCGGGAAATCCATGCTGAATGAAAATTCAGATCCTTTACCCAGTTTAGTGGTCACGTTCATGTGCAATCCCTGCAGCTCCAGCAGCCGCTTAACAATAGCGAGTCCCATCCCTGTGCCGCCATAGCGCCGCGTGGTGGTGATTGATTCCTGTGTAAACGGTTCAAATATGCTTTCCAGGTGAGTTTGGTCCATTCCAATGCCCGTGTCTTTAACCGCAAAATTTACGGTCACCCCATCGTTATGTTCATAAAATGATGCCCTTACCCAAATTGTGCCCAGCTTAGTAAACTTAATAGCATTACTTACCAGGTTAAACAATACCTGGCCAAGGCGTACCGGGTCGCCAACCAAGAGTTTATTGTTCAACAGCGGGTCAACCTTAAGCGAAAAAATCAATCCTTTTTCTTCCGCCCTAAGTTTTTCACCCCCGCAAACATTTTGTACCAGTTCATATAAATTGAATTTACTGTTTTCAAAAACAAGTTGCCCCGATTCGATCTTGTTGAAATCCAATACATCATTTACAATAGCCATCAAGCTGTTTGCCGACAGTTTCAGCACATCGAGGTTTTCTTTTTGATCTTTCCTGGGACTATTCATCAGCATCACGTTGCTCATCCCGATAATTGCATTTAGCGGCGTACGTATCTCATGTGACATGGTCGCAAGAAAATCGGATTTTATGCGGGAGGATTGCTCGGCTTTTTGCATAGCCAATGCAAGTTCCTTATTCAATTGCTGTTGCTTTTCGCCCGTTGCCTTCAGTTCTTCGATATTGCTTAAGAACGCCCCGTAGAAGTGGCTGTGAATGTAAACGATTAATATAAAATTGGTGAATACGCCTATAATCGTTGTGGACTCATCGATAGCTTCGGGGCGGAGCGCTATATAATAACCGCTGTAATAGGAGATCACCAGGAACACCATAACCGGTATCACGTTCAACAACGAATAAAAAAGGCCCCAGCTCTGTCCGAGCATATAATACGAGAACAATACGATGAGCAATAATACCTGAACGGTAATAATATCGACCTTTTGAAGCGCAATAAAAATGGTATTAATATTAACAATGGAGCCGATGATCAGCACGGCATGTGATATTTGCTTCCACTGGGGCCGGTAGGTTAAATATTTAAACAAGCCCAGGAACGAGATAAACAATATCCCGGCGGTTATGGAAAGCAATGTTTGCCGTTGGAAATAAACACTGGTAAATAAGCCGGCGATAGCAACCCCCACGATCCAGAATCCATAGTACAATAAGCGTATACGCGGCTTATCAAGAGCTGACTGCTCTTTTGTAAGAATTTTATTTATAGATAAATTAAAAAAACTTATGTCCTTGCTCATTCAGGGTCGGGCCTATTTGGTTACATCAAATCTTATGATAAAATTTATGTAATACACGCAAAGGCCCAAAATTGGGCGCCCTGCGTCATCCTTTAATAATTTATCACTGTAACTATTGCAAATGGCAAGCCAAAGCTGTCAAATTGGCCTCAATGACCCCGAGCTTAGCCTCAGTATCGGCCTTCTTTTTTAACTCCGCCTCAATAATTTCGGGCCTTGCGTTGCTCATAAATTTCTCATTCAGTAACTTTGAGTTAACGGAACGCAAAAAACCGGTAAAATATTCCTTGTCTTTCTTTAGTTTGGCGCACTCGGCCACGGGGTCTAACTGATCAGCCAGCGGCATATAAAACTCATCTGTCGACACCATAAAGCTCACAGCGCCAACCACTTTGTCGGTAACGATACTGAGTTCTACCACGTTACCAAGTTTGCAAATTATGCTTTCGTAATTTTTATACGGAACCCCCGCGCTTTCTTTTACCGACAACAGAATTTTTTCTTTCGGCGAAATCCGTTTTTCTTCACGAACGTTTCTGACCTGGGTAATAACTTGTTTAACCATTTCCAGATCAGCTAACACTTGGGTATTTATTTTCCCAATGGTTGGTAATTGGGCAACGATGCAGCAATCATATTCCGAGCGGCTTCCAAACAACTCATCATGCCATAACTCTTCTGTAATAAATGGCATAAACGGATGCAGGATTTTTAATATATCTTCAAAAAATTTAACGGTACGGTTGAAGGTTTCCAAATCTACCGGCAGCGACCGGTTATCGACATAATTGGGCTTGATCATTTCCAGGTACCAGGCGCAAAAATCATCCCATACCAGCTTATAGGTCGCCATAAGCGCTTCCGATATCCTGAACTGCGCGAAGTTGCTTTCAATCTCCGACAAAGCCTGGCTAAACCGGCTTTCGAACCATTCAATAGCCAACGTGTTAGCACACCCGGCCTGCTCATCAACCTGCCAGCCTTTCACCAGCCTGAATGCGTTCCATATTTTATTAGCAAAGTTGCGGCCCCATTTGCAATGCTCCTCATCAAACATCAGGTCGTTGCCTGCGGGTGAGCTCCGAAGCATGCCTATTCTAACGCCGTCTGCGCTGTAGTTCTCGATCAGCCCCAGCGGGTCCGGTGAGTTACCCAGCGACTTGGACATTTTTCGGCCGATCTTATCCCGTACAATGCCCGTCAAATAAACATTCCGGAATGGCAGCTCGCCCCTAAACTCGTGTCCTGCCATGATCATCCTGGCTACCCAGAAAAACAAGATTTCCGGCGCGGTTACCAGGTCATTGGTTGGGTAATAATAATTGATGTCGTCGTTGTTTGGGTCTTTAAAACCGTCAAATACCGAGATCGGCCAAAGCCATGAGGAAAACCAGGTGTCAACAACATCTTCATCCTGCTTTAAGTCTTCTGCTTTTAGCTTTGAGCTTTCAGCTTTCAGCTTTTGCGCTTCTTCAAAAGCTTCTTCACGGTTTTTGGCGATCACGAACTGGCCGTTTGGCAAATACCAAGCTGGGATCTGTTGCCCCCACCATAGTTGCCGGCTTATGCACCAGTCTTTTACGTTCTCCATCCAATACCGGTAAGTATTGGTAAACTTATCCGGTATCAATTTAATATCACCTTTCAAAACGTAATCCAGCGCTGGTTTTGCCATCTCGTCCATCCGGCAAAACCATTGCATGGATAGTTTTGGTTCGATAACGGCATCAGTCCGCTCTGAAAAGCCGATCTGAGATTTATAATCCTCAACTTTATCCAGATAGCCATCCGCCTCGAGTAAAACAACGATTTTTTTCCGTGCAGCAAAACGGTCCTCCCCTATCAATATTTCAGCTTTTTCGTTCAGCGTGCCATCGTCGTTTAAAATATCTATCACCTGCAGCCCATGCTTCTGCCCAAGCTCATAGTCGTTCAAATCATGGGCAGGGGTAACTTTAAGGCAGCCCGTACCAAAATCCATGGTAACATATTCATCCAGGATGATCGGAATTTCACGGTCAATTAAAGGGATAATCGCTTTTTTGCCATGCAAATGTTTATAGCGTTCATCATTCGGATTGATACAAACGGCCGTATCCGCCATAATGGTTTCCGGCCGCGTAGTAGCTATCGTAAGGTATTCATCCCCTGCATCTTTCTTACTTTCGGACTTTCCGACTTCCGGACTTTCGGACTTTACTTTATAACGTATATAATAAAGTTTCTGGTTAACTTCCTTACGGATCACCTCTTCATCGCTAACAGCCGTTTTACCCTGCGGGTCCCAGTTCACCATGCGGATACCGCGGTATATCCAGCCCTTTTTATAAAGATGAATAAAGGTGTCGATCACTGCTTCCGACAGGCTTTCCTCCATGGTAAACCGCGTACGGTCCCAATCGCATGAGGCGCCAAGTTTTTTTAGCTGTTCCAGGATAATGCCGCCATATTTTTCTTTCCACTCCCATGCATACTCCATGAATTTTTCGCGGCCGATATCTTTTTTGTTGATGCCCTTTTCTTTAAGCATAGCAACAACTTTTGCTTCCGTAGCAATGCTGGCATGATCGGTCCCGGGCACCCAGCAAGCGTTTTTGCCCTGCATGCGCGCGCGGCGCACCAGCACGTCCTGTAAGGTATTGTTAAGCATATGGCCCATGTGCAGCACGCCGGTGACGTTTGGCGGTGGAATTACAACAGTGTAAGGCTCACGCTCATCAGGCACCGACCTGAAAAAGCCGTGCTCCAGCCAGTAATTGTACCACTTCTCTTCTGTTTGTTTGGGCTCGTATGTTTTAGAAATACTCATAGGACGCAAAAATAAGGATAGTTCATGGTTCATGGTTCATGGTTCATGGATTTTTTGGCTTAGATCGGTTCATGGCAGAAAAAGTGCGTGGTAGATTGGGCTGTAGATTACTGTTTTCAACCGGCCAAAAACTATAAACCAATAACCCTCCGGCTATGAACCATGAACTATCAACTATGAACCGCTATGCCACAATAATTTTACAATTGAAAAGTTATGCTTATAGATTACGTGCACAAAGATGAAAACACTCCCTATTCGTCATTTTTTTGATGTTATTGCCAATAAAATTCGGTCCTCATTCCTGGTAAAATGGTTTAACAGGTAAAAATATAGCCAATAATTTTTGCATCTCTTCTCCTTATATTGCTAATTTTAAAATTCCTCGGGAAGTCAAAGCGACAACGAAGAAAAACTGACATCATTAAATCATAAGAAATCAATATGAAGTTAAAATTTGTAAATTTTACACTGATCGGCTTGGTATGCCTTTCGGTTTGCGCATTTACTGTGGGCGGTAAAAAGGGACACAAACCGCCGATGAAGTACATCGACCCTAAAAACATGGACTTCTCCGTTAAACCCGGGGACGATTTTTTCGAGTATGCCGACGGCAACTGGGTCAAAAACAATCCTATCCCGCCTAAAGAAACCCGCTGGGGCAGTTTTGGCATGCTTAACCAGGAAAATACCGACAGGCTGCTTGGCCTGTTAAAAGAAGTTAGTAAAACTTCGCACCCGAAAGGTAGTTTGCAGCAGCGCGTGGGCGACCTTTACGCCAGCGCGATGGACACTGTCAGCATTGAGAAACTTGGATACGAACCTATAAAACCAGAACTGGAGCGCATTGATAAAATAAGCGACCTAAGCGGTGTAATAAACGAAGCTGTTTTTGAGCGTACGCATGGTGAAGGTGATCCACTGTTCAGGTTCGGTGTAGGTCCGGATGATAAGCATCCTAACAAAAACGTTGCTAATTTGAACCAGGGCGGCACCACTTTGCCCGATCGTGACAATTATTTAAAAACGAACCCGCGCAACCAGAAGATACAGGATGCATACAAGCAATATATCATCACCTTATTTACGCTCACCGGCGCCAGCGACGATGCCGCCGCTAAAAATGCGGCGACAATTTTCAATATTGAAACGGCTCTTGCCAAAGCGCAGCTAAGCCGCGTAGAAATGCGCGATCCGCATGTCACCTACAATAAATTTTCGGTGGCGGATTTCAGCAAAACTACCCCGCACTTAAATTGGCTGGAATTAATGCCGCAGATGAAAGTCGCCGGTCAGGATACCGTGCTGGTTGGCCAGCCTAACTTTTTTAAGGCGGAAGACGCCCTGCTTGCTTCAACACCGGTTGACGACTGGAAAGTATACTTAAAGTGGAGCATTCTGAAAAGCTCAGCCGGGTCGTTAAGCTCGCCGTTTGTTAACGCAAATTTTGCCTATTCCGCTGCGCTTAGCGGCCAAAAAGTGCAAACGCCGCGCAACGAACGGATGTCGAGATTGGTTGACGGCAGCCTGGGCGAATTATTCGGCCAGTTATATGTAGCCAGGTACTTTACCCCGGCTGCAAAAGCTTATATGGTTAACCTGGTAAATAATTTAAAAATCACACTGGGCGAGCGTATTAAAAACGTCACCTGGATGAGCGACGAAACAAAGGCCAGGGCCCTGAAAAAGCTTGCCGCATTTAGCGTAAAGATAGGCTACCCGGATAAATGGCAAACCTATGCAGGCCTGGTGATAGAGCGCAACGATTATTTTGGCAACCTGAAGCGAATTTCGGAGTGGAGATATAATTACCAAACCAGCCAGATCAACAAACCGGTTGATAAAAAACGCTGGGGGATGACACCGCCTACTGTAAACGCATCATACAGCCCGGTTAACAACGGTATCACTTTCCCGGCTGGTATCCTGCAATTCCCTTTCTTTGATTTTGGAGCGGACGATGCGGTAAATTATGGCGGGATCGGCGCAGTTATCGGCCATGAGATGACACATGGTTTTGACGACGAAGGCCGCCAATATGACGCCGACGGCACTCTGCGCGACTGGTGGACCAAGGACGATGCCGATAAATTTAAACAACGCGCTGACCAGGTAGTGGCGCAATACAATGCCTTTACCGTTTTGGATACCATGCACGTTAATGGCAAACTGACATTAGGTGAAAACCTTGCGGATTTAGGCGGGCTTAATGTTGCCTATGCTGCCTTTAAGAAAACCAAAGAAGGACACTCGCACAAAAAGATCGGCGGCTTTACGCCTGATCAGCGTTTCTTCCTGTCGTGGGCACAGGTATGGCGCAGTTCGCAGCGCCCCGAGGCAGCCGCTCAGCGTATACTCACCGACCCGCACTCGCCGGAGCAGTACCGCGCCAATGCACCTGTAACCAATATCGATGCCTGGTACGCCGCATTTAATGTAAAGCCTGGCGATAAAATGTATAAAAAACCCGAGGACAGGATACACGTTTGGTAATTTAAGTCCTGAGTTTGACGTCGAAAGTCTTAAGTCAAAGCCTGGTTAATAGCCGGGCTTTGGCGTTTAGCGTAATACCTGAAGCTGAAGTTGTCTGTGGGGACACAGACAACGGGAAAAAAGGGGGGACACAGACAACGGAAAAAAGGGGGGGACACAGACAACGGGAAAAGAAAAAAACCACCCCGCAGTCTGTGTCCCCACAGACTGCTTTTTTTTACGCCTACACCCAAGTAATTGTCTGTGGGGACACAGACAACGGGAAAAAGGGGGAACGCAGACAACGGGAAAAGAAAAAAACCACCCCGCAGTCTGTGTCCCCACAGACTGCTTTTTGTTACGCCTACACCCAAGTAGTTGTCTGTGGTGACACAGACAACGGGAAAAAGGGGGCACGCAGACAACGGGAAAAGAAAAAAACCACCCCGCAGTCTGTGTCCCCACAGACTGCTTTTTGTTACGCCTACACCCAAGTAGTTGTCTGTGGTGACACAGACAACGGGAAAAAGGGGGGGCGCAGACAACGGGAAAAGAAAAAAACCACCCCGCAGTCTGTGTCCCCACAGACTGCTTTTTGTTACGCCTACACCCAAGTAATTGTCTGTGGGGACACAGACAACGGGAAAAGAAAAAAACCACCCCGCAGTCTGTGTCCCCACAGACTGCTTTTCGCTACCGGCCAAAGGCAGAATCCTTACGTTAAAATATCGCTTCTGCAATCCGCCTGGTTGGCCCGGCATTGCTCATGGTGTAAAAATGCAGCACAGGTACGCCAAATTTTATCAGCTCTTTACACTGGTTGATCATCCATTCAATACCGGCATCTTTCACATCTTTTTCGGATTTGCAGCCGTTGATCAGGTCGCAAAGGTCGTCGGGCATATCAATGTGGAATGTTTTCGCCAGGTTTACCAGTTGTTTTGAAGTGGTAACCGGCTTTAAGCCGGGGATAATGGGCACGGTTATACCATTGGCGCGGCAATTGTTCACAAAATCGAAGTACCGCTGATTATCAAAAAACATTTGGGTAACAATGAAGCTGGCGCCCATATCTATCTTTTGCTTCAGGTATTTAAAGTCGCTCTTCATATTCGGCGCTTCAAAATGTTTCTCGGGGTAACCCGCCACCCCGATGCAGAAATCGGTTTTTAGATTTTCGCGGCTGTTATCATGCAGGTAAATACCCTTATTCATATTAACTACCTGCTCCAGCAGGTCCGTGGCATAGCAATGTCCACCCGGGGTCGGGATAAATGAAGCATCAGCCAGGCGTGCGTCGCCCCTAAGTACCAAAACATTTTCAATTCCTAAAAACTGAAGGTCAACCAGGCCGTTTTCGGTTTCATCTTTAGTAAAACCACCGCAAAGTAAATGCGGAACGGTATCTACTTTATACTTATTCATTATCGCTGCACAAATGGCGATGGTACCCGGCCGTTTGCGGTAGCTCAACTTTTCGAGCAAGCCATTCTCGTGCTGCTTGTAAATAAAATCCTCGCGAAGCGAGGTCACATCAATAAAGGGAGGCTTAAACTCCATCAGGGGATCTATAGCGTCATAAAGCCCCTGAATGCTATGGCCCTTTAATGGCGGTATCAGCTCGAAAGAGAATAATGTTTTGCCTTTGGCGTTGTTGATGTGTTCGGTTATCTTCATAATGGGAATAGTAGCAGTGGCAGTAGCAGTTTTATTTTTTAGGCGTAAACTTTTCAGGGTGTTGAGCCATCGCGTTTAACATTCTGCCAATTTCGTTATATTTTTCTTGCAAAGCGTTGTAAGATTGTTGATCCATATATTCGCAGTCAAGGGCAAAATCCAGCCAGATTGAGGTTTCAGTCGCTTCGCCGTCAGCATCGGTCATCTTCGATGAAAAATGTTTTGGATATACTCTCTTTCTATATCCCTCGCCAATATTAACGCAAACAGAATGTGACGATCTTCGGATCTGATCTGTTAACGAATATGTTTCTTCCTTCGGAAACTTCATGCTTATCAGGCGAATCTCCCGAGCGGCCTGGAACGATAGCTGGTAAACTTTAAGTTCTCTAAAACTTCCTGTCATAACTTTAGGTATTTAAATCTTTAATTTTACAATTTCAAAACTGCTGCCGCTACTACTTCTGCTACTGCTTCTGCCACCGCTACTGCTGCTACCGCTACTGCTTCTGCTACCACTACTGCTACCGCTACTGCTACCGCTACTGCTACCGCTACTGCTACTGCTTCTGCTACTGCTTCTGCTACCGCTACTGCTTCTGCCACTGCTTCTGCCACTAAACCAATCCCGGGGGTTAGTAGTTCAAATTCGGTCCCAGCCAGCGCTCGACCACATCGAGGTCCATATTTTTACGCACAGCGTAATCCTCCACCTGGTCTTTGCTGATTTTTCCGAGGCCAAAATACCTGGCCTGGGGATGTGCAAAATAAAAACCGCTTACCGATGCCGCGGGCGTCATGGCCAGGCTTTCTGTCAAATGCATTTTGGCATTATCCTCTGCTTTTAACAGCTCAAATAACGTTGTTTTTTCAGTATGATCGGGGCAAGCCGGATAACCCGGCGCCGGCCGTATGCCCTGGTATTCTTCTTTTATCAATTCATCCGTGCCTAAATGTTCGCTTTTCGCATAACCCCAGTATTCTTTGCGGACTAATTCGTGCATTTTTTCGGCAAATGCTTCAGCAAGCCGGTCAGCAAGGGCTTTGGCCATAATGCTGTTATAGTCATCGAGGTCCTTTTCAAATTTGGCGACCAGTTCGTCGCAGCCTATACCGGCTGTAACGGCAAATCCGCCAAAATAATCCGGTATGCCGCTTTCTTTTGGGGCGATAAAATCCGATAAAGCATAATAAGGCTCGCCTTTTACTTTTTCGGATTGCTGGCGAAGCGTATGTATGCGGGCTAACAGGGTTTTCCGAGTTTCGTCCGTGTATAATTCTATATCGTCCCCGGTACTATTAGCCGGCCAAAAACCGATGACGCCGTTTGCCTGCAAAAGCTTTTCATCAACGATCTTATTTAACAGCGCCTGTGCGTCGTTAAACAGCTTTCTGGCTTCAACACCAACAAATTTATCGTCGAATATCTTCGGATAGCTGCCGCGCAGTTCCCAGGTATGGAAAAAAGGCGTCCAGTCGATATAAGGTACCAATTCTGCTAACGGAAATGCCTCGATCACCTTTGTACCCGTAAACGTCGGTTTCGGCGCGATTGAACCATTCAGGTTGATCTGCATCTTTAAACTACGGGCATCGGCAATACTAATAAAACGCTTGTCCGAACGTTTGTTCAAATGGGCCTCCCGTGCTTTGGCATATTCGTCTTTTATGCCTCTTACATACGCGTCGCGGCCATCTTTATTCATCAGGCTGCTGCATACCGTAACACTGCGCGAAGCATCCAGCACATGTATCGCGGGTCCCGAATAGTGCGGATCGACCTTAACCGCAGCGTGAATCCTGGATGTTGTGGCGCCGCCAATGATAAGCGGAATGGTAAAACCTTCGCGCTCCATCTCTTTGGCAAAATGCACCATTTCATCGAGTGATGGCGTAATTAAACCGCTCAGGCCGATTATATCTACATTTTGTTTTTTAGCTTCCTCTATAATTCGTTGTGCGGGTACCATCACCCCCAGGTCGATCACCTCGAAGTTGTTACAGGCCAGCACCACCCCTACTATATTTTTACCAATATCGTGTACGTCGCCTTTAACCGTGGCCATTAAAATCTTTCCGGCATTGGCCCTGCTTCCGCTCGAATCCTCGCCGGCATCGATAACCCGCTGTTTTTCCAGTTCAATAAACGGCAGTAAATAAGCCACCGCTTTTTTCATCACCCGCGCCGATTTTACTACCTGCGGCAAAAACATCTTGCCAGAACCAAACAAATCGCCTACCACATTCATCCCGTCCATAAGCGGCCCCTCTATTACCTCCAGGGGCTTAGCATATTGCAGGCGGGCCTCTTCCACATCGTCATCCAAATACTCGATAATACCTTTTACAAGCGCATGCGACAAGCGTTCCGCCACCGGGGCCTTGCGCCACTCCTCGTCTTTTACCAGCTCTTTACCCTTTGATTTTATAGTATCGGCAAACTCCACCAGCCTTTCCGTAGCATCAGGGCGGCGGTTCAGCAGCACGTCTTCTACAAGCTCCAGTAAGTCTTTGGGGATTTCTTCATAAACCTCCAGCATACCGGCGTTTACAATACCCATGTCCAGGCCGGCTTTTATGGCGTGGTATAAAAATGCCGAGTGCATCGCCTCTCGCACCACGTTATTACCCCTGAAAGAGAAGGATATATTGCTTACCCCACCGCTCACTTTGGCATAGGGCAGGTTTTGTTTTATCCAGCGGGTAGCCTCAATAAAATCAACAGCATAATTGTTATGCTCCTCAAGGCCTGTTGCTACGGTTAAAATATTCGGGTCGAAAATAATATCCTGCGGCGGGAAACCCACTTCATTCACCAGTATATCATAACAGCGTTTACAAATTTCTTTGCGTCGGTCAAGCGAATCGGCCTGCCCGGTTTCATCAAAGGCCATCACCACGGTAGCCGCGCCGTAGCTTAAAATTTTGCGTGCGTATTCCTTAAATTTTTCTTCTCCTTCTTTTAATGAAATAGAATTCACTATCCCTTTCCCCTGCAAACATTTTAAGCCGGATTCGATCACCGTCCATTTCGACGAATCGATCATGATAGGCAATTTGGCAATATCCGGCTCAGAGGCTACGAGGTTAAGAAATTTAACCATTACAGCTTCCGAATCGATCATCCCCTCATCCATGTTGATGTCGATCACCTGCGCGCCGCCTTCCACCTGCTGCAGTGCAACGGTTAAGGCCGCTTCGTAATCCTCAGCCAGTATCAGCTTCGAAAACTTTGGCGATCCGGTGATATTGGTGCGCTCCCCAATGTTTACAAAATTGGTTTCGGGTGTAAGGGTTACCGCTTCAAGGCCGCTTAAACGCAGGTAAGGTTCTATAACCGGTTTAAGCCTCGGCGGATACTTTGCCGCCTTTTCGGCAATGCATTTAATATGTTCCGGAGTAGTACCGCAGCAGCCGCCGACAATATTTACCAGCCCAGCTTTCATGAAATCCTCAACCAAATGTGCGGTTTCATGAGCCGTTTCATCGTATTGACCAAACTCATTCGGTAAACCGGCATTCGGATATGACGAAATAAACACATCCGCCTTTTGCGAAAGCTCCTCCAAATGCGGGCGCATCTCTTTTGCCCCCAAAGCGCAATTAAGGCCAACCGAAAGCAGGTTTGCATGACGTACCGAATTCCAAAACGCTTCAACCGTTTGACCGGATAACGTGCGACCCGATGCGTCAGTAATGGTACCTGAGATCATTAATCCCCCAAGCCCCCTAAAGGGGGGGTAATCTTTGTTTGCTGCCTTACATTCGTCCTTATAACGGTTTATGGCAAACAACGCAGCTTTGGCATTCAGCGTATCAAATATGGTTTCGATGATCAGCAAATCGGATCCGCCGTCAACCAGGCCGCGAACCTGCTCATAATAGGCCTCGGCCAAATCGTCAAAAGTAACCGCGCGGTAGCCGGGATCGTTTACATCGGGTGATAAAGATGCCGTCCGGTTAGTAGGACCGATAGCGCCTGCAACAAAACGTGGTTTAGCCGGATTTCTTTTGGTATACTCATCCGCCGCTTCACGGGCAATTCGTGCGCCTTCGTAACTCAATTCATAAGCAAGAGGCTCCAGGTGATAATCTGCCAGCGAAATGCGCTGCGTGCTGAAGGTATTGGTCTCGATAATATCTGCACCAGCGTCCAAATATTCAGCATGTATCTCCTTAATAACATCAGGCCGGGTAATATTCAGCAGGTCATTATTCCCTTTCAGATCGGATTTATGATCACGGAAACGCTCGCCACGGAAATCCTCCTCGGTCAGCTGGTACCGTTGTATCATCGTGCCCATTGCCCCGTCAATTACCAGGATGCGTTTTTCTAATTCTTTTCTGATATCCATCTATATAGATTTGAGATTTGAGATTTGAGATTTGAGACATTTGCTCAAATTCAATCGCTCAAATCGACATTACTCGATGATCAGTTTAAGTAAATGATAGTTGAAAAGTCATGAATGACGATCTCACATCTCACATCTTAAATCTCACATCTAAAAAATTCGCTTATATCGAAAAGTCGGGTAGTAACTGACTTTCGCTTATCTTTCCTGGTCAATTTTTGATCAAGTAGAATGTGGCACCTTGTAAGTACAGGTTGCCAAGACTTCGCAGGGTCTAATCCCTCCGTCTTTCTCTATAAGCATTGCAAATATGCGTAATAAACGGATAATATGCAAATGGAAGTAGAACCGGGCAGGGAAGGCGCTTTACAGTGGCTTTAAACTTATTTGTGATGTAAAACGCAGATTTTTAACCACAATGACAAATCACCCGGGCAAAAGGGTTAACACAACTTAACATAATTGAATGTTAACCCTTTATAAGTAATTAATAATCAACGCTTTTAAAAAAATAGGGTTAACACGCGCCGCCGCTAAAGCTTAGTCGGTATGCGGTCGTTCTTCCGGACTCCACTGTCCCTATAGCTATCGGGATTCGGACTAATCGTATATCCACAGCAGCAGATGTTGCTTCTGCCTGCGTATCAATGGGTCGACGATTTTCATCGTGTTGTTGGATATGGCCGGGCAGCCCCATCCTTCGGGCGTTCCCTGTGGATATACTTCATTTTCGGGCACCTCCTCCCACGAATGAAACACCACCTGCCTGATCAGCGCATTGTTATTATTCGCTTCCAGGCCGTTTAAATAGTATTTTACATGCACGCCCCAGGCACTGTATGCGCGGTTATTTACCTGGTACTTGCCCAGCGCGGTGCAGTGGCTCCCATCTGCGTTACTAAATGATGGTTTGTCTTTTGACCAGACGCCCGACCATGGCCCAACGCCGCAGCCATGGCTCACCAGCCCCGAAACCAGGGTATCATGTTTATGAAAATCCCAAACCATAAAGCGCTTTACGCCCGACGGCAGGCTCATATCTATTAAAATACAATACCTGGTATTGTAGCCATTCTGCCGGCAAAATTTCAGGCATTCCGCAGCCTTTTGCCTGGTGCGATCAAGGTTGATCCGCGGTGCAGAAGCGTTAAGGCTGAAGGCAAAAAAAATTGCCGGCAAAAAGCTGAAAATTAATTTTTTACAACTTTTCACCGGCAATTAACGCAACAAAGTCGCGTTTATTATCTTCTTCTGCCGAAAATACGCAGCAGGAACAGGAATAAGTTTATAAAATCAAGGTAAAGTGTTAAGCCGCCCATCAAAGCCATTTTTGAAGCGGTAGCATCACCGTAAGTCACGCCAGCTCCGATATTCTTCAATTTCTGCACATCATAGGCAGTTAAGCCTACGAATACAGCTACACCAATGTAGCTGATAAGCATTTGAAGACCTGTACTGTGCAAGAACATGTTAACCAGGCTGGCAACAACTATCCCGATAAGGAACATGATTAAAATAGAGCCAAACTTAGTCAGGTCGGTTTTTGTTGTATAGCCCGCAATCGCCATTATTCCAAATACGATCGATGTGGTTAAAAACACGCCCAGTACGGACGATGCTGTAAAGGCTAAAAGCCAGAACGATAAGCTAATGCCGGTAACCGCAGAATATGCGACAAATAATATGGCTAAAACCGGGTATGAAATGCGGTTAACGCCAAAACTCATGATCAGCACAAATGCCAGCGGGGCAAACATGACCAGGTAAGCTAATCCTGAAAGGCTGTGAGTTGCCGGATCGACCATAAATTGCAGTAACGCAGGGGATGATGCGAATAAATAAGCGCAAGCTGCCGAAAGGCCCAATGCTACAAACATCCACATGAATACATTAGCTAAAAATCTGCGGGTGCTGTCCGCTTCATTTATTTGGATTACGTTATCATAAACGTAATCGGGTTTGTTATTTTCCATTTTGTTTAAAAAAATTAATTATACAAATTTAAGTATTGAATTGTGATTTAGATACGCAATATAGTAAAAAGTTTATTTTTAGAGATTAGAGGCTGGAGATTAGCGATGAGTTACAGCAGTTTTTCAAAATCAACTAATCTCCCGTCTCTAATCTCTTCTATATAATAACTAAAGAATTTTTTACCACAGAGAGCACAAAGGAGAAACACAAAGAACACAAAGCTTTAATGTTTGTAATTTTTTTCTCTGTGTTTCTCTGTGCCTTCTCAGCGTCCTCTGTGGTCAAATTTTTTTACCAGTTATGTTGACCGAAACATAAGGCCTTTATTTTAGACTAATCACTAACTTCAACTCAATCTCCTGATCAGCTGCTCTTCCACCTTTTTAAAAACCTGCAAAGGCTTTAACGTTCGCCAGCCCAGGTCGTCCAAAACCCCGCCGAAATTGATATAATAGTCGATATTATTTCGTTTAAATTCGTCGATCACATGTTCGCGGAAATTGATGCCGGCTATCCAGCCATCCTCGATATCCTGGAACCACTCTTCGTAGTAGCAATCGTCGGACGAATGAAAATTCAGTACATTTTCACCGATCAAAATAAAATAGATGATTCCGTTGTCGACCATCAAATCGAGTATCTCCCGTTTCAACAGCATGATGTCATTGTTAATGGCATCATTCCACTCGCCGATAAACTCTATGATGGCATATGAACGTTCATAATCAGCAAATAATACTTTTATATACAAAGTATTTGAGCCGAAGGAGTCCCATTGCGGGTGCAGCAGGTAATTATAAACCTGCTTATCAAATTCAAATTCGCTATACTCCGTAGCGTAAAATGGCGAGTACTCATCCTCTGCGGCAATATAATCATCGCGCCATTTATAATATGGTTCTATCTCGTGCATTATCCGATTCCAAATGTGCGGATGTGCAGATGTGCAGATAACACAGCTGAACAACCGCTCTTTAAATTACCTTTTCTCTAACACAAATTAACCATATAAATATTTACAAAATCAAGAAATCCGCACATTTTCCAATTCGTAAATTTCCCCATCAGCACATCATCGTCGCCTGTAAGCGTCGACAGCGTTCCTTACGCTTCCGTATTTTTTCAAAAGACCGGCTGCCGTTTGTTCATCCAGGCCGGTCTCGGCCATTACCATCCGGTTACCCCTATCCACCAGCTTATTGTTAGTGAGCTGCATGTCAACCATCTTATTCCCTTTAACCCTGCCCAACTGTATCATTACGCTGGTGCTTAACATATTTAAAACCAGTTTTTGTGCAGTCCCGGCTTTCATCCGGGTTGAGCCGGTTAAAAATTCAGGGCCGGTAACTACTTCTACAGGATAATTTGCCTCGGCGGCTACCGGGCTGCCGGTATTGCAAACGATACAACCTGTGGCAACCTTGTTTTCATTGGCTTTTTTTAATCCACCGATTACGTAAGGCGTTGTCCCGGATGCGGCTATCCCCACCAGTACATCCTTGTCGTTTATTTTGTATTCCAGAAGGTCTTTCCACGCTTGTTCAGCATCATCCTCTGCAAACTCGACAGCTTTACGGATGGCGCCATCGCCACCGGCAATAATGCCCACCACCCAATCAAACGGCACACCAAATGTAGGCGGACATTCGGAAGCATCAACAATGCCTAAACGCCCGCTGGTGCCTGCGCCGATATAAAACAGCCTGCCGCCCGCTTTCATTTTAGCCGCCGTAACGGTCGCCAACGCTTCAATTTGAGGCAATGCCTTAGCAACAGCCAACGGAACAGTTTGATCCTCCCGGTTTATATTCAGTAAAATATCCTGCAACGACATTTTTTCAAGATCGTTATACCGGGAGTCTTTTTCAGTAGTCCTGTCCATTTAAAAACATTTATTTCCGGGGCAAAATTGGGTAAAAATGTTGAGAAATTTTTTTTAAAGCCGATTTTACATTTGTAGCCAGCCCAAGTCTATGTAACTAATTTGTAGTATTTTAAAAATTTATTCAGTTCGCGGCAGGGGCGCTAATAAAATATATGATGAATCATTATATTTGTAATAATTAGAGGGTGAACATGAAGAAAGCTGCGGGTATTGTTTTTAGATCGGCAATTTTAATCTTACTTGGAATTGCAGTCGGTTTATTTATCAGTCAAAATAAATTTTCAAAACACGGCATTAATTTTTCGGTTGGCGACAATGACAAGATCTCAAAAGTTTTAGATCTTGTTAAAGAAAACTATGTCGATTCCGTAAACGAGGACAGCCTGGAGGGTGTGGCCGTAAATAACCTCCTGCAAAACCTCGACCCCCATTCTCTTTACCTGCAGCCTGAACGGGCGCAAAGCATCAATGAAAATCTCGACGGTGGCTTTGAAGGCGTTGGCCTTGAATACCAGCTGTTACGCGATACTTTGGTTGTTACACAGGTTTATCCTGATGGACCCGCAGCAACGGCAGGGCTTACTACCGGTGATAAAGTGATCAGCATTAACAAAAGAAAGCTTTCAGGTACGCATTTGACAAGCGAGCGTGTTGATAACATCTTAAAGGATCAGTCGGTGACGGAAATAGCCATGTCCGTTTTACCGTTTAACGATAAGCAACTTAAACAATATCACCTAAAACGCGGGCACGTCGACCTGAGCAGCCTCGACGCGGCTTATATGGCCGCTCCCGGCATCGGCTACATTAAGATAAGTAAGTTTGCCTTAACCACCGA
>Ga0206935_10009_pt1 | contig 92641 bp, 73 predicted proteins | sample Alteio_BWOrgHeat_13_FD_152924 | JGI IMG/M metagenome (GOLD analysis project Ga0206935, IMG submission 152924) | Enriched cells from forest soil in Barre Woods Harvard Forest LTER site, Petersham, Massachusetts, United States -... | ecosystem: Environmental > Terrestrial > Soil > Temperate forest >...
ACACGATCATCGTTTTTGCCGGCGATAATGGCAGCCAGGGAAATTTCCATTCCATCTATAAGGGTAAGGAAGTCGCAGGCGAAAAGGGGTTCCCTACCGAGCTCGGGACACATGTGCCGCTTTTGGTAAACTGGCCGGGGCACATTATGCCCGGCACCAATGATAACCTGGTTGACTTTAGCGATTTTGCGCCCACTTTTTTAGATATGGCGAACATAAAAAATAAGCCCCCTGGGGATGGCGTTTCATTTTATCCCCAGTTATTTGGTCAGAACGGAACCGCCCGCAGCTGGATATACGATTATTACGACCCGTTCCCGGTGGTTGGACCGAACGGCCAGCGGCCATCTCAACCCAGGAGCTTTGCCCAGGATACCGCATATAAACTATATAAAACAGACAGTGTGGGATTGAGGGCCGGCAAGTTTTTTCATTTTACAGTAGACCCTGAAGAAAAAATCGCACTTAAGGACAATCAGCTCACGCCGGCACAGGCTGCCATAAAACAAAAGCTGCAGGCTGCGTTGGCAGGGCTTCCATAAAGAACCGAAGCCATTCACTTATTTTCTGTTTACGCTGTTTTGCGTAGGGCTTCCAGCATAGGCTCAAAACACGGAGCAGCATTGAATTACGAAACTTCGCCACTTGGTCTCAATAATTTTTTTAGAGTTGTTGCGCTGTTGTCACATAACACGTATGTAGTTTAACAATCACCAAATGTTTAGCAAACAGGAATTGCAGAACGAGTTGTTGTTTTAAAGATTAGAATATGATTAGTTTTTAAAACAAAGGCGAAAAAAACGCATCTATTTACCCCTCCCTAAAAACTATTTGACTATAGATTGTTAAATATGATATGAATTGTTTGTGATCACGAAACAGCGTGGCGTAACATTTTATATGGATGGCTGGCGATTAACTTCAATAAAACGTAAATGAATGCAAAACGAACCCTTATTTTGGGGCTTGTTTTATTTTCTTTAAACTACAGTTGTAAAAAAAATAAAATAGCTGTTCCCCCTGACGGCGGTGTTACCACAAAGAGTTCCGGTCCGCCGAATATTATCTTTATCCTTGGTGACGATGTAGGTTATGAGATGCCGACATTTGACGGCGGCGAGTCTTATAACACTTCTCATTTAGATAGTCTTGCTGCAAATTCGATGGTGTTTACCGAATGCCATGCCACACCCCTTTGTTCGCCCTCACGTGTGGAATTGCTGTCAGGCCTTTACAATTTCCGCAACTACCTTAAATATGGCTGGGGTGTTTATGACACTCAATTCATTTCGTATGCCAAAGCGCTTCAAAATAATGGGTACAAAACTTGCGTGGTAGGGAAATGGCAACTGGGCGATTGGGATATTGGCCTTGATCAGGTCGGTTTTGACAATTATTGTGTTTTAGCCCCGTCGGGAAATTTGTACCGAAGCCCCACTTTAGTTGAAGAATTTGGCAAGTTACCCCCAAGCGCCACTCAAGATAAATACAGCGAAGATATCACCGGCGATTATGCCATGAACTTTATCGATCAGAATAAGGATAAGCCCTTTTTTATCTATTATTCGTTTATGCTGATACACGTGCCCGATCAGCCCACGCCGCTTGACCCAAATTTCCAGTCGTTTGACGATAATACCTCCGATACAACCTATATCGGCTCGATGACCCATTACCTGGATTTAAAAGTGGGCGCTTTGATGAGTAAACTGAAAGCCGATGGTTTGGACAAAAATACGATCATCGTTTTTGCCGGTGATAATGGCAGCCAGGGCAATTTTCACTCCATTTATAAAGGCAAAGAGGTTGCAGGTGAAAAGGGGCGCACCACGGAACTTGGTACGCATGTGCCGCTTTTGGTGAACTGGCCGGGTCATATTATGCCAGGCATTAATAATAACCTGGTTGACTTTAGCGACTTCGCCCCCACCTTTTTAGATATGGCGAACGTAAAAAACAAACCGTCGGGGCTGGACGGGGTTTCGTTTTATCCCCAGCTATTTGGCCAGGGCGGGAACCCGCGCACCTGGATATACTGTTATTACGACCCATTCCCCGTGATTGGACCGAACGGTCAGCACGTATCTCAACCCAGAAGCTACGCCCAGGATACCGCATATAAGCTATATAAAACAGATAGCGTAGGTTTGAAAGCCGGCAAGTTTTATCATTTTACGGTTGACCTTGAGGAATTAAATCCGCTTCAGGATAGCCAGCTTACACCGGCACAAGTTGCGATAAAACAAAAGCTGCAGGCGGCGTTGAGCAGGCTTCCTTAGTGTTAAGTCAACAGGCTTTAGTCCTAAGTCTGTTTTTCGTTATTCTGACTTAAGAGTCACGTCCCGATAACTATCGGGGTTCGACTCAAAACCAGGCGTCAATTCTCGGTTGACATGGCACCAGAGAACCGAAGCCCTTCACTTATTTTCTGTTTACGCTGTTTTGTAAGGCTTGCAGCATAGGCCAAAGCGCGGCGCACGCCGAATTACGAGCAACTCACCTCAATAATTTCTTCAAGGTTGTAGCGATGCTACCAGGCGAAACGTATATAGTTTAGCAATCACCAAATGTTTAGCAAAAAGGAATTGCAGAGAAAGTTATTGTTTTAAAGATTAGAATATGATTAGTTTTTATAATCAGAACAAAAAAACTATATATTTATCACACCCTGTTAAAAACTAGTTGATTATAAATTATTAAATATGGTATAAAGTTTGTAGCGGGTCACGAAAAGCCGAGTGCTGTAATATTTATACATATAAATGCTGATTAACTTCAATAAAACGTAAATGAACGCGAAACGAACCCTTATTTTGGGGCTTGTTTTATTTTCTTTAAACTACAGTTGTAAAAAAAATAAAATAGCTGTTCCCCCTGACGGCGGTGTTACTACGAGGACTTCCGGTCCGCCAAATATTATCTTTTTGCTTGCCGACGATATGGGCTACGAGATGCCCACATTCGATGGCGGCGAGTCTTATAACACTTCTCATTTAGATAGTCTTGCTGCAAATTCGATGGTGTTTACCGAATGCCATGCCACGCCCATTTGCTCACCCTCACGTGTGGAATTGCTTTCGGGCCTCTATAATTTCCGAAATTACCTGCAATATGGCTGGGGTGTTTATGACACTCAATACATCTCGTATGCCAAAGTACTCCAAAATAACGGGTACAAAACTTGCGTGGTAGGAAAATGGCAATTGTCCGATTGGGCTATTGGACTCGAAAATGTTGGGTTTGACAATTACTGTGTTTTAAACCCGTCAGGAAATTTGTACCGAAGCCCTACTTTACTTGATGAATTTGGCAAGTTACCCCAAAGTGTCACTCAAGATAAATACAGCGAAGATATCACCGGTAATTATGCCCTGAACTTTATCGATCAGAATAAGGATAAGCCCTTTTTTATCTATTATTCGTTTATGCTGATACACGTGCCCGATCAGCCCACGCCGTTGGACCCAAATTTTCAGTCGTTTGACGATAATACCTCCGATACAACCTATATCGGTTCGATGACCCATTACCTGGATTTAAAAGTGGGCGCTTTAATGAGTAAACTGAAAGCCGACGGTTTGGACAAAAATACGATCATCGTTTTTTCTGGTGATAACGGCAGCCAGGGCAATTTTCACTCCATTTATAAAGGCAAAGAGGTTGCAGGTGAAAAGGGGCGCACCACGGAACTTGGTACACATGTGCCGCTTTTTGTGAACTGGCCGGGTCATATTATGCCAGGCATTAATAATAACCTGGTTGACTTTAGCGATTTCGGCACCACTTTTTTAGATATGGCGAATGTAAAAAATAAGCCCCCCGGCGACGGGGTTTCTTTTTACCCCCAGTTATTTGGCTCGGGCGGGACCCCGCGCAGCTGGGTATACTGTTATTATGACCCATTCCCGCTTGATAAACCGGGCGGCGAGCCGCAAACTCAGCCTATAAGCTTTGCCCAGGATACCGCATACAAGTTATATAAAACAGATAGAATGGGTACTAAAGCCGGTCAATTTTTTCATTTCACGGTGGATCTGGAAGAATTAAACCCGCTTCAGGATAGCCAGCTTACGCCGGCACAAATTGCGATAAAACTAAAGCTGCAGGCTGCCTTGAACGGGCTTCCATAGTGTTAAGTCAACAGTCTTTAGTGGTAGTAGTCATTAGTCTGTTTTTGGTTATTCTGACTTAAGAGTCGCGTCCCGATAACTATCGGGATTCGACTTAGGGATAAACGTCAATTCGTAATTGACACAACGGCGGTAAACGGAAGGTATTTTATATATTCTCTTTTGCGGCGTACTATTTTTGGTTTTTTATCGACATTTTTGGACACCGCATTTTAAAGGCAATACATGACGCTGAACTCAAACAAAACGATTGGTTTAATATTGTCGCTTGCGTTGATCTGCGCGTGCCGGAATAATAGCAAACCGGTTACAGCTATTGCGGTTTTACAAGGCCCTCCGATGAAAAATGCTAAAGCGCCGCTTTGCTGTTCATCAAATATTCCTGCCCGGTTCGCGGTATTAAAAACACCCGTGAATACGGCGACTGTGCTGAGCGACGCCAGGCTTGTTAAATCACAGGAAGGTATGGTGTGGATCCCCCCCGGCTCGTTTATGATGGGATCAACTGATAAACAGGCTGTCGCCGACGAGTTTCCGAGGCACAAGGTATCTGTTACTGGTTTTTGGATGGACCAAACGCTGGTAACCAACAACGAATTCAGGAAATTTGCAGAAGCCACCGGCTACGTTACAACAGCCGAAAAAAAACCGGATTGGAACGATTTGAAAAAGCAGTTGCCCCCGGGTACGCCAAAACCCGACGATAAACTGCTCGTGGCCGCGTCATTGGTTTTTACGCCGCCAACCCACCCGGTAGATCTTAATAATGCCGGCCAGTGGTGGTCGTGGCGGAAGGGCGCCAACTGGAGGCATCCGCATGGACCAGGCAGTGATATAAATGGAAAAGGAAATTACCCGGTGGTGCAGGTTTCGTGGTACGACGCCCAGGCTTACTGTAAATGGGCCCATAAACGCTTGCCAACAGAGGCCGAATGGGAATGGGCAGCCCGTGGCGGCTTGGTTGATAAGGAGTATCCCTGGGGAGATGAGCCCGTTAACACTGGTAAAATAAAAGCAAATACCTGGCAGGGCCATTTTCCCGATCAAAATTCTGTCGCCGATAAATATTATTATACCTCTCCTGTAGGCTCTTTTCCGGCAAACGGGTATAGGCTGTATGATATGGCCGGCAATGCCTGGGAATGGTGCAGCGACTTGTACAGCGCCAATTATTACAGCACTATCAATACCCCGGCTGGCGTAAACAACCCTACCGGCCCCGCCAAAGGTTACGACCCCGAGGATCCTTACGCCCAAAAACGCGTTCTGCGCGGCGGCTCATTTTTATGCAATGCCAGTTATTGTTCCGGCTACCGCGTAGCTAACCGGCAAAAAAGCACCGAAGACAGCGGTACTGAAAATACCGGGTTTAGGTGCGTAAGGGATAAATAGCGGCAGATAGTATATTCCAATATTGGGCCTTGCACTTAATAACCGAACACCGGGAATACGTTTACCGGCTTTCCCGCTTATGCCCGCCATGCCAGTTTGCGTTTGACACAATGAAAGCATAATTTTATCCTTGTTATAGCGATCATCATGAAAACAAGAAAATTATTAGCCCTGTTAGGCATTTTATTTCTCCCGGGGTTTGCGCTTGCGCAAAAGGCAGCCCAAATAGTTGAATTCGTTAATCCTGCTACGGTTAACCCACCAAAGGGTTATTCACAGGCTGCAGTGGTTGATTTGGGGACTTGCAGGATGATCATTATTTCAGGCCAGGTCGCTCTTGATAAAAATGGCAGCCTGGTGGGCAAGGGCGACTTTACCGCCCAGGCGGATCAATGTTTTCAAAATATCAAAAGTACTTTAGAAAGCGTAGGCGGAGCAATGAACAATGTTGTCCGGCTTGGGTATTATGTTACTGATATGGGCCAAATACAGGCGCTCCGGACCATGAGGGACAAATACGTAAACGTTAGCAACCCGCCGACCAGTACATTGGTGCAGATCAGCAAACTGTTTAGAGACGACGTGCTGGTTGAAATAGAGGCAACTGCCATCATTCCAAATAAATAATCATTTATAACATCCGGCATCATTCATTCACTACTCACCATTTCACTCACTCCTCAAACTCTTCACCGGATTTGTTAATGCTGCCTTGATAGATTGAAAGCTAATAGTAATAAACGCAATGGCTATTGCGGCTGTGCCGGCCACCACCGGTACCCACCATTGGATCTCCTGCCGGTAGGCAAAGCTTTGCAGCCAGCTGTGCATGGCCCACCAACCTGCCGGTACAGCGATAACGATGGCGATAAGCACGAGCTTGATAAAATCTTTGGACAACATGCCCACAATGATGGACATGTTGGCGCCGAGCACTTTGCGAATGCCAATTTCCTTAGTTCGCTGTTCGGCGGCGTAGGCGGCCAGGCCGAACAGGCCGAGGCAGGCGATAATGATGGCCAGCGTGGTGAAGGCGATGGATATGGCGCCTGTGCGCTGTTCGGCACGGTACAGGGCGTCGAAATTATCGTCGAGGAAGCTGTAGCTAAACTGGCGGTTGGGCGAAAGATCCTTCCATTTGGTTTTGATCTTATCCAGCAACGCGGGAATATTGGCGCTGTTGATGCGCACGCTGAGCTGCGACGAACCCTGGTTGAGGTTGAAGAGCATCGGGCTGACGTTATCACGCAGCGATTTGAAGTTAAAATCCTTCACCACGCCAATGATGCGCAGTTTAACGGTTTTTGAGAAATTGGCATCGCCCGGGGCGTAGATGGGCTGATCGATGGGGTTAGCATAACCCAGCATTTTGGCAAAAGACTCGTTGATCACCACGGCGGCGGTATCTGTCTTCATGTCTTTTTGGAAATTGCGGCCGGCGATCATTTTTATGCCGAGAGTGGGCACAAAATCTTCGTCCACACTCCAATCATAGGTTAAAATAGACCGTTTTTGGTCGATCACGGGGTCTTTAAAATAAGTGGTGCTGTTGGTATTAGGGTCAGTTGGCAGTGCGTTTGAGAAGGATGCCCCCTGCACGTCGCTTAACTGCTTTACCTCATCTTTGAAAGCTTTGGCGGCATTGCCCAGCGCCCAGGTGTTTTGTACCACCAGTATATGGTCGCGCTTGTAGCCGAGGTCCTTATTTTGGATATAGCGTAACTGGTTGCTGATAACCAGTGTGCCGACGATAAGGAATATAGAGATGGCAAACTGCACTACTACCAAAATACTGCGCAGGCCGCTGCCTTTAAAACCGCCGGCCAGCTTACCTTTTAATACTTGTATGGGTTGGAAGCCCGAAAGAAACAGGGCCGGATATGAACCTGCGAGGCAGCCCACCACTACAATGATGATAAGCATAGCGGGCAGCAGCCAGCCTAAGATTTGCCCGGTTACGACAAGTTGTTTGCCCGATATTTGATTGAACAGGCCCAGGAAGCCCCATGCCGCCAATACCGCAAGGATGGCGCCGGCCAGCGTTACCAGGATGGATTCGGTTAAAAACTGGGCAATCAGCGCCTTTCGCGGCGAACCGAGCACTTTGCGCACACCCACCTCCTTAGCGCGGTTGGCCGAGCGGGCGGTGGAGAGGTTCATAAAGTTGACACAGGCGATAAGCAGGATAAAAATGGCGGTTGCCGAGAAAATATACACATAGCTGATATTGCCATTGGGTTCAATCTCGTCAATACTGGCAGAGCGCAGGTGCAGGTCGGTAAGCGGGATAATATTATAACGAAAATAGCCGCCGTCTTTTTCGAACGTTTTGAAATCCTTGTGCAGGAGGGCCTGTAGCTCGGCCCCCGCATGACGAACAATAAACGCAGGCAGCTTGGCCCTGAAGGTTTCAGGGTCGGTCCCCGGCCTGAGCAGCACATAAGTACTGAAGTTGTTGTTGAACCAGGTAGTTTCGCGGCTTTCAGCAAGGGTTGGCATCGACATGAAGAAGTCGAAATGAAAGTGCGATTGCGCCGGGATATTTTTGATGATGCCGGTGATCTTGTACCGGATGGAATCGTTTATGGTGAGCGTTTCGCCCACGGCATTTACCCTGCCGAAATATTTTTTGGCCATGTTTTCGGTAATGACCATTGCATGCGGCGCTGCCAATGCTTTGGTCGGATCGCCCTGCAGCATAGGCAGCGTAAATACATCAAAAATGGAATTATCGGCGTAAACCATCATATCCTCCTGGATGTTTTGATTGCCTTTACGCACCTGGTTGCCGCCACGGTTGCGTAAACGCGCTACCTGTTCGATCTCGGGGAAGTCGGCTTTTAAAGCGGCAGCGGCAGGCGCGCCGGTCACGGCATAGGAGTTTTCCATGCCGCCGAACTTGATCTCGTTGTTGACGCGAAAGATACGATCTGCTTTGGAGTTGTAACGGTCGTAGCTCAACTCGTCGAACACATAAAAAACGATGAGCAAGCAGGTAGCCAGTCCCAAAGTAAGGCCGAAAACGTTGATGAAAGTGAAGCCCTTATTCTTCATCAGGTTGCGGAATGCGGTTTTGATATAGTTTTTTATCATAAGTTAGTTCATTAGTTCACTCCCGCACGTACGGGATTAGTTCATTGGTGAATGGCGGCTAAATAGCTACTGCGTCTGCGGGATAAGACGACGATTTTTTGAGTAAGGTTACGCCGGAAAGCAGATTTATTCACCGGCACTTTTGCTGCTCCGGCAGGCCGATGAAATTAAAGCCAGCGCGCCAAAAATAGTGACAAACCATTATCAGTAGTTGCGAACTGTTGCAGGTTGTTTCAGGAATATTGACCTAACTTATTGATTTTCACAGGGCAGTGTTGCGGGTGTTGCAGCTGTTTTTTTCGGCACGGTGTTGCACTGCAACATCGTGCCGAATTGTAAAGGATGGTCACTCGCTGCGCAAACTATCCACCGGGTTAGCAAGCGCTGCTTTGATCGACTGAAAGCTTATAGTAACAAACGCGATAAGAATGGCCGCGGCGCCGGCAATGCCAAGCAGGTACCAATGAAAGACTACGCGATAGGCAAAGCCTTCCAGCCATTTGTTCATGGCAAACCAGGCCAGCGGCGAGGCAATAAGGATAGAGATAAACACCAGTTTAATAAAATCCATGGAAAGCATGCCGACGATGGTTGAGATGTTGGCGCCCAGCACTTTGCGGATGCCGATCTCCTTGTTGCGCTGCTCGGCGGCGTAAGCGGCGAGTCCGAACAGCCCAAGGCATGCAATAATGATCGCCAGCGAACTGAACGATATGAACATCGAGCCAAAACGCTGCTCAACGCGGTAGGTGGCGTCGAAATCCTCATCCATAAACGAATAATTGAACGGCTGACCGGGCGACAAGCCTTTCCATTTACTTTGAATTTTAGACATCAGCCCGGTAAGGTCGGCAGAATGAAGCTTTACGCTGATGGCGCCGTTATCCTGCTGATAGATCATGGCCAGCGGGCCAATATTGTCCTTCAGACTGGCAAAGTTAAAATCCTTAACCACGCCGATGATATGGTATTGCTGTAAGCCGTAACTGTCGCGATAGACATTTTTATTTAGCGGGTCTAATTGCCCAAATTTCCTCTCGAATGCTTCGTTAACAATCATTCCTGCCGTATCGGATGCCATATCTTTTGCAAAGTTGCGCCCGTTAGTCAATTTAAGGCCCATGGTATTGATGAAATCCTCATCAACCGACCAAAACTCCGTCAGGATATCTTCTTTGATGTCGATCTTTTGGTGCGGGAACAGGCCTGTCTTTAAATCTTCGTCGCCGGTCGGCTGGTAGGATGACATGGTGGCGTTTTGCACATCCGGCAGCTGCTTCAATTCGTCCTTCAGTATTTTGGCGCGATTGCCCAGCACATTGGTATTTTTTATCACCAGTACCTGGTCGCGGTTAAAGCCGAGGTCTTTATTATGAATATAGTTCATCTGGTTATAAATAACCAAAGTACCGACAATAAGGAAAATGGAGATCGAGAACTGGAAAACAACCAGGAAGCTTCTTAAAAATCCACCCTTAAACCCGGCGGCTATCTTTCCTTTCAGTACCTGTATGGGCTGAAATGACGACAAGTACAAGGCCGGGTATGATCCTGCCAGGAAACCAACCATTAAAATAATGACAACGAGCGAAGGTATAAGCCATGCAAAGGTTTGCGGATTGATGGTTAATTGCTTATCGGCCATTTGGTTAAACGCGGGCAGTAAGGCCCATGCCATTACCACCGCGATGATGGCGGATGCCAGCGTAACCAAAACCGATTCGGTTAAGAACTGTGCCACCAGGTACTTACGCGGCGAACCCAATACCTTGCGCACGCCCACCTCCTTGGCCCTGTTAGCTGAGCGGGCGGTAGACAAATTCATAAAATTTACACAGGCGATTAGCAAAATAAATATCGCCACAAGTGAAAAAATATAGATGTACTGAATATTGCCCTCTTTTTCCAAAGGGTATTGTGCTTCAGAATCCTTCAGGTGAATATTCAGTAGTGGGGTTAAAGTGATGCGCAAATGGTTATCACCTGTTGTCCATGTAGAGGGATTAAATGAGTTTTTTATGTCGATGCCGGTCAGCTGATTTTCCAGGTTTTTAACATCTGTACCTGGTTTCAGCAATAAATATTGATGCAGCCCGGCATAACCCCAGCCGGTTGCTTTATATTCAGCGGTCGTGGAAAACGACACGAAGAAATCATAATGAAAATGCGATTGCTGGGGTATGTCTTTTATCACGCCGGTAACTTTTAATGGGTGAGTGTCGTCCAGCGTAAGGGTCTGCCCTACTGCGTCAGCCTTGCCAAAATACCGTAACGCCGTGCTTTCGGTAATTACTACTGTACCCGGCTCATCCAGCGCGTGCGTGGGCGTTCCGTGGATCATAGGCAGCGTAAATACGTCAAATATGGACGATTCGGTAAAAACCACCTTCTTTTCCAACAAATCGCTGCTACCTTTTTTAAAGTAGAACTTTGAAGGCGTGAGGAATAGTCCATCAAAGTTAATCAGCCTCGCTACTTTCTCCACCTGCGGAAAACGGCTTTGCAGTATTTCCTTCCAGGGTTTTTCGGATGTGGCGTAAATACCCGCATTGCCGTTTAATTTAGCATCGACCCCCATGCGGTAAATGCGGTCAGCTTTGGTATTATATTGATCGTAATTTAATTCGTCGACCACATAAAATACAATCAGCAAACAAGTTGCCAGCCCTACCGAAAGGCCCAAAACATTAAGAAACGTGAAGCCCTTGTTTTTTGACAGGCTGCGGTAAGCGGTTTTGATGTAGTTGCGTATCATAGGGGAGGCAATTAGTGAATTAGTGAGTTAGCGAGTTTTGAATTATTGAATGTTGAATTATTAAATTATTGAATATTTAACTGCCAACTGCTTACTCGCTGCGGAGGCTCTTCACCGGGTTCGAAGACGCCGCTTTTAAGGCCTGGAAACTGATCGTCGCCAGGGCGACGAAAACCGCCGACAGCGCAGCCAATCCGAATATCCACCAGCTAAGCACGGTGCGGTAGGCAAATCCCTGCAGCCAATTATGCAAAATCAGCCAGGCAAACAGGCCGCCTATAACGCTTGCAATTCCTACCAGCTTCACAAAATCTTTTGAAAGCAGCAGCACGATATTTGAAACCGATGCGCCCAGTACTTTACGTACGCCGATCTCCTTTGTGCGCTGGAGGGTTGCAAATAGCGACAAACCCAGCAAACCCAGACAGGCAATAAATATGGCGAAACCTCCGAAGATGCTGAAGGCTTTGCCAAACAGTTCGTCGTTTTTGTACTGGTCGTTAAATTGCTGATCTAAAAAGGCGTAGTCGAACAAATTGCCGGGGAAAAAGCTTTGGTATTTTTCCTTTATCTGCGCCAGGGTTTGCGCCACGTTTTTGGTATCCATTTTTATCGATATCTGGCTCTGGATATTCACAGCCGGTTGCAGGAAAGTTGGCTCAATAGCGTAGCGCAATGATTTTTGGTGATAATCGGCCACCACGCCAACGATCGTCCATTTTTTATTCCCGTTCAGCATGATGTGGCCTAGCGCGGCTTGCGGCGTTTTATATCCCAGCGTGGTTACTGCATTTTGGTTCAGGATGATATTATTGAGTTTGTTAAAATCAGGGCTATAATCTGTTGGTTCAAACTCCCGTCCGGCAATTAGCTGCATACCGTAAGTTTTGGTAAAGTCCTTGCTAACGCCATCAAATCGCATGGTATAGTGCGTATTCGGATCACCTTCCTGCGCGCGGATATTAAAATTGCGCCCCATTTCGTTACCCGGCACCCAATAGGATGTGGCGGCATTTTTTACGCCGGGTATCTGGTCCATTTCAGCCACCAGCGCGTTGGTACGGCTAACAAAAGTGGTATCCTGTTTAACAAGCACCGGTCCGCTCACCAGCAGCACCTGGTTGATATTTACACCCAGCTTCTGCGCGTTCATAAACTTTATCTGTTTATAAACCACGAACGAGCCAATAATAAGCACTACGGTAATAGCAAACTGGCCTATCACCAGGCCTTTGCGCAAAATGGCGCCCCTCTTTGAACTGCTGAACCTGCCCTTCAAAACCAATATCGGTTTGAATGACGACAAAACAAACGCCGGATAAAAGCCCGATACAAAAATGCCGGTTAAAACAACCACCACCAGCCCAATACTGATGACGTAGCCGCCCAGGCCTTTCATAAATAGGTACGATAATCCCAAATGATTGGATATCAATGTATTAAAAAAGCCCTGGAAAAAGCCCACCAATACCAGCGCCAGGCCAAGGGCCATCAGGTTAACCAGGAACGATTCGGTAAGAAACTGCCTGATCAGCTGCCCCTGCGTAGCGCCGGTTACTTTGCGCACACCCACCTCTTTTGCCCGTTCAACCGAGCGCGCCGTGGCCAGGTTGATGTAATTTACCCAGGCAATGCCAATGATAAATAAGGCGATGATGAGCAAACCCCAAACTACCGTTTTACTGCCAGTCGTCGCAATCTCATACTCGGTATCCGAGTACAAATGCGCATCGAGCAGGGGCTGCAGGTAAAACTTCTCCACGCTGCCCGATATCTTGTTGCCCTGGAAATGCCTTTGGCTAAAAGCGGCCAGTTTTGCGTCGAACGCCGCCACGTCGGTTCCGTCTTTTAGCTGCACATAATGCCAGTAGTCCGAATCGGTAAAATCGTAGTCGGCTTGCTTATTGCCAAAGCTTCGATAAAGGGAGGGGTACGACTCCAGGGCGTCGAATTTCAGCAAAGAGTTTTCCGGAATATCAGCCAATATCCCGGTTATTTTAAACGGGATGGAGTCCTGCCCGATGATGACCGGCTTGCCGACATACTGGCTAAAGTCATCGCCTTTAAATATTTTGCGGGCAAGCTTAGCCGACAAAAGCACGGTACGCGCCTCGGTTAACGCATTTTTTTTATCGCCTGTGAGCAGCGGGTACGAGAACATGGAAAGAAATGAATTGTCCACAAATAATACGGGCACCTTAGGTATTTTCTGCTCCTTGTAAATAAATATCTGCTGCCCGCCCGGTACAAGCCGGGTATGATTAACCAATTCCGGGTAATCATCCTGCATGGCTTTGCCGATTGCCGAATAAGTAATGGTGCCATGTTGTATTAGCTTGCCATTTTGATACCTGTCATTAATAACCCGGTAAATATTCTTCGCGTTTTTGTTAAAATGATCGTAGCTCAGCTCAAAATTTACATATTGTAAAATGAGCAGGCAAGCCGCCATACCCAGCGAAAGCCCGAGGATGTTGATCAGGGAAAAAACTTTGTTTTTCCATAAGTTCCGCCATGCGGTTTTAAAATAGCTCTTTATCATTTTTTTTTGATTTCACCGATTTTTGCATGATTTCACCGATTAATACAATATTTAATAATCTGAGGCTTTCAATTGCCACAGTTACTTGACCAAATCTCCCAATACAAATACCAAACAATTATCGTATTGTAAATCAATTACTTAAAAAGATAGTTAAACTCCTAATGCGTTCGTTTTTGATACAGTGGGTGTGCGGATATGAGAATGAATGGTTGTTAAGCAGTGGGCAGTTTTAGTTGCTTTTGACTGCCCACTGCAAACTGCTTACTGCTTACTCTGACCGCAGGCTTTTCACCGGGTTTACAATTGCCGCTTTGATGGTTTGGAAGCTTGAAGTAACAACAGCTGCTATCAGCATGACCGCCCCGCTTGCCGCAAATATCCACCAGCTGATGGTTGTTTTATCCGAATAAGTTTCCATCCATTTGTTCATAGCCAGCCAGGCCAGCGGTGTAACGATTACAAAGGCCAGCAGGATAAGCAATACCAATTCGGTCGACAGCAGGGTGACTATCTGTGTAACCGATGCGCCGAGCACTTTGCGTACGCCGATCTCCTTGGTACGCTGGCTGGTGGTGTAAATAGCCAAACCTAACAGCCCAAGGCAGCTGATGAGTATCGATAATCCGGTTGCCCAGGTTAACAGCGTGGATGTATTTTGCTCCTGCCCGTAAAACTGCGCTATGGATTTATCATAAAACTGGTAGTTGAAATCGTCGTCGGGATAGCTTTCCTTCCAGATTTTTCCCATGGCGGCAATGGTTTTATTCCAGTCGCCTGCGGTGATTTCTGGTTTTAAGGCTATATGGAAGGTCCCTGTTTGATAAGTATCATTGGCGCCGCTTGCCAAAATGGCCAACGGATTTATAGGCGATTGCAGCGAATGTGCGTAAAAATCGCCGATAACGCCGATGATACGCACATTTTTCAAGCCATTGAATTTCTCGAGCTGTTTGCCCACGGCGTCATTCGGATTAGTAAAACCAAGTATCCTGGCGTACTTTTCATTAATCGCAAGCCCGGTTGTAGAATCACCTGCCTGGATATTACGTCCGGCCAGTATCTTGATTTTATACAGCTTGATATAATTTTCATCGGCGTACTTTACCTCAACTTCCGTGCTTAGGTCTTTTTTGCCGTCCTTATAGGTGGCTAACGTGGTGTTGGTTGAGCCCGAAGACGGCGCTGCAGTACCAACGCTCAACATTTCGATGCCCGGCAAGGCCCGCAGTTTGTTTGCCAATACCCTATTGGTAGTCAACTTACGATGTTTCCAGGGAGAATCGATGAATACAATTGCGTCCTTTTTAAAACCAAGGTCCTTATGCAGCGCATAGTAAATTTGCTTGCTTACGAGCACCGTAGCCATGATGAAAAATTGTGCGATCACAAATTGCGATACCGTGAGCGATTTGCGCATCCATGCATTGCGGGTTTTATGGCTATTGCTTTGCGCCTGGTTTTTAAGCACCAGCACCGGTTTATAGCCTGACAGCATGAGTGCAGGATAAAAACCCGACAACACGCTGACGATCACCGTTAAACCAAAAAGGAACAGGAAGATGCCAGGCTGATGGATAAAATCGGCTTTAACTCCGGACGCGATAAAATCTGAAAACAGCTTTAAGATTACAGGTGTTAAAGCAACCGAAATGATTACGGCTATAAGGGTGATCAGGAATGTCTCGCTCAAAAATTGTATAACCAATTGCGCGCGGCTGCTGCCCATCGTTTTGCGTATGCCGATCTCTTTGGCCCGCTGCGTGGCCTGCGCGGTTGTTAAATTGATAAAGTTGATACAGCCCAATATCAACAAAAAGCCCGCAACTGCCAGCAGCAGGTACAGCCTTGTTTTGTTGGCCGGGCCGCTGTAATCAAAAGTGCCATATTTTTGGTCGAAATGAATATCCTTTAAGGGCTGAACGGTAAACGAACGGGAACTTCCACGTTTGATCTCATCGGCGCTTGGCGGAGATTTCTTTTTTAACAGGGTATTAACCTGCCGCTCGATGTTTGCGGCCGATGTATGCGGGGCCAGTTTAATAAATACTTCTGATGCGGAATTGGTACTATTCCATTGGTCAAGCTGCAAATTGTTGCCCAGAGCTGTTTTGGGCGCAGCCGAACTGAACGAAATAAAATCGTGGCACGAAAAATCGGTATTCTGCGTAATAGTTTGCACAATACCTGTTACCGTCGTCTTCAGCGTATCGTAGGTTACCACTTTGCCAATCATCTGGTCGTACGAGAGCGTGGGAAAATAAAGCTTTGCCTGGTCAGACGTAAGCACAACGTGATAAGGCGCGTCCAGCGCGGTGGTGGAAGATCCGGCGAGCCATTTATATTGAAATATTTTAAAATAGTTTTGGTCGGCCAGCGTTACATGATCAACTCCCTTAAATTTTTTCGGCTGGTTATTTTTGCCGGTAACTGTTACATCCGTGCCCAGTGTATATAAGGGTGCTGTCAGTTCAACACCAGTAACGTCACTTTTAATCGCTCCTGCAAGCGGGCCGCAAACCCCATAGCTATAGCTTGGATTGCCCTGGAACGAATAATTGCTCACTACCCGGTAAATACGGTCGCTATCCTTGTGAAATTGGTCAAATGTAAAATCATAGTGGACAATCAGATAAATTACCAGCGATGCGCTGATCCCGATTGGAAAGGCCGATAATGTTGATGAAGGTAAAAAGCTTGTGCTTCCAAAACCCCCGGAGTGCGATTTTAAAATAGTTCTTTATCATTTTTTTTGGATTTCACCGATTTTAGGTTGATTTCACCGATTAATAAATTGTTTGATAATATAAAATTGCCAACCGCCACTGCCAAGCGCTACGAAGGTGGCCTTCCAATATAGATACCAAACAATTATCTTATTGTATATCAGTAAGTTAATATCTTTATGAACTACGAAACTGTTCGTTTTTGATACAACGAGTGTGCGGATACGGAAGCGCGTTGGTGTGATAACCTTTGGGCACGCGATTTTTCAATGCCCCCAACACTAGCTGCCACTGCTACTGCTACTGCTACTCCTACTACTCCGACCTCAGACTCTTCACCGGGTTGGCCAGCGCCGCTTTCAGCGCCTGGAAACCGACGGTTAATATGGTAATCAGGATGACTACACCGCAGGCTATTAAAAATACCAGCGGGCCAATGGTAATGCGGTAAGCAAAACCGCTGAGCCATTGGTTCATCATATACCACGACAACGGGAATGCGATCACCAAGGCGATGACTACCAGCTTCAAAAAATCTTTGGTGAGCATAAGGGCCAGTCCGTTTACCGATGCGCCGATTACCTTGCGTATGCCGATCTCTTTTTGCCGTTTTTGAGCGGTGAAAGCCACCAGCCCGAACAGGCCGAGGCAGGAAATGATGATTGCAAGTACCGAAAAATATTCGGAGAGCGTAGAAATCCTTGCCTCGGTTTCATATTGTTTTTGGTAAGCCGCATCCAAAAAATCATACATAAAGGGAAAACCGGCGTTAAAGGTTTCGTACAATCGCTGTACTTGTCCGATGGTTTCTTTTTGATCGCCGGGCTTTATCCTGACGATTATTTTGTACCATGGGCTTGCGCCCTGCGCCAATAGTATAAATGCCGGCTTAACAGCTTCGTGCAGCGATTCGAAATGAAAGTCTTTAACAATACCGATAACCTGGACTTTTTGGCCCATAACATTGATGTTTTTTCCGATGGGATCCTTCAAACCCATTGCTTTTATTGCAGTTTCGTTGAGAATAACTTTGTTGCCCTCATCGCCAAAGTTTTGGTAGAACGAACGGCCGGCAGCCATTTGCATGCCCAGCGTTTCGATAAAGTTGTAGCCTCCGCCAAAGCCTTCGAAATAGGTATTTTGCTGATTATTGCCATCCCAGCTAACGCCGGCGGTGCCAAAATTGCGGCCAACTAAGTTATGGGTGGTATAACTTGCATTTACCACGCCGGGAATGTTTTTGAGCGCTGCTACAAACTGATCTTCCTTGCCCATCAGGTTCCCTTCAGAGCCAAACCTTATAATATTGTCTTTATTATAACCCGGTTTTGTCGACTGTATATATTGTATTTGCCTGTACACTACCAGCACGGCAACAATAAGCATAACTGATATGGTAAATTGAAATACCACCAACCCCTTGCGTGCGATGACATCCGAAAAAGATGCAATGAATTTGCCCTTAAGTATGGCTAAAGGCTTGAATTTTGAAAGGTATAGTGCGGGGTAACTTCCGGATGCCAAACCTGTAAACAGCGCAATGCCGGTTAAGGTCAACAGCAATGGCACATCAAAATGCAGGTGGATATTCTTGCATGTCAACTGGTTAAACTGCGGCAGCAACAGCCATGCAATACCCACAGCAATAAGGGTGGTGAGGATGGCCATTAACGTAGACTCGGAAAGAAACTGGATGATTAATTGCCTGCGTTCCGCCCCGAGTACTTTTTTAACCCCTACTTCTTTCATGCGCCCGGAGGCCTTTGCTGTCGACAGGTTCATAAAGTTGATACAGGCAATGATCAGAATAAATACAGCTACCAGCGAAAACAGCCGCACATATTCGGCCCTGCCGCCCACCCTTGAGCCGTGGTTGAACGTATTTTGCAGGTAATTGTCGGAAAAACGCATGGCAAAAGCGGTGCGGTTGGTATCGGTGGTGTTTTTGGTAATTAAATTGGCGATGCTTTTGTTGAAGCTGTTCACATCAATGCCCGGCTTTAACATAACAAAGTTATGCGGGCCGCCGTTGCCCCAGGTTTTAACCCAGCTTTGGCCCGGAACGTCCTCGGCAAGGTGGTCGAACGATTGTACGTAGTCAAACTGCTGCGAAGAATTTGCAGGTACTTCAAAGACCCCCGAAACAAAGGAAATTTTATCCTGCTGTATCTTGATCCCCCTGCCAATTACGTTTTCGGTAGTGCCAAACAACCGCCTTGCAAGGTCGGCGCTAATTACGATCGAGCTTTTTAAGCCGAGGACACTGCTTCTATCACCCGAGAGGAGTTTGAACGAAAAGATATTAAAATAATCCTTACCTGCATACATGCCGGATGCCTTAATATTTTTATCGCCAACGGTAAGCGTATTCTTCGGGAACCAATCCGGCGGGGCTACCGATGCCGCATACTGCACCATATTGCTTTGCACTTTTAAGGCATAACTCACCATGCCCGATGACTCATCGGTGAGCCCCTGGCTGCCACTGTTTTTACGGTGTTCCATTACCTGGTAAATCCGGTTGTCGTTGTCAAAGAATTTGTCGTAGCTCATTTCATCATGAACCCACAGGTAAATCAACAGCGTGCAGGCAATCCCTGCGGACAGCCCAAGCACATTTAAAAAGGTAAACTGTTTATCCTTTTTAAGGTTGCGAAATGCGATTTTGATGTAATTACGTATCATCTTTGGTTCATTAGTTTACTGGTTCATTAGTTCATTGGTGCCTGTCATTTGTCTGAACCTGGATTAAGTTGATTTTTTTGACTTAGCTACCTGTCGAATCAAAAAAATCAGTTAATCAGGTTAATCCAGGTTCTGACTATTCTATTCATTCCTCAGGCTCGTCACCGGGTTGGCCATCGCCGCTTTTATGGTTTGAATACTTACCGTCAGCAGCGCAATAATTACCACCGCCAGGCCTGCAGCGATAAATATCCATGCGGTTACTTCGGCGCGGTAGGCAAATCCCTGCAACCATTTATCTGTCAGCCACCAGGCTAAGGGCGATGAAATGATAATGGAAATCAGTACCAGCTTTACAAAATCAACGGACAGCGTGGTAACGATATCGCCGACGTGTGCGCCTAATACTTTTCTGATGCCGATCTCCTTAACGCGTTGTTTTGCTGAATAAGCAGACAAGCCGAATAATCCCAGGCAAGCCAGCACAATTGCAACGGACGAAAATATATTCAGCACGGTGCCGAGCCTCAGCTCCGAATTGTATAAGTTATTAAAATCTTCGTCCATGAAATGATATTCAAACGGACGGTATGGCACCAGCTCTTTCCATCTGTTGCCGATAAATGCAATGGTTTGCGGAATATTGTTGCCGCTCAATTTGATAAGCAGCGACCTGCCCCTTACCGCCGGGAATAAAACAAGCGGCCGTATTGGTTCGTGGACGGATTGAAAATTAAAATCCTTTACCACTGCCTTTACAACACCCGGGCGCGAAGCGTCCAAAAACATGCGCTTGCCGATGGCGGTTTCGGCCGTCCAACCCAATTCTTTTGCAGCGGCCTCGTTTAAGATAAAATGATACACATCCTGGTGGTCATCCTTATTGGAAACATCTTTCATGTCCTGCTGGCTCAGGTCGTCCCCGGCCAATATCTTTAACCCGGTAGTTTTTACAAAGTCTTCGTCAATAGGGTCCGCGGTAACGGCTATTTGCTGGTTCTCAGGCATGATGGATGAGCGCATGTTGTATCCACCGCCAATCTCCACCGGCGTACTGACGCAAGCCGATACATTTTGGATATTGCTATTGCTTTTTAGCTCGGTTTTGATGGTTTGAAGGTTATCGAGCATCCGCTTATCCATCGGCGTAACCAGCACCTGTTCGCGGTTATAGCCCATATCCTTTTTCTGGATATAGCCGAGCTGCTTTTGCATTATGACCGTGCAAACGATCAGTAACACCGAAATAGAAAACTGGAAAACGATGAGCGACTTGCGCACCAGTTGGCCGCTGCCGGTATTTTTAAATGCGCCTTTCAGCACTTTTACCGGTTGAAAGTTTGAGAGTATCAATGCCGGGTAGCTGCCGGCTGCGAGGCTTACCAATGCGGTGATCATTATCAATCCACTGATAAACTGAAAAGAAAATATCGATTGAACAGTAAGCTGCTTTTCTGTTAACCGGTTAAACTCTGGCAACAGCAATACGGCTAACACCAGGCTAAGTACAACTGCCGCTGAGCACAGCATTGCCGATTCGCCAATAAACTGCCAGAAAAGCTGGCTTTTGCTGGCGCCGATCACCTTTCTAACGCCAACTTCCCTTGCCCGTTCGATCGATCTTGCTGTATTAAGATTGATGTAGGTAAAGCATGCGATGACCAGGATAAGCAGCGCGGCCGCCTCAAGGATATAGATGTATTTGATATTGTTATTGGGTTCAAACCCGTCGTATTCGGAGTGCAGGTGTATTCCTAAAAAAGGTTCGAGCGCAAAATCAACCGTTGCTCCCTGCCCCGTCATTTCTTTTCGCATAAAGGGGGTGATCTTCGCCTGGAGCGTTGAAATATCCGACGGTCTTTTTAGCAGGAAATAAGTGGTATAGTTAGCGTCCCAGTAAGTTTTTTCCTGGTCTTCGGTATGCAAGGATGAAAATGAAGCCAGGAAATCAAATTTGATCTGCGAATTGGACGGAGAATCCTGGATGACGCCCGTTACCTGGTAGTTTGCGGTATCGGCCCCCACTTTCAATACTTTGCCTACCGGGTTTTCATCGCCAAAATATTTTTTTGCCGTGGTCTCCGTAAGGACGACCTTATTGGGCGCATCCAGTACATTTTTAGCATCACCCTGCAGCAACTTATATGAAAACAGATTGAAAAACGAAGGGTCGGCATACACAAAGCGTTTTTCGTCGATGAGTTTATCGTTGTACCTAACCACAAGACTGTTATTGGTCATCCGTACTGCATCCTCAATCTCGGGAAAGGTTTGTTTAAAAACTTTGGCCACACGAACGCTGGTGAAATTGCCCTTTTTCATCTCGTCCCCGCCGTCAAACTTGTATCCCATTATCACCCGTGTGATGCGATTGCCCTTTTGCTCAAATTTGTCGTAATTCAGTTCGTGTTGAATGTAAATGCCGATCAGGAGGCAACTGGTCAATCCAATGGTCAGCCCGAATACGTTAATAAACGAAGCCGTTTTGTTCTTCCACAAGTTGCGGAATGTGATTTTGAAATAGTTTCGTAACATGGCTATTTGTTCATTTGTTCATTAATTCATTAGTTCATTGGTTCATTGGTTCATTAGTTCATTGGTTCATTGGTTCATTGGTTCATTGGTTCATTGGTTCATTAGTTCATTGGTGCTTATCGCCGGATTAGCCGGTTTCTATTCCTTAAACCTCCTACTCATTTTTCAGGCTGTCAACCGGGTTCGACGTGGCGGCTTTAATGGACTGGGAGCTAATGGTTGCAAAGGCAATAAACAGCGCAATAGCCCCGGCTGCAGCAAAGATCCACCATTGCACTTCAATCCGGTAGGCATACCTCTGCAACCATTGATTGGAAAAATACCAGGCGATAGGAGATGCTATCAGGATAGAAACAAACACCAGCTTTATAAAGTCCATCGAAAGCATGCTTACTATCCCGGATACGCTCGCTCCCAGCACTTTCCTTATACCAATCTCTTTAATACGTTGCTCCGCGGCGTATGCTGCAAGACCGAACAAACCCAGGCACGCTATCAGGATGGCCAGGGTGCTGAATGAGATAAACAGCTTTCCCATTCGCTGTTCCGAGCGGTAAATGGCATCAAAGTCATCATCCATAAATGAAAAACTCATCTGTTGTTTTGGCGAAAATGATTTCCACTTATTTTGAATTTGGGACATTAAGGCAGGGACATCCGTAGTTTGCATCCTGATGCTCAATGCGCCGTCGTTTTCCGCCAATCGCATTGCTACCGGCAAAATATTCTCGCGCAGCGAACTAAAATTAAAGTCCTTTATAACGCCGACGATATGTAACCTGTCTGCCTGTTTTTGTTTACCCGGCAGTGTGTACACAAATTGGTTTACCGGATCGGCAAATCCCATCAGTTTAGCCGCGGTTTCGTTTATCAATATGCCGGATGAATCGGTTTGTATCGTTCCGGATAAGTTTCTACCCGCAACCAGTTTCATCCCAAGGGTATTGACATAGCTCTCGTCAATATGCCAAAACTGAAGCAGGGTGGCATTCTTTTGATCGATAGTTGGCGAATTGAACAAGGTTGTACTCCCCCTTAAGCCACCAGTTGGCAAAAAACCTGTAAGGGAAGCGTCTATCACACCGGGAATATTTTTTACTTCGCCTTTAAAGCTCTTTATCCCTTCACCCAATTCATTTACATTTTGCAATATCAATACCTGGCTGCGGTTATAGCCAAGATCCTTATTTTGCATGTATTTCAACTGTTTATAAATTACCAGGGTGCCGATGATCAGCAGTATCGAAATAAAAAACTGGAAAACAACCAGCCCTCCCCTAAGCCAGCCGCTTTTAAAGCCCGTAGATAGTTTCCCTTTCAATACAGCGATCGGCTGAAATCCCGACAGGAAAAAGGCAGGATAAGCGCCCGCAAGCAGGCCGATTATCACGACTATAAATAAAATGGCGGGTAAAGCGCCATATATAAGGTGCCAGGTAATCACCAATTGCTTGCCGGCCAATTGATTAAACAAAGGCAAAAGAGCGAAAGCCATAAACAGCGCGATAAGGGTGGCAACAAGCGTTACCAGGAAGGATTCGGCCAGGAATTGTATCACCAGGTTTAACCTGTTTGAGCCTAAAACCTTGCGGATGCCTACCTCGCGGGCGCGGTTTGATGAACGGGCAGTTGAAAGGTTCATGAAATTTACACAGGCTATCAGCAATATAAACAGGCCTATAGCCGAAAAGATATATACGTACTGGATATTCCCATTTGGCCCCAACTCGGCGTTCCGATCAGATTTGAGATGGATATCTGTTAATGGCTGGAGGCTCAACCTGAAATAATTGCCGCTTTTTTCAAAGTCCTCAAAACTTAAATTCAGGACGCTTTTCAACTCCGGCGCCGCATTTTTTACGATTAAAGAGGGGAATTTTGCCTGTAGTTTTTGCGGATCAGCGCCCGGTTTCAGCAATACGTAAACATTAAAATTACTCCTTATCCATGAGTTTTCTTTTTTCAGATCAAGGGTTGATGAAGAAGCGAACAGGTTGAAATTAAAATGCGATTGTGCCGGAACATTGCGTATTACCCCGGTAATTTTGTAGATCACGGTATCATCCACGGTGAGCGTTTTATTCACAAGGTTTTGGGTTGTACCAAAATATTTTTTGGCGGTGGTTTCGTCAATCACCACCGATCTTGGCTCAACTAAGGCCGTTTTTGGGTCGCCATCGATGAATGGCAATGTAAAAACGCTGAATATGGATGGATCGGCATAGACTACTTTATCCTCTTTTACGTTTTGATTCCGCTTTTTTACATAAATACTATGCCCCCCCTGCATCCTCACGGTTTCTTCGACTTCGGGGAAATCGCTTTTTAATAACTGCGAAAAAGGCGAGGGCGAAACTGCATTCAAACCAATATTTCCGCCAAATTTCAGGTCTTCATTTACCCGGTAAATTCTATCGGCTTTTTGATTATACCGGTCAAAACTTAATTCGTCCTGTACGTAAAAAGCAATAAGCAGGCAGGTTGCCAGGCCAACCGATAAGCCTAAAACATTAATTGCCGTAAACCCTTTGTTTTTTTTAAGGGTTCGGAAGGCGGTTATGAAATAGTTTCTTATCATGGTTTGGTTTATTAGTTCTATCGTTCATTTAGTCCATGGCATTGATACAGGATTATCGAACCGTTATTTCTTAGCCGCCAATTGCAACTGCCAACTGCTATTCTGCCCGAAGGCTTTTCACGAAAGGGAACGTGAATATTTTAAATAAAGATGGGTCGGTGAAAATGATATTGTTTTCCTGGAATTTTTTTTCGCCGCTTACCATCAGGAAACCGGCTCCAAATACCCTGGCATACTCTTTTACATCGTCCGGGTAGTCTCTTTGCAGCGCAGGGCCCATCGGCGGGGATGCGCTGCTCCAGTGCAACACCTCCTGCGGTGATTTTATGTCGGTTACCAGGCGATATACCTGGTCGAAGTTTTGATTGAACTTATCATAGCTCAATTCAAAGGTCACAAATATAAAGATCAGGAAACAAGCGGTCATACCAACAGCCAGCCCGATGATATTAATAAACGAAAAACCCTTATGCCGCCAAAGGTTTCTTAATGCGATCTTGATGTAATTTCTTAGCATTCTACCCCCCTCCGACTCCCCTTATTGGGAGAGTTTAATTGTTTAATTATGGTTCATGAGTTCATTGGTGCCATGCGCGTTATTTAATTGGTTGCTCGCACCCCGCTATGAACCATGACCCCAAATTTGGGCAATAGCGAATCCTCCTCGTGCAACCCCCTCCTTTCCAGGAGGGGGTGAGCGGAGGCACTTAACAAATTAACTTAGCTATAAACTTTCTTGCGTTAGTTCATTCGTTTACTTGTTCATTAGTTCATTAGTCCCGTCTGATTGATTTAATTGGCAATCACTACTGCTATGAACTATGAACCGTCAACCATGAACCAATTATATCATTATATTCTCCACCACGGTCTGTCCGTCAAGCAGGCGGATAATGCGGTGGGCGTAGCGGGCGTCGTGCTCAGAGTGTGTTACCATTATAATGGTAGTACCCTGTTCGTTCAAATCGGTGAGCAGTTCCATTACATCGTTACCGTTGCTGCTGTCGAGGTTACCAGTGGGCTCATCCGCAAGGATCAGTTTGGGTTTGTTAACAACGGCCCTGGCAATAGCCACACGCTGCTGCTGACCACCCGATAATTGTTGCGGGTAGTGGTTGCGGCGGTGCATGATCTGCATCTTATCCAATACTTCTTCAACCCTTTTCACACGCTCGGCCGAAGGCACGCCGGTGTAGATCAACGGCAGCTCCACGTTTTCAAAAACGGTAAGCTCATCGATCAGGTTAAAGCTCTGGAAGACAAAGCCGATGTTATGTTTGCGCAGATCGGCTCTTTTGCGTTCGGTAAAATGGGCAACTTCTACACCATTAAAAACGTAGCTGCCCTCATCAGGATCGTCCAGCATGCCGAGGATGTTCAGCAGGGTTGATTTGCCGCAGCCCGATGGGCCCATTATGGCAACAAACTCACCCTTTTTAACTTCAATCGACAGCTTGTTCAGCGCAATCGTTTCTACCTCTTCCGTGCGGTAAAATTTTTCTAAATCTGTAATTTTTATCATTTTAGCCTCCTAAACCCTCTCCGCTGAATTGCGGCGGATTTGATTTTTTAAGTTTATTCGTTAGTTAATTAGTGAATTATTGAGTTAGTGAATTAGTGATTTTTCTTGATTCTTGGTTCTTGACTCCTGATTCTATATTCTTTTATTTTTTCAGCACCAGTACTTCGTTATTACCGTAAGTTTCATAGCTGGAGGTGATTACCCTGTCGCCTTCTTTCAGGCCTGACGTAAGCTCATAATAATCCGGGCTCATGCGGTTTATTTGTATATCAGTTTTATAAGCAGTTTTTCCATCCTCACTCAGCTTAAATATCCAGTTACCACCGGTTTGCTGGAAAAATCCGCCTTTAGGGAGCAACAGCGCGGTTGTGGGGTCGCTCAGGTTTAACGTTATCTGCAGGGTTTGACCCTTACGTATACCCTGCGGCGCTGGTCCAACAAAATACATATCAGCTGAGAACTGGGCGTTCACTATTTCCTGAAATATCTTTTTTACCACCAGGTTGTAAGTTTTGCCCGCAAATTCAACGGTGCCCTTTTGGCCGTTGAATACCCTCGGTACATAGTGTTCTTCAATACTTGCCCTCACTTTAAAGCCGGTAAGCACGTCGATCTGTCCCAATTGGTCGCCGGCTTTTTTATCCTGGCCAATTTCCGAATCAAATGCTGTAAGCTGGCCGGCAACCGGGGCACGAACAGTAAGGAGGCTTATTTTTTTCTTCAGCAGTTCAAGCGTGGCCCTCATTGCCGTTAGTTGCTCCTGGTTTTGCACTTTTTGGTCTCTTACCGTAACACTGTCCTGCGAAAGGAACTGGTGGGCAAGTTTTTCGCGCTCCACCTGGTAATTATATGTATTAACCGCCGTTTGATATTCCTGCAAACCAATTGCTTTTTTGGCATAGAGTTCTTTATCCAGCTTATATATCCGTTCGGCTTCATTAAAGGCCAGGTCCACGTCTGCTTTGTTTTGCTTTTTGGTGATGGTATTCTGTTCGGCGTTATTGTTGGAGATGTTCATTTGGATTTCAGCGTTATAAACATTTGTCTGCGCTGTGGCCAGCTGAAGCTCAAGATCGGTACTGGATAGCTTTACTATCGGGTCACCGGCCTTTAATACGGTGCCGTCTTCGGTGTATTTTTCTTCAACACGTCCGCCATCGGTCGCATCAACATTAATGGTGATAAGCGGCATCACAACGCCGTTCACCGGGATGTTTTCCTGGAACTGGCCTTTTGTAATAGTGCTGACGGTAATCCGGTCCAAATCAACATCCAGCTTGCTTTTACCCGATGTAGAGTAAATGGCGCCGCCAATAAGTAAAACAAGAGCGGTAATGCCCCCAATAGTCATTATTCGTTTTCTGTTCCAGGTCTTTTGTTCAATTTTTCTGTCCACGAGTTTGTATAATTATATTTTTTGTATTTGCTATTGCTTATAAAAAGATATGCCACAAATTAAATCACTGTTTTTCAGTATCTTAAACCTAAAATAATCAATCAAGGCGTACGCTTCTGTTACAGCAAGTGTACGGTAATGATACAATGGATTTAACCGGTTCCTGGTTAATAGTTCATAGTTCATGGTCGAAAGCCGGCGGTTCATTGTTAGTATTTAGGGGTTTATAAATAAAAGCAATTAATTACCCATATTTAGCATAATAATTGTTCTTTGTGTCCCAGGTTGATTGACTGATGTTCGGCTCAAAAGGTTACAGAAAATCTTGTTCACCAACAATTAAATAAATTTATTGAATATTTGCGGAATAGATGATGATTATTGAAAAATGTTGCACTATTAACTAACATTTGTCACGAACAGTCAACTATGAAGTCAAAGATGGCTGATGATTATTGAAAAATGTTGTACCATCCACCAACAACTGCCATGAACCATCAACTATGAACTATGAACTATGAACTAAAAGATAGATGATGATTATTGAAAAATGTTGCACTCCCGACGCAACATTCACCATGAACCATGTACTATGAACCATCAACTAAAGAATGATACTTAAAAAATCCTGCGTTTTAATTGTTGACGATGACCCCGACGTGCTGACCGCCGTTAAACTGCTGCTGAAAACGGAAGCACAGGAAGTGATCACCGAAAAGAACCCTGAAAATTTAAACTGGCTGCTGCAGCGTAACCAGGTTGACCTGGTTTTGCTGGACATGAACTTTAACAGTGCGATTAATACCGGCAACGAGGGTTTGTACTGGCTGCGCAAAATAAAGGAGTGGAAGCCCAACGTTTGTGTGATCATGATCACCGCCTATGGTGACATAGACCTGGCTGTTAGAAGCTTAAAAGAGGGCGCCAATGATTTTATTGTAAAACCCTGGCATAACGAAAAACTGATAGACACCATAAAAGAACTGCTTGAGAAAAAGGAAGGCGTAAAGCCGGCAAAGGCGACAAAGAGCGGATCAGGTGCGACGTCGATATTGGGCGAGTCGGACGTGATGCAGGATATTTTTTTTAAAGTTGGAAAAATCGCCCCGACCGACGCTAACATTTTGATTTTAGGCGAAAACGGTACCGGGAAGGATTTGATGGCCAAAGCTATTCACGAACGCTCGCTGCGGGCTGATAAGCCCTTTGTTAAGGTGGATGTGGGCGCATTAACGGATAGTTTGTTTGAAAGCGAGTTGTTCGGACACAAAAAAGGCGCCTATACCGATGCCCGCGAGGACCGTATGGGTCGATTTGAGGAGGCAGAAGGAGGCACCCTGTTCCTGGACGAAATTGGCAACATCAGCCTGCAGCAGCAGGCTAAGTTACTTACCGTGCTGCAAAATCGCCAGGTAACGCGGCTGGGCACCAACAAGGCTGTCGATATTGATATCCGGCTCATTTGCGCAACGAATCTGCCTTTAAGCGAGCTGGCTAATGAGAGCCGTTTCCGAAAGGACCTGGTATACCGCATCAATACCGTAGAAATTAATATGCCGCCACTGCGCAGGCGCAATGAGGATATTATTATTATAGCGCGCCATTTTGCAAAATTGTACGCCAACAAATACCTGAAGCCATCGGTAGATTTTGATGCCAGCGCAATACAAAAACTAAAAAGTTACGGTTACCCGGGCAATGTGCGCGAGCTGCAATATACCATCGAGCGGGCGGTTATTATGGCTGATGACCATACCCTGCGGGCCGATGACCTGATCTTCTCGATCCTGGAAACACAGCCTGAACAGGTGGTGGACGACGATAACGTTCCGCTGAGCGCCCTGGAGAAAAACGCGATTTTAAGGGTGATTGAAAAGCATAACGGCAATATAACGCGTGCCGCTAAGGAACTTGGGCTAACGCGGACGGCACTTTACCGCAGACTGAGCAAATATGATATTTAAGCGATATGAATGGCGGCTGGTGCTGCGCGTGTTACTGTTATTTATTACGCTGACGGCGTGTTCGGTACTGGTAGTGGGCGGCAATTCGTTGTTTTTGGTAATTACCGTGCCTTTAGTCGTTTATTCGGTGATTGACCTGATCCGTTTTCAGAAAAAGGCGCAGGATGAGGTGAGCCAGTTTGTGGAATCCATTCATTACCGCGATTTTTCCCGCCATTTTGATGTACGCAAAGCGCCCAACGAGCTAAAACCGCTGCGCAAAGGTTTCAACGAGATCAATACCACCTTTAAGCTCATTAGTCGCGAGCGTGAAACGCAATACCATTACCTGCAAAAGATTTTGGAGCTGGTTGATACCGGCATTTTGTCCTACGAGCAGGAAACCGGCGAAACCGGCTGGCTTAACGAGGCCTTTAAAAACCTGATGGGTATCCCCTATCTTAAAACCATTCATTCGCTGGAGAAACGCGAAGAGGTTTTATACAAGGAACTGGTAAAACTAAAGTCGGGCGATGCCAAAATTTTAACCGTTAACCGGAACGGCCAGCTAATAAAAATACTGGTAACGGCGAGCATGCTGCGCAGCGACGACAAGATTTATAAGCTGATCGCCTTTCAGAATGTGAGCGAGGCGCTGGACGAAACCGAATCAAAAGCCTGGCAAAAGCTGTTAAGCGTAATGACGCACGAAATCATGAACTCGGTAGCGCCCATTTCCTCCCTTGCTGATACGATGAAAAACCGGCTGAAAAGTTTGGAGATTGCCAATAGCGGCCTCGGCGGGCAATTGGAGGACCTGGAGCTGGGCATAGATACCATCAAACGCCGCAGCGAGGGCCTGCTTAAATTTACGGAAAGCTATCGCAGCCTGAACAAGATCACCCGGCTTGACCTGACCAAAATACTGGTGCGCAACTTGTTCGAAAGCTTGAACCAACTGATGCGACCATCATTAGAAAAAAAACATATCGAACTGGAGATCATCCTGCGCGACCCTACCCTGGGTGTGGAGGCTGACCATAATCTCATCGAGCAGGTAATGATTAACCTGCTGGTAAACGCCGTGGAGGCCGTAAAAGAGCGTGAGCACCCCCGTATTACGCTATCTGCCGAGATTACCAGCAATAACAAAACCCTGGTTAAAGTTACAGACAACGGCATGGGCATGCCTCCCGAGCTTCAGGAAAAAATATTTATCCCCTTTTTCAGCACCCGCAAAAACGGCAGCGGCATCGGGCTTAGCCTGTGCAAACAAATTATGCTGCTGCATAAAGGGAATATTTTGGTTCAATCTACGGAGGGGACGGGTTCGTCGTTTATTTTGCAGTTTAGTACGTAGTACGCCGTATTAAAGTTTCGCCATTAGTTCTTCGTTAGCAACGTACATCACAAAATAGGGGTTTTTGTGCGCTTTTTGGCGAATGATGATATAGAAAGGCTTGTTCAAATCCATGTGTTTTGGATGGCTCTTAATCGGAAGGGCGGTGTCGGCTAATTTTTCGATTGAGTCGATCGCAACCGATTTGATCACTACTCCGCTTTCGTTAAGCGTAAAAGAAGTCCGCTGCCGGGCCACATCAATACGATATCTAATAAGTGAACAACCTATATTTTGGCCTTCGATGTTTTGATAGTCTTTACTAATATCAAAGTTTAAAACCGGTATGGAGTACCTATCGCTATCATTACCAAATACATATTTCCATAAATTCGACCGAATTTTGTCCTCGGCGTTGCCACGTTTAATAAGCACATCTGTCTTTTTAACTGCTTCGCCTAAACTTTTTATCGGAGGCAATCCCTTTACCAGAATAATTTCGTTTAATGAATCTACAGGATGCAGGGTTAAAATAAAGTGGTCATCATCTGAATAATAGGATACCTCTGTAGAAGAGCAATATTTATCTTCCAACGAACTCATTCCGAATGCCTTTACTTTATGACCGTCGAAAAAAATACCGCCATCCAATTTTTCTAATTGTGTGCTAAACGGCAGTTGCTTATTAAAACTGGCATAAGCAGAAACGATTGCATTTTTTACTGACACAAGCGTTTTGTAACTGCCGCTATCCAGCGCGTCATTGAAGGAGTTTGATTGATCCATTAATTGCACAGCGGCCGGGTTACCGGGCCCAGCCAGCCGGTTGCAATCCGTTATTTTTCGAACCTTGTCCCAGGCATACAAAAAAGCGGGAGTATAAACTACATTTTTATTCCTTTCGATAGAGGTTTCCAGTGTTGGGGCAAACTGCGTTTGCTTAAATTTTTCGATGTCTGTGACTGGCGGAAATTTCGAGCCACTGCCGGAGCATCCGGATAAAAAAAGACCAGAAAAAGTTGAAAAAATGGAAATACAGCGTATTTGTTTGCGAATCTTGATCATTTTATAAATTTAAACAAATTTGAATTGTTCAAATATTGTCGCGAGTTTAGTAATCGTTTCTTTTTTCATTTCTTTTTTGTACGAATTAACGTTTCGTTGATATCAACAAAACGTAATAGTACTTTTCCCGGCATTTTCGTCAGCCAAGTATTTTAAATATATAATGATGTACGCATTACTAAGTTCGAACGACAATGATGTGGTAATTTGTTATAAATACAACACAGTTGTAAAAACGCTCAATCCCCCACCAGCTTTACTTTCTCCCGTTTCAACGGAAAACTTTCCAACGGCAACACCTTCATGGAAACCTGTATGGCCCTGCCTTTCCAGTCTCCGGTCAGCTGCAATTCGTCTTTTGACGGATTAGTATAGCTGAGGGTCTTCCATGTTTTTTTATCGGGGCCGCTATGAAAGGAGAAGGTTTTTTTGACGCTGTCCACATCGTATTTGTACCAATCGAGATTATCATCTTTGGTGAATATTACGGCATGGTTGTCATATACATTCAATAGCATCCGCTTCCAGCGTACCGAGTCGTCCATGGTGGCGGGAAGGCTGTCTTTGGCCACAATAGCCGTAACATCATATATCTTTTCCTTTTGGGCGTTGGCGGTTTTGCGCAGATAACGGTAGTAGGTGCCTATGCCGATGATCAGCATCAAAATCCAGGGGACTGCGGTCAATACGCCTTTCAGCCAATATTTTTTTGAGTTAGATTTAAATACAAACTGTTTTGCCACATAAGCCTTCGAGCCGCCGGCAAAGAAAAACTGGAATATACTGTTTACGTATGGCGCCAGTAAAAACAAGGTATAAAGCAGTAATTGCGCTGAGAACAGCTTTACCGTAACATTATAAAAAATGTTCAACGCCACTACATTTGTCAGGATACCGGCCATTAAAACATAGCCAAAAACAGCTGTACGGCGGGAGAACAACAAAAAAGTGGCGACCAGTTCACAGGCCCCTGTAAATATTTGGTAACCCGGCGACATGCCCATAAAGTCCCACAAAACAAAGTACCGGTTCAAGTAACCGTAAGGCGTCGTCATTGCCAAAACGCCGGGGGGCATCATTTGCGTGGGGATTAATTTATCTATCCCGTAGCCAAACATTACAATGATCAGCGCATAGCGTAAATAAAGGCAAAGCCAATAGTACAACCTATCGTAGTTATTTTTTTTCTTATCAAGAATGCTCCAGGCAATGGCAATTAATACAGAAATGGAGAAAAGCGTAAGGTAAAAAACCACGCCGAAATGGTTGTCGCCGGGGAAGCCTTGCTGTGTTTGGGGGTTAAACCCGGTATGATAGATATGCTTATCCAGCCAATAACACGTTGCGGCCATGGGCCGGTACAAGATGCCTAAATCGAACTGGTTATGGTAAAACGCGCCATGAACAACGTAAATGGTGGTGTCCCAACACAGATATGAAGAAAGCGCTAAAAATGGAAAGAAGAACCGGAAGGCTATTTTTTGCCAGGGTTTCCACGAGGTATTCGGAGTTGCCATAACATAAAGTATAAGTGTTTGTAAATAAATATACTAACAATCAATATTAGTCCATTATCTCGCAGTTTCAGGTTCGTTGCCAGGCTGCCGACTTACCTTTTAATCCTGCATGATCTTAATTTTCTCTTTGTTTAAATACATACTGTCAACCGGCGACAATTTAAGTGATACGTTGATATCTTTCCCTCCTTTCCATTTACCTGCAAGTTGAAGTTTGCCGGCTGACGGATATGCATACTCCAGCATTTTGACTGCGTTATTATTAAGTCCATGCAGGGTAAAGGTCTTTTTCAGGCTGTCCACCTCGTACTGGTACCAGTCCTCCTTGTCTTTCATATTAAAAATAACCATGTAATTATCATAAACAAACAGCACGCGCCTCCAGCGGATGCTATCAGCAGCAACAGTATCTTTGGTGAGAAAAGTCATTACGTTATACATTTTTTCTTTACGTGCGCTCGCGGTTTCTTTACGGTATGATTTAACATCACCGATACTTTCAAATACCAGCGAGAGCAGTGGCACCAGCACTAATACCCCGGGCAAAAGGTAATTTTTCCACTTTTTTTTAAATGCATAGCGCTGCTGCGGAACAGCGGCAGGCGTCCCGGAGAAGAAGAATTGGCAGATGTTGCTGAGCCATGGCGCCAACAGGTACAGTGCATATAACCATAAAAGCGAAGAAAATAATTTGACGGATATATTATAAAACCAGTTTAACGCAACAACGTTGGTAAGTACGCCCAGCACAAAAACATAACCGAACACCGCGGTCCGCCTGGAAAATAGCAGCAAAGCGGCGAGTATTTCGCAGCTGCCGGTAAAAAGCATATATCCCGGCGACACGCCCATAAATTTCCATAACAAGTCCTCCCTGCTCTGGTTACCAAAAGGCCTGATCATATCTACCGTGCGCGGATGCGGCATTTGCACGGGTATAACCTTATCAATACCGTAACCTAATATTACAATGGCCAAAGTATACCGCATGTAAAGGTTAAACCAATAAGACAGCTTATCGTAGCTCGCTCGTTTTTTATCCAAAATACTCCAGGCAACAGCAGCGATAACGGACAGGAAAAACAGGGTGAGGAGATAAATAACGCCGAAATGGTTGTCGATGGGAAAGCTGACCTGGGTTTTAGGGTCGTACCCGGTATGATAAATATGCTGATCGAGCCAATAAAAAAGTCCACTCAAAGGTTTAAATATGGGATACAGGTTTTCAACGCTGGCTTTTGCAACTGCCATCCAGGCGAAAAAAACGGTGTTTATCCAGCAAAAGACGGATGTGATGCCTAAGAATAGGAAGAAGAACCGGAAGCTAAGCTTATGCCAGGGTTTCCATGGGGCATCCGAAGCGTGCATCGTAAATTGCTTAAGGTAAATAATTGTAAATAAAGGTAATAACAAATTATTCACACTACCAAAATAATTTCGGGGCCAGGCCGCCCGTTCCCTCAGCAATTGAATTTGTACGTCAATTCATCATCATTTTTCGAGAAACATTGAGCACCAAACTATTTATCAATTAGTATTGCAGCATGCCGGCTAACAAAAGTGTCCTTGCTATTTCGGGCAGCCTGCGGGCGGGCTCGTCCAATCATGCTATTTTGCGGTATTTAGGCGGCCTGGCGCCTGCTGATTTTGATTACGTAATTTATGATGGCCTTGCCGGGCTTGCGCATTTTGATCCGGGGCTGGATGCTGGCCAAACGCCCTCCCCTGTCATTGAATTAAGGCAACTGCTGGCTAATGCCGACGCCGTTATCATTTGCAGCCCCGAATATGCTTTCGGCGTACCCGGTTCACTGAAAAACCTGCTTGATTGGACGGTTGGCAGCGGTTCGCTGGAAGGTAAGCCGTTGGCGCTTATTACTGCTTCAACCGGTGGACAACATGCACATGCCGCCTTGCAGCTGATATTGAAAAGTGCATTAGGGGGCAATTTACCGGCGGATGCGACTTTGCTGATCCCGTTTGTACGGACGAAAATGGATGGGGGCGGGAATGTGGTCGATATTGAAACCAAAGAGGCTTTGCACCAGGTTTTCAATGTTCTATTAACAGCGCTTTAACGGAACAAAGGACCTTGGTCGCTTCAAAACAACCCCTTTAGATTCTCTTTATAAAATTCACTTACCGGTATTTCTTTTTCGTGAATGCAAACAAAATCGCGTTTTATAGAGGTTATTTTTGACGCGGCGACCAGGAAAGATTTGTGCGTGCGGATAAACGCGCCGGAAGGCAGTTTTTCTTCTATTGCTTTGATGGTCATGTGCGTGAGTACCGGCTTTGGCGAGGATGAAAGATGTATTTTTATATAATCTTTTAAGCCTTCGACATATTCAATATCCGACACTACAATTTTTACCAGGGTATATTCAACATTTACAAAAAAATCGGGCGCGCCAGTTGTTGGGGCGGCCTTCAACTGCTTCAATTTAAACAGCTCATTTGCGCGGTTGGCTGCTTTTAAAAATCGCTCAAAGCTAAATGGTTTCAAAATATAGTCTACCACATTCAGGTTAAACCCTTCAAGCGCATATTTTTCGTACGCGGTAACTAAAATGATCAGCGGCGGCTCGTTTAGCGACTGCAGAAACTGTAGACCGCTCAAGCCGGGCATCTGGATATCCAAAAAAACAAGGTCGACCGCTTCCGACTGCAAAACGTCTATGGCTTCGAGGGCGTTTTTACAGGCTTTTATAAGCTGCAAAAAAGGAATTTGCCGGATATTATCTTCCAGTAGCTCACGCACCAATTGCTCATCATCCACAACTATACAGCGCATCATGCCAGTTTCAGAGTTAAAATAATATAAAACAGGTTATTGCTATCCTTTATCGTTAACGAATAATTGTTTTTGTAAAGCATATCCAGCCGGGCTTTTACATTGCTGAGCCCTATGCCCGAGCTGTCATCCTTACTGTTATCATTTACTGCATCAAAACCGTTGAGTACTTCAAAAACCAATGATTCATTGTCTACCAATAATTTAACAGATATATTGGGGCGTTCGATATTTCCTGTTCCGTGTTTAAAGGCATTCTCCACAAAAGGGATCAGCAGCATTGGTTCAATGGTGTAATGTTCGTCGCCCTTGTTCAATTTTATGGTGGTGTCAATTGCTACATCGTCTCCAAAACGCAGCTTCTGCAACGCAATATAACTATTCAGATATTCAACCTCTTTTCCCAATGCTACTTTCTTTTCCCGCGTGTCATACAACATATAACGCATCAGGCCGGCAAGCATAATAAGCGATTGCTCCAATTGGTCGGATTTTTTCCTCGCCAAAGAAACCAGGTTGGTTAAAACATTGAACAAAAAATGCGGGCTGATCTGTGAGCGAAGAAATTTCAGCTCGGCAAATAATTGTTCTGCCTGCTTTTCTTTTTGTTCGTGTTCAAAGCGGATCTTATCTACTATCCGTCGATAGATAATGCTGATAATGAAAGCAATAATCGATGGAATAAGTACAAACCTGGTAGCTGCGGTATTTTTAAGCACATCAGAAAACCATGTGGCGATAATAAAAAATTTTAACCGATGGGATGCGATAATGACCAGGACGGCGCTGATAATATAAAGCCACCACCAGCGCCGGTTGCATAACTTAGGGTACAGGTAAAATGCATTGCCGTAAAAAATGGCGATGTGAATAAAAACCGTTGCGGTAAATAACCGCCCGGGGATAATACCGATCCGGTAATCATTGGCTGCGTTAGAAACCAGGTATGGGAACAATAATACTACGCCCCAAACCAGTATATGAAGAGCATAGCCGACGTATTTAAAATTGAGCGTTTTTTTCATGCAGGATAAATAAAACTAAGGAATAATTGGCACATTTCGTTTTCTGGTATAATTGATCCATACCTCGGCAGCTATTAAATGGATGGTAAAACCGATCCAGAAAGCGATGCCGAAAAATTGATACGGCGATAGCCTGGAAAAGGCGAAAAATAGGCCGACGATTGGGCGCACCGTGGCAATAGCGAAACCGATTGCAAACATCCGTATCATCCATTCGCGGTGAAGCGCGACCTCATGCCGGCTGATATGATAAAAACCCTTTGCCAATGAGAACAAAAATATAATGGCGAACAAAACGGTAGCCGATGTTTCAGTTGCCCCTCCGATATTTGTTTTGAAACTCATGATCAATGCCGTAACACCTATGACCAGGCCTAAAACAACTACAATTCGCCCGGACAAACGGTGGAACCAAAGATGGCGCGCGCGAATGCCCGGCACGAATTGCAGCGGCGCGAGGATCATAAACAATGCGCCGGGTATGATATGGACAAAAGTTAACGCTTTGTTAAGTTGAAAACCGGTGTCGAACGCGCCATATTTAGGATGTACGAACGGTTTGATGACGCCGGCCAAAGTCAATGAACGGCGGATCACAACGGTTATCCCGATAATTGCCAGTATCACTACAATGGTGGTGATTGTCCGGATCAGCTGGCGGGGAATTTTTTGTGCTGTCATGCAGTCTTAACGCTATAGTTTTGAATAATTGCCACAATGGCTGCAAGAGTTGCTGCAACCACCCCGATGGTTTGTATCCACAAACCGATGGAATCCCCGGCGTTTGTTATGTTGAGCAAGCGTGTATAGGCGCCGCTCGCAAATAGCCCGTTAGTTAAGAATACGCCGGCAACAATTGCAATAATCGGGGTCCATCGCCGGCGGGTAAAGATCACCGAACCGGCGGGTATCAAAAGAATAAAAAATACCGGCGGCACTTTCGGATATGGATGGCCTGAAATGATCTGGATAATAACCCCTACCGTGGCTATTACCAGGCCGGCTGCAGTCAGCTTGCCGGCGGGTGATAATGGGAGTCTCTCTTTCATAATTTTATTTGTTTTTAATTTTTTACTAGCGATTGGGTTAAAACATTAAGTTTCCGAATGAAAATAAATAAGCAGGTCTGTCATTCTGAACATAATGAAGGTTTTGTCATCCTGAGCAAAGCGAAGGATCTTGAAGCAACCGCATGCCATTCTGGTGTAAAAGATCCTTCGCTATCGCTCAGGACGACAAATCGTTATAACATGTAGCATTGCCCGTCGTAAACCCGGAAATCCTTTTTCATTACTTTTTTATTTGAAGTAACTGCAATGGTGTAATTGCCGTTACCCAGTTTGGTTAGGATATAGTCCCTTGTTAGGTACTGGTCAATTGGCAGAATTTCCTTCAGGTATACGTTCGCATATTCGTCATAAATAATTACGACGACTTTTCCGGGCGTCCGTTTTTGTACCTGGACGTCGACCCCTGCCTTTGAAGGCAATGGATGAAAGGTGATTGTATTATTTGATGGAGGGTAAAGGCTAATCGGTTTTGCCTGAACTGCGGCAAAAAGGCCGGTATTCACTAAAAGGAATAATACGGCTAATTTAATGGCGTGTTTCATGATTTCTAATTTTAAATGACTCTTTTTCATGTTGATGCTTGCTATGAAAGCTTGCTTGTTATATCAAAACTGCAGTGATTTTTAATGCAAATTTTCGGAATTAGACAGGAGGGGGAATTGTTTCGACAAGAATGGAAAAGATGTAGACATGTTTTTTTGCCACCGATATTTTGCCCCGATGGGGCAGGTATAATGGAAACGATTTGGTCAGGTATGGCTGGTTTCTATGATCTCCCTGCCAATTTGTCAACCAAATATCATTTGGAACGACCATTGATGAGGGTGGTTATCACAAAAACAATAAAAAAATTTATAAGATAAGATTATGCAAGAAAAAGGCACAATTTCGATCCATACCGAGAACATTTTCCCGATCATTAAAAAATTCCTTTACTCAGATCACGAGATATTTTTACGTGAGCTGGTATCCAATGCGGTTGACGCTACCCAAAAGATCAAGCGTTTAGCCGCCCTTGGCCAGTACAACGGCGAGCTGGGCGACCTGAAGATTGAGATATCTTTTGATGAAAAGGCCAAAACCATCACCATCAGCGACCGCGGCCTGGGCATGACCGCCGAGGAGATCAAAAAGTATATCAACCAGATCGCTTTTTCGGGCGCTGAGGAGTTTATGGAGAAATTTAAAGAGGCTAAGGACGCCAACGAAATTATCGGCCGCTTTGGTTTGGGCTTTTACTCGGCATTTATGGTGTCCGACTCGGTGGAGATACAAACCCTTAGCTACCAGGAAGGTGCCGAGCCGGCACATTGGGTTTGCGATGGCAGCACTGAGTTTGAGATAAATGAAGGCAGCCTGGCCGAACGTGGCACGGAAATTACCCTGCACATCAACAAAGACGGAGAAGAGTTTTTGAGCAAATACAAGCTGCAGGAGATACTGGATAAATACTGCAAATTTTTACCGGTGCCTATCAAATTCGGCACAACGACACAGGAAGAAGAGGACGGCGTTGATGAAGAAGGCAAGCCGAAATATACTTCGGTTGAGGTGGATAATATCATTAATGACACCAACCCCATCTGGACCAAAGCCCCCGCCGAGCTGAAGGACGAGGATTATTTGAATTTTTATAAACAGTTGTACCCTTTCTCGGAAGATCCGCTGTTTTGGATACACCTGAATGTGGATTACCCATTCAACTTAACCGGTGTGCTATACTTCCCTAAGCTTAAGAATGATTTTGAGGTGCAGCGGAACAAGATCAAATTATTCTCCCGCCAGGTGTTTATTACCGACGAGGTGAAAGACATCGTTCCGGAGTTTTTGATGCTGCTGCACGGGGTGATCGACTCGCCGGATATCCCCTTGAACGTTTCGCGCAGCTTTTTGCAGGCCGACAGCAATGTAAAAAAGATAAATACTTATATTACCAAAAAGGTAGGTGATAAATTAGGAGAACTGTTTAAGAACGACCGCCCGGCTTATGAAGAAAAATGGGGTGATATCGGCCTTTTTGTAAAGTACGGCATGATCAGCGACGATAAGTTTTATGATAAGGCAAAAGACTTTGTGCTGCTGACCAATATCAAAAAAGAAAACTTTACGCTGGAAGAATACAAGGAAAAAGTTAAACCCGAACAAACCGATAAAGACGGCAACCTGGTTTACATTTATACCAATGATGCTCCCAAACAGGATGCTTTTATCCAGTCGGCAACCAAAAAGGGTTATGATATTTTGCTGATGAATTCGCCGATCGATGGCCACTTTATCGGGCATGTTGAACATAAGCTGGATAAAACCTCCTTTAAACGCGTAGATGCCGATGTTGCCGACAAGCTGATCAAAAAAGAAGACGCCCCGGCGCACGTGCTTACCGAAGAGCAAACTACGGCGGTTAAGTCGGTATTTGAAAAGGCCATCAACAAACCTGCTTACCGCATCGAGGTGGAAAGCTTAAGCCCGGATGAACTGCCGGTAACCGTTACCATGGACGAGTTTATGCGCCGGATGAAAGAAATGGCAGCTATGGGCGGCGGCATGGGCTTTTATGGCAGCATGCCTGATAATTATAAAGTGATCATCAACGGTAACCATAAATTGATCAGCCGCATTGCCAGCGAAGAAAACGAAGAGCTGAAAACCAGCCTCTCCAAACAGGCGTTTGACCTGGCGCTGCTTTCACAAGGACTGCTTACCGGCGCGGAACTGACCGAGTTTGTGAACCGGAGTGTTTCGTTGATTTAAGTTGAAAAGGTTGTAACGAGTTGTAAAGGTAAAAGCAACTCGTTACAACTTTTACAACTTATTACGACTTTTACAACAAATTTTAACTCAAAACGTTGTACCTTTAATCAAACAAAGCATTACAATGAAACGCTTGATCAGATTATTCGCTGCAGCGGTAATGGTTTTGGCATTCATCAATGCCGCCAATGCCCAAAACTCCCGGCAGGAAAAGAAAGCAGCTGAACAGGTTGCCGTAAAAAACATGGTGGCAGATGACAATTTCTTCTTTGTGGCGGAATACGCTTTGCCCATGCATGGCGGCAGTAAATTGCTTACTTCCATTTATGATCTGAAAGTAACAAAAGACAGCGTTATTGCTTTTTTGCCTTATTACGGCCAGGCCTATATTTCGCCATCGCCCGCTGAAACAGAGGGGGGAATAAAATTTACTTCCACCAGGTTTAGCTATAAAACATCACATCCGAAAAAAGGCGGCTGGGAAATTACCATTACCCCGGCAGATCATGACATTACCAACTGGCGCGACGTGCAGCAAATGAGGCTGGACATTTCACCCGACGGTTATGCGTCCCTTTTTGTGAACAGCAGCAATCGCGACCCGATTTCGTTCGAAGGAAATGTTGTAGCTAAGGAATAAAAGCGCGTTATTAATCTAAAATTAATTTTATTTCGTTTTGGTATGAAATTTGCTTTTTTCAAGTAGATATTGGTCTATTTTAACACTAAAATCTACTACAATGAAAAGCATCAGCAGATTATTTTTTGTATTGATCGCGGTATTTGCCGGGTTAAATACACTTAAAGCGCAGACTTCACTCAAGGATGACAAGTCCGACCGGGCTGCCGAAGTGAAAAAATATGTGCAAACCAAAGACTACGTTTTTGAAGCAACAAATAAGGGCAGCATGCCTTTAAGCTACCACAAATACGACGTTGCAATCGACAAAGACACCCTGATCGCCAATCTCCCGGGCAGTTCAGGTAAGATCAAATTTGACTGTACCAAATACAACTACAGCGAATGGCGCGGAAAAAATGGCGACATGAATGTGTTGATCAAGCCAAACACCCAAATGGCCGATGTGAAGCAGATCAAAATGGAGATTACGCCCCAAGGTCATGCAATGGTAGAAGTTGAGCGCCATCATGGCGGCCCGCTTTCGTTGAATGGCTATGTTAAACAGGAGGACTACTAATTGAAGTTGAAAGTCGGAAAAGTCAGTAAAGTCCGAAAGAAGAAAAATATCGAACACCAATTTCGAATGATGAATAATGAAGGAAAAAATCCGGTGTTCGATATTAACGTTTAAATAGGTTTCACTTCAGCAAGCCTTCATTATCCTTCAGTCCCACGCCTGATAGCTTGCGTTTAAAAGCTTCATTTATAAGGTAAAATATCTTTTCGGCCGCTGGTTTGTATTTTAAGCCATGCGGCCGGATGTTTGATACGCAGTTGCGCGATTCGTCGGTTAACCCGCGCTTTGGGTTATAGGTAAGATACGCGCCCATGCTATCGGCCGAGCTTAAACCAGGTCGTTCGCCGATCAGCACCACCGAAAATTTGGCATTCAATTCGCCGGCTATATCATCGCCGATAGCAACCCTCCCCTGCTCCACCAGGCAGATTGGGGCGATCATAAACTTAGCCGCCAACAATTTTGGGATCAACAGGTGCAGCAAGCCAAAAGCGTTTTCATTAACAGCTGCTGCAGAAAGGCCATCGGCAATAATAATGGCCACATCATATCCACTATACCCGGTTAAGTGCTGTGCTGAATCTTCATCCAGTTGCCTGCCCAGGTCGGGCCGTTTAAGGTACCTATGGCGAGTGGGTGCTTTGCTGTGCAAATGTAATACAGGCAAATCAAAAGCTTTAAGTGCTGTGAATAACCCGTCAACATCCAAAACAGAGTAAACGGCGTCACGGGCGTGCGCGTGGGCCAGGTTAAATTCAAGAGACTGTTTTAAAGGTATGCTCGTTCCAACCCGGCCAATAGCTATACGGGCAGCCGTAAATTGCTTTAACTGCTTTAATAAATCGGGTACTGTCAACTCTTCTCCCATAATATTATTTAACACTATTATTTGACACGAATTGGCACAAATAAGGACAAATGAAAACTCGAATTATAAATAAAGTCAGCTTGCTATTGGCAAAACACATACTGCAATTATTTGCGATAATTCGATCTTATTCGTGAAAATTCGTGTTAATAAATTCGCTTAAAGCCTTGTCATTTGTGCCGCTTGTTATACCCTGTTTCATAAGCCATCGCTCAAATTCCGGCGCCGGCCTCAATCCCAACACTTTCCGCACATATAGCGCGTCGTGAAACGAAGTCGACTGGTAATTCAACATGATATCATCCGATCCGGGTATGCCCATAATAAAATTGCATCCGGCTACCCCTAAAAGAGTGAGCAGGTTATCCATATCATCCTGGTCGGCTTCGGCGTGGTTGGTATAGCAAATATCAACACCCATGGGCAGGCCAAGCAGTTTGCCGCAAAAATGATCCTCCAGCGCAGCGCGGATGATCTGTTTGCCATCGTACAAATATTCCGGACCGATAAAACCGACCACGGTATTTACCAGCAGCGGTTTATATCTCCTGGCCACCGCGTAAGCCCTGGCCTCGCAGGTTTGCTGGTCCACACCGAAGTGGGCGTTTGCCGATAGGGAACTCCCCTGCCCTGTTTCAAAATACATCACATTTTGGCCAATGGTACCACGGTTTAGCGACAAAGTGGCCTGGTAAGCCTTATCCAGCAAAGCCAGGTTAATGCCAAAGCTGGAATTGGTGAGCTCCGTTCCGCCTATTGACTGAAAACAAAGATCAACCGGCGCCCCGGCATTGATCAGCTCCAAAGTCGTGGTAATATGGCTTAACACACACGATTGCGTGGGGATATCAAACTGCTGCCGCACAGTATCGATCAGTTCCAGCAGCATCCTTACTGTTGCCGGGCTGTCGGTTGCCGGGTTAATACCGATCACCGCATCGCCGCTGCCGTATAGCAGCCCATCGATCATGCTGGCTGCAATGCCTTTGGGATCATCAGTCGGGTGATTGGGCTGCAGGCGGGTGGAGAAATGGCCTTTTAAGCCAATAGTATCCCTAAACCGTGTCACCACTTCGCATTTTTTTGCTGCCGCGATCAGGTCCTGGTTGCGCATCAGCTTGGAAACCGCTGCAGCCATTTCAGGGGTTATCCCGGGCGCTATCCCGGCTAAAACAGCGGTATCGGCCTCATCGCTTAATAACCAGTCGCGAAATTCACCAGTGGTTAGGCTGCTGATTGGGTCAAACGCGTTTTTATCGTGACTGTCGATGATCAGCCGGGTTACTTCGTCAGTTTCGTAAGGGATAAGTGCCTCATTTAAAAACGTTTTAAGCGGCACATCGGCCAGGGCTATCTGGGCGGCAACCCGTTCTTCATACGTTTCGGCGCAGATACCGGCCAGCACATCGCCGGTACGGTAGGGCGATGCTTTTGCCAGCAGCGTTTTTAAATCCGCAAAACGGTAGTTGATGTTCCTTACTTTATGTCTGAACACGATTTATAAGATTTAATGGAATGACAGTATCACATCATTTTATTTGATTAACAGGATCATATCATTCCGTTACTGTTACTTTCCGATAACCGGGCTTACCATATTCTCTTCCGTTAGCTTCACTTTATGTTTCCCCATGAGCGCAAAAATGGCAGTGGCCAGTACTAAGCCACCAAAAAAGTATAGGCTCAGCTGCCAGTAGAAGTACACCATTGCAACAAGTGTAATGGTGCAAATGACCAGGGCAATCGCAGGGAATACCGGGTAAACCGGTGCGGTAAACGGTCGCTCCAAATCCGGTTCTTTTTTACGGAGGATAAAGAGGCTTACCATACTTAACATGTACATTAGTACTGCGCCCATTACGGATATGTAAACGATTTGGGCGGCCGTACCGGTAAAGAGCGCAATAAAGCTGATTACCCCGCCCGCTACCAATGCCCAATTAGGCGTTTTAAAGCGATGGCTGATGCCAGACAGGAAACGCGGCATGTACCCGCTTCGCGCCATGGCAAAAACCTGACTGGACGAAGCCAGGATAGTGCCATGAAACGACGCAATCAACCCAAACAAGCCTATACCGGCAAATATGCGGGTTAAATTACTGTGGTTACCGAGCGCATATCGTATCGCTTCGGGCAGCGGATCGGAAACACCGCTCAGTTTGCGCCAGTCGGTAATGCCGCCTGTGAGGATCATCACGCCAAAAGCAAGGACGATCAGCGTCCCCAGTGCTGAAATATAGCCTTTGGGTATATTGCGTTTTGGCTCCTTCACCTCCTCGGCTACCATCGCCACGCCTTCTATAGCCAAATAAAACCAAACTGCATAGGGCAGCGCCGCAAACACACCCGACCAGCCGAAAGGCATTGGACGGCTCATAAAATTGCCCATTTTGAAATGTGGGGAAACAATGCCCATAAACAGCAGCAATTCGGCTACCGCCAGCACCGTTACAAAAACCGAAAATATTGCCGACTCCTTTACCCCAAGGTAATTGATGACGATAAATACGACATTAAAAAACAGCGCCGAGTATAAAGGCGGGACAACCGGCCATAAAAAATTGAGGTAAGTGCCCAGCGCAATGGCTATGGCGGGCGTTGCAAATAAAAAATCGACCAACGTGGCGTAACCGGCAATCAGTCCGCCAAAAGGCCCCATGGCGCGGTAGGCATAAGCAAAAGCACCGCCGGCATGCGGAATAGCTGCGGTAAGTTCGGTATAGCTGAAAATAAAGGCGATGTACATGACGGTGATGATCACCGTGGCAATTAGAAAGCCAATGGTACCAGAAACGGCCCACCCGAAGTTCCAACCGAAGTACTCACCGGATATCACCAAACCAACGGCGATGGCCCAAAGATGAATGGGCTTTAATACCCTTTTTAGCTGTTCGGGTTTGGCGTTTGTCATGGGCGGATGCAGCTGATTAATTTCCGCTTTAAAATAGTCAAACGGCGGTTTATTTCAAAATGGAAATTAGCGGGTTTTTTAAAATACCCCTCTAAACCACAAAGGACACAACGAACACCAAGAAAGCGCAAAGAAATATCAAATGCTGTTTGAGTTATTAGCAGAAAAACTTTGATTATATAAGTGATCCAAAGAAATGGCAAACGCTGCTTTGTGCCCTCCTTTGTGTACCTTTGTGTACCTTTGTGTACCTTGTGGTTAAATTTCGTATGTTAAACGGGCTGCATTTCCCGATATCAACACTGTTTACAAATTGTTTATAAATACCCTCAACCTTGTAATGTTTATTTCGTTTAATTCGTAATGTCAAATAAAAAAAACAGCTTTAAGTTTGGCGCGTTATTTGCACAAAGATATTATGCTGAAAATAGTTGTTCCTTCAAATACGCCGTCAGGTATAACTTTCTCATTGTTTGAGCGTTACGGAATACCGGGACCGACATCGGGAATTGATGAGGAAATAAATGACGACCTGGTGTTGAAGTTTGAAAATGAAGAAGAGGCCGTAGTTTACGCGCAGCAGCTGCAAAACATGGCCGAAGAAATAAATGACAAAACAACTACGCAATATTTGGCGATAAACGATATAATTGTAGCTATAAAAAGCGATGAATTTGTACAGGATTTTACGAGAAATGAATAAATGAAAAACTTTTAATATTATGTTACGCATCAATCTACCTCCTACCGGGCCCACCCGTGTCACAACCGATTATTTCAGGAAATACCGCCTGCCGCTGCCTTCAAAAGGCATTAAAGCCCGGGGCGAAAAAAACACCGAACTGCTGTTTGACAACGAGGATGAGGCCGTAATTTATGCCGACCAGCTGGAAGAAATTGTGAGCGGTGTAAGCCGCGGATCGCAGTTACGGAGCATGCTGAGGGATATGGTTACCGCCATCCGTAATGATGATTCCATCCGTAATTACCTGGAGTATTCTTCGGTATATACCTGGGTGAAGAACCGTGTGAGAAACATTCGCATGGCTATTAAGCCGAGCGCTTCGTTCCTGAAAAATTAAGTTTGAGGTTAAAGGCGGGGTAATACGCCCCTTCAGGTCCTTTGTCCATTTGCGGGTTGGCGCCTCAGGTGCTAATCACAATTTGTGAAAACCTTGGGTTGATTGCTCGGCAATATTATGTTGGATAGTCATAGTATTGGTTGTGAAACATTATCCCAGACTGACTATACCTGTTTATTTTTTTTTGAATAACTTTAGGGCCCGCACTTAAGCAATAAGCAGTCACTCAATTAATAACTTTTCCTTTTTATTTTTTAGCATACTTTTAATTAAGTTTTCCGGGTTGATTGCCCGGCAGATCTTTTTTATAGGCGCTAATCTATAATGGCTCCGATATTATACGATCTGATTTCAAACAATTTAAGGTTTTAATCCTTTAATCTAAATCTTCACTATGTCAATCAATCATGCGTATACTTCAAATAGGGTTAAAGGGTTTTATCATTGCATTTTTTTTACTACTTAATACGGCCAGGGTGCAGGCCTATTCAGTGCTCACGCATGAAGCGCTGATCGACGCCAGTTGGGATAAATTCATCAAACCCCTGCTTAAATCAAAATATCCGGGTTCGACTGATGCCCAACTTAAAGAGGCTCATGCCTACGCATATGGCGGCAGTTTATTGGCCGATATGGGGTATTATCCGTTCGGCAGTACCTATTTTACCAACCTGGCACATTATGTAAGGAGCGGCGATTTTGTAGAAAACCTGTTAGAAGAGGCTCAGAATGTTGACGAATATGCTTTTGCAGTTGGCTCCCTTTGTCATTATTTCGCGGATGAATACGGCCATTCTCTTGCCACTAATTTAACCGTGCCCGAAGTGTATCCCAAAATAGCACAGCGATTTGGCCCCGTGGTTACCTACGATGAAGATCATATCTCGCATAGCCGGGTCGAGCTTTCTTTTGACATACTCGAAATAGCCCGCGGCAATTATGCATCAACTACCTATCATGACTTCATTGGATTCCAGGTGTCCAAGCCGCTTTTGGAAAGGGCATTTTTGAAAACATACGGCGAGGACATTAACGAAGTATTCGGTGACCTGGACCGGTCAATCTCTACCTTCAGGTGGGCTGTTAAAAGCCTGTTCCCGGTAGTCACCCATAGTGCATGGCAACTCAAAAAAAATGATATTAAAAAACTGAACCCCAGTATAAATGAGCATAAATTCCATTACAAAATGAAGAATAAGGCTTACTATAAGGAGTTTGGTTCATCCCGGGAAAAACCAAAGTTTAAGGAAGTAGTCGTAGCATTCATTATCAAGATCATTCCGAAGATAGGCCCGTTTAAGGCGTTAAAATTTAAAGATGTCGGTCCCGATGGCGAGAAGAAATTTATCGCCAGCTTCGACACTACGCTCGCCAGGTATGAAACAGCGATCGGACGGCTGCAAAGCGGCCCCATTGTGTTACCCGATATAGATTATGACACAGGAAAACCCACCGTCCCCGGCGAATACGGACTGTGTGACAAAACTTATGATGATTTGCTCGACAAACTAAGCGGCAATAAGTATGCCGACTTAACTGCATCGCTCCAACAAAATATTCTCGATTTTTACAACAAGGCCGATACCTCGCAATTCGCCGCAAAATATGGTGCCCAATGGAAAAAGGTCTCGATAGATCTGCAACAGCTTAAGGCGGCTACCCCGATAAAGTTGGACAGTTTGAAGAATAAAAAAGGCGTGTACTATAAACTTATACAGGAAGCGCCGGCGCCAGCCGGTGGCAAACCCATTAAGTAAAACAGTTGTGTTTTAACATACGCCGCACATTTTATACCCTATTGTATTTGCCACGTTGCGCCCGGATTAGCGGTGCCTGGCGTGAGCCGTATATTATTCGGTCCCATGCTTAAATACTGGCCGGACTGCACGTTCTTAATATGAAAAACGTTACCGTCTACCGGTTCGAGCGACCATATCGTACCCGGTGATTGATCGAGCGGCGCCATGGTGATGTAGCCCCTTTCCGTATCGATAAAATTACTCTTCCAACGATTTTTTATTTTGAAAAAATTCGAACCCGGCACAGGTATTATTTGCCATTGAGCGCTAAACCAGCCATTTTGTATTGGCGAGCAATTGATAACCCCGGTTTGAATATTGATAAACGTGCTGTAGTTGGCACTTCTTATCTGGTAAAAACTGTCAATATTAAACACAGGTGGTGGTTGGTTTGGCGCCGGATCAGGGGCCCGAACCGGAGGTGGACCAACCGCTTCTGCAGCCAAAGGCACCAATTGCTGGCTGTTGCCTATATAAAATACCAGCATATTGAGCTGCTCGTTTAGCGGTACGATCATTATCTCATCTACGCTGATGGTTTGGCCGGGCATTATGCCATAACCCATTTTCACCAGCGCCCGGTTTTGGTATACATTGTAGGGCGGGGCCTTTATCACTGCATATTTACTTGTAAGCCTCGCCCCGGTAGCATTAAGGCAGTTGAATTGTACCAGGTTATCAGCTACACCATTCATTCCGTTGACGCCCGGTCTGAACGGAAGTACCCTGGGCCTGTCGGAAACATTTCTTACAAAAAAACTGATAGAATAACGGCTGAAGTCGCCCTTGTCGCCAACTGCTTTTGTTTCAAGCGATTTGATCTTGTAACCGCAACTGAGCCCCTCTATAACTACAGGCTGCTGGTCGGTTACCGGAAAACCTTGCTGGGCATATCCTTTGCTTATCGTAATAACAGCGCCGATGAGTAAGATGTATCTCAATTTCATGTCTCAGGGTTTTTATTTGTTCGCAATAAAACTTTTAACTTTTGTTTGGAATCAGCTGATTGCAGGTCCCTCAGCGGGCCAATTTTAAATTCATCCAAGTCAAACCAACGTTTGAGATTTAAATTTAAGGCAGAAACTTTTAAAAGGAAGGCAGTATCAGGCAAAATAGCCATTTTATCCTATAAGGATTTGAGGGGAATTTACGCAGGGGAATATTTATTTCATGTGGCGAAAACAAATACCAGGAGGGGCCGGTGAGACTATTGCGGCTGGCCGTTAGGTTAATAAAAGTGGTAGATACCAACCGGCGCAAAAGCCGAAAAAAGCTTTATTAGTGGTCCAACAAAACAATAAGCACATCCGCTCTGATCTTAATAAGCGAATTTACCGGCTCATCAGTTTTCCAGTTTATCTTTGGCCACCTCCACAACAATAATTACCAAAACTGCAAGGGTTCCTCCTAAAATATGCAACAATGAATTGCCAAAATTCTCTTTCACCTTTCTTGTCAAGTCGACACCGTTGTTTTTATATTCAATAATGCGGTCAGCTGAGTCAATATGAAATTTAATATAGGTATGATGTACGGCGTAAAAGGTGCCTTTTATCGAATCCGGCTTCGGAGAATCAATTTTTTTATTTATTGTGTCTGAACTGTTTTTGTCACTAAGCACCGATAAAGTATCCCTGATATAAGACCATTCTTCATAACCGGGATTAATAACCTTTTGATCGGGCTCGCCGAGCTGTTTTAAAAGATCCTGTTTAGTGTGCAGATTATCTACCACTTGCTGGCTGTATACAATTTTGCTGCACCCGCTTAATGAAAATAATAGTAGTATATAAAAACCATATATTAATTTTTTCATTTCAAGTGGTTATTTCCCCAAATCTAATATTTATTAATACACAATACCATATATGATGGAAAATACATACCCGCTGTTTCAAAGAAGCAAACACGTTTTATTGCAAAACAGAATCCCTGTGCCGCACGATTTGGTATCGTTCGGGATGCCAATGCCCCTATTTGGCTGGCAAACTAGCAATAAGCAATCTATGTCTTTTTCAAGATCACTTCACCCTGACGTAAGTTTCAACCGACTGCTGGTTGCTTTTTGCATCGCTGATTACCTGGGTATATTCATTATCGCTGCTAAATGCAATTTTGATACTGAATTTATGTTTCAACGCCGAAACATCGCTGGCAATGGTATTTTCTTCAACCAGGTTACTGCCGTTTAGGCTAAAAGAACCATATCCAAAATTATTTTTGAATTTATTTGCAGATTTGTCAACCAGGTACCTGCCTGCGAACAGAAAATTTCCACCCTGGAATATCTTGTACTGCGTTACTTCTTTTTTAATCGTATCTTTTCCATTAACCATAAAGCTTTTACTCATTTTCCACAAGCCGTCCAATTTGGTGGTATCGCCTGACGGCGACCTGCTATAGTTTTCCATCAAATCGTACTTCACACCTTTTATGGTGGCAATTGCCGGTATTTTTTGTGTAAAGCCAGTGTCGGTTTTGGTAATGTCGACTTTAAATACCCTGGAGGTATCCAACCGGTAGCTGCTGTAAAATTCATTTTCTATAACGCGATTACCGGTATCCGGTTTATAATTGCCGACACCAAAACTCACAGCCGAATCTGCCGTCATCCCGGCATAAATAAACTGGTGGGCCGTGTATATCTTAATTTGCGTTTTTTTATAAACAGAGTCATTCCCCCCGCCGCTTATCCATTGTTTTTCCAGTTTGTAAACCCCCGTCATCGACAAACCTTTATTTTTCTTGCATCCTACGAGCAGGCAGCTTAATAAAGCTGCGCAAAGTAATATCCGTTTCATATCAATTAAGTTTATTTTTAAGAAAATGGAACAATTGGATTTGACAGAATGGTAAAGGGCGGGTTTTGGCTACCTGTCTGTAAAAAATGCACCAAGCAAGGGCAAATAAATGCCCATGGCCTTAGTTTTCATGACTTTTACACCTTAGGTGAATTGGTATATTAAATTTACGTACAATAAATAATATTACCAATTAATAAAATGGGGAATTATTTACAAACCGGGCTGAGGCTGCACGGTCTGCCTGGCAGCCTTTCAAATAGCAGCGCCATTTTATCCACGTCTCCGGCTTCCGCAAGTCGTATGAGCACACTATATCTCAGCCTGACTAGTGTCATGTCACCATCAAAATGACGCTTTGCTTTTACAGCGGACTTTAAGTGCTTTAGCAAACCGGACAAAAAATGAGTTTTTGACTGTTTTACAAAGGTTGCCGGGCCGGCATAATGTTATTTAATTTGGTGACAAATTCATGTCAGCGAAATGGGTTAACATACATATTGCGGGCTTTCACTTATTTTCATGTTAAATAATTGATTTACAAGTATTTAAAATAGGGTTAACATTGAAATATGTTAAGTTGTGTTAACCCTTTTGTGTGATTATGGATGCGCGTTACCGGGTATATTCGCACTTGAGCAATCAAGTATTACTACCATCCACAAACAAAGGTAAAATTGAAATTCCGGTTATGATTATGCGATAAAAACGTGTTGACACCACACCAGTTCGTCTGATTATTTGGCTGGCGCCACATAAAGCACTTTCCTTTTTCAAGGCTACAAAAATAATCGTAACAGAAACAGCGGGAAGGCTCCCGCTGTTTCGTTTACAAACCAATGTAAAATATATGAATAAGGAAGGTTTTAGCTTTTGCTCAATATAATGTATTGGTAGGCCGACATCGGCATTTGCACTGGCAGCGTTACCGATGCTTTGGTTATGCCGTTTATCCAGGCGGTATTTTGCAGCCCTGCGGGTACGTTGTAAGTTACCGGGCTGCCGGTTGCGTTCACCAGGATCAGTACATCGTCCGTGCCCGATTTCTTTTCAAAAACGATGACGGACGCATCGTTGTATTGGGTAAGCGTTCCTGTTTTGACGGCCTCATGCGCAGCCCTGAAGGCTAATATTTGCTTATAGGCCGCCACGATATCGGAATTGGCCGTGTAGTCCACGGGTACATCGGTAAAAAAATTGATGGCGCCGGGATAGCCTACTTCCTGGCTATCATAGATCATCGGGATGCCGTCCATATAAGCTGCCGTCACAAAGGCGGAGAGTGCGCCTTGTTTGCTTTTATAAATCGTTAAAGTGCTGCCATCGCTGCTGGCGTCGTCGTGGTTGGTTATGTACCGCATTTTGGCGCCTGTCGACGGAATCGAGGCTATCTCAGAACTGTTGGTCGTAAATATCGAGCTTGGCGCCTGTGACCCGCCATAAACGCCTTTCAGCGTGCTGTAATAACTAAACGCATAGTCGATCTGGAAACCTGACGAAATTTCGCTGCTGGTGGTGCCTTCAGCCAGGTAGATCAGTTTATGGGTGTTAATAGTGCTTAAGGTGTCAAGCGCCTGTGTCCAAAAATCGCTTGGGATATTATCGGCAAAATCGCAGCGATAGCCATCGATATTAGCCGTGAACACCCAATATTTCATTGCTCTGATCATGGCGGTGCGCATAGCGGTGCTGTTAAAGTTTAAAGCGGCGACATCGGTGTAGTTGGTTCCCGGCGGAAAAATGATATTGCCGTTTCCGTCCTGCTGGTACCACGATTTATTGGTAATCCAGGTGCTATCCCATGAAGTATCGTTCGCCACCCAATCCATAATTACCGCCATCCCCAGGCTATGCGCTTTATCGATATAGCTGCGTAAATCGGTCAAAGTACCAAACTCTGAGTTCACGCCTGTATAATTCTGAACACAATAAGGCGACCCGATGCTTTTTAACACCCCGATGGGGTAGGTGGGCATCAGCCATATTACATTTGCGCCCAGCGCTTTTATCGAATCAAGCCGGGTCATTGCACCTGCTAAGGTGCCTGGTGTGTAAGTGCGCAGGTTTACTTCGTAAATCACCATATCCTTTGTGGCAGGCACACTGGCGTAGGGCGTTCCGTATTGTGCAGGGTCATGGTAAATAGGCGTAGTCGTGGTATCCGGGTTGGTTTTTACCGGCGGCGGGTTGGGTGTGCTGTGTTTGCTGCAGCCTGCACAGGCTAATAGTATAGATAGAAATAAGGTGGTCATTTGTAATATGCTGTTGTTGATTTTCATTTTCACAGATCTCCTGGGTTTTTAATTTTTAATCTATTGCCTGTTTATTAACGTTTGTGGCAGTAAATTTAGCGTTATCGTTTTAAACAGCCGGCCGGCGTTCAACCGGCCGGTTGTTTTTACTATTGGTCAATCCTGCACCACCGTATAGTAATATCCCTTTTGTTTTTTCTGAGTCATATCAATTGTTACTGTGTAAGTACCTGCGTTGTTTATAGTAATAGCGCCCGGGTTGTTAAATTGCAGGGTGCCGGTTAAGGCATTGCTGTCCAGCGGGCCGTAGTTAATGGTCCAGCCATCGTCGGCCCTGAATTTGAGCGCACCGGGTACCAGCGCAATTTTTATCGACCATAAACCTGTCGACTGGTCGTAAGTCATTGGGGTGGACGCATTCCAACCCTGCGGCGTAGACGTCCCTATAATCCCAAAGGTACTGATATAAGTTGCCGAATAGGTAAGGTTAGTAATATCCGCATCCAGCAGGTAAACTCCAGCCGAATTGTACACAATACCGCCGGCATTGCCATTGGTGGTTAAGGTGCCGTTGCCGCCATCGCCATAATTAATGTGGTTATAATCGGGCGCCGAAGTAAACTTAAAATTGCCGGCAGCGCTAAAGTATACATAACCTTCATAAGTGGTTTGCGTGACTGACGGAATAGTTGGAGCGGCGCCGGGGTTGTAACCTTCGTACGAACCGGGCAGCCATAGCTGGTTAACCGCCAGCGTGGTTAATGCTACCTTAACCGGTTTTGAATAAACCGTGTCCTTGCCATAAATAGCCGAAGCGACCCGTATCTCGACGGTCGACAATGCATTGGGCGTTAGGCCAAGCCCGTTCATTAGTTTCGAGCTTAAACTATTATAGCTCAGCCCGAACGAGGTGGTAGAGGTGAGGCTGGCAAGGGTATAGCTTTTACTGAAGTTTTTACCTGCAGAGTCGGCCTGGATAATGTAATTGACGACCGCCGCAACGCCGTAATCGGGTTTGGCCCAGGTGATGTTTAATATTTGAGCCGAGTCGGCTATGGTTACATCAACGCTGGAGCCGTCTGCCGGGTTAGTGAGCATCGGGGCTGTAATATTAGCGCTTACAGTGGTCAAAGGCGCTTTTTTACAGGCATGGAGAAAAGCCGACACTACTAACAGGATGATAAATATTTTTTTCATGATCATTTACTTGTTTAAATCGATGATTAATAGCCCGGGTTTTGTTTCAGGTTAGGGTTTAATTCACGGTCGGACGCAGGTATCGGGAATAAATTCAAGTGCTCATCGGTAGCTGCGCCGCCAGCTACGTTTCCTTTCCAATCCCAAAGGTAGCTGCCGCCTGTAAACAGCCCGAAGCGGATCAGGTCAGTTCTCCTGAAACCTTCCCAGTACAATTCGCGGCCGCGCTCGTCCAATAAAAAGTTGAGCGTGAGCTGTCCCGAAGTAATATCGCCGGAAGCGCCTCCGTAGGCCCGTTCGCGTATTTTATTAACAAGGGTCAATGCGGTGGCCGAACTGCCGCCCGCGCCTCCGCGCAATACGGCCTCCGCATAGTTCAGGTAAATCTCAGAAAGCCTGAACAGCGGATAATCCGTATCGACAAAGGTGTTGTTTGAGCCTGGCGCACCTGTTGAAGTAACATTTTTGAATTTAGCGCACAAATAGCCTTCGCTAAAAATAGTAGGGTCGGCTACATCCGCAAGGTTTTGCCCGCTGGTATAAAAAATGGCGCGTTTATCGGTATTCCCGGAAGGATCGGGGAAGGTGCGGTTAACAAAAGTGGTGGTGAGCCGGTTGCCTGCCCATCCCCCGGATGCGATGCCAAACAAATTTGTAGCATCCTCCGAGCCGCCTACAGCTGCATGGATAACAAAGGTCATGTCGCCGTAACTTTCGGTGTTCATGCCGTCTTCCGCAATCGGCAGAATAATGTCGTTACGGTAGCCGTTGTTATCCGCCAAAAACAAATTTTGATAACTCGGCAGCAACGAATAGTTGCTGGAGGCGAGGATCTTGTTGCAGTAAGTGATGCAATCTGTCGATCGGTCTGTCCCGGTAAAAACCTTTGCGTTCAGGTACATCCGGCTTAGCAACGCCCAATCCGCGCCCTGGTCAATCCTTGCATATTCATTGGCGCCAGGAGCTGCAAGTAAAGGCTGTATGGCGATCAGTTCCGACTCGATATATTTAAACAGGTCTGCGCGGGCGATTTGCTTTGGCAGAAAAGTGCCCGGCAGGTCGTTTTCAGTCGCGAAGGGTACATTGCCATACATATCCATGGCACACTCATAAAAATAGGCCCTTAAAAACCGGGCTTCCGCTAAATATTGATTAACGGCTGCCACAGAAAGGCCTGCGGGAAGTGATCCTAATCTTGCCGTTACATCCCTGATATATTCGTTGCAGTAGGCAATGTTTACAAATATCCTTTCGTACATCAGCTGCACGTACAGGTTAGCATCGCTCCAGATGCCGCCGTGGTATTCCACCAGGCCGCCATCGCCCCAGGCGTTTATACACTCGTCCGTAGTAACTTCTTCTGCCGCCCAATATTCGCGAAGGAAACAGGCGGTACCCTGGTCGGATGCCTGGATATCATTTTCGGTGAAATTTATATTCTGGCCCGATACCGCCAGCGAAGCATACAGCTTTGCCAGGGCTTCTTTATAAGCCACCGGATTGTTAAATATGGTTGCCGACGTAGTAACGAGGGGGTCGATAGGTACCGTATCGAGCTTTTTAGTACAGGAACAAGCAAACACGACTGTCATGAATGCCTGTATGGTTAAAATCTTATTGAATTTCATGATACTTTTATTAATAAGTTGCATTTAAACCGATTTGATAGATGCGTGCCCGGGGGAAGAAGTTATTATCCAGGCCCCCGCTTATTTCAGGGTCCAACCCTTTGTAAGGCGTAATAACAAACACATTTTGCACACCCGCGCTCAGGCGTAGTTTCAATTTACTTTTATTGAATGCCGGGAAATTATAACCCAGGCTCATATTGTCCATCCTGAAAAACGAAGCGTTTTGTATGTAATAATCGGATTGGTTGGTGGTTAACGCGGTAGTAAACTGCGTAAAGCTGGCATTGGTAGTTTGGTTGGACAAATAACCGAGCGACGAATACAACCCCCGGTAGGTGCTGCCGGCAGCCACATTATTGTAATCGTAATTGCCAAGGCTTACCCTTCCAGAAAAGCTAAAATCGAACCTTTTATAGGCGATATCCGAGTTAATACCCATGGTAACCGTTGGATCAGGACTATGGTCAAGGTATAAATCCGCACTATTGATCTGCCCGTCGTGATTACGGTCGACATAACCGTCTTCTATCGGCTTCCCGTTTGGATTGTAGATTTGTTGGAAAACGTAGAATGAATTAATAGGATACCCTACCTCGTTGGCCTGTATGGTGCCTGACGTTGTCCCCGCTATACCCGAATTCGGGTTTACCTGTATAAAGCCGGGACCCGTTGACCCGATCAAATTCAAAATTTTGTTTTTGTTAAAGCTGATGTTATACCCAAATTGCCAGTGCCAGTCTTTCGAGTCGATGATGATCGCATTCAGGGCCAATTCGCCGCCCACGTTTTGCATGCTGCCGATGTTCTCCAGAAGAGTTGAAGCAAAGTTTGTAAGTACGGGCACATTTACCACGTTAAGCAGGTTGGATGTTTTTTTGTAGTAAGCATCGATGCTCCCGGTTAACCGGTTGTTCAGGAAGCCGAAATCAAGCCCGATATTGCTGGTTGTGGTCGATTCCCACTTAATGCCCGCATCGTAAGGCCCTGGCCGCAGCGTGTTGTAAAACGTATTGCCAAACTGGTACCGGGTGGCGTTGTCGCTTTGCGAAAATACCGGCAGGTACGGGTAGTTATTATTGTTAGTCAAATCCTGCTGCCCGGTAGTACCATAGCCGAGGCGTAATTTAAGGTCGGAGAAGATGTTGCTATTCTTCATAAAATCCTCATCCTTTATGCGCCATGCAAAGGCCGCCGCCGGGAAAAGGCCCCAGCGGTCCTGGGGCGCAAATTTTGAAGTACCGTCGTCCCTCAATGTAAAGGTCAACAGGTATTTGTCATTAAAAGTGTAATTCACCCGGCCAAAAAACGAGATCAGCCTGTAGTCGGTCTTGTAAGGGGATGGCGGGTTAAACACGGTTTGCTTATAGTCCGATGAAATGGCATTGCCATTGGTATAAAAATCGGAGTAAGAATAACCGGCTGTCGCGTCGATCTTGCTTTTTATCGATTTAAGGTCCTTTTTATAGTTCAGGTAATATTCGGCCAAAAGGTTGCGGTTTACGGTATTGTAATACACCTTTTGACCGCCCGAAGCAACCGGCAAATACACCCATTGTGTGCTGTCGAGCACATTGTTATGGCCGAAGGCAAGCGAAATATCATAGCCCAGGTTCACATTAGCGGTCAGCCCGTCAACACCCGGAATTTTATAATTAAATACCGCGTTGCCGATGCTCCTTCTTTGGGTCGACTTATTATCCGTTTCGTTTAATTCCGCTACCGGATTTGCTGTCGCGAGGGTAACCGGGTCGCCGTTGATATTGGTATTGCCGTTGGTTGTCCAGGTGGTATAGCCCCTCCAGCGGGTATTGCCATTATAAACCGGCTGGGTAGGATCGTAGTTTACCGCATTGCCTATGGCTCCCTGGTTGGCAAAATTATTCAGGTTGTACAAGCCTTTCAGGTTAACATGGATGTTAAGCGTATGGTTAAAAAAACTTGGGTCGAGGCCGACCGCAAGCGTTGTACGTTGATAGTTATAAGTTTTTAACACGCCGTCGGAATTATTGTAACCGAGCGAGACGCGGTAAGGCAGGTTTTTTGTCGTTCCGGCAATGCTGAGATTGTGGTCCTGCCCTATAGCCTGTTGATAAATTTGGTTTTGCCAGTTGGTGTTGGCGTTGCCCAGCAGCGATGTCACTGCAGTTTGGCCGCCGTAAACCTGGTTAACCAGGGCTCGAAACTGATCAGCGGTATAAACAGGCACCTCCTTTGGGATGACTGAGACCGACCCGGTAGCGCTGTAGTTTATAGTCAGGTCTTTGGTACCGCGTTTGGTGGTGATTAAAATTACACCACTCGAGCCCCTCGAACCATAAATGGCCGTTGCCGAGGCATCTTTCAAAACAGTAACATTCTCCACATCATTTGGGTTGATACTGGTCAGGATATTATCGGTACCGCCCACGGGCACATTGCTCATGGGTACGCCGTCGATAACGATCAGCGGATCTGTACTGGCATTGATGGACGTAATACCCCGAATGCGGATAGTTGAAGTTTGCCCCGGCGCGCCGCTGATGGAGGTGATCACCACACCGGGCAACTTACCGTTTACAGCGTCCTGTATGCTGTTTACGGCGCCTTTGTTAAAGTCTTTCGCGGTTACCACGTCAACGGCGCCGGTTGCGTCTGTTTTCTTCACCGTGCCATACCCGATGACGGCTACCTGTTCCATCAATACCGAGGATGGTTTTAGCTGGAGGGTCAAATTCAGCCTGCCACCAACATTTACCGCTTGCTCCAATGTAGCGAACCCGATAAAGGTGATCACCAGCGTTTGCGGGCCGGCCGGCACGTTGATTAGTTTAAAATAACCGTTTGCATCCGTGCCGGCGGTTTGTTTTGTCCCTTTCAGCATAACGGTTGCGCCGGGGAGGGGCTGATTTTCATCGTCGATCACACGGCCCGTTATAGCACCCGATTGGGCCATGGCCGGGTTGCAAAGGCCAATAAAAAGTAACAGCAAAGTGTAGCTCAAAAAGTAAAGCTTTTTCATTCATTTAGTAGTTTAAAATTGGTTTAACTTGATCGTGGCAACTCGCGCCAAATCCGAATCAAAGGAAAGAGGATGAAAAAGTAAAGGCAATAGCGGCTACCCTCAATATAGAAAATACAGAAGAGATATTAATATAATAAGTTGATTATTAATAATTTGTAAGTGATTTGATAAAGGCCAATATAGATTTCAGTTTCGGAAGTTTTCAATTAAACCGCTTCTATCGCCATAATTCGGTCCTCAAAATCGTCATTGGAGATAAACGAGCGGTTTTTTATCCTGTTTTTGTAGGCGTAAATTGTGTTAACCGAATAGCCGAGCAGTTTGGCAATACGGTCATTATCATGAATGCCCATCCTTATCAAGGCAAATATACGATGCTCGGTGCCGAGCGCCTGGCCCTCCGGAATGCATATCTCGTCGCCGGGTTCAAACAAGGCATTGAATTTATTGATAAAATCGGGAAAGATGCGCAAGAAAACTTTATCGAAGGTGTGGAATAGCTGCTGCCTTTCATTTTCCAGGTTCAGGTTTTTAACAGCGGTTTGCGCGTCCTCGTAACGTTTGCTGCTCAACTTTTTCTCAAGGGATTTTTGAAAGCTCTCCAATTTTTCGATATAAATGGAGTTGATGTTAAAGTAGTAGCCGATATACTCGTTTTTTATTTTATTGGCCGTGCTTAAATTCTGGTTTAGTTCTTCGAGCGACCGGTTGTTTTCTTGCAGGGTGATGTTGGCCGCTTTGATCACTTCATCGGCGATGCGGAGCTTTTTTAATTGCTTAAATATGATCCACGCAAATACCACTACCGCTATTACCAGCAGTGTAATAATGAAAGAGTACGTATAAAGCAGTTTTTTTTGATGCTCGATCTGGGTGATCCATTGCGCCTCGATAATGGGCAATATGCTGCTAATCTTTACCTGGCGCTGTAAAGCGCCGTAAAAAGCAGCATCATCCATGGCCTGTTTAATATAAACATAGGCATGGTCTATATCACCTTTTTTAAACAGGATATCGGCCAGCTGGTAAATGGCCACCGTCTCTTTGGTTGCGGATTGAATATCAGAAATGGCCGCCCCTATAAGCAATTGCACGGACCTTTCCAAGTTCCCTTTTACCTGGTAAATGTAACTGAGACAACAGGCATTTACCGCGAAATCATGCGGCGTCAGGCCGGGTAACTTCAACAGGGAAATGTAGGTAGCTTGTCCGTCCGTATAATGACCGGTGCGCAGTTCTTTCAGGCCTTCGAGTTCCAGATAACGGAAAGTTCCGGGATTGTTTAGTGCAAGTGCCGAATCAATGCACGTTATGCCCTGGGGATCATACCGGGTCGAATAATCAGGGCTGCGGTCATAATCAGACAGATCAAAATAGCATCTTGCTTTTAGAAAATAATAGTCGCTTTTGTCTATTGGGTTAAATAGTTGCACATTGATGCCGTTAAGCTCTTCCAGTGTCTCTTTAAACAGCCCTGACGACAACAACGTAAATGCAAGTTTCATTTTCGCTGAGGCGATAAGCAGCGGATTATTTAATTGCGCCGATAAGACCTGTAGTTTTTTGGCATAATAATAGGATGAATCGTAACGAAAGGATTTATACTCTTCAAAAAGCGAGGCGTACACGTCGAATTGTTGTTTAACCGTTTTGGCCTGCAGCAAGGCTTGGTTTAGCCGGGCGATCTGTTGCTGTTTTTGTGTTATATACTGGTCTTTTTTTGCCAGGGCGGCGTTCAGTTCGTTCAACATGCTGTCCGTGACCGACTGGGTGTGGGCAATCATAGGAAGGCAAACCATACAAATGCCTGAAACTAATAGCCTGGACAATCTCAACATATTCGCCAACTGTTTTGATGGTTTACAAGCTGTAAAAATAGAAATCTTTTTAAGTTTTATTGCAGCATTGAGGTAAGGGCGCGGGGCAGACGCATTAAAAATTTGATGTTTTAACGAGGTAATCTTTGTCTCCACCGGCGCGCTGTCGTTTGATCTATGCCCGAAGCATTATCAAAAAGCCGAGCGAAGAAATATCAAACTTCTCCCAATTTTTCTTTTAACCAAAAGCCCCGGCTTAACGGACCGGGGCTTTTTGAAAAACTGTTCAAACCTGCGTGTCGCTAGTATTTCAGTATGATGTACCCTTTTTTGTACTTAACGGTACTGCCTGCCTTATACTCCAGCAGGTAAAAATAGGTGCCCTGCGGCATCATTGCGCCATTTAAGCCGGAATGGCCGTCGAAAGTTTTACTTAGGTTATCATAGTTCGCGGTTTCGAAGACGGTAACACCCCTTGCATTCATCACTGTTATTTTATTTTCGGGGTAACGGGAAATGTTATCAATAGTGAGTATGTCGTTTATACCATCGCCGTTTGGTGAAAGCGCCGGGCGAACAAAGGGCTCAGCAGAGAGCGGTGCGCCCGCCAACCCGTTCAGTTCAGTCGGATTGCTTTCGCCCGAAATACCGGCAACATAGGCATCGTTGTTTACTATTGTGGGATTAACGAATTGCCACTCCGCGCTGTAAAAACCACTTGATGCGCCACTATATTGCGCATAACCGGCAAGGCTTTGGATATTTATCCACTCGGAGGTTTGCCACCTGTTTTCAAGGTAATTCCAGCCATCGCCGGTTGATACGACCGACCACATGGCACTGTACCAGCTGCTGTTGCCGGTATTGCTTTCCACAGACCCATTTTGATCCTCCACATCCATCATGTTCCCTGTACCGCGGTTCACCAGGTAAATATAGCCCGACGGGCCGGTAACCTGCTCCCACAGGTAATTGTTGTTACCCGACGGGCTGGTGCCGTATTTTACCTGCCCGTTGCCGGCATCATATAAATAGGTATTGGGCTGCCACCTGTTTAAGATGTTATAATAGGTGGTGCTGCCGGAAGCGGTAACCGTAACGGTGCAGTTAGCCGTAAAGCTATTGTCGGTAGTGGTAACGGTAATAGTGGCCGCACCTGTGGCAACTGCTGTTACCAGGCCGGTTGTATTAACCGTGGCTACGGCAGTATTATTTGACGACCAGCTGACACCGGTTATCGTAGCATTAGTCGGTGCAAGGGTCGCAGTAAGCTGCTGTGTAGAACCGCTGGCTACCGTTGCTGTTGTTGGGCTAACCGTAACTCCTGTAACCGGCACGGGCTGTGTATTGTACCAGTTGCCATTGTAATACCAGCCGTTGGATCCCCGGTTTAAATTGGCCGTTTGATTACTGCCGTCGTTAAATATCAGGTTGGTTGAGGTAATGTTGGTAAAGGTATAGCTATACCAGTTACCGCTGGTATTGGTCATGTTAACCCCCGGCCAGGTGCCATCAGCCAGGTTGCCGGCAGGTAATGCGCTCCACCAGTAAATTTTGATGCCGGTACCCCAGGTAGATGGCCGGTAAAAGTAAACCGTGAACCCTGAGGTTGCCGTTACCGTAACCGCACAGGTGGCGGTTTTGGCGCCGTCGGTGGTTTTAACAGTGATGGTGGCCGTTCCTGCTGCTACAGCGGTTACCAACCCTGCCGTACTTACGGTAGCTATGGCTGTATTGCTCGACGACCAGGTAACCGCTTTATTGGTCGCATTGCTGGGCGCAATGGTGGCGGTTAGCTGTTGTGTCGCCCCCACCGATAACGATGTACTGGTTGGGCTCATGGTTACACCAGTAACGGCTACCGTGGTTACGGTTATGGCGCAGGTAGCTGTCTTGCTTCCATCCTGGGTAGTTACGGTGACAGTTGCCGTTCCGGCACCGACTGCGGTTACCAGCCCGCTGGTGTTTACAGTAGCTACCGCTGTATTGCTTGACGACCAGCTAACTGTTTTGTTGGTAGCATTGCTGGGGGCGACGGTAGCGGTAAGTTGTTGTGTACCACCCACGGCGACGGAAGCTGTTGTCGGGCTCATGGTTACCCCGGTTACAGGCACATTGGTGGTGTTCACCGTAATTGCTGACGTTGCGGTAAAGGAATTGTCGTTTGTAGTCGCTGTTATGGTGGCCGTTCCTGCGGCTACTGCGGTTACCAAACCGGCTGTGCTCACGGTGGCCACAGCCGTGTTGCTTGATGACCAGGTAACGCCTGTTACCGTAGCATTTGAAGGAGCCAGGGTGGCAGTAAGCTGCTGTGTTCCGTTTACGGCCAGGCTGGCTGACGTTGGACTTACCGTTACACCGGTGACCGGTATGGGCTGCGTATTATACCAGTTGCCATTGTAATACCACCCGTTCGTCCCCGCCCTGCTTAGGTTTGCAGTTTGGTTTGAACCATCGTCAAATATCACATTGGTTGAAGTAACATTGGTGAAGGTGTAGCTATACCAGTTATTGCCGTTATTGGCCATGGCGACGCCCGGCCATGTGCCGTCTGCCAGCACACCGGCAGGCAATGCGCTCCACCAGTAAATATCAATGCCTGTTCCCCAGGTTGATGGCCGGTAAAAATTAACGGTAAAGTGCGAGGCTGCGGTTACGGTAACCGCGCAGGTTGCGGTTTTGGCCCCATCCTGTGTGGTAACCGTTATGGTTGCTGTACCTGCTGCAACTGCGGTTACCAGGCCGCCTGTGTTAACGGTTGCTACCGCCGTGTTGCTTGACGACCAGGTCACATTTTGGTTCGAGGCGTTTGACGGCGCCACTGTTGCCGTAAGCTGCTGTGTCAAACCGGCCGCGATGCTTGCAGTAGTGGGACTGACGGAGACGCCTGTAACCGCAACCGTAGCTACATTTTGATTAGTTAATACGATGTATTGAAACGCCGTTAACGATTGCGTGGCTCCCGATGTTAATGTAACCGAAGCACCCGTGTAGGCGTTTTTGTAATTGCCGGCTATAGCTGCCGGGATAACATAATTTTGCGCACTGTTGCGCATGTTTACCATCACTACCACTTTTTCCGAAGTTGTTTGCGATGTTTTGGTGAACGCGCAGGTATTATTGTCCGAGAAATTGGCCATTACCCCGCGCCTTACCGCCTCGCCGGAGGTTCGGTAATTATTTACCTTCTTAAAATCGGCCGAAGCGCCAAGGTTGGCCGACCAGTTTATTTTTACAGTGGTATAAGGCCAGGGGATGGTTTGGTTAAAATCAACCTCCTGTCCGCTTGTTAAAAATGGCACACCGCGCATGTAAGCACAAACCAGGTAATTGGCTATTACGCCATTATGTCCGCCAAATTCCTGTATGGCAGTAGTGGACGTTTCAATATCATGGTTGGAAGTATACCGCGCCATTTGCTGACTGCCGGTGGCGTCGGTATACTCAGTGTTAGTAGTTGTTTGAATGGTACTCACCGATGAACCGCTAACAATTTGCGTTAAGGCATCGTAATAAAAATCATCGCCAAAATCATAGTCGAAACCAGCCTGGTAATTGGCCTGGCGGTCGCCTTCGGCCAGCATGATCAGTTGATGCGTGGTAATACCCCTTAAGTTGGCAATGGTGTTCGTCCAGAAATCAATTGGCGGGTTATTGGCAAAATCGCACCGGAAGCCGTCAATATTTGCAGCGAACACCCAATAACGCATAGCCTGCACCATTGCGGCCCGCATATCGGTGTTGGTAAAATCAAGCGCGGCAACGTCAGAGAAGTTCGCTAGTTCCTGTATCACGCCCCCGCTTTGCACATACCAGTTAGGATGCTGCGTTATCCAGGGATGGTCCCACGAGGTGCCATTTACCGCAAAATCAAGTATTACGGCCATTCCACGGGTATGGCAGCCAGCCACCAGGTTTCTGAAATCGGTTAAGGTGCCATATTCGGTGGCTACCGAGTCAAAAGCTTTGATGGAATAAGGCGAAGCTGAACTCCGTGAATCAGTGCCATGCGGGTAAATTGGCATCACATACACCACATTTATTCCCAGTGCTTTAATGCTGTCCAGGCGCGCCGTTATGCCGGCGAAGTTACCGGCCGCGCTATACGGTCGGTTATGCACCTGGTACATATTTACGTCCCTGATGTCGGGTACGCCTGTAAACGGAGTACCGTACTGCGGAGGATCCTGCGCCTTTGCGCTGTTAGCAAACAGCAAAGCGAAAACCAGCATTGAAAAATAAACCAGGAGTTTTCTCCATGCGGGTTGATCGGGGTTTGGTTTTTGTTTTCTCATAGTAATCGGTTTAAAGGAGGTTAATAATATCTGGCGAATAAGGGTTTTTCAAGTGTCAGGTTGCCGGGCAAAATGCTATCCCGGGAAACAAAAATCAGGCTGACGAAAGTTTTTAATTTCAAATTGTATCCACGAAGAAACGGGTCATTGGGCCATGAGCAACTGCGATATGAAGACATAAAAAACAGCACGCAGCTGCAGGCAGATAAGCAGGTCATTGTTTTTCGCGGTTAAGTAATTGGTTCGGATTTGATTAGGAACAAAATCCGGATCAAAGGAAAGAACAGATTTCAGGAAAGTCAACACAAATACAGCCCGATATAGAAAACCATAAAAAAATGTTTTAGCAATTTGTTGTAAATCAAACAGTTATTTTGATATGTCCGTTGCTGGAATATAGATTATAAAGTTGGAATATCCGCGAAGTCGCAGATCAAATACCATGTTTTCACACTTTTACAATCTTATTTTTTCGGCGCTTTGCTAAAGCCGCGTTCCCCGTCGCCATTCAAATATGAAAGGACGGAAAATACTTTGACCATAAATAGATGCCTTTCATCAAGTATTTTTTGTGGTTCATGTAAAATAATTCGCTGTATTGCGCCCTTTTTATAGTTATGCCATGGTGCAGCTTATTTCATGCTTCCAGGCAGATCGCCCGGTTAGTGAATTTATAAGTTAGTATAACCAGCCTTCTGCTATCATGACCAAATCATATACCACGCAGCTTAGATACATTTTACCCTTAACGCTTCTATACAGCGCCATTTCCCTTGTTGGAATGTTTCATCACGAAATTTTCGGTGAAGAGGCGCAACAGTTAACCATTGGGCGGGATAGCAGTTCTGTTATTGATGTATACCAAAACATGCTGTATGAGGGCCATGTAACATTATGGAACACACTGCTGTATTTTATTACCCATTATGTGTCTGCCCGGCCTATCTACATGCAGTTGTTCCATTTACTGGTAATTAACTGTGCAGTGTACCTCTTTTTGAGGTATGCGCCTTTTAATCTTACTGTAAAAACGTTAATCATTTTTGGCTGCTATTTTCTGTTTGTGTACAGCCTTGTGTGCCGCAACTATGCATTGGGTATATTACTGCTTTTTGCCTGTTGTATTTTAATGGCAAATCCCGGGCGAAATATGATAAGGATAGGCTTGGTGGTAGTTTTAATGTGTTTCACCCATTTGTTTTATGTATTTGCAGCCGTTGGCATCTTTTTATACCTGCTGGTGTATGTCAGCGGCAAGAGGGAATTATACAGGCGGTTTGTTGTTTTTACCTGCCTTTTTCTATTTGGTGCAGTAAGCGCAGTTTTTGAAACTCTTCGGATACCCGCTGATGGCATTGTTCATATAAAAACCGGCTTGTCGTGGGTTAACTTTGATGATATATCTTTCGGTATAAAATGTTTCGTAAGGGGATATATAACTGATCCACCGGCCAACGTACAATATTTTTGGGATAAGCAGTATGTACAATGTTTATCGGACAACACAAATATTATCCTGGCACTGTTACTGTTCGCATGCACCTTGCTATTTCTGCGGAAAAGCCGCAAAGCCATCTTGTTTTATGTTCCGCCTGTGATTTTTTTAACTGCGTTTTTTACCATAACAGGTGCGGCCGGCACAAGATACTTCGGGCTGTACTTTATTTTTTTTATTGCTGCACTTTGGCTGGCTTACTACGACGGGGTTAACATTTTCCCTAAAGGAAATCCAGGTTTTATAAGGAAATGGGCGCCGCGGGCCTTTATCTATATTATTTTGACAGATCAGCTTTTTACAGGAGTTTACATGTACGAAAAAGATTTTAAGGCGCCTTTTTCGCAGGCTAACAATACAATAAGTTATCTTAAAGCACGCCATTTGGATGCGAATTTTTTGGCCGTGGATGGCTATTGCCCGACGCTTAGCGCGTATTTGGGAAAGAAAACCTTCTATCTGAATACGGATCAATTTGGTAGTTTTTGCATCTGGAAACGCGCCTATATCCCATATCCGCGAAAATCTTTAATGGATGAAATTTCTTCATCGCGGCACATCAAAAATTTAAAAACATTTATTCTTATCAGCAACCGGGATAATGCGGTAAACAACGATGGCGCCTGGCAGTTTAATAAACTGGCAAGCTTTCAGGGAGCGATTACAGAGGGCGAAGATTACTATGTATACAGGGTGACAAAAAAATAACGGGAACAACGTTAGTTTTTCCTGATCTCATGAAAGTCATCTTCGGTATTTATTTCCCAAATGTTTTTTTTTGTTTTTTCGCCTTTAATGATATTGTTTACTGCTGCCATGGCTGTAAGCATGGAATGGTCCTGGTTGTTATATTTATGCATTCCATTGCGGCCAATTAAAAACAAATTCTCCAATTGATTAGTAAAATCGATTACTTCATCAAATCTGGAATATGAACCAAAGTAAGCAGGGTAAGTTTTAGGCATCCTGATGATGGTTTTATCAATCACTTCATCCCTGTCGATAATTTCAATTTTATGAAGCTCATCTATTGCAAATTGCATAAAATCCGGGTCTTTCATCGCCCACAATTCATCACCTTCATTACAAAAGTACTCCAGGCCAATCCAGGTTTTGCTTGTATCAGCAACCATATAGGGCGACCAGTTATTATAGATCTGCAGCCTTCCGATTTTTACATCCTTTTCCTGGATATATATCCAATTGTCCGCAATCGGCTTGCTGGCATTGGAGATGTTTGTTCTGTTTTTTATTTTGAGCTGATTAAGCAGCAACCCAACCGTAATGAAATCCCTGTACTGCAGGTTCTGCGCTATTTTTTTTAACCTTCCGGGCACCTTATCCCCCATTGCGGCAATAAGGTCTTTAACGGGCATTGTCGAAAAATAATAATCGCCCTTTATTATCCTTTTTATATTGGAAGTATGATCAAAATAAGTTAACTCACAAACTTGGTTTTCAGCTACGCCTATCCCTATAATTGCACAATTTTTAATGATTGTCCCTCCTTTTTCTACCACTATCTTAGCCACCGATTCCCACATTTGCCCGGGCCCTAATTTGGGATACATAAATTGTTCAATTAAGCTGGTATGGTTATTTTTCTGTTCAATGGTTTCATCTTTCACGAAAATTGATTTTACCGCATGTACCAGCGCTTTTGAAATGGATAACTGTTTTACCCGCTGGGCTCCCCAATCGGCCGGAATTTCGGTACAGGCCACGCCCCACACCTTTTTAGTATAATCTTTAAAAAAGGTTTTATAGAGCTCCGTGCCGAACCTGCTGATGAAGAAATCTTCAAGTGATCTGATGTTTTTTACCTGGAATATCTTAATCCATAGATAGGTAGTGGTAATTTTAATTATCCGTATAAAACCAAGATTAGCTATTGTTTTTCTATTCAAAGTAATTGGATAGTCAAAGAATTTTCTGAGAAAAAAAATCCGTGATAACCTTTTCCTGATTAACATCACCTGGTCTGATTTTTCAGGGTCGGGCCCTGCAGCCTGTAGTATCACCGAAGTTTTTTTTTGGTGATAAGAGATGTTTTTGGGCATATCATCTTTTGATCCGGATCCCTGTAAAGGCAAAATATTTTGCCACCACTTCATCACTATGTCTGATTTTGAAAAAAAACGATGCCCTCCTATATCCATCCTGTTACCATTGTGAACAACTGTTTTTGAAAGACCTCCGATATCATTCGTTTTTTCGATTATTATCGGCTTGATGTCTGTTTTGGTAACCAGCTCATAAGCAGCGGTTAACCCTGCTGGGCCTGCTCCAATGATTATTGCGATTTTACCCATGGCATGTATTTGTACACTGATCAACTAATTAAAATGAACGACATTTATAAGCACAGCACAGCTTGTACTACGATTTTTTGGCCGGTAGAACATATAGGAAAACAGATGCTTAGAGCCGGGAAAAACTGTTAAATGCCATGCGGTATTGCTGAAGGAAGGAATCAATCTATTTAACATATCAATTGCGTCCGGGTAATTAAATTATTACCGGGATACTCCAAAGACAATAAAAACAAGATTGTTTAATAGCTGTCTCCCCGACTCATAATTCTTTTGTTATTTCCGGTGATAGCGGCGTAACATTTGAACGGTATCTATGTATAAGCTTGCCGTTTTCGTCGATCAGGAATTTTTCAAAGTTCCACTTAATTTCGCCGGTAAAGTCGGGATTAGGAGCCGAAGTGAGATACGCAAAAAGCGGATCGATATCATTCCCTTTTACACTTATTTTTGAACTTAATGGAAATGTCACGCCAAAATTTTTCTGGCAAAAAGTTTTGATATCTGCATTTGCTGATGGCTCCTGATTGGCAAAGTTATTGGCCGGAAAACCTACAACAACCAACTTATCTTTATACTGGTCAGCCAATTTTTGCAATTCAGCATATTGTGGTGTAAACCCACACTTTGATGCAGTGTTTACAATCAGCACTTTTTTGCCTTTATACTCTGATAATGAAAAATTTTGGCCATCTATCGTCTTTAGTTTAAATTCATATACTGAACTTGCTGAAAAGAACATCAGGCTTAAGATTAACACCGCTAACTTCATGGTTTTTTTATTTATGATGATGAATGAAAAATAATCTATTCTACGGTCATGATGGTGGACTTTCCACTTGCTGTTTTGTATATGGTAACTGTTTTAGCCTTTCCCAAACAATAGTCAGCCATGCCCAAAGTAAATCAAAGCCTTAATGCAGGTAAAATAAATTACATGAAACAGGGCTATTGCTTGATGAAATATGTACTTCGGTAGTATATCGGTAAATTATCGATCAGCTTTCCCGCCCGGGTCAGCCAACATCCATCATCTCAACTTTGCGGTGTAAAGTCAAAACTGTTATCATTTGTACCACTTGTACTGCCGGTAAAAGGCGGCCAAACGTTGTTCATCAAGCAATAATCCTGTTTCATGTAAAATAATATGGTTTGATTTTTTGTCTGTCCACATTTGCCGGTGAAAAATTGCGTCTGTATATGCATCCCTTAAATCCCCTAATCAGGATCATTAAAAAATCATACACCATGAAAACATCAAAAAAAAATTCTTTTGTAATCGTATTGGCTTTACTAATGGCACTCGCCTCATGCCATAAAGACAACATGACGCCGGCAACAAACCGTGCCGCGCCTGGCAGCATATATGTACTTAGCAGCGGGCGATTAAGCGCATACACTATTGATTCTGCGTCCGGCTTAAACGTGCCTCATTATACTGCTGGCGCATTAATGAACTATAACTTCGCTTCAAAAAAACTTATAGCTGACCAATATAGTATGGCTAACGGAACGCCAATAAGCGGGGGCACCAATTTATATATTTACGGTTCAAAAATATACATTATCAGTTTTGGCGCAATTACCGTTGTTGATGCTAAAACAAGTAAATTAATTAATCAGGTTAAGATTAACGTCCATAATATAAATTACCCCACCGGGCTTGCTTTTTATAAGGATAATTTCTTTTTAAGCAACGCCGACAATAGGATAACAGTATATGATACAACAACATTTGCTGTAACAAAAACTATCAATCTTGGCAATTATCAGGTTGTAGGTTCAGGTTTAGCAGTTGCAAATGGTAAATTATATGTGGCTGATGATTATTTTCAAAGTAGCACCGTATTGGTAATTGATTTAACCACATCAACTTTGTCTGATTCCCCGGTAACTGGTGTTTTACCCGAAACAACAACGATGACTGCTGGTGGTAATGGAAATGTATATGCGCTTTCGCCATTTGATGATGATGCCGGTAATGCTTATGGGTATGATGGAGGACTGTCTATAATCAATAGTAATACCAATACGGTATCAGTTTCGCAAACCCAGGGGGCACTACACAATTTCACTTTAGCAGCGCAGGGAAACTTTGCATATTTTTTTAATAGTTTAAATCAACTCATTGCTTATAACAGTACAACGCACACCTGCGCTGCTTTTGTTACCGACGGGACATCATTTGTCAATCCTACATGCATAGCTGCCAACCCCGCAACAGGAGAAGTGTACGCAGGCGATGCTAAAGATAAAATATCAAATGGCGTATTATACGCATTTGACAAAACCGGCAAATTGGAATATACCTTAACAACCGGGATATGCCCTGCTCAGATTGTGGTTGCCAATTAATAAAGCCACTTGCAACGAAGCGCAGCGATCGAGGCACGTTTTTGATAAAACCGGGAAGCTGATTAATATTAAGAAACAAAAAAAATGAAAAAGTTCGGGCTTTTTTCTTCCTTCCTGAATCATCGATTTAACTCATTTCATCAAGCAATTCCGGTACTTAATGTAAAATATTTAGCTGAAACCGCGTAAACCTATTTCTTAGTATCATAATTCACAGCGTCATTAAAAAATATTATGGAAAACGAAAAAAAAGACAATTTAATCCATAGCGACCACAATCACGACGGAATTGATCGCAGAGGGTTTTTGGAATGTATGGCATGGGCAGGTACGGGCGTACTGTTTATGATGACCGGCGGCGTATTAAAATCATACGGCATGAGCCAAATGATTGATAAAAGTACCGGTGGCATCAAAAAAGGACTAATACTGCCCAAATCTGATTTTAGCTTTGTGCAAATCAGCGATAGCCACATTGGCTTTAACAAAGCGGCGAATCCTGATGTTACCGGAACGCTGCAGGCCACGATAGCAAAGATTAACGCTATGCCCGATGCACCTAAATTTATCCTGCACACGGGCGACCTTTCACATCTGGCGCAGGCTGATCAATTCGACACCCTGGATCAATCAATGAAAGCCACAGGCAAACAAGTTTTTTATGTGCCGGGCGAACATGATTTAACCGATAACGGCAAATTATACCTGGACCGTTATGGTAAAGGCACCAAGGGCAACGGCTGGTACAGTTTCGACTCGAACGGCGTACACTTTATTGGCCTGGTAAACGCGATGGTACAGGTAGACGGTGGCCTCGGTACGATTGGTGATGATCAATTAAAATGGCTGGCGGATGACCTCCGCGGGCTTTCAAACAGCACGCCCATAGTGGTGTTTGCGCATATACCGCTTTGGGCCGTTTACCCGCAGTGGGGATGGGGCACAAAAGACGGCGAACAAGCATTGTCGCTTTTACGTCGTTTCGGATCGGTTTCGGTATTAAACGGGCATATCCATCAAACTATCCGGAAAGTTGAAGGGAACATAACTTTCCATACCGCGATGTCCACAGCGTTTCCGCAACCCGCGCCGGGCAGCGCGCCTTCCGCCGGCCCAATGAAAGTGCCTGCCGAAAAACTACGCAGCGTTTTGGGATTAACTGATGTTCATTATATGGAACACGACAATACACTGGCAGTTACCGATAGCCCTTTAATGGAAGCTTCTGCACAATAGTTTCTGATCTCCCTGATAAGGCGGGGCAACCATCGTTGTTGCTCCGCTTGTTTTAAAATTCGCGCCTTTTATGCGATCAATGCCGGCGCCAAAAAATTACAAATGAAAAAATACATTTTATTTATACTCGCTGCCTTAATTTCAAGCAGCGTTGTAGCCCAGTATAAACCGGTAGAACCAGGATCTTCCGTTAGTTTTACCATAAAAAACCTTGGTTTTGGGGTAGACGGGACATTTAAAGGTTTGCAGGGCGATATTACATTCGATCCTGCCAACCTCGGTGCATCGTTATTTGATGTGACTTTAGATGCATCGACAGTAAACACCGACAATAGCCTGCGTGATGGCCATTTAAAAGGCGACTCCTATTTTGATGTTAAAAACTACCCAAGAATACACTTTGTATCAACGAAAGTATCGGCAGGAAAAGGTGGCGCCTATGTTTTAACCGGGAAACTTACAATTAAAAAAACATCAAAGATTATATCATTCCCTTTCTCGGCAACACCGTCAAACGATGGCGTATTGTTTAAAGGGACATTTAGTATGAACAGGAAAGATTACGATGTTGGCGGGACCAGCACCATATCCGACAACCTTGACGTGTCGCTAAACATATTGGCTAAAAAGAATTAATTATACCCCATGTAATAAGCGCTTCGTCAGCAGCACCCGGTCGGTAGCTATAATAAGAGGTTCATTGTCACTCTGTCGAGGGTTCTCTTTGAGCTTTAATTTTCCAGTCATGAGGATATTATGCTACCGGCCTGGTGCTCCTGCGAAGCAAATTTTAAATAATAGCCCTGCTTTTGATATAACTCAAATGGAAGATGAAAAGTTACGTCTGCTGGTCAAGGGTTGCATAAAGCAGGTTACAATTATCATACTCACGTTTCGCTAAAAATAAAACGATGAAGATCAACCGTAAAATTTTAATAATCGCTGCACTTTCCGTTCCGGTAACCATTGTGGCGGCAACTACAAACTCAACTCCACCAGACGAACAGTACACCAACCTGAAGGTGCTGCCAAAAAACATTGCGCCAAAGGACCTGAAGAAAATAATGATAAATGACTTTGAGGACGGACTTGGCGTGGGTTGCAATTTTTGCCATGCAGAGGGTAAAGAAGTCGGTGAACTTGATTTCGCCAGCGATGCGAAACCCGAAAAAAATATTGCCCGGGAAATGATGCGTATGACCTTAGGTATTAACAAAAAATATCTTAAAATAAAACACCCGATGATCGGAGCGGAGGGGCTTGTTGTAACCTGTAATACTTGTCATAACGGCGTGCCGTTCCCGGATGGACATTAGTTCATTGGTTCATTAGTTCATTGGTAGTACGGGGGGCTAAGTGCGGTCGTTTCACCCTCCTGACTTTTCCAAACAACTAATAATAAACTATTCACCAGTGAACCAATGACCTACCTCTTAATCATCCTGTCCTTCAAAATTTCGTTCAGCACTTTTTCGCGCAGGTTTTGGCTGATTGTAATTTTATCGCTCCCAATGCTTATCATATTGCCTTCAATGCTTTTTATTTTGTTCTTGTTCACGATAAATGATTTATGAACTTTTACAAAGAGGGTCGAGGGCAATTGGTCTTCCAGGCTTTTAAGCGTGATGTATACGATCATTTTCCTTGTTGCGGTGTACAGCAATACATAATTCATCATCGACTCAGCATAAAGCAAATCATCGTAAAAAACCTTTTCGATCTGCGTGTCGCATTTGATAAAAAAATGATCATCGTGACTTTGTGGCGGTTTTGCCAGGTGAATTTTTGTTTCGTAAGCTTGTTTAGCTTTATTGCATGCTTTTAAAAATCTTTCAAACGGAATGGGCTTTACCAGGTAGTCGAGTACGTCAAGCGAAAACGCTTCTACCGCATGTTCGGCGTAAGCGGTTGTCATAATAATGCTTGCCTTATAATCCGAACTCTTTAAAAAATCAATGCCATTGATCACCGGCATATTGATGTCCAGGAAGATCAGATCAACTACATTATTATTAATTAAGGCGATTGCCTTGGCTGGGTTTTCAGCCTGCCCCACCAATTCTAAATAATCAATATCACTGATAAATTCCTCTATCAATTTTCTGGCAATGGGCTCGTCATCGATGATAATGCACTTTAACTTCATGCGATCTAATATTAGTTAATGTTTTGCCGCTATAAATATACTTACAGTTACCAATCATCATATAAAGGTTGTAAGCGAAAAAAGGGGTCAGATGTGGCTTAAACCTACAAGATATTACAAATTCTGTAGTTTACAGCCGGCGCAATGGTTAAACCTACCGCAATCTTTTTTATCTGTTATTTTATCATTTAAGATCGCTGGAGAAAATTCCTTTGTGAGTTGTCGAATGACAGCGACTTGATCATCTTCTCCAATCATCAAATCGCCCTCAGCGCTTTTTACAGTTTCCCCGGTTACCATTTTTGAATTAAGATTTTTCAAGCATTGTGATTGGCTTGTAAATGGCCGAATTCAGTGAAAATTATTTCGCCTGGAATAGGCGTCGTGCATCGCTTCCGCGTAGCGCAGATCATTATAAAATATCTTGGTAACGAGGTTATCACATAAAGAAAAGAATCGATCATCACTGCTCTGCGCGTTTTGCTGGGGCGGCTTGGTCGAATAACGCTCTCTTACCATATTGCATCCATTTAAAAACACTTCAAATGAAATAGGCTTCAGAAAGTAGTCCAGCACATCTATCCTTACCAGGAACTTCAAAACTTCTTGCGTAAAAGCTTCTACGACGTATTCGACACCCGCCATCGTTATAAAAATATATGCTGAATTTGCATACGCCAAAAATTCGGTACCGCATATCTTGAGCATATTAATATCCAGGAAAATGATATCGATCAATTTATCCTTTATAAACCCGGCAGCTTCAGCCGGGCTATCCGTTGATGCCGTCAGTTCTAAAAAATCAACATCTTTAATAAATTGGCTGATTGATTTTTGGCTTTCCTGATCATCATCAACGATTAGACACTTTAGTTTCATACCAATTGTAACTTTAGGGTTGCTTCATAATGATCCAACGCTTGTTTAAACTCTATTTCATGCTTGTCCGGGTATAATAATTCAAGCCTGCGTTGTAAGTTTACAATACCTATACCTCCCGGGTGCAGAATAGAGGACAAGGCCTGCCGATGATCAGTTGTGTTGGAAATCTTAAAAGTAAAAAGGGCTTCTTCAATAATTATTTTGATGTCTATTTTATTATCCTTGTCCGTAAAATTGCTTACAAACTTGAACGCGTTTTCAATAAGTACTACCAGTAACAATGGCGCAATATGGTGGCCATATTGATCGATCTCAATTTCGGTGTCCACGATCAGGTCTTCTTCCTTACGGATTTGCTGGAAAGAAATGTAGTTACGGATATACTCCAATTCTTTTTCAAGGCTGATTTTATCTTCACTGCAATCATATAGCTGATAGCGCAACAAGCCGGAGAATTTTAACAAAATATTCCTTGCCGTTTGATTACTCTTATCGATATGCCCGTAAATAGAATTAAGCGAATTAAAAAGCGCATGCGGGTTAATTTGTGCTTTTAAAAAATCCAGCTCGTGCTTTACTCTTTCTTTTTCCAAAAGGGCCAGCTGTTGCTGGTTGTATATCCTGTCGGCAATCATTTTCCCCATTATAAATAGCTCCACCCAAATAAAAATATTTACCAATGAGTCGAGGTATAACGGACCAAAAGCCGGTGGAGGAATTGTGATAAAAACATGCAGACTCATTTGCATCGATACCAATGCCCGTAACAACGCCGAAAAAGCGATTACACCAGCAGATAATAAAATAAAAAAGGCATACTTCTTTTTCTTTAAAAAGCGCGGCACGATAAAATAGATGGTGACATAATAATCGGCTGTAATGAAAGCCAGGTAGCAAAATTTCACCGAGACAGTTTTGGTTAATGAAAAGGAATAATTCCGAAAAACGAAAACCCATAGCAGGTATATACCCAACCAAAATAAAATATGATAAATTAACTTATTCTTCATCTGTTGTGCTCATTTACTCAAAAATACCAACGGGTTTATCGTTTTTAAATTTTCTTACACCATCCAAGGAAAACACGTGATAAAACATACTTAATCAAGTATTAATTAGTGTTGATGTAAATATTTTTTTGCTTAATCCGATAAAAAACACCTTTGTTTCGTAATTAATTTTTAATCATAACAAGTAAAACAGCAATGAAAAAGATATTCGATTGGTTCCATTATCCGCCTGTGACCGGCAAATCTTCCACTATTATTATCCGTTTAATGGCCGGCGCGGTTTTCTTTTTTGAAGGCATATTAAAATTCTTATATGCTGCCCAGGGCGTTGGCCGGTTTACAAAATTAGGGTTCCCATTGCCCGAAACGACTGCACATATTATTGCTACCGGCGAAATTATCGGCGGGCTCTTCTTGCTATTCGGGTTGTTTACCCGTTTTGTTTCAATTTACTTTATTATACAGATGATGGTCGCGGTGCTGTCCACAAAAATCACTTTATACTCAGGCACTTCTCCGTTACCAATGCCTGTTGTTCCGCCTCAAACTGGATTATGGGCGGTTGAGCATGAATCAAGATCAGATTACGCACAAATTATGGCTTGCCTTTTCCTGTTGATCGAAGGTCCGGGGCGTATATCAATAGATTTTATGATCTCTGCTTCCAAAAAAATATACAGTTTTAACGATAAATAAGCCAAACGCGTCAATACTTTCCTTTATACTAAATCTATAATCTTTCCGGCAAAAATATCGGGGTTTTACAATTTGATTGTAATGAATCAGGTTTTGGCAATAAGGATACCGACTCCTATGAGCATGTGGCGCCGGCCGCCTATACGTACGATATTTGCACATCAGACCTGGTAGTTGCCTGCTAACAGGATGTTAAGTTCCTTTTCGTATCGACAGGCCTTCTTGAGTTTTCGTTCTCCGTTCAACTATGAGGTTGGAATACCGCCCATTTACCACTCGAAAGCTACGTTCCGTTTTAGCAATGCTCAGCATACCGGACAGCCATCACCGGTACATCATAATAATTGCCTTTGAGGATGCCACATCTTCCGCCGGGATCGGTGATTTAGTTTCATGTTATTTCGATACGCGGGCAGTTTGCCGCACCTGCATTTTCTTGGTTCATCAAGTAATTATCAGAGTTCATGTAAAAAAATATACCGGTTATTAATCTTCTTTCATTTTTATAACCGATTCGGGGACCGGAGGCAACTTATCCCGGATGAAAACGGTACCATAAAAGTTTGAATACAATATAAAGTCGTCTTATTTATTTACTAAAAAAATCTTTTATTAATGAAAAATCTAATTAATTACAAAGTTTCACTTGCCATGTTTATGGTAATTATCTGTTTTAACGCATGCAAAAAAAACAACAACACGCCTGCCAAACAATTCAACATCAGTCAGACCAACCTTGTTGCTGATACTGCAGGCTTCGGCGCAGCGCGGATTGACCCTGATTTGCTGAACGCGTGGGGCCTGGCCAGGTTCCCGGGCGGTCCCATTTGGATTGCGGCCAACCATTCAGGCTCCAGCACCGTTTACGACACCACCGGCCAAACAGTGATACCTCCGGTTATTATTCCATCGGTTACACCGGGGCAGCCCGGAGCGCCGTCGGGGATGGTTTTTAACGGCACAACAGACTTCGGCGGTAACAAATTCCTGTTTGCCAGCGAAGAAGGCATCGTTTTAGGGTGGAAATCGGGACCGTCAGCAGCAATAGTGGCTGATCAGTCGAAGGCAAATGCAGTTTACAAGGGCCTTGCCATAGCCGCTGATGGCGGTAATAACTTCCTTTATTTAGCAAATTTTCGCCAGGGAAAAATCGACGTTTATGACAAAAATTTTAACTGGGTAACTGGTAAATCCTTTTCCGACCCTGGCATACCGGCCGGTTTCGGCCCGTTTAATATTCAAAATATTGGCGGCCAATTGTATGTTACCTATGCGAAACTAATGGCGCCTGATAACATGGATGACCAGGCAGGCCCCGGCAATGGCTATGTTGACATATTTAATACCAACGGCACATTTGTTAAACGCTTTGCAACGCAGGGAACGCTTAACTCTCCATGGGGAATCGCGCTGGCAAGCGCCGGATTTGCAGATACCCCGCAAAGTATCCTTATCGGAAATTTCGGCGACGGCAGGATCAATATTTTCGATATGTCGGGAAATTACAAAGGTCAATTACAAAATAATGGGCAAGTAATAAGCATCCCGGGATTATGGGCGATTGATTTCCTTAAAAACAACCAGCCCGGCGGAAGTCCAAACAGCCCCTTATATTTTACCGCCGGGCCTGCTGGCGAAGCTCACGGGTTGTTTGGTACGCTGCAACTGTATCAAACAACGAATACCACTAATGGAAATAATGGAAGCAATGGAAATAGCGGAAATAATGGAAGTTATGGGGGTTATGGCTATTAATTATCCAGGCGAAATTCAGCCCGCACAATTTATATATTGATATTTCAAAAGCACAGAATTTCGATATAATTCACGAACAAACACGATGAAATTAATAACAATTATTCTGCTTGCCTGGGTGGGTCATCTCACCCAGGCAAGCGGTCAAGGGCTTTACCTCTGCAAAAATGCAAGGATCACTTTATTTTCAAGCGCGCCTATAGAAGATATTAAGGCTTCAACTTCTACGGGGGCTTCCGTCTATAATGCCTCCACAGGCGAATTGGCATTCAGCGTTTTTATCACCTCTTTTCAATTCCCAAAGTCGTTGATGCAGGAACATTTTAATGCCGATTATATGGAAAGTGACAAATTTCCAAAGGCCACATTTAAGGGTAAAATCCAGGAACCGGTAGACATTTCAAAAGACGGCATCTATCCTGTAATAGTTACTGGAGACCTGACCGTGCACGGCGTTACGCAAAAAAGGTCGGTACCGGGAACCATTACCGTAAAAAACGGAGTGGTAAGCATGACATCGGAATTTATGGTAAAATGTGCAGACCACCACATCGCCATACCAAGTATCGTATTTCACAACATTGCCGAGAGCATTAAAATGAATGTTTCGGCCATTTATTTATCTAATAACAGTACAAAAACCAAGTAGAATTTTAACATGAAGAAATATTTCATTTTATTTAGCCTGGCCATCGTCAGCACGGGATTAATGGCCCAAAAAAGCGATACCACCAAACAAAACAGTTCAGCCGATTCCTTATTGAATTCAATAAGTACAGACAGTAAAAACGGGCCGGTTGCGATTTTTAAATCATCAAGGCTCATTTTAACACAAACTACTGAAACCGTAAAAAAGCATAATCTCAATTTCCTGATTATCCATCGGTTCGGTGATTTTGCGGGTAAGAACGGCGGCGGGCAGCTTTATTATGGCCTTGACGATGTAGCCGATGTCTACCTGGGGTTTGAATACGGCGTTACCGACAACCTGAACATCGATATCGGCAGAAGCACTATCGGCGGGCTGGCGGACCTTGAATTGAAATATGCCGCGCTCCATCAAACCACGAATGGCAGCTCGCCTGTTGCTATTACCTTACTTGGCGAAGGCGCATTGAGGCCATACGGATTTGTGACGTACCCGACGTTTGGCGACAGAATTTCCTACCTGGGGCAAATTATGATCGCCCGAAAATTTTCGCCCGGCCTGTCTTTACAACTTACCCCAACATTTGTAAGTAATAATTCAGGCATTCCGTTAGTTGCGGGCAGTGAAGAAAGTTTTTTTTCACTTGGCGCTACGGCCAGGTTGAAGCTAACGAATCATATGGGTCTGATAATTGATTACGCCCATCCTTTTTCTTCATTCCGGACAACCGCGAACGGGTTCTACGATCCCCTGGGTGTGGGAATTGAAATTGAAACAGGAGGGCATGTATTTACTATAAACGTAACCAACGCCAGGGCTGTGTCGGAGATCAACTATTTAAATGATACCCAATCTGATTTTACCAAAGGACAATTCAGGATTGGTTTTACAATTTCAAGGATGTTTGATTTTAATTCAAGTAAAAAGGCCAACTGATGACGAATGCCCCGGTTTATTACAAAGTTCCACCATTTTTAGCTAATTGCTGTTGAAAGACGATAAGGCCTCTTGCTTTTTTCAGCCAATCGGTTAAATATGATCATGATTGGCTTAAATTGCTTCCCCAATTAATTCGCGGCCGGCAAACAATTTTTACTGCGTGAAAATAAATGGCTCAATCCGGCTACTTGCCGATACAAAACTTGCTAAAAATATTCTCCAGCAGGTCATCAGTCGTTACTGCTCCGGTTATTTCACCCAGGTAATACAGCGCCTGTTTAATATCCATCGAAAGGAAGTCGGAAGTAACCGTATCCAGTCCGTTTAATACCCGGCTAAGCGCTTCCTCTGTTTTTTGCAAGGCTTCCAGATGTCGGATATTGGTCACCAGCATTTCTTCGCCGGTTAGTTTTTCTTTTATCGCAGCGTTGTAGATGTGCTGTTTAAGCTCGTCGATTTGAAATCTCTGTTTTGCACTGATCTGAAGAAAGTCCGGAAGTCCGGAAGACCGAAAGTCCGAAAGATGACTGTCAGATTTATCTAAAAGGTCGATTTTGTTAGCAACTGCGAGTATTTTTATTCCCGGCTTTTGCAAACTTTCAATATCCTGCCGCAGTTCTCCGGCAGAAATAGCCGCCGCATCAAAAACATAAACCAGCAGGGCGGACTGGCTGATCTTTTCCATCGTGCGCTCCACTCCTATTTTCTCGATGGCATCGGTTGCTTCGCGAATGCCGGCGGTATCGATTAATCGGAAACTGATGCCGTTGATATTAAGCACTTCCTCTATCGTATCGCGCGTTGTGCCGGGGATATGACTCACAATGGCCCTTTCCTCGTTCAGGAGCGCATTTAACAGGGTCGACTTGCCTGCGTTCGGCCTGCCCGCAATAACCGTATTAACTCCCTGTTTAATGGCATTCCCGAGCTCGAACGAGCGTATCAATCCCCCAATTACCCCGTTGATCTGCAGGATCAGCAGTTTCAATTGGTCACGGTTAGCGAATTCGACATCTTCTTCGGCAAAATCAAGTTCCAACTCGATTAGTGAAGCAAACTGAACCAATTGATCGCGCAGGGATTGCAGCTGGCTGCTAAAACCGCCGCGCAGCTGTTGAATGGCCACCTGTTGCGATGCTTTGGAGTTGGACGCGATCAGGTCGGCAACGGCCTCGGCCTGTGAAAGATCAAGTTGGCCGTTTAAAAAAGCCCGAAGCGTAAACTCGCCGGGCTTTGCCGCCCGTGCTCCTTTTTTCATCAATAATTTGATCACCGATTCCAGGATATACGCCGAACCATGGCACGATATCTCTACCACATGCTCGCCGGTATATGATCGTGGCGCAATAAATATGGATGCCAAAACCTCATCCAAAACCGCATCGCCATCAACAATATGGCCAAAATGTATGGTATGGGAAACCTGTTTAGCCAAATCTTTCCCTTTAAAAGCGCTATTGGCAATAGCGATGGCCTCGGGCCCGGATAGCCGGATAATGCCTATGGCGCCGATCCCGGCCGGAGTTGCTAATGCGACAATGGTGTCTGCTTGGTTCATAGTTCATCACACCTGGTTAATAGCAGCAGCCGACTTCAGGCAACTGTTTGGTTGGACCAGACGACAAAGTTCGTCATTTATCGTCAATGTTTTATCCGTCGTCAACAACCAGTGATATGCAAACAGGCTTTGATCCTAAGCCGCGTTTCCACTTTGGTCTTTGCTGCCCGGTATGGATTGTATTGAATAAAACCCCGGCTGTTCAAAATGGGCTTTTCGATATAAAAGATTCAAAAAGGTATACATAAGGTATACATAATAAAAAAGATAAAAGACAGTAAATTGTTGATTATCAAATGTTTACTATTTTAATGTATTGAGCGTTCGCCAAAACAAGTAACTTCGGTATAATTTATGGCCGCCTCAACTCCATTCGATTTTGTATTTGATTACCTGCCGACCAGCATTACGGTCAAACGGATGTTTGGCATGCATTATATTTATTGGGGAAAACGAATATTATTGATCCTGCGCAAAAGCCAGAAGGAGCCGGAATGGAACGGCGTTTGGCTTGCCACCGGCAGGAATCATCACGAAAGCCTGAAAAAAGAAATACCGGCGCTCGGCGCTTTTTTCCTGGATGACAACGACCGGCACAGCAATTGGCTGCTATTAAAGGACGATGCGGAAGATTTTGAAGGCGATGCCATAAAAATTTGTGAGTTGATTACGCGCGGCGACCCAAGAATTGGAAAGATGACAGAAAAACCGCCGCTTTGAACCTTTTTTATTACATTGATGCAATTTTCCGCAAAATTCTATGAGAAACTTTTTCCTGGTATCACTAATGTTAATCGCCGCACAAACCTTCGCGCAAAAGGCCGACACGGTTTCATATGCTCAACTGAAAGATTATGAAGGTATTTATGAATATTCCAATCATGCGACCATAAAAATAGCCGCTCCTGCGGATGGTAAGGTGCTGGTGGCCATACTTAACCAAAGCCATTATACCCTAAACCCCGCAGAAAAGGATGTGTTTTATGATGGCGGGCACCGGCGGGTCGGTTTTTTTCGGAACGCTAACGGCGCGGTGATTGGTTACACACTCGAGAAAGAAACGTTTAAGCTGATCACCAAAAACGTCATCCTGCCAAAGGAAATGTGGTACCCGCGAATAGTTGCCGACCCTAAAAACTATCAGTATCGCTACAAAATGCCTGCCGACCGTCGGGATGGCTTGCTGGTGGAAGACATCAGTAAAACGGTTTTGGACACCGCGCTTTTAGCAACCATGATGCACAAAATTGTAGCGGGCGACTATCCCAACGTACATAGCGTGCTGATTTTGGATAAAGGCAAACTGGTTTTTGAAGAATACTTTTATGAATTTAATGTGGACAGCGTGCAGGAAGAACGATCTGCGACTAAAAGCATCATATCGGCATTAACAGGGATTGCTATCCACCAGGGTTTCATTAAAAGTGTGGATGAAAAGGTACTGCCATTCTTTCCCGAAATTCACCCGGAAAATGATTCACCATTAAAACATCAGATTACCATCAAGGATTTGCTGAGTAATCAAAGCGGGCTCAATTATGATGAAGCTTATGATAAAGCGGTTGGTAATGAAACCGCCATGGGCTATACCAACGATTGGGTAAAGTACACGTTTGACCAGCCAATGCTTGACACGCCCGGCACCAAAGGACGTTATGCGTCCGGCAACCCGATTACGGTGGGCAGGATAATTGAAAAAACATCGGGAATGCCGCTGCGCGATTTTGCGGTTAAAAATCTTTTCGGGCCGATGGGTATCACTAATTTCAGATGGCATTTTAAAACCGACCAGAGCGAGGCTGAGGACTTTTGCCAGGTGTATCTTCGGCCGCGGGATATGGCTAAATTCGGCAAACTGATACTTGACAATGGATTATGGCAAAGCAAACAGCTGGTGCCTGCCGAATGGGTTGCCGAGTCGACCAGCAAGCATTCTGTTGTACAGAATGTTGATTACGGCTACTTATGGTGGCTAAAATACCTGGATGCAGATGGAACCCGATACCACGGTGCTGCCGCCCAGGGCAATGGCGGACAAAAAATATACATTTTCAGGCAGCAGCAACTGGTTGTTGTAACCACCGGGGGCAACTATAATTCACACTCCCCCGCGGATGAGCTGATCAAAAAATATATTTTGCCGGCTTTTAATAAGAAATGATCCTGACTGCGGTGAAGTTTCAGCTCAGCTTTCCCAGGCCATTTTCATAAATTTCAACACCTCGTCGTTCACATCGTCAATGTGCAGCATCCTGAAATGATGGGTCATACGGGTATTATCGCCCGGCATCGGCACTATTTTCTGAAAGCACAGGTTATCGTGCCAGGCTTGCTTAAAAACAAATATCACATGGATAAAATTCCGGCCCAGCTGTGTAACATACACTATTTTTCTGCGCGGATTGGAAATGCCGATCATCGTTTTACCGGGGTGTATCGTTATCTGCGCGATTTTTTGAAACTCGTTGATAAAATGGTAAAAAAGCTCAAGCGTATAATCCGACTTCCGGTTTAAAAACCGTTCGAGCGCCTGCGGGTTGTCGCTTATAAGCTCGTTCCATTTTGCCATAGCATAAATCTAATCAATTTAAATTCTAGCATCAGCGCTAAGCTGATTTTTCCATCCAAACCATTACTTTCGCCCCAACTATGGTAACTTTTTTTGACGCTTCGCTGGATACAATTTCGGTTCATCATGTGGGTAACCAGGCATTGAACGAAATGTACTCACTATCCGATCATCCCCTGGAACTGAAGGATGAGATCATCCCAACCCTGCTGATGCAATATTTTTTGCGGCCTTTTGAAAAAGCCAATGAGGTTTATCACCTAACCCACAGCAGCGGCAACTTAAATTTGAATGAAGTTTATCATTTCGCGTCAGCAATCTTTGAAGATAAGCCACAATTCCATGCGGTATCCGGGCTGATTGCCAAACACCTGTATAATAAGGCAAATCACCCCAATATAAAAGGCGGCGAATTGTATGTGGCTTATTTTAACAATGTGCAGATAGAAGGCGAATCGCCGGATGCGATAGGCATTTTTAAGTCGGAAAATAAGGAAACTTATCTCAAGGTCTATCCCGATAAAGGCGGCTTCCGGGTGGATTATGAGGAGAATGCCATCAACATTAACAAATTGGATAAGGGCGTATTGATATTCAATACCAATAAGGAAAACGGCTACAAAGTGGTGGTGATCGACAAAACCAATGGCAGCCAGGAGGCCGCTTTATATTGGAAGGACCAGTTTTTACAGCTAAAAATCCGCAACGACAGCTTTAACCAAACCAGCAACACGCTTGGCATCTACAAAAACTTTGTCACCCAAAAGCTGGATGAGGAGTTTGAAATGAGCAAAGCAGACAAGATCGACCTGCTTAACCGCTCCATGAAGTACTTTAAGGAAAAAGACACTTTTGATATGGACGAATTTACCGGCGAAGTGATCGGTAACCCAAAAGCTATCGAATCATTCAAAACATTTAAAAGCCAGTACGAACAGGAATTTGACAGTCCCATTGCCGATACTTTTGAAATATCCGATAACGCCGTAAAAAAGCAAAGCCGCGTTTATAAAAGTGTGCTAAAGCTGGATAAGAATTTTCATATCTATATTCATGGCGATAAGGAACTGATAGAGCGCGGGTTTGACGACGGAAAGGCGATGAATTATTATAAAGTATTTTTTAAGGAGGAAGCCTAAGTCCACAACCAAGCATCATCACACGTGAGAAGATTTGTCCGCAGATTTATTTAGTTATGCAATAGTTCATAATATCTAATCTGAGCCAGCATAGGCTTCACTAACCTTTTCGACGAACTGTTTGTCGGATAATCCTTTGGGAGGTCTTATTATCAGTAGTCTATTTTCTTCAAAAACTTTATAGTCTCCAAAATGGCCAATATTTAACGGACGAGAGTGCTCGATTGCAATTAACTCGCCGTTTTCAAAATAGAGCGCGATCCTGGAAATTGGAGACGGATCAATTACTGTGCTTTCATAAATATAATATACTGCCAAGCCAGGAAGCGTCTTTTTTATCAAATTCTCTTTTTCATATTTCTCCTTCGATAAAAGACCTTTAAAAGCGTCGTACTGCAAATGAGAATTATTCACCCTAATTAACGATTCCAAAGTATTCTCAGGTATTGAATTTGGTTTAATGTTGGACTTTGAAACATATCCAAAGATCTCCATATCGCCCGAGGAGAGCCTTGTGCTCTCCGAAGGAATATTAGATAACGCGACGCTGATCAATTTTCCGTGAAAGTCAATTAGCTTGTCTCCCTTTTTTACGTCGTAACGATCCTTAAACTGCTGTTCTGTTACCCCTATATCAATTGATACCTGGTACCAGCCATTCTTCAAGAATCCACATTCAACTTCCTGACCATCTTTTAAGGAAAAAAGAATTGGCCCGTTTGGTCTAAGCCGAAAATTAGCTGGCCCGTCAATGATTTCTGCTTTCACAGAAGAAAATGCAATAACAAGCGAGATTAATGGGATAAGGTAATTTTTGGTCATTTTCAGCTTTCAAAAGATTGGTTACTAAGTTAAATAATTTAGAACTTTTCTTCAATCCCCAATGCAAACAAAGCAAAATCATAATTTAACAGGATCAACCGGTCAAATTGTCTATCAGCTCTTATTTCTTTATTTGGATTCAAACTTCCCGGGATCTTTTTTAGTATGAAAAATGGAGGTAACAAAAACTGTATCCAGCTTTTCCTCATACCAGTAAACTATAACATAAGGGAATTTTCTTACCGGGGCGAAGTGAAGGTAGTTGTTATATTTTTAGGATAAAGGTTTGGGTTTACAGCTATCAATTGCAATTTAAATTGAACCTCGTTTCTGAATCTTTTAGAAAGACCAACTTGCTGTTCTTCATACCATTCGCAGGCCGCGGCTAAATCTATTTCGGCCTGCTTGTGTAGCTCAATTAAAGGCACGATTCAAATCTTCTTGTACATTAGCCCAACTACGAGTAGTTGTTTTGCCATCCAAATAATCTTGCCGGGTTTTCATGAAGCCTGCTATTTCGGCGTCAGAGAAATCGTACTCAGATTCGCTGTCTACCGCGTAAGGTAAACCAAACCGGTCTAATATTTCCTGCAAAACAGGCAAGTCTTTGTCGTTTTGAATATTTACGGTGAGTGTTGTCATATCCAAATTTACTAAAGTTTTTTCAGGAAAGAAATTAAAGCAAAATCAATAATGCTCCTCTATCCCCAACGCAAACAGCGCAAAATCATATTTCACCGGATCAACCGGGTCAAATTCCCTTAATCGCTCCGTTAGCTCAACGGCCGTTTGCCAATCGGTTTGTTTGCGGGTGATGAGGTTGAGCTTGCGGGCTACCCTATCCACGTGCAGGTCGCAGGGGATAATGAGGTCTGACGGTTTGATGTTGCTCCAAATGCCAAAGTCAACACCGCAATCGTCCTTACGCACCATCCAGCGCAGGAACATGTTCAACCTTTTGCAGGTTGATTTTTGCGATGGCGAGGAGATGTGTTTTTTGGTGCGGGGTGGGTAATCAGGGAAGGAAAAGAAGTACGTACGAAAATAGTTTAAGCTGTTTTCTACCGTCCCGTTCTGCTCCTCCGCCTTTTGGAGGAAGCTGGGGGGTGAAAATGCTGACTCCAGCGATTCATATTTGCAATAATGATTTCTGAAAAACGAAATAAAATACAGCGTATCTACATCGTTAAACGTGCGGTGCCTAAAGTTGAGCAGCTTTTTAAGGTCGGTTTCCTCATGGTTCATGATAAAATCATAGGGCGCGCCATCCATCAGCTTAATTAACTCATGGGATTTATTGATTATGGTTACACGCTGCCCCCAGGCCAGCACCGCGGCCCATAGGCCCATGATCTCGATGTCTTGTTTTTTGGTAAACAGGTGCGGAATGGAGACAGGATCGTTGGGAATAAATTCGGGGCGATTGTATTGGATGACTTTTGCGTCGAGAAAGGCTTTTATGTCTACCATAGTTTTAAGTGGCAGTGGCAGTAGCGTTGGCAGTCGTTTTTTACTGCTACTGCTACTCAAAACTGCCACTTATTTTAAAGCTTGTTTCAAGTCCTCCAACAAATCATCCACATCCTCCACCCCTACGCTCAGCCGCAGTAGATTATCTACCACACCTGCCGCCTCGCGTGTTTCTTTTGGGATAGACGCGTGCGTCATCGTAACGGGATGATTTATAAGCGACTCCACCCCGCCCAATGATTCCGCAAGCGTGAAAACTTTAAAGGAAGAAGCGATCTTAAACGTTTCCGCCCGGTCAGCGCCTTTTAGGGTGATAGAGATCATCCCGCCGAAATCGCGCATTTGTTTTGCGGCGATTGCGTGGTTGGGATGATCTGCAAAACCCGGCCAATATATTTTATCAACTTTGGGGTGCGTTTTAAGGTACTCGGCTATTATCCGGCCATTTTCGCAATGCGCTTTCATACGCAGGTGCAGCGTTTTAATACCACGAAGTACCAAAAAGCTATCCATCGGACCGGGCGTAGCGCCGCAGGCGTTGTAGATAAACCAAAGCCTTTTATACAAATCCTCATTGTTCAGCATTAAAGCGCCCATCACCACGTCGCTGTGCCCCCCGATGTATTTGGTTACCGAGTGCATCACAATGTCCGCGCCCAAATCAATCGGGTTTTGCAGGTAGGGTGATGCGAATGTATTATCTACAACCAGCAGCAGGTTCTTTTCTTTGGTGATCTTAGCAACCGCTTCAATATCCACAATTTGCATTGTTGGATTGGTCGGCGTTTCTATCCAAACCAGTTTAGTTTTCTCATTTGCGTATTCGGCAACAATTTGCGGATCGGACAAATCCAGGAAATGAAATTTAATGCCGTAAGCAGCAAATATTTTGGTAAAAATACGGTACGAGCCACCGTAAAGGTCGTTGCCCGTAATTACTTCGTCACCGGGTTGCAACAGCTTCATCACGGCATCAGTTGCCCCCATGCCACTGCTGAATGCTAAACCAAACTGCGCATTTTCCAATGCCGCCAGGCAAGCTTCCAGCGCCTTACGCGTTGGGTTTGTGCCCCGCGAATACTCATAACCCTGGTTATCCCCCGGCGCTTTTTGCCAGTAGGTAGATGTTTGATAGATCGGCGTCATCACCGCCCCGGTGGATGGGTCGGGCTCTTGCCCTGCGTGAATGGCCTTAGTTGCAAATTTCATGGTTGGTTCATAGTTGATTGTTCATGAACTGGTTTTTCTGGCTGTAGAGACGCAATATTTTGCGTCTCCAGCTATACAGAGCGGTTATGCAAAGCTGGATTTGTGCGCGGGAGACGCAAAATATTGCGTCTCTACAGCCTCAATAAGCCCTCGCAAATATAACGCGTTGTGTCGACGGCCTCCCCGTACGGATACATACCCCCTCCTCCTGTTTATTATTCAACGGAATACAGCGTATGGTCGCCTTGGTCTCATCTTTTATCAGCTGCTCCGTTTCTGAGGTACCATCCCAATGGGCATAAAGAAATCCCGGTTCTTCATCCAGCAGGCGTTTAAATTCCTCATAGGTATCCACCTCTCTGGTGTTCTCTGTTTTAAAATTTAAAGCCTTTTGATAAATGTTTTGCTGAATGTCAACCAATAACGATTCTATCCTTGCGGTTAAACCTTCCTGCGAAACCGTTTCCTTTGTTTTGGTATCGCGGCGTGCCAGCTCAACGGTTCCGTTTTGCATATCGCGGCTGCCAATGGCAACGCGCAGCGGTATGCCCTTTAATTCCCACTCGGCAAATTTCGCGCCCGGGCGATGGGTGTCGCGATTATCAAACTTAACACTGATACCTTTTGCTTTTAATTCAGCGGTCAGCGTTTTAACGTACGCCGATATATTTTCCAGTTCTTCCTCATGTTTAAATATCGGCACAACAACCACTTGCACCGGCGCCAGTTTTGGCGGCAATACCAGGCCGGCATCATCCGAATGCGCCATGATGAGCGCACCGATTAGCCGCGTAGACACACCCCAGGATGTTGCCCAAACATAATCCAGCTTATTTTCCCGGTTGGTAAACTTTACATCAAATGCTTTGGCAAAATTCTGCCCTAAAAAGTGCGATGTACCGGCCTGCAGGGCTTTACCGTCCTGCATTAAGGCTTCGATGCAATAAGTGTCCAAAGCCCCGGCAAAACGCTCGTTGGCGGTCTTTTTGCCGCGGATGACTGGTAAGGCCAGCCAGTTCTCCACAAAATCGGCATAAACATTAAGCATTTGTTCGGTTTCGGCAATAGCCTCTTCAGCCGTAGCATGGGCGGTATGGCCCTCCTGCCATAAAAACTCGGTGGTGCGCAGGAACAGGCGCGTACGCATTTCCCAGCGCATTACATTGGCCCATTGGTTTACCAGTATAGGCAGGTCGCGGTACGACTGCACCCAGCCTTTGTACGTGTTCCAGATAATCGTTTCCGAGGTGGGGCGAATGATCAGTTCCTCTTCCAGCTTTGCTTCCGGGTCGACCACAATATTGCCATTACCGTCATTTTTTAAACGATAATGCGTAACCACCGCGCACTCCTTTGCAAAACCCTCCACGTGGGCGGCTTCCTTTGAAAAGAAAGATTTGGGGATAAGTAAGGGGAAATAGGCATTACTATGCCCGGTCTCTTTAAACATTGCATCCAGCACGGCCTGCATCTTTTCCCAAATGGAATAACCATAGGGCTTAATGATCATACAGCCTTTAACCGGCGCATATTCCGCCATATCGGCCTTGATCACCAAATCGTTATACCATTGCGAATAATCTTCTTCTTTACTTACAACCCCTTTACTCATAAAAAATATAATCTGCTGTTTTTTGTGTAGCAGCCGCCAAATTTATAAATTTAGGCTGTAAGCAGCGTAAGTATGGCCGGTAAATTTAAATTAATGTGGTTGGTGAGTGTTGGCGTCTGGCTGGCGGCAATCAACGGTCAAAGCCAGGGGCGACCGGTTCAATCGCCACGACTGTTAATAATCGGCTCTTATTTTTCGGGTGATTTAGGCGGAAATATTGAGCACCGATATGAGGTACTTCGCGCATTTATCGTCAATTATTCCGATGATACTTTGAAGTTTTGGGGTTCAGACTGCCACCCGACCGAGCTTTTTTCAATTACAAAGAATGATTATGTGCATTTATCTGATGAGGAATGCAACAATGCAGAATTTGAGCAATTGGCTATCCCCCCGCATAGATCGTTATTGATCCCGTTGAAGCTGTTGATTGAAAAGCAGCCGCATGAACTCGTTCGTTTAAAAATCGAGATGAAATTTTACAAATGGTTCAAATCCAATGATTTTAAGGCGGACCGTAAATTTCACGATCCCGAGATATTGAGCGACACAGCATTGTTAAAATACGATAAAGATGGCAGTTCATACGCCTCGAATTCAGACTGGGATGAACAAGAACAAAAAGAAAAATTGAACTTACCTACAGCAAGCCTTCATCTTTTGACGAATGAAGAAAAAAAACACTATACGATAACAATAGATCAAAATAAGATTGTTAAAAGAACGAATCGAGAATATGCCTATGAAGAAAAGGAGTTTTTTATCTTACCCGTAACGGTTCACAATGATAGTAATGATACACTGAGATATTGTTCAATGACGTGTTCGTGGCAGGCCTTTTACCGTATCGATAACGACGCATTTGAAATACTTAGTACCGCCTGCACTAAAAATATACCGACGATGATTACGGTGCTACCTTATTCAACCCATACAACAAACATTGCTTTTATTCTCAACAGGGACAATCAAACTAACAACCCCTTTTTTAAAGTAGGATTGAACATAAACACAAGTGGCTCATTTTTTCTTTATCAGGAGGAGTTATACAGGTACAATATAATTTGGAGCAACGA
>Ga0206935_10010_pt1 | contig 89408 bp, 85 predicted proteins | sample Alteio_BWOrgHeat_13_FD_152924 | JGI IMG/M metagenome (GOLD analysis project Ga0206935, IMG submission 152924) | Enriched cells from forest soil in Barre Woods Harvard Forest LTER site, Petersham, Massachusetts, United States -... | ecosystem: Environmental > Terrestrial > Soil > Temperate forest >...
ACAAAGGTTGGCCCATTAAAATCCGAACCAAAACCCGAACCGATACTAACCGGCGTACCACTGCCAGCCGGGATTTCATAAACCGCATTATAGCTTATATCGGTCACGTAAACATTTCCGGCGGCATCTACGGCTACGCCTAGTGGTTCAGCGAAGCCCGAACCGATACTAACTGCCGCACCGTTGCCGACCGGGATTTTATAAACCGCGCTATTGCCAAAATCAGCCACATAAACGTTTCCGGAGGCATCTACTGCTACTCCGCAAGGGTTGAAAAAACCCGAACCGATACGAACCGGCGTACCATTGCCGCCCGGAATTTTATAAACCGCGCTGTTGCCCAAATCAGTTACATAAACGTTTCCGACGGCATCTACGGCTATGCCCGCTGGTTTGATAAAACCCGAACCGATACTAACCGGCGTACCATTGCCAGCCGGGATTTTATAAACCGCGCTTTTGCCATCGTCAGCCACATAAACGTTTCCGGCGGCATCTACCGCTACGCCTTCCGCTAATAAAAAACCCGAAGCGATAATAACCGGCGTGCCACTGCCGGCCGGTATTTTATAAATCGCGTTATCACCGCTAGCCATATAAACGTTTCCGGCGGCATCTACGGCTATGCCCAGTAGTGCGGGAAAACCCGAGCCGATGACTGAGGGGATGCTTTTATAAGCCTGTGCCGCTATATTGCTGCTTGTTGGCACGAGCGCCGTAATAGCAGTGCCAATTACATACGTTTGCGGGCTGCTATAGCTAAGGGTGGGCGCCTGCGCAAATAGTTTTAAAGGAAGAGCCATTATTAAGAAAATGACCAGCAACCGGCATTCCTTCAAAAAACAGGAAACTACAGGGCTGATGACAGCAGATGGATAGCCTCCATTGTTTTCAGCTGATTTCGAAAATAACGTTTTCATAAGGTTTTGATTAAAGAATAAGTGTCGTGATATTGATTTTTGGACATTAGTCGACAACAAAATCGCGGGGACGTTATTACGTTTTAATATCAGGTTAATATTTCGGTTGAAGTTGTCGGTTTGTGTTTCCATTTTTGATAGTTAATGCCTGGTAGAATCCACCAGTATGTACCATCAAAATTGGGTAGACATTTTATGCCATACAATGACATATACATGCCTAATTGTATATGTCATTTTTCCGTAATAGCAGGAACTTGTGTTGATTGTGAGGCGCTGATAAACTACAAAAGCCTGTATTTTATTGCTTTTACAACAGCTTCGGAACGGGAATTTACCTGGAGTTTTTCGTAAATACTGCGGATATAATTACGGACGGTGTCAACCGCTATAAAATATTTTTCGCCGATCATTTTGTAGGTAAGCCCCTCAACGAGACCTTCAAGTACTTCGGTTTCCCTTTTATTCAGATTGATCTTTTCTTCGGGTGCCGAATAGTTTAATTTCATTAAGCCAAAAACCTTCCGGGCAATGGATGGCGACATTGGCGAGCCCCCGTCGCATACCTGCCTGATGGCTTCCATAATGCTTTCGGGCGATGCATTTTTTAACAAATAACCGGATGCACCCGCTAAAATGGCCTCCAGTACTTTATATTCATCCTCCAGTATCGTAAGCATAATGACATGAATATTGGCGGTTTTATCGTTCTTCTTGATCAGCCGCGTGCATTCTATACCATTCATTTCAGGCAGGTCAATATCCATAAGCACCACCTCCGGCAGGATTGCTTTTATAGCTTTAAGCCCCTCTGGGCCTGTACCATAATCACCCACGCATTCAAAATCTTCTGAAAAATTAAGCAGGTATTTCAACCCTCCGCGAAAAAGCACATTGTCTTCTACAATAATAATGCGGATGGGACGGGACATGTTAAATGGAGGTATGTATTTTAACTGACGGGCACTTTAAAATCTTTGCAGCCCGGTGCAATAGTTGATAAATATAGCAAATGCCCCTTAACCCATATACGCATAAATATGCGTTTTAGAATTTTGAACAAGATAGCTTGATAATTTTAGAGTAATTTGTTTACCTCATCGCCTCCATAATAGGCATAATATCGCAAAGAAAGCTTTCGGAGCTTATTTTGCCATTTTTGTTAAACACATCATTTAGCACGATGGTAAACCGGGCTCGTTTTAAAGTTTTTTTGTTTATCATGGTTACCGTAAACCACGCAACTACGTTAAAAGGATCTTTTTCATAGGCAAGTCCATCGGGGAAACCTAACTTAACAATTGTCAATTGTTCCCAATTGTCAGCGAGGTCTATCCCCAGGTTCTGCCAGTACTTTTTTGCATCATCAAGCCTGTATTGTTTATAATTCCTTAAATCAATAAATGTTGCCGTGTCGGCATAAAGTTTACTTAACTCGTCCCAGCTGTTTTTCGGGTAAAGGCTAATTATGTTGTTTACCACATCAATGTAAGGGTGTTCTTTATAAATGATACCATTTTTTTGAATGGTTTGGGCAGATGCGCTGCAAGTAAGTAGTGTGAATATCGAAATAAAAATTTTTTGCATATGCTAATTATTGAATTGGTGAATTTTATATTCGGCAATTATTTGCCGGATTGTATTTACTTTAAAAATATTCAACTTACCGGGCAGTTGAATAAAATTTCCGTTCCGTTTTCCTTGCCGGACTTAATAAAAAGTGCTCCACCGGTCTGTTCCGCTCTTTTATGCATGTTTCTTAGGCCATTGCCTGCCTTTGCATTCGATAAATCAAAACCTACGCCATCCTCCTTTATCTCCATGATGAGCAGATTACGTCGTTTTGTCATATTAATGAGGATGTTAGACGCAGAAGCATATTTAAAAGTATTGTTAAGCGCTTCTTTAAAAATCAGGTAAATGTTTTTCCGGGTTTCCATCGATAATACCAGCCTTAGCACCTCTTCGTCCACATCAAATTTGAGACAGATATCTTTTACTTCTGCCAGTGGATAGGCAAATTCTCGCATCCGGTAAACAACCTCCTGCATGTTGTCGTTCTTTGGCTGAATGGTCCAGATCATATCCTGCATTGCTGATACTGTGCCGCGTGAAGACTCGCCAATCATCGATAATATACTTTTTGTCCGCTGTGTATCAGCAAAATTATCATCCATAGCTATTTCGCTGTACAAAGCGATACTACTTAAGGCCGAACCTAACTCATCGTGAAAATCAGCTGCAATATCCGACCTTATTTTTTCCAGTTCGAGCAGTTTTTTGAACCGGTAACGCCGGTAGTAAAAGATAAAGGCAAGCAGCAGCAATGTGCTTCCTATGCCTAATAGTAATTGGTTACGGCGTTGCACATCAATCACGAGGCTTTTTAATTGGTTTTGCTGGTTAAGGCTTTGAAACCGCATACCATTAACGACATTGGCCTTATTGTAGTTTTCCAGTTTTAACCGGTTTAGCGAATCCTTTTGGCGCAGGTTATTAAGTTTAAGTTTTGTAAGTGATCTTTCTTTATTCAAATTAGCCATTTTCAACTGATCAATCCTGTTCTTATTGACCAGGTTGGCAATCTGTAGCTTTTTCAAGTCATTGTCTTTATTTAGCGACAAAATTTGCTGTTGATTTTTTTCGGTTTCCATGTCAACCCTGTATACTGCTTCTGATACCTGGATCCTTTCAAAGCTTGTACGGGCATTAACGCTATCCCTGATCGCGACATATTTCCCCGTATAAATATAAGCCAAACGGTAATTTTCAGTATCATAATAACAATAAGCCAACAATTGGTAAATTGATTTTTCAGCGCCTTTAAATTTAATAGCTTGAGCCAACTTCAGCGCCTGGTTTGCAAATTGTACCGCCAGTTTGTAATCATGTTGTGCGCGGGCAATGTTGCCTAAGTTTACTTTACAATAGATTTGTAAGTCGGGATTTTTAACGGAGTCCAGTATTTGATAGGCGTTTCGCGTACAGATAGCACATTTATCAAAGTCGCGTAGATACATATATATACTGCCTAAACCGAGGTACGCCTGGGCGACCCGATTAGACTCTTCCGGCACTTCAATTAAATATCGTTTATAATAATCAAGGCTTTCCTGGTACTTCCCCTGAACAAGTTTCAACCTTCCCATAAAAAAAAACACGATGGACGATGTGTAATTAATTTGCTGGTCTTCCTGCATCGCTTTTAACAAATATGGCTCTGACTTGTCATATTCTTCCACATCAAAATAAATTTCTGAAATCGTTCGGTTTATCCTTGATTCTTTTTTCTTTTGATTAAGCCCAAGGCAAAGCTTTAAAGCCTTTAGGTAATTTTCCATCGCTGAAGCGTAATCGTACCTTGTAAGATATTTAGCCCCCAGCCCCATAAGATTATCCGTTTCCAGGTTTATATCAACAGCTTTCCTTGCAAATTCAACACCTTGCACATTATACTTTATAGCTTCATCAGACTTAAAGTTGCTATTTAAGTCGGCAAGCTTTAAGCAGACCCTGGCGGCCGCACTCCAGTTTTTGGCATTAACGGCCTCCAGTAATAATTGTTCGGCTTCCGATAAAGACGTGTCTTTTAATAAAGTTTTCTTATGAAGGTATCTATGGGTTGTGTTAACCTTTAAAGGAGTTACCGGCAAAAATGTTGTTGCCTCGTGGATGCTATAAGTATTTGTATTATCAAGCCTCGCCGCATATAATACCCTTGTTGTAAGGATAACCACAAAGAAGGTAACGTAAAATTTAAAGCCCATAAAAATTTATCCCCATTATTGGAATACGTGTTATCAATAGCACCGATTCTTTAAATATAATTCTAAATGTTTGCAATAGCTATTTTAAGCAAGAAAAGCTGCTGTTTTTGGAGAAACTTAGTCGTAACTGCAAAAAAATTTCTTAACGATTTTGGGACTGCCCTTAAGACACTTCAGGGTGATGGAAGATAAATTCAATTTACCGGGCAACTAAACAAGATTTCCGTTCCGTTTCCTTTATTGGATTTGACGAGAAGTACCCCGCCAGCCTGCTCAGCCCTTTTACACATATTAATTAACCCGTTACCAGCCCGTGCGTTTGACACATCAAAACCAGCCCCATCATCCACTATTTCCAATTTAAGCACATTATCCTGCTTAACCAGCTCGATACTGATAGTAGAAGCCGCAGCATATTTGAAAGCGTTATTCAGCGCCTCCTTAAAGATGAGATAAATATTTTTTCTTATCTCCATGGGTAAAATCATCGCCTGCACGTCTTCAGAAACAGCAAATGTAAGGCTGATGTTTTTCAATTCCGCCAGGGGGTAAGCGTACTCGCGCATCCGGTAAATAACTTCCTGCATACTATCGTTTTTTGGCTGGATGGTCCAGATCATATCCTGCATGGCCGATATCGTGCCGCGGGACGATTCGCCGATGAGGGATAAGATGCTTTTTGTACGCATGTCGGCTGAACTATCCGATATAGCCATTTCGCTGTATAATGCAATACTGCTTAAGGTTGAACCCAGTTCGTCATGAAAGTCGGCAGCAATATCCGACCTTATTTTAAAGTATGCCAGTTCGGCGCTGAGTCGCTGATTTTCCAGGTCGCGGTGGATTCGTCCATTCAAAAACCAATCAGTGGTAAACTTTAATGCAGCGCTTAAAAATAAAAAAAAGAAGCTGGTAAATACGGTGCTCAAAAAATAGGATCCGAAACCAAGTTCATGACCTTTTACACGCGCCAATATATACTGCTTATAAACCAACGCGACGCCATACTTGCCAAAACCATACAAAACAATAGCGATGATTATGGTAATTGCATAGGTTCGATATCGTTTTTTAGCTAAAAACCGGGGGATTAACGCCAGGTAGTTCAGGTAAAACAAACTGATGTTTATTATAGGATACAGTAAAAATATAATCAGCAATTCTGTCGTGTTCATTTTGGTATTGCTGAGGGCAAAAAGCCAAACGCAAAGCATAATAACGGACCAAAAAAGTGTATGCCATAATATTTGCCACTGTTGTTTCATTGTACCGAAATTAATATTTTAAGGTCATTCCGTGTGCAAAATAGAAAAATGGGGTAACAAAAGTATTGCACACCTGGTTAGGATACTTGTACATTGTAAAGCTATCTGAGGAACGGTTATACCTGGCGCAAATTGTTCCCAACATGAAACCATAGATTTTGTTCTCATCGGATATCATGCCATATACGGCATTGTTGTAAACATATTTATCCTTGTCAACCCCGAGCGGGTAGACCCGGAGTTTATAGCATTATAACGCACCAAACCATCCGGGGTACTAATCCATACATAACCCTGGTCATCCTGCTGCACAAAGTTAATATCAACCTCCTGCGAGCCATCGCGCGAAGGCAATCCGTCTTTTTCTGTTAAATGCTCAAATTTTATATGGCCCGATTGCGCAATACCAGATTGACCGGCAACTACAAAAAATAGCAGAAAAAAGTACTTTTTCACGATACGGCCAGACATGATTTTAATGTTATGCTAAAGATACCGGAAATAATTAGCAAACAGGCACTTAAGCCCCAATTGGTTTTTGTTTCACTTTTTAACGCTTTAAAAACGTATGAAAACTACATTCAGCTTGCTTTTTTATTTAAAAAAAGGAGACGTAAAGCCTGGTGAACAAATGCATATCCAAATTATTGTTAGCCGTAAAGACGAGAGCAACAGTATCAAACTGAGTCCGCTAAATAATTCTAAGTGGACCAATACGCCCTTTTTTTATGCGATTTGGTGACTAAAATAGGGTTTTGACGTAAAAACAAAAGCCTGTAATTTCTTGATTATAAGTATTTTATCTGTTTTTGATATTGAATTCAGCGAGGATCAAAGGAGCCGGTTAGAACACATCGCTGCAATTTTAAGGGTATCCGGGAAATCTATAAGAAGAAATAAAGGGTACTTTTCGTAACGACGCTGTCATTTCTCGTTCCACTTAAAGCGCAATGAATTAAATGAGTATAAGGCACGTTTTAGTGCAACGAAAGGTATACCCTTCTGCTTAGGAGCACAAGCGTGTAACTGTACCCAACCAGGCCGCTTTGAAACAGAACGGTTTGCATTGCGAGGGAGCCAACTTGCACACTATATTTCGCCAAAGTATAGCTAATCAACGTAAACAGGTAAGCGCCGAACCGGTAAGCATCCAGCTTATAACATGAGTTGACCGGTTTTTCAAAAACAACATAAAGCAATACAATAACAACCAATTCCCTGGTAAACAGGCAAATTAAAAATACCCATTTTCCCGAAGGATTCACCATAAAAAGCCCGGTTGAAGACACTATTAGCCTGATTAAGTTCAGGCCCGACCACAAGCAAAAGCTTACATCCAGGCTACTAACGACCAATTTAAGAAACCGGCCATAACTAACTGCTTTAAAAACAGAAGCCAATAATTTGGATAATATTGCAGAGATCATTGGGATTGGCATTGATTTAAAAATGATCAGGCGGGCCACCCGCCTGATCCGTTAACTTAATTTAAAGTTGCTATCCATTCATCAGTTGTTAATACTTCACCAGAAAAAGGGAACACTTTTTTAATTAAAAAATCATGCACCTCCGGTTCCGGGTCAGCACAAGCGTCGGAAAGGACGGTCATGTGGTAATCCCGGTCAGCTGCCTCCCTTAGGGTACTGAGTACAACCCCGGTCGTCGAAAATCCTGACAATACCAATGACTCGGCTTTATGGGCGCGGAGAATCATCTCCAGGTCACTGCCGGCAAAGGCGCTTACCCGTTTCTTGTGGACAATAATATCAGTTGGCAGCGGTTCGACAGCCTGGTGCACCGATGTGCCTTCATGGGAATGGGTGAACATCACCTTGCTTTCTTTAATAGCTCCAAAGCGCACATGTGCCGGATGAATTTCGGGATGACCCTCGCGAAAAGCCAGGGTTACATAAACTACAGTTACGCCTGCTTTTCGGGCGGAAACAATTGCTTTTTCAATTTTCGTTAATAACGGTTCCGGATCGGGCAGGTAGCCCATCATCGTTTTCTGGATGTCCATCACCAGGAGGACGGTTTTACTGTTTTTTGAATTGTTCATCATGATTATAAATTAAATTATATGGTTACTTCTAAATCGATCACTACTTTCCGTCGCTTGAAAAACAGGGGCAGCAGGAACATGACGATCAGTACGCAGGCGATCAGCGAAAAGACAGCCAGCGAATGCAGGCCGGCATCGGTAGCCCCGGCTTTGAACTGGTGCTTCAGGCTGGAACCGGCCAGTATAGCGCCGATATAGCCTACCGTGCGAAACAGGCCAAAGCAGATGCCTACCTGGTCGTCCGGGGCCTCGGCATATAAGGTTGCCTGGTTTGATACCGTAAGAATCCCTAAAGCTGCCCCGATGACTATCGTGATACTCACAATAAAATACACCGGCGAGGCGGTATTTAACAGGAAGATGCCTATGGTTGCTACAATAATGCAAAGCACACCTGTGCTCAGCAGGAGCTTGTAATTTTTATTTTTGGCGATTATCAAACTCAGTGCCATTGCGGTCAGCGAGAAGGGCAACATGATCAGCCCGACACTTGAAGGGTTGATATGTTTGGACTGCTCCATCCATTGCGGCAGGCCGTAAAGCACCAGGTAAATAATAAAGTTGATGCCGATCTGACGCAGGAAGGTTGTATTTAAAAGCAAATTCAGGCTCAGTATTTTGATATCGATAAAAGGTTTAGGATGCCGGAGCTCAACAACTACTAATAGGATCAAAAGGATAACAGCAGCGGGGATTTTTAGGTACAAATAGGTTGGATAAAGGAGTGCCATTAAAAAAGCGAACAGGAAGGCGCAAAAGATCAGCAGGCCTAAAGGGTCCAGGTCTTTAAAGACTTGCAGGGCAGTTTGGTTGCGTTGAGCTTTTACCACCTTAACTTCATTTTTATTTTTGACCGACAGCAACAGGCCGATTAGCACCAAAGGAATATTGATAAAGAAGATGCCCTTCCAGCCAAAGCTTTCCAGCAGGATACCCCCGAGGAACGGCCCGAATACCAGCGAAACCTGGCTCGCGATAGCGATAATACTTAATGTAAGGCCCGGCACATCCATGTTCAATGCTTTATAGCGTTGCCTGATCAGTGTCATGGAGGACGGATAAGCTGCCGAACTGCCCAGGCCTAACAGCATGCGTGATACAATCAGCCAGCCAAAGCTTTGCGCACATACACCCACAATACCGGATAACAGGATCAGCAGGAAACCAAACAGGTTTATCTTACCGGGATTGAATACATCGCAAAGGCGGCCCATTAAGGGCTGGCCGATGGCCGAAGTAAAGTAAAGCGGAATAATGAGCAGCGCACCTGCACCGGGCTCCTGTTTAAAGGCCATGACGATGGTCAGCACCGCCGTAGCCAGCATGGTCGAGTTCAGTGGGTTAAGCATATTGCCCAATACCAGTGGCGCCAGAAACCTGGCCAGTCCTTTATCTTTTTTGTTTTTCATATTACCAAAATCATTTATCAAAGTTACTTTGATATTTTTAATTATCAAAGTAACTTTGATAATTATTTCTTACCTTTATATCTCACTAAATAAAACAATGGTTACCGAACAAGATAAAGAAGTAGCGCACAGCATCCGCGACCTGGTTACCCGGATGAACCGAAGGCTCAGGAAGCAGATTAGCAACCCCGAACAGCTATCGGTTGCTGAGCTCAATGTTATACAATTGCTTGTGGATAACAAGCAATTACTACCATCGGAGCTTTGCACACAGCTGAACCTATCATCGCAATATGTATCACAGGTACTTAACAGGCTCACGGAGCTGGGCTATATCTCCCGCCAATCCGTATCGTCGGATAAAAGGAAGTCCTACGCAGTCATTACAACAAAAGGCAGTGAGTGGCTGGCAGACAGCCGTAAAGAAAGGGAGGAATGGCTGGCTATGGCAATCTCAAAACAATATTCGGCTGCAGATAAATCTCTTATTCAAAAGGTGGTAGCGCTACTGGCGGTATTACCTGAACTATAAGCGGATAGTTAGATTTACACCAAATTTAATATAATCGTTGTCTGATTATTTGCTCAAAAATGACCGGTCAGAGCACCAACTCAACTTTAGCGGCAGATGTGCTTTTGTCGCCTTTACATACCCCTTAGTATGCCGTTTATATCTTTCTTTTACATCTACCGTGCAACCAACATAGTGTTTGCCATTGTTTAGTTCCAGGATATAAACGTAATACCACATTCAACGAAATTAAAAAACTTCCTGAAAGAAAGCGGACTTCGTCCGCCGAAGCCCGCTCCAGATATCAGGGACAGAAAAATATTAAGAACAAAAAGCCCGCCTTCGCTAAAGCTTCGGCGGGCGAAGGCGGAGAGAGAGGGATTAACTTCGTTGATCCCTTGTTGGGGAGGCTTAAAACAATTTATTGCCTGTTCGTTATCGCTCATTTAAAACAGATGTTTAACCGCGAACGCCCTACCCGAACCGGATTTAAGATAATTCTCAAACTCATAAGCTTTGTATCGATTGGGGAAAGAGCAGCACCAACTCAACTTTAGCGGCAGATGTGCTTTTGTCGCCTTTACATACCCCTTAGTATGCCGTTTATATCTTTCTTTTACATCTACTGTGCAACCAACGTAGTGTTTGCCATTGTTTAGTTCCAGGATATAAACGTAATACCACATTCAACGAAATTAAAAAACTTCCTGAAAGAAAGCGGACTTCGTCCGCCGAAGCCCGCTCCAGATCTTAGGGACAGAAAAATATTAAGAACAAAAAGCCCGCCTTCGCTAAAGCTTCGGCGGGCGAAGGCGGAGAGAGAGGGATTCGAACCCCCGGTACCTGTTACAGTACACCTGATTTCGAATCAGGCACATTGAACCGCTCTGACATCTCTCCGGGTTCTGATTTTTTTCAGGGTGCAAATATATTATACATTCTCAAAAAAATGTGCTTTTTTAACGACTTAAAATAAAGTGCCGATACTTACATTTGGCCGGAGCGATAACAGTTCGCTTCATCTGACCAAAAGAAACATATGGAAAACACACAAAACACAGCCCTATTGGTAATGGATATGCAAACGGCGATCCTCGGCATGCTGCCAACGGCCGCAGACTTTGTTGAAAACGTAGAAAAAGCGATAGCAAAAGCACGGGCCGGTGCTATCCCGGTAATTTACGTTGTCGTTGGATTCAGAACGGGCGCGCCGGAAGCCAGCCCAAACAATAAAGGTTTTGCCGGGGCCAGGGAGCGGTTTGGGCAAATGTCGCCTGAAGCATTTATGGCTATCGCGCCTGCGATTGCACCGCAGGAAGGCGACATTACTGTGGTAAAACGCCGGGTAAGCGCATTTACCGGCAGCGACCTTGAAGTGGTATTACGAGCGCAGGGAATCCAGCACATCGTGCTCACCGGCATCGCGACCAGCGGTGTTGTATTATCAACCACCCGCGAGGCCGCTGATAAAGATTACCGCATAACTATATTAGCCGACTGCTGCGCTGATGGCGACGAAGAAGTTCACCGGGTACTAACTACAAAAGTTTTCCCGCGGCAGGCAGATGTGATTAGTGTAGAGGGATGGAATTGAGCTCAGAGCGCTGTCATCGTTCAAAACAAAATTTAACAGCGATTGCGGTTATCGGCTGTACTCGCTATGTTTGATCATGATTTTTAAGATAGCGGGGTATGAAACTAACCAATAAGAAACTTGCGTTGTTGCTGTTCGCGGCTTTGCTGCTCATCAGTGACGGCCTGTCTGCACAAACCACTGGCTCGCAGAAAAGTAAACCGCTTTCCGGTCATTATTTGTTTGTTGCCGTGCCCGGCATTCGCGACTACATGGGCTATGGCGGACATGGCTTGCTGGTTTTTGATATGGACCATAATCACCGGTTTGTCAAACGGATATCAACCGGCGGTTTTCATCCCGATGGCAAGCCATCCAATGTAAAAGGTATAGCCGTGAGCGTGCTATTAAACAGCATTTATATCAGCACCATTGAATCCCTGCAGCGTATCGATCTCAGCACAGGCAAGGTAATATGGGAAAAGAAGATCGATGGCGGCTGCGACCGCATGTCGATATCGCCGGACGGTAAAACGATGTATTTGCCTTCATTCGAAAATAATACCTGGAACGTGCTGGATTGCAAAACCGGTGATATTATAAAAAAGATCGAAGGGTTTAAGCGTTCGCATAATACGCTTTACGGGCCGTCGGGCGATCATGTTTATTTGGATGACCTGGCATCGCGCTGGTTATTGGTTGCGGATGCCAAAACAAATGCGGTAACCGGTAAAGTTGGCCCGTTTGGGAATTTCATCCGCCCGTTTACCGTTAACGGCAATGAAACCCGTGTTTATGTAACCATCGACAGCTTATTTGGCTTTGAGGTTGGCGATCTGAAAACCGACAAAAAGCTTGCCCGCATTAATGTGGAAGGCTGGGACACCGGGCCTGTAAGACGCCACGGCGACCCAAGTCATGGCATCGGCCTTACGCCGGATGAAAAAGAATTGTGGCTATGCGACGGCTATAATATGCGCCTGCATGTTTTCAGCGCGGCCCCGCCCTACCAGCAGCTAACTACCATCCCTTTGCAGGATATGCCGGGCTGGATCACCTTCAGCATTGATGGCAAATATGCCTACCCGTCGAGCGGTGAAGTGATCGATGTGAAAACACGCAAGGTGCTTTTAACGCTTAAAGATGAATTTTTTAACAGCGTGGGCAGCGAAAAGATGGTTGAAGTTGACCTTAAAAACGGCATGATAGTAAAAGCCGGCGACCAGTTTGGCGTTGGGCGGTTATCGCGCAAGTGAATTAACATCATGCAAATTTATCCACCAATCAACGTTAAATTCAATTTCGGCTCACAGGTTTTATTTGTGTGTATTATATTTACCTGCCGACAAAATAGCTAACACTTGCATAAGCGCGGTTGCTCCAAATGATGAAACGCCCCTTAATTACCGGCATTGGTTTAATGCTGCTCCTTACGCTCATAACCTACCTGAACCACTTTGATAACGCCTTTCATTTCGACGATTTTCATACCATCGTAAATAATGCCAATATCCGCACGCTAAAAAATACCCCGCGCTTTTTTACCGACGGACGCACCAGCAGCGTATTACCGCAAAACCAGGCTTACAGGCCGGTAACTGTACTTTCGTTAGCTGTTGATTACTGGCTGGCCGGCGATTATTATCCATCCTATTTTCAAATGTCAACTTTTATCTTGTTCCTTATACAAGGTATATTGATGGTATTCCTGTTCAAAAAGATATTCGATCGGTCGGTCAAGTTCGGGCCAAACGTTTATGTGGCGCTGGTAGCAGTCACCTGGTACATGCTGCATCCCGCCAACGCCGAAACAGTTAATTATATAATCGCGCGGACTGATGTACAATCCACCCTTTTTGTTTTACTGGGCCTGGTGATGTACATTTTTTCACCCTTTTGCAGAAAAACATACTTGTATTTAATTGCGGTTGGCATCGGCGCCCTGTGCAAACCCACCGCTGTAATGTTTGCGCCCATCCTGTTCTTTTATATTTTGTTTTTTGAGGAAAAGATCGGGTTGAACGAGTTGTTCAAAAAAAGCCGCTTTAAGCAAATTTGGGGCGTATTTGTTAAAACACTGCCATCGATCCTATTCTGTACGGTGATGTACGTGTTTACCGGTAAAATGACCCCAAAAACCTGGGAACCCGGCGGCGCATCGGCCATACAATACCTCATTACGCAACCCTTTGTCATCCTTCATTATTTCGCCGAGTTTTTCCTGCCCACAAGTCTCAGCGCAGATACCGACTGGAAATTACTGCCGTCCGTTTGGGATATTCGCTTTATTGCCGGCTGCGCCTTTATCCTGGCGATGTTGGTTGTTGCCATTTATGCATCCAAAAAAACGCGGTTGCGGCCCATCAGCTTTGGCATAATCTGGTTCTTTTTGGCGTTGGTCCCAACTTCCAGTGTCATTCCGCTTGGCGAGGTATTGAATGACCATCGCATGTATTTCCCTTTCGTCGGCCTGGTTATGAGCATAAGCTGGGCGCTTGGTTTGCTTTATGTGAGGTACCTTTCGGGGGTAAGGAAAGAACTGGTTTTTACAGTGATAGCCTTGATATTGGCCGCCTACGCTTATGGTACCTGGCAACGCAATATCGTTTGGCATACCGAGGAAAGCTTGTGGCGCGATGTAACCATAAAAAGCCCTGAAAATGGCAGGGGGCTGATGAATTATGCTCTGGCGTTGTATGGCCGGTCGGATTTTTACGGCGCCGAAAAATATTTAAAGCTGGCAGAAAAGATCACACCGGAGTACTCGTCGGTTTATACCAACCTTGGGCTTGTAAAAGAAAATGAAGGTGATTTGGTGCTCGCCGAGAATTATTACAAAGCGGGCGTAAAACTGGGCAGCAACTATCCTGACCCCCTGACTTTTTATGGCCGGTTTTTAATAAAACAATGGCGCTTTACCGAGGCGATACCGCTGCTGCAAAAAGCGATTACCGTTTCGCCGCTTGATATCGAAGCCCGGGCATTGCTGATGACCATCTATTCGATGACTGCAGACTGGGACAAGTTAAAAACGCTGGCGCAGCAAAGCCTGGCGCTTTTTCCTCAAAATCCCGATGTGATCAACTACCTGGAAGCGGCCAACAAAAAGGAAAACGAGCTGGATGTGGTTGACGAAAAAATAAGGCTGCACCCCGACTACGCAAAATTCACCGATTTAAGCGTACTCGACTACCAGTTCGGGCGGTATGAGCAATGCATCACAACCGCACAGGAAGCTATTAATATCAATCCGAAATATGCCGAGGCGTATAATAACATCGGCGCGGCCTGTCTCAAACTGAAGCAGTACGACAGGGCGATTGATGCCCTTAAACAGGCCCTGCAGTTGAAGCCGGCCTTTATGCTCGCAAAAAATAACCTGGACTCGGCAGAACGGGAGCTCAAAAGCCAGGGGCCAAAATCGGCTGATCTGACCGCCGCCGGTTATATCAATCTGAGCCTCTACTATTTTAACAACAAACGCTACCAGGACTGTATCGACGCTTGCAATAAAGCCCTTGCGTTGAAACCGGGTTATGACCTGGCTTACAATAACATCTGCGCATCGTATAACAAGATGGGCAAATACGATGAAGCTATCGCGGCCGCAAAAAAAGGATTACAATCCAATCCCAATAATCAATTCCTGAAAAATAATCTTGCGGAAGCGATAAAAGGCCGGTACACCGTGAAAAAATAAAATGAATTCTGTGTTTAGCAATTGAAAATTCTAAACATTCAAACTGTACTTAATTGAAAAATGCGAACACTAGGCAACTCCTTTTCGATATGGCATTAACTTCTAGAGATGCACCCAAATAAGGCGAAATCGTTTTTATTCCAGAGCATCGCTTTTGGAAACTGAGCACCAAACAGGGTGATCTCTATAAAATTATTGGCATACGGAATGCTTTTGGGCTAAATAGGTTGAAAATGCTTAACTTTGTAAGTTAAGATGTTAAAAACTTTAACAAACTTTAACAGTTAAGTTTATTATGTTTACTTACGTTTGAAAAGGCCAGAATAATCAACAACTATCCCGTTAAATCTCTTTTATCAAATGGCGCATTATATAGTACCTCCAGATTACATCCCAGGATTTGAAAGTATTATTAAGTTAGACCCGCTGCAATTAGACAATTTAACTAACATAATTTCAGAATTAAAAATTGGCGAGAGATTTGATAGACTAATCCGGCGGGCATCCGCTCATTTGCAGCCACTGTCTGAAATAGAGTTAAACAATATCATACGGTCTCTTGTAAGTTTAGTTGAGATATTCGATTCGTCCAATAGAAATATTCCCAAATTTTCGAGTGACTTTTCCGAGTCTTATGTAGAGTCGAATCCCACTGCAACAAAAGAAGATGGAGATAAACTAAAGATCAATCTGTCTAAACTTTTGACAAAATATGATTACATTAGAATAACTTCCAAGGCATTTGATATAATACAAGAAAATCCAATAAATTTTAGAAAAGCCAGGATTGTCAGTGATATAAGATTTGTCTTTGATGATGACTTGGAAAAGGATAGCAAATATGCTGTTGTTGTCCATAATCTAAAATTAGAATGTTATAATCCTGAAGGCACTTTAAATTTTTTTGCTGCAATGGATTTGGCTGATTTAAAAAAAATGAGAACTGTCATTGACAGGGCAATTGAAAAAGATCGCATCATTCGTGAAAATAAACATACGATAGATATCATTGACTTAGCATAATATGCCAACTCCCGCAATAAAACCATCATACGAATTCGTGTTATACGTAAATGAAAAGAAGTCATCTTATAACAAACGCCCATTTTATTCCAATGGGGGTGGACGATATATCTTGCCTTCAAAAAATGATAAGTCATTATTTGCTCCGGACGGAGTTTTACAAATAGCTAACGAGCCTGCATTGCCCTCCTATTTAATTGAAATTGAAGACAGAATAAATTCATCTAAAAGAATTTTGGACTATAAAAATAATTGGGATGATAATGGTGGAATCCCTGTTAATCCGACGATTTTTGAGAGGGCAACAAACTTTTTGAGGGACTACGCGGAAAGCGTTTTTGATGTTTGCAATAAGGCACTAAGAACACCAGACATAAATGCTGTTGGCGATGGGTCTGTCGATTTGGAATGGAATTTTGAAAACGCATATTTTTTAATTAATTTTAAAAACACCGAGGAAGATATTGCTTTTTATTATGGTGAATTCAAAGAAGATAATAAGGTAATTTTTGATGCGAATGGTCAAATTAACACAAATTACGTCCAGGGCCAATTTACTACTTACCTCTCTAATCTATCCAACTGAAAAAATCACTTTAGATTCAGTGTTATACAGGCAAGTGAAATTTAATATGATTTCACAAACGACGTTGCGGCCGTCAGCCAATAATTTTAGAGACCCGGAATTATCGTGTGACTGGAATAAATATGCAACCCCAGAGCAGTGTCGAAAATTTATCTCAAAACAATATAAACCAAATACAAAAGAGTTTAAAAATGAGAGTGAATATTTTATATGTGGTATTTACGTACAAGATAATTTAAATCTCAATCCACAACAGACCTTTCTCCATGATCCGATATTCAGGTTGATACCCAAAAAAGGGACTCCCAATAATCGTGCTCATTCAATAATCGTTGGAGATAAATCAGAGAAGGACGCCTTGAAAGCGAGAGGCCAATTAGCAGCGCGAGCAAAATGGATATTGTTTGACGAGCAGGAATTCAAACAGCTAATTGCGTGAAGGATATTTCCAAATCTTTATTAAGTGCAGTTATACATTATAATATTTTGATTTTAGCCACAGTCGAGCAATGTTAATACCCAAACTTTTAATTTAATTGTAGGCGGATTTAGTGCATTCGTATGTTAGTGCTTTCGGTGTGGGAATCGCACCGCCCACCGCTTTAGAAGCACGTGCTCCCTTCGTTTTCAATCGCTAACACGCAATGAATGCTATTTCTCCTTAACAAAGAAAAATGCCCTTACATCTGGTTTCGAAGCAGCGATAACAGGTTTCAACATAGCTATCCCGGTTGTTAAAAACAAGGCTTTGAGCTTGCCCACATCGCCGTCAGCCCGAATTCTTTCTTTAACGGTTTTAAAATCAACGGAGTTGAGTTTAAAATCAGCAATGTTATTAAATCCATGCCTGCCCAGCAGCATTTTTAGATTTTTTTGGTTAAAATAATTCATGTGCGGGCTATGGAAATAGAACTGCCACAATCTTTCGAGGTAGGATTTGATGCCGAATTTGTTTAACAATACGGCTGTGCGATAAAAAAAGCCATCGCTCATAGGCAGGTTAATGATCAGGATGCCTCCAGGCGCAAGGTCTTGCTTTAGCGCCGCTATCAGATCGTCCAGGTCTTTTATATGCTCAAACACATCATTAAAAATGATAAAATCGTAACCGGCTTCACTTTTTATTGCCTCGTTAGGATAAAATCCGTAAAAAACATTCAGCCCGTTTTCTTCATGATAAGCTACGAATGATTTTTCGGGCTCAACGCCGGTGCAGGTAATGCCTTTTTCCTGGCAAACTTTTAACCACCAGCCATTTCCCGAGCCGATTTCCAGTCCGCTAAGCTTGCCCGGTTTAACTCTCTGAAGCTCGTCGATGATCGTATAAAAATTTCCAAAACGCAGTGTTTTCAGGCCCACTTCGCGCGGACCTTCATCCAGCTTGGATTTAAAGGAGAAATCAAACCCGGCATCTGATGTAAACAATCCGCAGGACGGGCATTTATAAACATTAAATTTTAACCTGAACTTCAGTTTGGATGGGTTACCGCAAACCGGGCATTTTAGCTGATCCATTTAAATCCTTCTTCTCCTGAATTAAAATTATGCTTTCTTTCGTTCCTGTTCTTCCCTTTTCATTTTCTCCTTCATCAAAGCGATTTCCTGCGTAAGCCGGGTAATACTGTGATGTGATTTTGAGCTGACCACCGACAAGTGCAGCAGGTAAATAAGAATAATGAATATAAACGCCGTGAACACCAGGTTAGGCGGGTCGAAAACGCCGAATAATTTCGACATAACTTCAAGGCCTTTGGTCCAAAAAGAAAAAACGATCAGGAATAGTGTACAAACACACCAAACGATAGCATATTCCTCTCTCAGTTTTCCTTTAGTAATAAGCCTGGCGATGTAGGCAATCAAGATAAAATTGATTGCGATAGTGATGATCTGTATGCGGGTCATAGCCAACTGGATTTACGGGCATATATAAATAACATGCTCATGGTTACTTTGATGCAATAATATATCGACGCAAAATTGCCGATGGACGATTGGCCGGCCAGGCGTTCGCTCATTAAAACCGGTACTTCCGCAATCGACAGGCCGCCATTTGAAAACAGCACAAGCGAAGCCGGTTCCGGGTATTCGTCAGGGTATTTAGCTGCTGCGATGGTGATGGCGCTTTTGTCAAACAACCGGAAGCCGGATGTGCTGTCGTAAATGCTTTTACCGGTTAATATTTTATTGAGCCAATGAAAATAGCGGATACCCATCCTTCGGGCAAAAGACGATTTAAACCCGCCTTCAGCCAAAAAGCGCGAACCTATGGTGATGTTCGTTTTGGTCTCTTCGTAAAAATCGATCAGTTTTATAAGCTCGCGCGGAGGGTGTTGCCCGTCACCGTCTACCTGTACGGCAAGGTCGAAGCCATTTTCCTTAGCATATAAAAACCCGGTTTGCACCGCGCCGCCAATACCCAGGTTAACCAAAAGATCCAGAACGACAATCGGGTACAGGTCAGCAATCCATTTGGTGTCATCTTTGGAGCAATCGTTTACCACCGCGATATCCATTTGATAGTGGGCCGGCAATTTAAGCTGCAGTAATTGCTCCAGGATAAGCGGAAGAGTATTTCCCTCGTTGTAGCAGGGTATGATGACAAGCAATTTAGTCATTAATTTTTAGCCCGGTTTTTTGGTATTTAAGGTGCTAATATATTGCATAATTCGATTTTTGTGACAGAAAATCGAATTAAAGTTTGACGATCAATCTTCTATTAACCTTCGCCGAAACGAGGCAAAATATAGTTTTGATCTTACCCGGAGCGATTTAAACCCGGCGTCTTTGTTCACTATTATCATCTTTGGTTTCGTGCAATATTTTATTTTTTTTGCCACAGTTAAGCGGTTTTAGCATATATTTGGCTAACACCAATTGTAAATCATTGTGCAGAAGTAATTCATGATCGTTTTACTTTAAACCCAATGATGCCATGGTAACCCATAAGTCACAGCAAAGTTCTACCCCAACGCTTTCGTGCCCATGCGGTAAAGCAAGCAGCGCGGATCTTGAGCGCATTCCGCGTGGGGTTTTGATAAAAATATTTCTTTTTTGGCTTCCCTTAAAGCGATATAAATGCATGAAATGCCGGAGGAGAAAATTAGTATTCAAGCGCTTGCATGCTTAGCTTTCCGTGTAATGCAAGCCAGGTTGTTTACAACCAGTGGACAGTTGCAGCGCATGCCATATTAACCAGGTTGAAAATATACTTTAAAACCATACTTTTATTCACATAAAAGTACTCCCTGTATCTCAGCAGACAATCACTTATTTTAATTTATGGACAGAAGGCATTTTGTGAAGTTATCTGGCACAGCCGGCGCCGCAATGTTGTTCAGCAGGGTTACTTATGCTGCCGGCAGCCAGCTTTTTATTAATAACCCTGACGAAGTTTGGGCAGAAACGGATTCGGGCTGGATGCGATTAAAAAAATCGCATCACAACGTTTTTTCGCTAAACGGAGTGGAAGTAACCCTTATCCAGTCAAATGGCTCAACAGGGGTTATTGGCCGTTCGCCGAACGCCAAATTGAGAAGTATTAAATTAAGATGGGCCTACCAGGTAAAACCGACCGCCAAATCTTTGGGGGATAGCTGGGAACGTATCTACGGGGACGCCGGCTGGGCAAGCCCCTTGGCAGGCGCCAAAAACCCCTGGTATGTCCTTTTAAATGATGACCGGCACACCGCTTGCTTCGGCGTAAAAACGGGGTGCAATGCCATTTGCTGGTGGGCGCTTAAACCCGATGCCCTTGAATTGATGCTTGACACTTGTTCTGGCGGCGTTGGGGTGGAGTTAGGGGATAGGCCGTTACATGCGGCCGATATCGTGACAACTGAAAGTTATAAAGAAGAAAATCCGTTTGCCACGGCCCGCCGGTTTTGCAAACTGATGTGCGAAAAACCGATCTTGCCCAAACAACCGGTTTATGGCATTAATGATTGGTATTATGCGTACGGAAACAATTCTGCCGGACTGATCAAAAAGCTGACAGCCATGATGGCCGAATTGGTGACGGATACTGCCAACCGGCCGTTTTCAGTGATCGACGCCGGTTGGGCGCAGTATTCGCCGTATTTGCCGGGTGACGGCGGCTGGGCCGACGATTTTTCAAAACCGAACGACAAGTTTAAGGACATGCACCGGATGGCCGATGATATTAAGGCGCTGGGCATGCGGCCTGGCTTGTGGACGCGCGCGCTCTGCGCCAGGTACAACGACAATGCAAAGCTGTTGCTGCCCAAAATAAAAGGACGGGATGATCCTAAAAATCCGGTGCTCGATCCCACCATCCCCGAAAATATCGAAAGGGTAAAGCACAATATTTCTTTATACAAGCAATGGGGATACGATTTGGTAAAGCACGACTACAGCACCTATGATATTACCGGCAGGTGGGGTTTTCAGATGACGGACAGCATTACCGAGCCAGGCTGGAGCTTTAACGATAAAAGTAAAACGACTGCCGAGATCATCAAACATCTTTACGGCGCCATCCGCGTGGCAGCAGGCGATATGTATCTCATCGGCTGTAACACGATAAGCCACCTTTCAGCCGGCGTTTTTGAAATGAACCGGGTAGGCGATGATACCAGCGGAAAAGACTGGGCACGCACCCGCAAAATGGGTGTAAACGCCATGGGATTCAGGATGCCCCAGCATAATACATTTTATGCGGTCGACGGCGACTGTGTTGGCCTGACCACAGCTGTGCCCTGGGAAAAGAATAAGCAATGGATGCAGCTACTGGCCGAAAGCAGTGCACCGCTGTTTATATCCGCCCAGCCGGAGGCGCTGGGCGCCGACCAAAAAGCATTTATCAAACAGTGCTTCGCCCAGGCTGCAAAAGTTCAGCCTATCGGCGAACCGCTGGACTGGATGGAGAACCCGTTGCCGGCGCGTTGGCGGTTGAACGGTAAAGAGGTTGATTTTAATTGGGATTGATACAAATCAATAATCAGATGAGATCATGAAAAAATTTACTTTCTATTCGGTGCCTTCCGTTTGTGCTTGTATCGCGGTGATGTTATTAGCCCGCTGTACAAACAACAGTACCCGGCTGAGCGCGGCCGAAAGTTCGGCCGTAAAGGACAGCGTTACGCAAATGCTTGCGCACATCAGCACCGATGTGTCTACACGCGGCCCTGCTGCCTGGATAAATTATTTTGAAAACAACGCCGGCTTTTTCATGGGCTCGGATGGGGCGCTGGCATTCAGGGATTATCCCTCCGCAAAGTCGTTTACGCTTGGCACAGTCGTCAAAAACTTTAAAAAGATCAGCCTTAGCTGGAAAAACTTAAGGGTCGATCCGCTAACTGCAACTTATGCAAGCCTGGGCGCTGATTTTCATGAAGACGTCAGCATGGCCAATGGGCAAAGGCTAAGCATCGACGGCTATTTTACTGCAACGGCACATTTTGATGGCAGCCGGTGGAAGCTCAGAAATATGAATTGGGCAATCAAGGCGCCTCAAAAAACCGCGAATTAAGCAGTTAATGAATTTATTGCCTGTTTATCCGGTCCGGATCGGTAACCTCTATTTCCGGCCGGCCTTTATACATTTCAAACACACCGGTGACGCAAAGGGGTTTGCCCTTTAGCTGTTCCCAGGGTAAGGTGATCTTATTCCCTTTTATCGCAATGGTGTACTTCTGATTGGGATAAGCACCGCCCATATTTAAAAGGGTGAGCGTATCGCTAAATATCCTCAGAGAGGAAATGGTATCGCACAGGGTTCCTGTTTTACCAAGGTTCTTCTTAAAATCCTCTGCCGAAAAATGTTGCTGCGCGGTTGCGGCAGCCGTAAACGTCATGAGGATGAGGGCCGTGATCAGTATCTTTTTCATACGCTAAATTTAACGATGATAACGGCGGTTTGCCGACTTCCATAAAAAAATTACAAACCGGCCGGCAGGATGTTTTAGCAGGGGCCTGAATTTTATATGAATTGATGCTTAGCCCCTGAGTTAAAGTACAACGCGACTTAAGACTTTTGACTTAACATCAAATGGTTTTGATCTTAGTTCGATAGAGCGCTATGGCACGGACGATCGAGGCGGCGATCTCATCCTGTCCTTTTTTTGAATTCAGGTAGGCTTCTTCGCCTGGATTGTTGATATAACCGGTCTCGACTAAAACAGCGGGCATTGCGCTATGGGCCAAAACCAGGACGCCCTGCTCCTTCACGCCGCGGCTGCGCCGGCCATCGTTATTCACAAATTCCTTATTCAGCAGCTCCCCGAAAAGGATGCTTTGTTTGCGGTATTTTTGCATAACGGTATTTAAAACGATGAGCGCCGTCGGGTCGGTTTCGCTGTAACCGTCGTAGTTTTTTTGATAGTCCTTTTCAATATAAATAGATGCGTTTTCGCGAAGGGCTTCCATTTGCTCCTGCTTTCGGTGAAAGCCATAAACCAACAGCATTACACCTTTATTACTCGCACCGGTCCCGTCAGGCGACGAGTTGCAGTGAATGGAAACAAAGAGATTTGCATGATTTTCGTTAGCAATTTCCGAGCGGCGTTTCAGTTCTATAAAACGGTCTGTTGAGCGGGTCATAATCACATTAATCCCCGGCATCTCATCCTTTAGCAACAATTCCACCTTTTTGGCAATGGCCAGGGCAACATTTTTTTCAGATGAATAAGCGCCATGTGCACCCGGGTCTTTACCCCCGTGCCCTGCATCGATGACAACGGTTCTGAATTTAAAGCCGACATTATCTTCCTGGCCAAAGGCCGCGGCGCCTATAAGTACAAAAAATAGCAGGAGGTTAAAAGTGGTAAAGCGCTTTATCATTAAGTGATAAGGGTCAATTAATCAAATTGTTTTACCGGGCCTTAGCGACCACTTTATTGCATTTTGGACATAAACCTGTTGCATACAAGGTGAACCCGTCAGGTTTGAAACCCTTTGGCAGGTGGAGGTCCGGGATCTCCAGTTCGTCAAGGCAGTATACATTGTTGCAGCTGGTGCAGTTAAAGTGCAGGTGTTCGTCGTGGTGATGGTTTTCTTCACAATTTGACGAGCACATGGCGTAGTTAGCCGTGCCGTTTAAGTCGAAAACTTTATGAATGATGCCTTTTTCTTCAAAGGCATTCAAGATGCGGTACAAAGTAACGCGGTCAATATCGGCCATTACCCCCTCCAGGTCGGGCTGTGAGGTGGCCACATTTTTTGCAGACAGCATCGACAGTACTTTTAATCGCGGAGCGGTTTTTTTTAAGTGATGCTTATCGAGCAGTGCTTCAAACTTATGTGCTGTATGTTGTGTCATTGAAGCTGAGCTAATTTAATACAAAGGTATAAACAATAACGCGAAATTTACTTGATTTATTTGAGCCGGGAGATTAGGATTATCTAATGTGGGCAGCGGGCTTATTGTTCCACAATTACTTCGCCGGCGGCTTTATGCGCGTGGTCATTCCTGATATGAAAGTGCGGGCCCTCAATTTGACATTTCGCACTGTACCTGAAATTAAAAAAATGCGCCGTGGCTATTAATAAACCGCCTATCGGCACAACAATAGCCTCGTGCCAGCCGCGCACAAATGCATGCCCGACAATAATAACCAAAAAACCTGCAACCAGCAGGATCGGCGGCAACAGTCTATGATGTGTCCGCAGGTATGATAAACCTATTGCATACGTGCCAATGCACAGCGCAAAAATAATCATACTCCACTCAATCAATGGGTTAGCCAAAAAGCCTAAGCCCGCCAGCGGCAAAACGGTTATCAATAACGGCACGATTGCGCAATGTATGGCACACAGGATAGAGGCAGTCATCCCCGCATTATCCAACCTCGAACTATACTTCCCTTTTCTCATGTCACAAATATACATAACGCAATTTGGTTGCATTTATGTTTTTTGATATTTGACATGCAGATTATTTAATGTCGGCTTAAATATTTCTTAATGATTTAGCAATTGCTACTTTTGCGGACATTTGAATAAAAAATTACCTTATATGCCAGAAGCGTCGGCAAGGGAAATTTGGAAAGAAACCTGGAACACGCCGCACAAGAAACAGCAGATCGTCATTGGCACGGTACTTATGCTTTCTGTCGTTATCGCTATGCCGCATATTTTTAATTCGATTCAAAAGAAGAATGGCAAACTGCTGGATGATTGGCTTTTGGATATCATTCCGGCGCGGAACGTGTCTATTGCCATTTTTGCCATCATTTGGGCGATGATCCTGCTGGCGATCAACAGGGCAATGAAGGATCCTTCGATGTATATAACTTATTGCTGGACATACGTTTTTGTGTGTGCGGCAAGGCTAACCTGTATCAGCTTTGTTCCGCTCGACCCGCCTACGGGTCTTATACAGCTTACCGACCCGATAACCGGGATTTTCTACGGCAATTCGGTTATTACTAAAGACTTGTTTTTTTCAGGCCATACGGCCACGCTTACGTTAATCTGTTTGTGCCTTAAAAAAAAGAACGATAAGATAGTAGCCGGTGTGGCAACGGTGGTGGTGGCTTTCCTGTTACTGGTACAACACATTCATTATACCATTGATATCCTGGCGGCGCCTGTATTTGTTAACGTGTTCTATCGCGCCACGCGCTACTTCCTGTTCAAAAACAACAAGATCAACCACGACCACCAAAAGACCTTCCGGGCAATGGAATAATTTGCCCCCACGCGGTCTGTTTTGATCATTTCCTCTTGTTCCCGCGGTTTTTTAAATATTATTCCTGCCGTCTCAACATATCCGATATATTTGTTTTAACCAATTTCGCTAAAGCCCAGTGCCGGACTTTAGACCATAGACTTTCGACTTAAGACTTACAATCATGGCCCGATTAAACCTACTTGAAGAAACACGATACGAGAAACTGCCGGTAACGGTATATGAAAACCAGCAGCAGGCTTCTGTAGCAGTAGCCGGCAGAATTGCTGCGTTGATACGCAGCAAAGAAGCAAAAGGAGAAAAAACAGTTTTAGGCCTGGCTACAGGCGTTACGCCCATCGGCGTTTATGCCGAACTGGTCAGGCTGCATCGTTCGGAAGGGTTGAGCTTTAAAAATGTCATCACGTTTAACCTGGATGAGTACTACCCCATGCAGCCTACCGCGGTGCAGAGCTATGTTACTTTTATGTACGAGAACCTGTTCTCGCATGTAGATATTCCTAAGGAAAACGTCCACATCCCCGATGGTACTTTAGCAATCGATGATATCCCTGCCTTTTGTTTAGAATATGAACGGAAGATCACGGCTTTGGGAGGATTAGACTTACAGGTTCTGGGTATCGGCCGTACCGGTCACATCGGTTTTAACGAGCCGGGCTCGGCGCCAAACTCCGGCACGCGGCTGGTTACTTTGGACGATTTAACCAGAAACGACGCCTCGCGTGACTTTGGCGGGAAATCCAATGTGCCCACCAAGGCCATCACCATGGGCGTGGGCACCATCTTCAAGGCCCGGGAAATTATCCTCATGGCCTGGAGTTTGAAAAAAGCGCCTATCGTCAAAAAAGCGGTTGAAGGGGAGATATCGGGCGAGGTGCCTGCTACCTATTTACAGCTATCCGATCATGTGGAATTTGTTTTGGATGAGGCTGCCGCCAGTTCATTAACCCGTTTTGATACCCCATGGCTGGTAAAAGATTGTAGCTGGGAAAACGGCCTGAAGAAAAAAGCGGTCATCTGGTTAGCCAATACGGTTGGCAAACCCATTTTAAAACTCACCGAAGAAGATTACAATAACCATGGCATGGCCCAGCTTGCTGTTGAGCAGGGACCTGTTTATAACATCAACATCGATATCTTTAACCAGTTGCAGCACACGATCACCGGCTGGCCGGGCGGAAAGCCCCATGCCGACGATTCGCAAAGGCCCGAAAGGGCACAGCCGGCCCAGAAGCGCTCCATCATCTTTTCGCCTCACCCGGACGATGATGTGATCTCCATGGGAGGTACTTTTATCCGTTTAGTTGACCAGGGGCACGATGTGCATGTTGCATATCAAACCTCTGGCAACACGGCTGTCTGGGATGATGATGTATTACGTTTCGTTGAATTCGCCATCGACTTTAACGAAAGCATCGGCGAGGACAATACCCGGTTAAAAGAGATCTATGAAGAAATGCGGGCTTTTATCCCTACCAAAAAGCCCAACCAGGTAGATACCAAAGAAATCCGGGATGTAAAAGGTTTTATCCGGAAGACGGAGGCTATTTCGGGCGCAAGATATGCCGGCTTGCCGGACAGCCATATTCATTTTATGGCATTGCCCTTTTACGAAACGGGTAAAATAAAAAAGAACACGGCAGGCGAAGAAGATATCCTGCTCACCATAGAACTCTTACAAAAAGTAAAACCGCACCAGGTTTTTGCAGCAGGCGACTTTGCCGATCCGAACGGGACGCATTTGGTATGTTTTAACATCATCCTTGCCGCATTAAGAAGGCTGCAGGAAACCGAAGCTTGGGTAAAAGACTGCTGGCTGTGGATGTACCGCGGGGCCTGGCAGGAGTTTGATACCTGGGAGATCGAGATGGCGGTGCCGCTATCACCGCAGGAGGTGATCCGCAAGCGGAATGCGATCTTTAAACACCAGAGCCAAAAGGACAGGCCTGTTTTCCCGGGGGATGATGCACGCGAGTTTTGGGTAAGAGCTGAAGACCGTACCCACGAAACCGCCCGCAATTATGATAAGCTGGGCATGGCTGAATATGAGGCGATCGAGGCCTTTGTAAGATACATTTACTAGGATTTCACCGATTGGAGAATGATTTCACCGATTTTTGATCACAGATTACACTGATTTAGGCACTGATAACACTGATTTCATTACCGATATTTTTCTTTTAATTGGTGTAATCAACAGTCAATCGGTGAAATCACAAACAATAATCGGTGTAATCACCAACAATAAATCGGTGAAATCCCAAACAATAAATCGGTGAAATCGCAAACAATAAATCGGTGATTTAATCCATGAACGTCAAACTAATGCCCAATCAACACTATAGATAATAATTTATTTAAATTTGAATATGGTGCAAGTTGATTACAAAGAATTTATCGAAGTTGATCCCGGAGTAAGATTCGGCAGGCCGGTAATTAAACGTACCCGGATAACCGTGTATGGTGTTTTTTTAAAGGATTACTTCAACAAACTGGCTTAAGAATTAATGATCTCCTCATTTAACTTTCCTGCTACAATCCCTTTTTCCATCTGCCCGACAGTTAATACTTTATATTTGGGGGACGATTTACCAGTTATCAGCCTAATAATAGCAGGTAAAATTTGATCTCCTTCAGGTTCAAAATAATCGGCTGCCATGAAGTTTGACACATCGGCATCAAATTTTTTTCCATAAGCAATCAATAGTTCAGCGGCATCGTCGCCATAGATACGCAAATCCCCAAATAGCCTCGATTGAGAATTTATCTTTGACTTTCGAATACCTGCAAATTCTGAAATAAAGTCAATGAGCATTTGATTCATGATAAATTTCCTTGCTAAAATTAAAGTTAATATAAATTTTAAAAGGCGACCCGAAAACGTTCCGGTTCAACTTGAATTCAGCCCATTTCGTAGTTTAATCTTCGATTTAACACTTTTTAACTTTTTTTAACATAAAAATCCAGCCGGAAAACGCGGCAAACAAACACGATAGATTTGGTTTTCTCACCACAAAAGAGCGCAATAACACCCAACTACTAATGAATTAGGAGAAAAACGTCCGCCTTTGAGTCACCAACCGTACGAAAACGAACACTTTCGTAGTACCGCTAAAAATCATTTGGTTGATTATCAAATACTTAAAATAAGGGTATCAATATTGGCATGGTCATACCAAACAAAACACACAACAATGACCACCGACGTACGATTAGCTGAAATGTGGGAAGGCTGCTTAAAAAACGACCGTAAGCAGCAGGAACTTTTGTACCGCACCCTGGCGCCCAGGATGCTGGCAGTTTGTATGCGTTACGCCCACGACAGAGACGAGGCCCAGGATATTTTGCAGGAGGGCTTTATAAAAATGTTTAATAACGCCCATAAATACCGCGGGGAAGGAAACCTGGAAGGCTGGATACGCCGCATCATGGTGCATTGCGCCATTTCCCGCTACCGCAAGCAAAAACCGATGGTTTTGGTGGATGATTTTGCCGAGGATAATGAATCGTTCACTAATGGCTATAACGACCATGGGCTGGAAGCAAAAGACCTGTTGAAGATGATACAAAAGCTGCCGAACATGTATAGGTCTGTGTTTAACCTGTATGCTATTGAGGGGTATTCGCACCAGGAGATCGGCGCAAAGTTGGGCATTACTGAATTACTGTCACGCACCAATCTTTGCCGTGCAAGGGTTATCTTAAAAGAAATGGTAAACAGGCTTACCACCAGCGAGGTTTGCTACATGGCGGGATAATCATAACCACTAAACTTACTTTTACTCAACATATATCCGGAGACGCGATGCATCGCGTCTCTACTTTTTTACGCCTAATATATCCGGAGACGCGAAGTATCGCGTCTCTACTTTTTCATACCCGTTTCTATCTTTTAAGCTTCACCTCTCTAAAAATCGTCCCGGACGGACTGAGGATATTTTGCGTGGTAATATCGGCGGTAGTACTGGTTTGAGCAACAACGCTTGGCTCAGTAGCGCCATTGATCACCAGCCCGAAATTTTGCATGATAATGCTTTTTGAGGAGACCTGTTTGTAGGCCAGGGTATCATATGCGTCGCCCTCTTTAGTATAACAAAAACCGTCGCTCCTGAAATCAAAATAATCTCCTGCGCCGCCGATATAATTGGTAATAACAGGCGCCGTTTTTAGCCACGAATTGGAGATGCTATCCTGCACAAGCTGCCATTTACCTGAGAGCGACATCGAGCCATTCATCATTCCGGGGTCGCATCCGGGTTTTGTGCAAGCGGTTAATACGGAAAACAATAGGATGATTGCGAGCAGGCTTTGTGGTTTCATGGTTGTTGGCTTTCTTTTTTTAACAATACGGGCAGGTATGCCGAAACATTACAGTGGCGATAAAATCGCCGCAAGCTGTTTTTGGTTTACTGTGGAGTAAACCGCGCTGAAAATCCCCGCTGTGGTTCATCATACCGGCCTAACTATAAAATATTGGTGAAAGACCATGTCTTCAAAATGATAAACTTATATTTACACCGCACACACGATTATACCTGGATTTTAACAAATCGCCAAATGAAGTTTTATTTAATCATCAGTTTTTTGATAGGTGTGAATTGTGCCTTTTGCCAAACCAATAATTTACGGACCTCTAAAATTGACAGTATAGCAGCTTCTATCGATTCGTTAAAAAATTATGGTTCATCAATAGAGGACGGCACAATCGAAATCAAAAGAAAAGGGATAATAAAAAAAATATTTACAAAGAAGGTCGTTGGATCCTTCTCTAATAATTACTTCAGCAATCGTAAAACAAAGAGATTGGTTAAGGTAATCTACGAACAGGAGTTGGGTAATCCTAAAAGAATAAGCTATTACTTCAACAATGACACCCTAATTCTTGTCAAAACCTTAACATGGGATGGCGCGGTTGCAGACAAGGTGCTCTCGTCCGGCCAGTTCTACTTTTTGCGGGATAGCCTTATCAAAAGAACCGGAATTGACTCTCTGGCAAAACCCGAATTTATGATCAAACACGCCAAAGAATTTATAAAGGATTGGCGCGACATGCAAAATATCAGATTGGGGAATAGGTAGCCAGCCCAGCGGCTTCGTTTATAAATAAAAATAGCCTACTTGTGTTTGGGCCCCATCACAAAAGTAATTTCCCCGCCATTCATAATATCCTCATGACTGATAAAATAACCATTTAGCGACTTGCCGTTTAGCAGCATCTTTTGCACATAAACGTTTTTATCGCCTTGGTTTTTAACGTTGATGGTGAATATTTTTCCATTCTCCAAATTGATCGCCGCATGATAAACTGACGGACTGCCAATAGCATATTGGTCTGATCCCGGCGCCACCGGGTAAAACCCAAGAGCGCTAAAAATATACCAGGCGCTCATCTGGCCGGTATCATCATTGCCGCCCAAACCGTCGGGCGTGTTTTTGTACATTTTTGGGATGATCATCCGCACCTTTTCCTGGGTTTTCCAGGGCTGGCTGGTCCAATCGTACAGGTAAGCGATCTGGTGCGAGGGCTCGTTACCATGCACATAGTTGCCGATGATGCCGTCCTTGGTAATATCCTCCGTCTCGGCAAAGTATTTATCAGGAAGGTCATAGCTGAATAGGCTGTCGATGTAAACGATAAAGCGCTTTTCGCCGCCCATTGCCTGCACCAGGCCAGGTACATCATGCGGCACGTACAGCGTATAATTCCAGGCATTGCCCTCGATAAAGCCCATGCCGATAGTGGTAAACGGGTCGAATTTTGTTTTGCGGAAACTGCCGTCGCCCAGCTTTGGATGCATAAAGCCACTTTTCGGGTCGTACACATTTCTCCAGTTTTGCGATCGTTTGATAAAAGTGTCGTAAACGTCCGTCCGGTTTAGCTTTTTGGCCATTTGGGCGATGCACCAATCGTCATAAGCATATTCGAGTGTTGAGGATACGGAGTTATCATCCTTTTCGTCCGGGATATAGCCCATATCATTAAAATATCCGATGCCTTCATAATCGCGGTGATTGGCAGTAGTAACGGCCGCCTCTAATGCCTTGTTGGCGTCAAAGGGGGCGTTGCCCTTCACCACCGCATCGGCGATGACCGATACGCTATGATAACCGCTCATGCACCAGTTCTCGTTAGCCGAGTTGACCCATATCGGCAGCATGTGCTCCGGGCTTTGATCAAAGTGGGCCAGCATGCTTTTTATCATGTCGGCATTTCTGTCAGGCTCAATAATGTTAAACAGCGGGTGCAGCGCACGATGCGTATCCCAAAGACTGAAAGTAGTATAATTGGTAAATCCGTCCGCCTGGTGAACCTGCTGGTCCAGTCCTTTGTATTTACCATCCACGTCCATATAAACCGTCGGGTTGATCATCGCATGGTACATCGAGGTATAAAAGTTCTCCTTATCACTTTTACTGCCTTCCACTACAATTTTGTGGAGTTCCTGCTCCCACAAATGCTGGCCGTCCTGCTTAACCTTTTCAAAATCCCATCCGGGTATTTCTGCCCACATATTGTTCAGCGCACCGTCAATACTTACCGGCGAGATGGCAAATTTGATCTTTATCTTTTCGCCTTCTGCCGTTTTAAAATCAAACCACGTACGCATTTGCCGGCTGGCAATCTCGGGGAAGTTTTTCACCCCGTTGAATTTCCCCCAAAAGCCGCCGTAAACTTCGCGCTTCGAATAGTTTTTGTAGCCCATCTGGATAAACGGCTTATTAAAGGTCATGGCGAAATACAGCGTGCGCGTGCGTGCCCAGCCATTAGTGATGCGGTAGCCCGCAACGGTACTGTCGTTAACCCTGCGTAGGTAAACCCACACGTTTTTATCGGGGTAATTGTAAATACCGGCCATCAAATCCAAAATAATATGCGCATTATCCGATTTGGGGAAAGTGTACTGGTGAAAACCCACACGCGTCGTTGTGGTCATCTCGGCTAAAATATTATAGGCGTCCAGCTTTACACGATAGTAATTTGCTTCGCTCACCTCATTATTGTGCGAGAAGGCAGAGCGATACCCGCTGCCGGGTTTATCGGCCGTCCCGGGGTTTAGTTTTAAGTCCCCGATGGTCGGCATGATCAAAAAATCACCCAGGTCCGAATGCCCTGTACCGCTGAAATGGGTATGGCTAAAGCCGACGATCGTTTTATCATCATATTGGTAGCCCGCGCAATATTTGTATACGTCCGGGTTGTAGTGGCCATTCGAGTCATAGCTAACGGTGTCCGTCTCCGGGCTCAGCTGCACCATGCCGAAGGGCACGGTCGCCCCCGGAAACACATGCCCCATGCGTTGTGTGCCTATGATGGGTTTTACATATTGAACAAGGTTATCGCCGGAATTGGTTTGCGCTGCCGCGATAAAAACGCAGCAGCTAAAAAGAACGGTCAGTATTTTCTTCATTATTCAGATGCAATAAATAAAGCGCCAAATTAACACGATTTATAGGATTAAAAAGATTTACAGGATTAAAATAGCCACTATATGAAAAACAGTGGGATTTACCCAGATCCATCTTGTAATCTTTCTAATCTTATGAATCGTGTTCAGACACATTGGCATATTTGTAACAATGGTATACATATTGCAATCTAAGTTGTAAATTCACTCAGAATTAAAATCCAAAACAGAACACATCATGAAAAATTTGTTAATAGTATTAGGCGTAATTGTATTGATATGCCTTATTGGCGGATGCAGCTATAACGGTTTAGTAAACAAAGATGAGAACGTAAAAGCCAAATGGGGCATTGTACAGGCCGATTACCAGCGTCGCGCCGACCTGATCCCTAACCTGGTAGCAACCGTTAAAGGCGCCGCTAATTTTGAAAAAAGCACGTTAACCGCGGTTACCGATGCACGCGCAAGGGCCACTTCTATCCAGGTTGACCCCACCAAGCTTGATCCCGCTACTATACAAAAATACCAGGCCGCACAGGGCCAGTTAAGTACCGCTTTAGGCAGGTTGCTGGTAGCTTCTGAAAACTACCCTGATCTGAAAGCAAATCAGAATTTCAGTGACCTGATGGCTGAACTTGCAGGAACTGAAAACAGGATCAAATTTTCGCGTGTGAACTTTGTTAACGCCGTTCAGGATTACAACCAAAGCATACGTTCATTCCCGGCTGTTATCACTGCCAAACTTTTTGGGTTCAGCGAAAAAGGTAGTTTTAAAGCTGATTCGGCTGCACAAAAAGCACCGGTAGTTGGAAGTTTTAACTAATGAAAACGAGATTTGTTGGATAGTGGTCAAAATAACAAGGGGGCCACTAACCCAGCAATTTCAATTCACTAATTCACTAATTCACTAATTAGCCCCATGGCCATATTTAACGACGACGAGCAATTACGCATAAAGAACGCCATTGCGGCTGCCGAGAAGCACACCTCGGGCCAGCTTCGCGTTTGTATCGAGAAAACCTGCAGCGAGGATGTGCTCGACCGGGCAGCAAAGTATTTCCACGAGTTGGACATGCATAAAACCAGGCTGCGTAACGGCGTTCTGATCTACGTGGCGGTGGAAGACCGCAAATTTGCCATTATCGGCGATGGCGGCATCAATAAAGTTGTACCGGATGGATTTTGGGACGATACCAAAGATGACATGCTGGAACATTTTAAAGCCGGAAACCTGGTTGAAGGTATTGTTACGGGCCTGGAAATAGCCGGCGACCATTTGCAAAAATATTTCCCTCACAAACGGGGCGACGATAATGAATTGCCCGACGATATTGCCTTTATGGACGGCAAATAAACTTACGATCATGTCAAAAAAAATTATACTGTCCCTGTTTATCCTGTTTACAGGGTTGTTTGCTTTTGCACAGAAATATCCGGATAAGCCATATCCGCCAAAATTGGTTAACGACTTTGCCCACGTACTTTCAGCCGGCGATGACCAGCAACTGGAAAGTAAGCTTGTAGCGTTTGACGATACTTCTTCGGTTCAGATAGCCATCGTATTGACCGACACTGTCGGACAATACGATATAAGCGAGTACGCCCTGGGGCTATTCAACAAGTGGCAGATAGGACAAAAGGGAAAAGATAACGGCGTTTTGATATTTGCGGCAATTAAAGACCGCAAAGTAACTATCCAGGTGGGTAATGGGGCTGAAGTTGTGGTACCCGATATGCTGGCCAACCGCATTATCGACAATGATATCAAACCAAACTTCAGGCAGCAGCAATATTACCAGGGACTGGATGCCGCCAGTGATGACCTGATAAAGCTGACAAAGGGCGAATATAAAAATACTAACGCGCGGCATGCATCCCGTAACAGCGACGACCATGGCGGCGGAGGTTACGGCATTCTCATCTTTATCATTATTTTCATCCTCATCATCATTTTCCGCGGACGGGGCGGTGGCGGCCAGGTTATTGGCGGCGGCGGGAGCCCCTGGCTATGGTTCCTGGGCGGCGCGTTGCTCGGCAGGGGCAGCGGCGGCTGGGGTGGCTTTAGCGATGGCGGCGGCGGTTTCGGCGGTGGAGGAGGAGGCGGCTTCGGCGGATTTGGCGGCGGCGGCGCCAGCGGTGGCGGCGCGAGCGGCAGTTGGTAGCTTTTAGTTCATGGTTGATCCCGCACGTGCGGGATGGTTCATAGCCGGATTGTTAACGGGATGTGTTGGGCATGATTTGTGCCTGATTTAAACACTGAAAACCATGAACCATGAACCATGAACCATGAACCATGAACTATGAACCATAAACTGCAACGCAAAAAAAATACTGTCCAACACTTGCTTTTTTGATTCTAATCGCGTTAACTTTAAGGCAATTATTAACCTTAAACTTATTGCGCCATGGCACAAAATGCAGAAGCTTTACTAAAAGGATTTATCAGGCTGAGCGGTTCGCCTGAAGAAGTTGCAAACAAATTGGGACCGCTTGCTGGCCTTGAGGGTACCTGGAAGGGTAGCTCCGGATGGAATTTGATTGCCGTTCCATCACAAAAAGATGGCAACCCAACCTTTACGCTGCTTATCCAGCAGTACTCCGAAACGATTACTTTTTCGCCCATCACGGCCCCGGTGCCCAACAGGGGCGGTGCAACCCAGCAATTTATTACCGGCTTATTGTATGAGCTGACGATTAACGATATGAAGTATCCAAACGGCATACTTCATGTTGAAAATGGGATGTGGCTTAATATGACCGATATTGAAAAGCAGCCCGATGGGCCGGTAGTGGAAAGCAATGCGGTTAAACCTTTTGCAATTGCCCGGATGTCGGCTATTCCGCATGGAGATGTCGTAATTGCCCTTGGAAACGCTGCTACCTCGTCGGCGCCGCCGGTATTTCCGATGATTACCGCTATCCCGGATCCGATTGGCCTTCCGCCTGTGTTCGGGTATATCGACCAATACACCAAAAATCCATTTTCAACCGAATTTCATGCGGCTAACGTAAACGGCACCCTGGCTGCCCTGGCTGCTACTCAAAAAATAACCCAGGTAACCACAATAACGGTTGATACGGCAAACGCAGGCGGCAACATATCAAATATTCCTTTTCTCGACGAGCACGTGAACCCCTCACGCTTCCAGTCTACTTTTTGGATAGAGGAGGTGGAGGCAGATGGAATTAGCTTTAATCAGCTGCAATACTCCCAGCAGGCCGACCTTAATTTTATAAAAAAGACCAATTTGCCCGGCGATATTATGTGGCCGCACGTAAATGTGAATACGTTGAGGAAAGTCTGATTGGTTGGTGATTCATAGTTCATGGTAGCTGCGGTGATCGGATAAGCGAGGATATGTTTGATAATTGCCAATTCATACACCTGGTTCTGTCGGATTTCCTACATTAGCAATGGTTTTTCGACTATGAACTATCAACCATGAACTATGAACGACAAAAATCTTACCTGGAAAACACTTTCATCAACTTACCTCCACAAAGGGCCCTGGGCTACGCTGCGGTCTGACCGGTGCGAAATGCCCGGCGGGCATATCGTCGAAAACTATTATGTGCTGGAATATAATAACTGGGTAAATGCCGTTGCAATTACCGACGATAATAAAATCCTGATGGTTAAGCAGTACCGGCACGCGGCGGAGATTGTTTCGACTGAGCTACCGGGCGGCGTGATCGATGGGGATGAAACGCCAGAAGAGGCACTTCGCAGGGAGCTTTTGGAAGAAACAGGCTACCAGTTTGACGACTTTGAGCTGTTGTGCGTGGCCTATGGCAATCCTGCAACCGCAAATAACCAAACACGATGTTACCTGGCCCGCGGCGGAAGGAAAGTACAGGGGCAATCATTGGACGACCAGGAAGAGATCATTGTTATGCCGCATACCCTTGAAGAGGTAAGAACGCTGCTGCTTACCAACCAAATAGCCCAGGCATTGCATTGCACCGGGCTTTTTTATGCGCTGGTTAAACTGGGCGCTTTATAATGTGGTATAATTCATGTTCCGTTTGGTAGAGACGCAATATTTTGCGTCTCCCACTGGCATATCCGTTTCCTTAATGAATTGTAGTGTTCAAATCGAACCTGAACTGCCGTATTGTTACCCCCCTTCAATCGATGATCAAATTGGTAAACCTACCTATTACCAGGGACGCAAAATATTGCGTCTCTACGGCAAAAGACGACTTAAATCCCCGGTGTTATCGTGATCTTTCGGATGCAGTTGTTGTATTGATCTGCCACATAAATATTCCCGCTGGCGTCAACGGCTATTGATTGGGGATAGTTAAACAAGGCGGTGGTGCCTGAACCATTGTTTAGCCCTGAGCTGTTCAAAGCGCCTGCTAAAAGGTATAATACACCACCCGTAGTATATTCAAATATTCTTCCGCTTTCGTCCACGATGTAAAGATTACCTTGCGTGTCGATCGTGATTGCCGATGGGTAACCTAACAGGTTCTGTTGTACCGGGCTGCCAAAAATCGTGGTCACCACGCCCGAGGTCGAAATCTCGCGCAAAGCAGAGTTACCCTGGTCTGTAACCCAAACATTTCCTTTGGAATCGACGGCAACGCCTGAAGGCGTATCAAAAAAGGCCGCCTCGTCTGTCGCGTCGATAAATCCTTTAACTTTATTGCCCGCAATCGTTTTTGTCCTGCCATTTGGCATGATCTCCCGTATCACGTTGTTTCCCCGGTCCGCCACATAAATATTTCTGGCGGCGTCCATACAAAGCCCTTGCGGACTGTTAAACTTTGCAAGCGAGTCGCTGGCGCCGGCCAGGTGGGCCGAATCTACCGCCCCGTTGCGATAACCGGCCTGGCCGGTTCCTGCAAAAGTGGTTACAACCCCCAGGGGTGTAATTTTACGGATGACATTGTTCCCCTGGTCCGAAACATATACGTTACCCTGTGCGTCAACCACTTGCCCCGTCGGTGCATAAAATTCCGCAGAGGCCGCAGCCCCATTTACCAAACCTGCGGACTGGTTGCCCGCTATGGTGGTAACATTGCCCGTTGATGAAATTTCTCTTATCAGGTCGTTAAATGAATCGGAAACGTAAACATTTCCCTTATTATCTACAGAAACTCCTGCCGGGTTGTTAAACAAAGCGCCCAAAGCCGATCCATCATTAAAACCAGCAACTCCGGTGCCCGCAAAAGTAGAAACAGTAATAACATTGGTTCCGGCATTTGCCGCCAGCGTGGTAAATGTAACTACGCTGCCATAGCCGGTGCCGGCGCTATTGGTTCCATAACCACGTAAATAATATTTGGTGCCCGGGGTTAAGTTTTTTAATTGGCTAACAAATGCGGTAATCGAGGTGCCGGGATTATAAACAGAGTCGGATGTTTTACTGTCAGCAACGGTAGGAGTTGAATTGGTTGAGCTATAACAAACGCCGTTGGCTGAAATAGCGCCATTGCCTGCGTTAAGAATTACGCCGCCGCTTTGCGCGGTGGTAGATGTTAAATTCTCGATAACCTTTACTGTGCCTACTGTAGGGATTACCACAATAATTTGGGGCGCCGGTGTTTTGGAACAGCTTGCAACCGACATTACCGTAATCAATCCGAACAAGAAAAAAGAAATATGACGTAAGTAGGAAATTCTCATGCAAATAAAAAAAGGGGGACGTAAATTTTTAACCATACCGCTATGCGTCTTCGTAATCAACTGCAATTATAACCTTAATATTGCTTGTATTAAATAATTTTAACAAATATTAACAAGAGGAGGTTAAAGGTGAAAGGCTAAAGGTGAAAGGTAAAAAACATGCCGTAATGATCTTTGCCTTTCGCCCCCAAATGTATTTTTTTACCGAAAGCTACCTTTCACCTTTTACCTTTCGCCTTTCACCTCTCCTTACCGGCTTAAGTACATCGATTTCTCCTTATACAAATGCCTGAAATAAGGATCCTGTAAATTAGGGATGAAACGGATGGCTTCGCCGGTTGATTTCATCTCTGGGCCGAGTTCCTTATTTACTTCATGGAACTTATCAAAAGAAAATACGGGTTCTTTTATGGCATAGCCCCACAGTTTGCGCTCGATGGTAAAATCTTTTAGCTTATTAACCCCAAGCATACATTTTGCCGCTATGTTTATATAAGGAACGTCGTAGGCCTTAGCAATAAACGGCACTGTCCTTGATGCCCGCGGATTCGCTTCGATCACATAAACCTTGTCGTTTTTTATCGCGAACTGTATGTTGAGCAGGCCCAACACATTTAATGCCCTGGCAATTTTGTGCGTGTACTCCTCCATCTGGCTAATTGCATTGTCCGACAGATCAAATGGCGGTAACACAGCGAATGAATCGCCGGAGTGGATACCGGCCGGTTCGATATGCTCCATCATGCCGATGATATGCACATCCTCGCCGTCGCATATGGAATCCGATTCAGCTTCAGATGCCCGGTCAAGGAAATGGTCGATCAAAACGCGGTTTCCAGGCAGGCTCCTTAACAGGCTTACTACCGCTTTCTCCAGGTCTTCATCGTTGATCACGATACTCATTCCCTGGCCGCCCAATACATAGCTTGGACGCACCAAAACCGGGTAACCAACCTGGTGGGCCACTTCCAGCGCTTCCTCGGCACTTTCGGCAACGCCATATTTGGGGTAAGGTATTTCGAGTTCTTTCAGCAGATCCGAGAAGCGGCCGCGGTCTTCGGCAATATCCATGTTATCAAAGCTGGTGCCGATGACGCGGATGCCGTGCTGGTGCATTTTTTCGGCCATCTTCAACGCGGTTTGGCCGCCCAGCTGCACGATTACACCGTAAGGTTTTTCAAGTTCGATAATTTCTCTTACATGTTCCCAATACACCGGCTCAAAATAAAGTTTGTCGGCCATGTTAAAGTCGGTGGAAACCGTTTCAGGGTTACAGTTGATCATAATCGCCTCAAAACCCGACTCCTTGGCAGCAATCAAACCGTGAACGCAGCTATAATCAAACTCAATACCCTGTCCGATGCGGTTCGGTCCCGAGCCTAATACGATGACCTTTTTCTTGTCAGAAACTATTGATTCGTTTTCGCCTTCGTACGTGGAGTAGTAGTATGGCGTTTTTGCAGGGAATTCAGCCGCGCAGGTATCCACCATTTTATAAACCCGGCGGATATTCAGCGCCTGGCGTCTCTGGTAAACGTCTTCTTCAGATACATTTCCTAAAATATAAGCAATCTGTGTATCCGAAAATCCTTTTTGTTTCAGGGTGAAGAAAAACTCTTCGGGAATATTATTTAATGAATAACGGCGAAGTTCATTTTCCAGGTTCACCACGTCGGCAATCTGGTTTAAAAACCAGCGGTCAATCTTGGTAGCTTTGCGTACCGATTCTATCGGCACACCTAAGCTTAATGCATCATAAATATGGAACAGCCTGTCCCAGCTCGGGTGCTCCAGGCTGTGCATAATTTGCTCCAGGTTGCGGTTCTGGCGGCCATCGGCGCCAAGGCCGGCGCGCCCGATCTCCAAACTCTGGCAGGCCTTCTGCAGCGCCTCGATAAAGCTGCGGCCTATGCCCATCACCTCTCCCACCGATTTCATCTGAAGCCCCAACTCACGGTTGGCGCCTTTGAATTTATCAAAGTTCCAGCGCGGTATTTTTACAATCACATAATCAAGCGTCGGCTCAAAATAAGCCGAAGTGGTTTTGGTGATCTGGTTTTCTATTTCGTCAAGGTTATAGCCTATGGCTAATTTGGCAGCTATTTTGGCGATAGGATACCCGGTGGCTTTTGATGCCAGCGCTGATGACCGCGAAACACGTGGGTTTATTTCAATGGCGATCAGCGCTTCGTCGGCAGGGTTTACCGAAAACTGCACATTACAACCGCCGGCAAAATTGCCAATGGCGCGCATCATCTTAATGGCCTGGTTGCGCATTTCCTGGTAGCAGCGGTCGCTTAGTGTCATGGCGGGCGCTACGGTGATCGAGTCGCCGGTATGGATACCCATCGGGTCGAAATTCTCTATCGAGCAGATGATGATCACGTTATCGTTATTGTCGCGCAGCAGTTCCAGCTCAAATTCCTTCCAGCCCAAAACTGCCTGTTCAACCAAAACCTCGTGTGTTGGCGAGGCCTGCAAGCCCCTGCTTAAGGCGGCATCAAAATCTTCTTTCTTGTGCACAAAGCCTGCGCCTTTACCGCCCAGCGTATAGCTTGGCCGAATAACCAGCGGGAAGCCGATCTCCTGGGCAGCTTCTTTACCTTCCAAAAATGAATTGGCAATTTTTGAGGTGGCCACGCCCACGCCAATATCCACCATCAGCTGGCGAAAAGCCTCACGGTTCTCGGTTTTTTCAATCGCCGCAATATCAACCCCCACAATCCTTACATTATATTTTTCCCACAAACCGGCTTCCGATGCTTCAATACAAAGGTTAAGGGCTGTTTGGCCGCCCATGGTCGGTAACACCGCATCTATCGGCTGTTCCTTTAATATCTTTTCAATGCTTTCAACAGTAAGCGGCAAAAGGTAAACATGATCGGCAATCACCTTGTCGGTCATGATAGTAGCCGGGTTGCTATTGATAATGGAAACCGAGATGCCTTCTTCTTTTAGCGAGAGAGCGGCTTGCGAACCGGCATAATCAAACTCACAGGCCTGGCCGATAATAATGGGGCCTGAACCAATAATTAATACAGATTTGATGGAGGTGTCTTTGGGCATGTGCTTTTTTTAATTCAAAAGTACGTTACGAAAACTGATGCCGCTGAGGAGTATTTCCCAACTTTCAAGTTCGATCATGAACTTTCAGCGTCGGGGTGCAAAGATACGTTTTGCGAAGACATTCCGTGGATTTTTTTTGAATTAGTTGGGTTGGTTGATTGGGGTGATTATTGAGTGCTTGACCCGATGGCTATCGGGTGGGTTTTAAATTAAATGAACCGGGCAAGATTACCTGATATATTTTTTACTTTTACCAATCAGCAAACGAAAATGACCTTGTCGAATTTCATTTCAAGATTAAACTGGCGGCTTATTGTAACTCACTTTATTGCCTGTTGGCTTTTTATCTATTCTTTTGAACAGTTTTCTTATTTACACGACATAGAATTTTGGACGACTATTTTAACTCATTCCAGAAGTTGGCTTGAAAACCCCAGAAATTGGAATTTCGGAGCGGGTAGGTTGTCCCTCAATTTACTATGGCTTGGCCTAAGTGGCTTTGTAGGCTTTTTAATTGCATTTGCTATTTCCCTGACAATAACAATCAAAAAAGATTGGTTTTGGGTAAATTCATTAATTGTTTTTTTAGTCGGTTGTGTTTTAGGCTTATCTGATTCACTTGGCTGGCGTTACCTAAAAACCATATTCCTTGCGCCAGGGCGTTTATTCAACTCCAATACGATTTTGTATGTCATCGCGAACGGCATTGTGATGCTAACATTGGGGTTATTATTATTCTTTTTAAACGGGATGCAGCGATTCGTGCGTCCTAAAATAATCCCTGGAACAATTGAAGAAATATCAACAGAATAACATTTCATAATACTTAGTTTTATAGATATTACGTTCTTTGTTTTTTTAAAGGCTACTAATTCCATGAGAACAAAAGCACTTCAAGTCCTTTCATTACTATTGCTTCTCTCCGGCTGCTCCATTTGGCAATCCGCTGTAAAATCAACCTTTCCTTATACTACCATCATAACCATACCGCGAACTTCGGCAGATAATGTCCTTCTGTCGGCATCGGGCACAGCAAAAAGCTTCGACCAAAATTTTAATAAAAACGGCAATAATGCCAATAAGGTAAAAGATGTAAAAATCGCTTCGGCGAAAATTGAGTCTGATGATCCCGCTGATTTTAATCTCGGCAACTTGTCGGTGATAAAAGTTTACCTGTCAAAAACAGATGGCAGCGAAGAACTGCTTGTGGCCTCAAGAACTGATATAACGGCGCTTGTTGGCAACAGCCTGGTGCTGGATATTGATAACACCAAAATATTGGATGATCAGGTAAATCAGTCAAACGTCGGTATAAGGATGGAGTATCAACTGCGGGACCATATTTATGTAAATGCGCATTTGAAGGTTGTGTTGAGTTTAAGGGCAAGCCCGGGCAGCAAATAGCCGCATTAATTTCCGGTTAGTGCAAAACTGATTGGTACGCTGTATATTACCCTTACCGGCCGGCCATATTGCACGCCCGGCTCCCACTTGGGTGACCTTTTAATTACCCTTACTGCTTCGGCGTCCAGGCTGGGACTAACGGAGCGCGTTACTTGCACATCGCTCACCTTGCCATCTTTTTCAACTACAAACGACACATTAACCCGACCTTGAATGTTTTTTTCACGCGCATCGGTCGGGTAATTGATACTCCTGGACAGATAGTCGCCAAAAGCATCAAGGCCGCCTTTGAATTGCGGCGGTATGCCTCTTTTGGTGTAACTTACAGCCTGGCCATCCTTATCTACGGACTTTCCCTCCGTCAATGCACCGTCTTTGTAATTCTCGGTGTAGGTAATACCCCTACCTTTATCTGTTCCTTTCCAAGCGCCGTCACGCTTGCCGTTTTTCACCGTACCTTCTTCTTCAATATAGCTAAATTTATCGTCGTAAACTTTGTAATATCCGTTGTTGTTCGCCACGAGGGCGGTTCCTAATGAATCGTAATTGGCTTTAATCAAATAATTGCCTTCAATGTCGTTGTACCGGTCGCCATTATCCGGATATTCTTTTTGCAGGTATAATTTGCCGTTCGGAAAAAAATCGTACTCGTCACCAACAGGGATGTTATTCTTATAGTTGACGACACTTTTCTTTGAACCATTTTTATAAAATGTAAGGCACTGACCATCAAAGGCAGGGGGATCGACCGTGCTGGTTTTGCCTATCAACTTTCTTTTCCCATCCTTATAATATTCCGATATGTTATAAAGCCGCGAACCGGAATCCGGCGCACTTACCAATCTAAAATAATCTGAACTATCTTTATTGGTAACATACCTGCCATTATCTTTCATAAAAGATACGCTGATGATCTTATCCTGGGCAAGGCAAATTGAAGACGAAAAAATTAGAACTAAGAAAAAGAGTGGTTTCATGTATAAAAATCAGTCTGTTAGATAAGCTAATTTACTTAATTAGTTTATTATCCGCATCCGGAAATATCAAAATTGGCTGGTATTTGCGCGCTTCGTCCATTTCCATGTAACCGTATGACATGATGATCACAATGTCTCCCAACTGGGCCAGCCGTGCCGTTGCGCCATTAAGGCAAATGGTGCCACTGCCCCTGTCGCCGCGGATCACGTAAGTTTCAAACCGGGCGCCATTGTTATTATTGACGATCTGCACCCGCTCGTTGGCGATGATGTTCGCCGCATCCATCAGATCCTCGTCGATGGTTATACTGCCCACATAATTCAATTCGGCCTGGGTAACCTTAGCCCGATGGATCTTCGACTTCAATACTTGAATTACCATGAGGCAAAGTTAGGATTAGTTCATGGTTCATGGTTCATAGTTCATGGCTTTTTTTGCTCTTTGAGCAGCTACTAAGTCCATCCTGCCATGAACTATGAACCATGAACCATGAACTAAAAAGAAATTTGCATATTAAAATATAAAAATCTTATCTTCGTTTTACGCTAAAATCAAGACTATGCAGGCAATGCCGGTGTAGTCTTGTTTGTTTTTTATGTGGATGCGTCCTTCGGTAACAGGAGGGCGGTTTTTTTTGGAACCAGTTGAATCTGAATTATTAAAATTAAAATTGTGCGTTATGGCAGATGTAGCATATTACACCAAAGAAGGTTTGGAGAAATTAAAGGAAGAATTACAACGTTTAAAAACAGTTGGCCGGTCCAACATATCAAAAGCAATAGCTGAGGCGCGCGACAAGGGCGACCTATCGGAAAATGCCGAATACGATGCGGCCAAAGAAGCGCAGGGCCTGCACGAAGCCAAAATAGCCCAAATGCAGGAAGTAGTAGCAAGCGCGCGCCTGCTTGACGAATCGAAGCTCGACCTTTCGAAAGTTTTGGCTTTATCCCGGGTTAAAATAAAGAACGTTAAAAATGGGGCGGTAATGAGCTATCAGCTTGTTTCGGAAAGTGAAGCCGACCTTAAAGCCGGGAAAATATCGGTAAGCTCACCGATTGCAAAAGGCCTGCTTGGTAAAAAAGTAGGCGAAACAACCGAGATCACCGTTCCGGCCGGCAAAATAGAGTTTGAGATATTGGAGATAAGCCGTTAAAACGAGTTAAAACAAGTTGTAAAGGTTGTAGAAGTTGTAAAGGTTGGAACGTTCACTAACCCTTACAACTTCTACAACCACTACAACCTTTACAACTAAAACATGACCATTTTTTCAAAAATAGTTGCAGGCGATATCCCGGCGCATGTGGTTGCCGAGACCATCGATTACCTGGCATTCCTGGATATCAGTCCGTTAGCTGAAGGGCATGTGCTCGTGATCCCCAAAAAAGAGGTGGATTATCTTTTTGACATGGACGACGATCTGTACACCGGCCTGCAGATATTTGCCAAGATTGTTGCTACCGGCTTAAAAAAGGCTATCCCCTGCAAACGGATAGGCGTAGCCGTTATTGGTCTTGAGGTTCCGCATGCGCATATTCACCTGATCCCCATGAACCGGGTAGATGACCTAAATTTTGCACGGCCAAAACTCAGTTTTACTAATGAGGAACTGGCGGCGACGGCGCTTAAGATAAGGGAAGCTTTAAGGTGATGTGCAGATGTGCAAATGAACCGATTTGAAAATTTTTGGATTTGAGGATGTGAAAATGAACGCATCTTCACATTCGCACATCTGCACATCCGCACATCTTCACACAATCCGTTTCGCGTTATCCTTCGCAAATGTCTCCCAGCCTGAGTACGATTTTTTACCGCCACTATTCCCTCCGGGATTTCGCTGAAAGGCATGGCAAACCGCAACTGCCAGGCCGTCTGTTGCGTCCAGAAAATCGGGGGTCTCGGTAAATTTCAGCAGGTTTTGCAGCATAGCGGCCACCTGTTCTTTGGCGGCATTGCCATTGCCGGTGATGGATTGTTTTATTTTACGGGGGGCATACTCCGTAATATCGATGTTCCGGGTTAATCCGGCGGCCATGCAAACGCCCTGCGCGCGGCCCAGCTTTAGCATCACTTGTATATTTTTACCATAGAACGGCGCCTCGATGGCCATACAATCAGGTTTGTAATTATCGATCAGCGCCAGGGTTTTTTCAAAAATGCGCTGCAGCTTCAGCATATGGTCGTCAATCTTTTCCATCTTCACCACACCCAGGCTGATCAGTTCTATTTTGGGGCCGGTTTCTTTGATGAGGCCATAGCCCATTACGGCCGTGCCTGGGTCGATGCCGAGGATGATGCGTTCTTTTTGGTGAATGACGTTCATTTTTTAGTGGCAGTGGCGGTGGCAGTAGCAGTAGCAGTAGCAGTAGCAGTTTTTTAGCTTAAATTTTTCAGTTGTTAGCGGATAGCGCTTGAATTTGCAACCAACCATTGCAAACTGCTACTGCTACTTCAAACATCCCCCAAAGATACTATTCACCCCCGTAATATCCCGATGTATTCTTCCCTGCTGATCATCCGTGCACCCATTGAAGCCAAATGACCGGTGTAAACCTGGCAATCTACCAGCGAAAAACCCATTCCGCACAAATGTACCAAGGCAACTTTCGAGGCATTGCTCACATTGCTAAACATGCTTTCTCCGCAAAATACCGTTTCAACCTGTACGCCGTAAAGGCCGCCGGCAAGCTCTCCGTTTTGCCAAACCTCAACAGAATGGGCATTGCCTTTTTGGTGCAGTTCAATATAAGCCGCCTTCATTTCACCGGTTATCCAGGTACCGTCCTGGCCAGGGCGCGGGGCCAGCGAGCAAGCATCGATCACCCCGGCAAAGGCATGGTCAATGGTTACCGTAAATTTATTCAATCTTAAAACCTGACGCAGCGACTTAGTCACCTTTAATTCCCCCGGAAAAAGCACAAAACGTTCATGTGGCGAATACCACAATATCGGCGTATCATCGCTGTACCAGGGGAAGATACTATTGTGGTAAGCCAGCAACAGGCGCTCAACCGACAGGTCGCCGCCAATGGCTAGCAGGCCATCTGCTTCAGCAAGCACGGGATCGGGAAACAACAAACGCTCATCCAGCCTGAATATCATCAGGACAAATTTACGCCTTCCGCTTTATTACCAGCTTTTTGTTTTGTGCTTTGGCAACAGCATCCAAAAACTCCTGTAATTCGGTGTATTTGGCCGCAGGAATCACGTGGTTGGTTATATCAAATTTGGCTGTGCTTGTTACCTGGTTCTTTGCGGCGTCATAGGCGTATTTAACATCATAATCGCCATAACTGAATTTTAAGCTTTGATTAGTCGGTAACGTTTCTATATCGAAGCCTTGGGGCAGGTCGATGGTCGTAACGCAGGTTTTTTCAATCGGCGACTCAAAATAATAGTCTGACTTTCTGTGCTCTTCAACAGGGATAGTAAACCCAACCAAGTCAAAAACATGGGGACGGTAAAATTGCTTATCGCCGGCGGCTATATCGCAAAACTTATCATATTCCATGTCCAGGTCAACTTCCTTTATACCGTTAAGGTCGGTCATCGGTTTGACATCGAATGAGATAGGTTGCTTGATATTAAGCCCGCGCATAAAAGCCTCCTTTTGCTCATCAGCTTTTAGGGTGGCAAAGCCAATGTACTCATCCCTATACACCCCGGTTGATGAAATTTTTATTTGCGCTTTGGCGCCGCCGTCCGCGTCAAGCGTTATATGAGCCTGGCTGTTAAACTGGTTGTCCTGCATCGTACTGCGTGGCGTCCTTACCAGTTTGCCACCGTCTTCTGTGATCAGCAGCGCATTCCTGTTTTCGGTAAATGAGCCCAACTTTCCAAACGGCTGCGTGGTGCTCGTGCATTCAAGCCAGGTAGTGTCGCCTTTAAATGGAATGCATAATATTTCGTGATTGAAGGGGTTGAAAGGAAATGACGGGTCTGCCGGTTCCTTGTTTGGTTCAGCATTTATCACCGCGCAGTACGAATTAATATTAACCGCTCTTAGCAATGCGCACATATAGTTCGACAGCGCCTTACAGTCGCCATATTTCTTTTGATCTACAAACATCGCCGGAAACGGCTGATAACCGCCTATTCCGAGCTGTACGCTAACGTATCGCATATTTTGCTGCAAATAGTTATACAGGAACCGCGCTTTTCCCTCATCCGTTTTTATCGTATCGGTCATTTTTTTTATCTCTGCTGCCCGTTCCGCAGTGAGCGAGTTTACCTGTGAATTAAGCCCCCATATCCACTTGCCAAAAGCCTTCCACGTGCTGAAATCTCCGGCAAAGCCGTAAAACTGGAAATTTTTTGCGTTGAACTCTATCCTTGGCAACACCCGCCAGGCTTCTGCTTTTTCTTCCAGCTTTATCGCTTTTAGGTTTTTTACTTCCCATCTGTAATGGTAGATGCTGCCGTTAATCTCCCGCGATGGTTTTATATCTATATTTTTATTCAGGTACCTGAAGCCCGCCGTAGTATCCGCTGTTACCTGATAGATGCTGTATTGTATAGCTTGCTGGTCGTGTTGTATACGCCATTGATCCAGGTCGGTAGCACTGGTTATCTCCTCTTCATACTCTGTTTCAATGGTTTCAGGATAGCTGGGCACGGTATGCTTTATACCCAAAAAACGATCGTCGGTCACGATACTGAACCCGTCTGACGCAGCGCCGTCATACATATCGCTTTTGTGATACTTTTTTATGACGTTGCCGGCAGGATCAAACACGCGCATTTCAATGCTGCTGTAATTGTCGTATTTTCTGTTATAGGGTAAAACAAAAACCGCTTCATCGTCGCCTTTCTCGTTCAATATGGTCACCACCTCGTGAACCTTGATCGCTTCCTTTCCGGGCCCCTTCACCACCACATTTTTTTCATAAAAGCGCACCACCGAATTTGCATTATCTTTTAGCGAATCCGGTATTCCTGTCGCGATGTAGGCTTCTTTAGGTGGCTCTGTCTCCTGCCCCATTGCACTGCCTGCTGCAGCGCAAATCGTCACTGCAATAAAGAGGCTGTTTAAAATTTTATTCATAAAGTTTTGGTCACGATTTCTTTAAAACAATTTGTTCCGCCAGCATCTCGTTCATTTTCTTAAAAAATCCAAACAGGTCGGGGTAGTTATCTTTTGAGTATTCGGCCACATTAAACATAATAACATACCTTACCACAATTGATCCGTCCTGCTCAGCAACGAACCGTTTGAATGTGAAACTTTTATCGGGCATGGCCATGTTTACACTTTTTGGCAAAGCATCGGTTTTGTAACCTGCCGGTATCTTGTAAACCCCGTTGATGGAGTAGACCCTGGGGTAAGCAAAATCAACATCGGTCATCCGGCCCTCGCTTAAAAACGGGTTGGTCTTAAATGGCGCAAACAGGTTCGGGCTTAAGTAAATGTAATTTTCATCCGTTCCGGCAAGGTCCATATTAAAACCTATATTTTGTATAAGCGGTAGTGTATCCACTTCCATATTATCCATTTTTACCGAACTGATCTTTATGTTGTTGTCACCGTCCTTTAAAAAGTCGACGTACTTTTGCTCACCGTCGGTTTTATATTTATCAAGCGCTGCAATGCGGTTGTAGCTTGTGTTAGCTATCTGTGCCGTACCTTCCAGCTTGCCGCCGGCTTTTATTTCGGCGTTCACCAATATGCTCTCTCTTACAGGTGTCGATCTCTTTAAATGAATGATGTCAAAAACCTTCCTTTGCTTATCGATATACAAACCTGACGAATTGAGCAATTCGTCAGGCGTTTCGTTATACATATTGTACTTACCGGTAGCGTCGAGCACATAATTTTTTGTGCTGTCAACCGGGATATACACTACCGCACGGTTAAATTGATCAACGGAGGTATAAAACGGATCAACTTTGCCATGTTCCCTGGTGCTTACCACCATGGGGTAGGCCTGTAAACCAGCTTGCTTCAGCAGGCGATACAAGGCCAGGTTGATCTCGGCTGAGTTGCCCGATTTGGTATCCCAGGCATGCGATGTACCATCATTGGTTTCCCAATCGTCGTTGCCGTTCCATTTCATCGTATTTTTAACTTCATCAAACAGGTAAGCAATTTTTTCGTCCTCAGTCTTCAGCACCTTTGTTTTTTCAATAATGGCATCCTCGCCGGCCAGTTTCCCTTTCAGCTGGCCGCCAAAATCGTCATCATCAGCCAATATCCCGCCCACTTTGGCCCATGAGTCGGAATAATTGTGTGTAAACCCACCAAGCGGCCTCACGGATACCAACTGGAAACGGAGCGCTTCAACGTTGTCGTGAAAGGATGACATATAAGGTTCGCTGGGCAGCGAATGAACATTGGCAATCGCTTTAACCTCGTTTGATACATTATACGGGTAATTTTGCCCGTCATACTGCATATTGCGACCTTCGCTTGAAGTGGCATATTTTACAAAATGGTCGGTAACGTGGGGCATCGCTCTAAAGTAAAATACCTCGGGCGTTTGCGTGGTTAATTCGCTGTACCTTACCGGTATTTTTTCCTGAAAATACCAGTCCGGAAAATCGGAATAGTCTACGGTATTCCATTTGTATTTGTACTCAATAATGCAACCCGGTTTCACATCAGGCATGGTAAAAGTTATCTCGGCCCTGTTTTTGTCGATGTTTTTTGTGTAGATCAGCTTTTTGTCCAGTTTGGTGATCACCTGCTTGCCGTCGACCAGGTTAATCGTTTCGGCTTGTATGCCCGTAATATACTCCAGGCGGGGCCCTCCCCAAAAAGCGAGGTATGGTATCTTGATATCGGCCTGGTCCTTGCCGTTATCATTAAAAATTTTTATCCGAACATGTATCTCCTCCATAATGGATTCCAGGTCCTCGCCAAAATACAGATCACCTTTTTTAAAAAGCATTTCGGCATTGGCGTCTTTTTCAAAATCACATTGCTTCAATTGCAGGTCGTCGTTGCTTACGGTGCCGAAAGGCTGTGTGATTGGGCCGCTGTAAGCGGTTTGCGCATGGGCGCGCCAGGCGCATGCAATTATTAATAATGATAATAACAGCGTAAATAATTTCTTCATAATGCGGGGTTTAATCAATTAAAAATATAGCAGTTTAATAATTAAGGGGCATTTTTATCCTTTTTTCAGGATCACCTGTTCATTCAGCAATTCATACATTTTTTTATAAAAACCTCTCAAATCCTGGTAATCCTCGGCAAAGTGAACCGTTTTTCTATGGTCGATCAAATATCTCACCGTAATGGTGCCGTCGCCCTCCGCGATGGTACGCTTAAAAAGAATACTTTGATCGGGCATTACAATCGTTATGTTTTTTGGAAGTGCCTCTACTTTAAAACCCGTTGGAATTTTATAAATACCACTGATGGAATGGTCATTGCGATATCCAAAATCTATATCCGAATACCGGTTTTCGCTCGTAAACGGGTTAACGCCCGTAAACGAAAACAAGTTAGGCGTAACGTAAATATAATTTTCATCAGAGCCCGCCAGGCTGATGTTGAAACCGATCTTTTGCGTTAATGGCAGGGTGTCAACATCCATATTCTCCATTTTGAATGAGGTGATCTTTATATTGTTATCGCCATTACGCAATGAATCGATATACTTACTGTCTCCGTCCGTAATGTATTCGCGGGCGGCCTTTATCTTGTTATAAAAATCGCTGGTCACTTCAGCGTTACCATTTAACTTCCCATCGGCAGTGACCTCGGCATTTACAAAAACAGATTGCATTACCGGCTCGGCGTCTTCTATCGGGATGAGTTTGGTTGTTTCGCTTTTGGGGTCGACGCTGAGGCCAAAGGTGTCCAAATCATCAAAAGGAATAGTATTGTACAGGTTGTACTTGCTGGCTGCATCCAAAATATAAAACTTATTACTGTCAACCGGTATATAAACCACCGCGTTGTTAAACCCCAAAAAATTGGGAAATGCCGGGCTCATTTTGCCGTTGCTCCTGGTGCTCACCACCATCGGGAAAGCCTTTATGCCCGCCCGCTTTAGCAAGTTATACAGCACGAGGTTTATTTCGGCCGAGTTGCCGCTTTTTTTGTTCCAGGCCTTAGTGATGGCATCGTAGGCAAAAAAGCTGGTCATTCCATCCCACTTCATCGAATTCCTTACCGTATCAAACAAAAAAGCTATTCTTTCATCGTCAGACGACAGACCTTTTGCGTGCTTAATAATCGCGCCTTCGCCCGCCAATAATTGATCAAACTCGCTCCCGAAATGCCCATAGTTCACTAAAGCCCTGCCGATCAAATTCCAGGTATGGCCCATTAAAAAATCAGGGTAAATTTCAATGCGTTCCAGGTTGTCCTTTGCCGAGGTCATAAAAGGCTCGTCGGGCAGGGAGTGAACATTTACCATTACCCGTATTTGCTTATCATCATCCGATTGGTGACTGTCAACGGCGTAGGATTGCCGCACATGCGGCACCGTTCTGACGTTGCCGCGGGCCAGGTAGTCGCTCTCCAGTTCGCTGTAGCGTGTAGGTATATTGTCCTGGAAAAACCAGGCGTACGGAAGCTGCGTACTGACATATTTAACCTCAAAAACCGACCCGGGTTTTACATCCGGTACTGCGAATGCTATTTCTTTGGTTTGCCGGTCAACTTTAGTAAAAAATAGCGTCTTTTTATCAAAGGGTGTAGTTACGATCTTTCCGTTTTCCAGGTTAAATGTTTCCACCTGCAGGTCGCTCATCGGGTTTCCCGTGCCATCGTCCTGCACCCGTATCCTAAATTCTCCTCTGTGCGTTCCGCGGTCTGTAAAAACCTTAATGCGGATATGCCGTTCCAGCATCAGCCTTGGAAATGCCTTGATCACTCCTTTATCAAAAAGCACCTCGGCATTTGCATTCTTTTCAAAATCGCAGTCTTTCATGGTCATTTCGTTCATGCCAATCTTTCCGTACGGTTCTTCGCCGGGTGTTGGTGTCGTTGGCTGCGTTTGTGCGGTGGCTGAAAACGCAATAGCGCATAGCAGCAGTGAGGTAAATAGTTTAATCATGATCAGGTTTAATCCATGTGATAATAATAAGGAAAAATTTTTAATTAAATGGACAAAAAAATGTGTGCTTTTTGGCCAGTATCGTCAAATCTTTTTCAAAACGATCTGCTCATTCAGCAGATCGGTCATTCTTTTAAAATAATCATATACATCCGCATATTCCGATCGCGCAAAAAGTGATTTTTTATAGTTGATAACGTAATACACAATAACGTACCCTTCCTGTTCCAAAACCACCCGTTTAAAAATGATGCTTTTATCAGGCATGGTGACGGTTTGCGTTTTGGGCAGTACATCAACTTTATATCCATCCGGGATCCTATACTTGCCATTGATGGAAAACAGGAAATTGCAGCCAAAATCAATATCCGAAAATCGCCGTTCGCTTACAAACGGGTTGTTGTGAAGTCCGGTAAACAAATTAGGATTAAAATAAATGTATTTATCGTCTGTTCCCGGGAGGTTGAGTTTAAAATCAATGGTTTGTATTAATGGCAGCGAATCGACTTCGGCATTCTCCAGTTTGATCGATCGGACCGTTAAATTGTTATCGTGGTCGGTCAACAGCTCCTTATATTTTTGTTCATCCAACAAGTTGTACAAGGTAAGTGCATTTGTTTTGTTGTAGCTAAAGCTGGTGATGGCGGCCGTTCCTTCCATCGTTCCGTCTGGTTTTATACCGGCATTTATCGTCACTTCCTGCTTTACCGGCGCATCGTTTTTTAGAAACACCAGTTGGTATACATTATTTTCTTTATCCATCCATAAACCTAAAGAGTTAAGCAAATCATATGGCACCTCGTTAAAGTTGTTATACTTGCCTGACGCATCTAACACATAAAATCGCGACGAATCTGCAAGCACATAAACAACCAGCTTGTCGGGCTGAAAGCGGTTGACAAAATTGCTTAACATTTTTCCATTGTCCCTGGTACTAACCAGCATGGGATCAGCTGCGACGCCGGCATCATTTAATAAGCCGCAAAGCGCCATATTTATTTCGCCCCAATTTCCTGCTTTATCTTCCCAGGCTTTCCTGATACCGTCCTTCGATGCCCAGCTCCTGTCGCCGTTCCATTTCATCCGGGTTTTTACCTGGTTAAAAAGGTAGGCTATTTTTGCATCCTGGCCATTCAGCTTACGTGCCCATTTCACCAGGCCTTCTTTGTCGCTTACGCGCTGGTCAAAGGTCTTTTTCAATTCCTTGTCATTTGCCAGCTGCCTCCCTACAGTTGCCCAACTACGCGCAACGTCGATAAATTGGCCGTCTGGCGTTGTAGCCGAAGTTAAGGCCAATTCAATACTTTGTATACCATCATCGGGCGAGCGCTTAAAAGGTTCCGCCCGTAACGATGGTACATCACGCATTGCCCATATGTGTCCATACCCGTTAAAAATAGCCGAATCGGTGGCCAGCGGCATTGTAGTCCGGTCAAGCGACATGAAATTAACGTTGCGGTATAATTGAATGATATACTGGCTGTAACGCGTAGGAATATCTGATTGAAAAGACCACTTGGGCAAGGCCCGCGGGGCAGCCCTGTGCCATATATACCGTATCTCTATCACCGAACCCGGCTTTACATTGGGCATGGTAAACGCCACTGCGCCTTTGTATTTGCTCGTATCCTGGCGATAGATGAGTTTTGCATCAAGCGGGGTGTATTCAATTTTTCCATTGTTGAAGTTTAGCGTTTGTCCTGCTATACCGTCTATCTGTTCCGCGCCAAACTGGTTGGTATAATCTATCCGGATGTTTGCCGCAGCCTTTCCCTTCTCATTAAATATTTTGATCCTTTTGTGTCGCTCCACCCTTACCCCGGTCGGCTCACTTGCCATCTGTCCAACGTCATAAACCACCATGGCATTGGCTTCCGGTTCAAAGCTGCATGAAGTTTGGGCCAAATCCAGGCTGTCCAATTTTTTATGGGGCACTGATAAGCCATTGTCTTTAAAATTCACCATCAAGTTGGTATCCACCTTCAAATTTGTCGCCAATTGGCTTTCCAATGCCAGCTTATCTGCGGCCGAGATGGTACCTGTAGCTACTTTTATCAGGATGTCGGTGCTAATGGTGTCTGTTTTCTTGAGCCGGAGCATCACCCTTGCAGCTTTAATTAACTCGCTGTCGCTTTTAGAAAGTGTGCGATGTGCCAACCGCTTCAGCATAGCGGCACTTAAGGTATCAATACGGGCCGTATATACCTGGGCCCGGGCAATACCGCAAAATGTAAAAATCAGCAAAAGCAGAATTACAGTCTTTCTCATTTTGGTTTAGTTTATCGTTCCCGTTATTATTTCGCCCTGCCCTGAACCGTTGCGGCCTGTCTTACAATTTTTTTAAAACAACCTGCTCATTCAACATTTCGTACATCTTTTTATAAAAGTCATGAAGCTCAGTATAATTTTCTTTAAAATAAATGGATTGGTGATAATCAATAACATATCTTACCATAATTTGGCCGTCCTGCTCACCAACCAGGCGTTTAAACGTAATACTCTTGTCGGACATTGACATACTCGCACTATTCGGCAGTGCATCTACTTTGTAGCCTGCCGGCATTTTGTAAATGTCGCTTATTGAATAGCTGTCCTGGTATTTAAAATCGATATCGGTAAAACGGGTTTCACTCAAAAATGGATTACCGCCCAACCCTGTAAACCAATTGGTATTTAAATATATGTAACCTTGATCCGACCCGCCCAGTAATATGTTGAAATCGAAGCTTTGTGTTAGGGGCAGCGTATCTGCTTCCATGTTTTCAAATTTGAGCCCGGTGATATTCAAGTTATTGTTGCCATCTTTCAAATAATCCGTAAATTTTTGCTCGCCTTCGGTTTTATATTTTTCAGCAGCCTTTAAACGATTGTAACTATAACTGTATATCGTGGCTGTGCCCGCCATTTTTCCGTCCGGTTTTATTTCGGCGTTTACCAGCACCGTTTTACGTACAGGCGAAAGTTTTTGCAAAAAAAGAAGGCCGTATTTGTTATTTTGCTTGTCCACCCAAAACCCGAAATTATTTAACAAGTCGCCTGGTGTTTCGTTAAATACATTGTATTTATTGCTAGCATCCAAAACATAATATTTTGTGCTGTCAACAGGTATATAAGTTACTGTCCGGTTGAACTGAAACATCGAGGAATAAGCGGGATTTACCCGCCCATTTTGGCGAGTACTTACCATCATCGGAAGCGCATTTACGCCCGATTTTTGAAGCAAGTGACATAAAATAAGATTTATTTCGGTCGAATTGCCGCTCCTGGTATCCCAGGCATCCTGCGTGCCATCATTCGTATACCACTGGTCCAGGTCATTCCACTTCATTTGATTTTTCACCTCATCAAAAACGTAGGCGATCTTGTCAGGAATTAAAGCCAAACTTTTTGCCTTATTGATGATCAAATCTTCGCCCTTAAGCTTTTTATCAAATTGACCGCCAAAATAATTGTCCCGGCAAACCTCATCCCCCAATTTCTCCCAGGTGTCCGAAAACTTTTCATTTATATGACCGGGAATGTTAACATTTGTAAATTCATACAATATTCGCTGCGCATTATCTTTGCCCGAATTCATAAATGGCTCGTCCGGAAGCGATGGAATATTAGCCATGGACTTAACGTCGTCTGTATTTTCAACATAAGGTAAGCTCACCATCGCCAGGCTTTTATAATGCACTTCGCCTGGCAAGGTTTTGCTCAGTTCGCTATACCTGGTAGGAATATTATTTTGAAAATACCAGTTTGGGAATGCGAAAAATGTTCGTGAGTATAGCAAATATTTATATTCGACGATGGAACCCGGTTTCACATCAGGAAAGGCAAATGATAATTCAGTTCTTGCTCTGTCTACATATTGGGTAAACATTTGCTTCCTTTCAACCTTGGTTATAACTATTTTGTCATTGTTTGTATTTATCGTTTCGGCTTGCACACCGTCAAGGTATTGAAAATCGCCGCCACCGAAATATTGTATTTTAACATTTGCCTGTTCTTTCGCTTTTTCATTAAATATCTTTACCCGGATATGACGCTCAAAAACCAACGCGTCGGATGATAAATAAACCGAACCTTTATCGAATAATATTTCGGCATTGGCATTTTTTTCAAAATCACATGAAGTCATTTTAAGATCGGCCGTATCAATAACGCCGTACGGCTGCACCTGCGAATATGCCCGTACAAGCAAAACGGTTAGCAGGATCAGCAGGTAAAGGCGCCTTTTCAATGGTTTAAATTAATCATACTAAAATAATCAAATAATCCGTACTTGTTTTATGGTTAGCGTCACGATTTTTTCAATACGATCTGCTCATCCAGCATTTCGTACATTTTTTTATAAAAATCACGTATTGCCGCATACTCATTACCTGTATACAGGGTCCTGTTAAAATCGATCACAAATCTTACGTTTATAAAATTATCCTGGGCGCTCAGCATTCGCTTAAACACTATTCCCTGGTCGGGCAGCTGCATGGTTAATGACTTTGGCAGGGAAGAGACAGAATAGCCCGCCGGAATTTTATAATGCCCGATGATGGTATAGGCATTGCGGCAGCCAAAATCAATATTGGCCACCCGGCTTTCACTTGTAAACGGGTTGGTACCAAAACTGGTAAAAACCGTCGGCTTAATATAAAGATAGTCATTGTCGGGGTCGGGCCCTTTATATTTAAACGCAAAAGTCTGGATCAGCGGCAGTGTATCGTTTTCGGCATTATCTAATTTTAAGGACGAAAAGCTCAATTTCTTTTCCGCATCGCAAAATTGCTGCTTGTATTGCTCTTCGCCCAATGCCGCGTAGCTTTCCAGGTATTTTTCGCGGCTGCTTGCCGAGCTGCTTAGCTGCGCTGTTCCCGTGACCTCTCCCGCTGTATTTATTTCGCCGTCAACCAGGGTAATTTCTTTAGCGGCCCCTACTTTTATCGCCAGGGTATCAAGCATCTTCGTTTCAGGGTCGATGAGTAAGGCGGTGAGGCCCATTAGGTCAAGCGGTACGTCGCGGTACGTATTATACGGCCTGGATGCATCCAAAACATAATAATTGGCGGTGTCAAACGGGCAATAAACGGCTGTCCGGTTAAAATAACCGGCGCTGGCATACCGCGGATTAAACTTTCCGTTATCCCGACTGCATAGCAGGATTAACGAGGCCCTGATCTTTGCGGCCTTCAGCAGGTGGTATAAGATCAGGTTTATTTCGGCGGAGTTGCCGGTCTTTTTGTCCCAAGCCTTTTTAATGCCGTCAATCGTGTACCATTCATCCTGTTTATCCCATTTCACCGATCTTTTTACCGTGTTGAATATCCATGCGATCTTCTCGTCCCGGTTTGGCAGATCATTGGCCTTGCGTGTTATCTCCTTCTCGTTCGGCAGTGTTTCGTCCAGCTGCCGCCCAAAGTCAAAATCATTCAACATGTCAAAACCCAATTGGTGCCAGTTATTATAACCCCGCCTTATGATAAGGCCCTGGATGTAACTATTCGGATAGTCCATGTAAGGTTCGTTTGTAAATGACTTTACATTTGATAGCGCCCAGATATGCTGTATATCGTTTGATCCTGATGCTTTGATAACCGTGTCCCTGGCCATTGGCTGATTCAAATACTTTAAAACATCAAACGAATGCTCGCGGTTGAAGCTGCCGTCAAACTGGCTGTAACGGGTGGGCAAACGGTCTTGAAATAACCAGTCGGGATAATTAAAGCGCTCCGGCGTCGACCACGTGTATGCAAATTCGACTACCGAGCCTGCATGCACATTGGGGAACGTAAAAACAATGGTTTCAACAAATTTATTGGTTTGCTCGGCAAATATCTGGCTGGTATCAACTTTTGTATACGTAATGGCGTTATGATCTAAATTGATCGTCTCGGCTTTTATATCGGTGATCCGTTCCCCCAGCCTGCCGGGAAGAAAAGCGATACGGACATTGGCCTCGTCCTTTCCCTTTTCACTGAATATCTTGATCCGTTTATGCCGCCGCATAAATATGGTTTCGCCGTCGTAAGTAACATAGGCATCGTCAAAAAGCACCTCGGCATGGGCATCTTTTTCAAAATCGCAAAAAGGCATTTTAAGGTCAGCCGTATCAATGGCCCCAAAAAATGCGGTTTGCGCATTTGAACGGGAAATTGAAACAGCGATTAACAGCAGCAGGTAAAGGCGCCTTTTCAATGGTTTAAATTTCTTTTTTATGTGTCAGGATTTTTTCAAAACAATCTGCTCATTCAGCATCTCGTACATTTTTTTATAAAAATCATGTACTCCGGGGTATTCGTCTACCCCGAATGCCTTTTTCCTGATATCTATTATAAAATGAACCAAAATGGACCCGTCCTGCTCGGCTACTATACGTTTAAAGACTATGCTTTTATCGGGCATAATCATGCTGACGTTTTTGGGCAAGGCATCAACTTTGTAACCTGCGGGGATTTTATACACACCGTTTATCGAATAATTGCGCAAAAAGCCATAGTAAATATCTGTTAGCCTTGTGTCTGCCAAAAATGGATTGGCTTTAAGCGGCGTAAAAATATTGGGATTTAAATAGATATAATTTTCATCCGAGCCGGCAAGGGTGAGCCCAAAAGCGATATTTTGCGTCAAAGGCAGTGTGTCCACATCCATATTCTCGAATTTAACCGAGGATATTTTCAGGTTATTGTTTCCTTTAACCAGCGAGTCTGTATAAGCCTGATCGCCTTCAGTTTTATATTTTTTAACCGCCGCTATCCGGTCGTAGCTGCTGGAAAGGATCTGCGCAGTACCCTCCGCTTTTCCGGTCGGCTTTATCTCAGCGTTTATTAAAATCACCTGCCTAACCGGCAGGTCTTTTTTTATCGAGACCGTATCATACTTTTTATTTGCCTTATCGATACACAAACCAAATGAGTTAAGTAGCTCGCTGGGCGCTTCATCATACAGGTTATATTTCCCGCTAGCATCCAGCACATAGTTTCTTGCGGAGTCAACCGGGACGTAAACCACTGCGCGGTTAAATTCGTATTCAGTAGTGCGCCACGGGTCAGGTTTGCCGTTTTCGCGCGTGCTTACCAGCATCGGATAAGCTTCTATTTTCGCCTTCTTTAATAAGTAATAAAGTATGATGTTTATTTCGGTTGAATTGCCGGATTTGTTTTCCCAGGCTTTATGGGCGCCATCAACGGTGTACCAGGTATCGTGCCCGTTCCACTTCATGTCGTTTTTTACCTCATTAAAAATATAGGCGATCTTCTCGTCGTCCGACTTTAAAAGGGCCGCTTTGCTTTCTATGGCGTCCTCGTTGCTGATTGAAGGATTAAGCTGTCCGCCGAAATCAGCGCTTTGAGTAAGGGTATATCCTACGTTTCCCCAATTATTCGAGAAAATCTCGTCAAATCCATTGATCGGTTTCATACTTACCAGGTCCAAATTTAATCGCTGTACATTATCTTCAAACGAAGAAATGTAAGCATCGTCCCGCAACGACGGGATATTGGCCATTCCCCATACCTCGTCGTTGTTATTATAAGCATAGGTTTCTGTTTCCTGGGTTCCCGTCGTCGTCATGCTGTTTGCTACCTCATGTGTCATCAATTTTAATACCTGCGCGACAGTGGCAGTAGTATGTGTTGTCAACGGCAAATTGATATGAAGCTGGGGTCTGAAATAAAAAATATCCGGTATGGCCACGCTCAATTCGCAATATCTTACCGGTATACCTTCCTGAAACTCCCATCCGGGTATGTCTGCATTATAGCGCTCCGTTAATTTATACTTATATTCAATAATGCATCCCGGTTTAACATCAGGCATTGCAAATTCCATTTCGCTTCTTTCGTCATCGATACCGGTGGTGTGGATTAACTTTTTGTCGAGCTTCGTAATCGATGGTTGTCCGTCCACCAGGTTTACGGTTTGGGCCTCGATGCCGGTAATGTTTTGCATCCGTTCATAGCTCAGGAATGAAATTCTAATATCAGCCGCAGCATTGCCATAAGTGTTAAATATTTTTATGCGCTTGTGCACAGTCAGGGTAATGGATTTCAAATCTTCACCATACTGCAGCTTTCCGAAGTTTGACAGCACTTCAGCATTGGCGTCTTTTTCAAAGTCGCATTGCGTCAGTTGCAGGTCGCTTAAATCAGTTTTGCCATAGGGCAGGTCCTGATAGGTTGGGGTTTGGGCACAGACAACATATGCCAGCGCACACAACACCAATGTGGTATAAATCCTCATCATGATTAGGTTTGATCAATAACAGATAATAATAGGGAATTTTTTTAATTAAACGATGAAAAACTGTTTCTGGCTATAACTTCTTCAACACAATTTGCTCATTCAGCATCTCGTACATTTTTTTGTAAAAAGTCCGCAGGCTTGGGTACTCGTCCTTCGAAAACTGCGCCCTTTTGTAGTTTATGGTATAGCGGGTAATAATTGTTCCACCCTGCTCCGAAACAAGCCGCCTGAAAATAATGCTATTATCCGGCATTTGCAGGCTGGCGGGCGGAGGCAGCACATTCACCTTGTAACCGGGCGGAGTTTTATACCGGCCATTGAAAGAATAATTGGCAAGGCAGCCAAAATCGATGCTTGAAATACGACTTTCGCTTAAAAAAGGATTTAATTCAAAGCCGGTAAAAAGGTTGGGATTAAAATAAATATAGTCGCCGTCGGGCTCCGACAGCTTGTATTCAAAATCAAAAGTATTTATTAACGGCAGCGTATCATTTTCAACGTTTTCAAACTTGAACGAGGTGATTTTCAGTCCCCGATTGTTGTTTTGTATGCCTTCGGCATACTTTTTTCCGCCCAGGTCGCCATAAATTTCAAGGCGTTTTTCGCGGCTGTAACCGGCACTGTTTACTTGCATAGTACCCGTTAAGCGACCGTCGGCGCCTATCTCGCCCGCTATAAGGGTGGCGTCTCCCGAAACAGTATTTTTTATGGTGAAGGTGCCAAACCTCATTTTATCCGGATCAATGGACAACACTTGCAAACCGGCAATATCAGGCGGGATTGCATTGAAAGCGTTATAACGGTTTGAAGCGTCGAGCACATAATACCTGGCGGAGTCGACAACGTAATAAACAGCAGTTTTGTTAAAGTTCAGCGTCGAAGGATAATCGGGGTTGAGTTTGCCGTGGTCGCGGGAGCTTAGGGCTATCAGGTAAACATTAACATTGGCCGATTTAAGCAAATCATATAAAATCAGGTTGATTTCGGTTGAGTTGCCGGATTTCTTCTCCCAGGCTTTTTTTACCCCGTCGATGGTAAACCAATAGTTGGTTTTGTTCCAGGTCATTGATTTTTTTACCAGGTTGAAAATATAGGCAATCTTTTCATCATTGGTTTTTAAGGTTTTGGCGCGGGCAATAATCGTATCCTGGTGAGCCAATTTATTATCGGCCTGCTGACCGAAATCCGGATCGGTAAGCATGCCTGCGGCTATGGTCAACCAGTTTATACCGGGCTGGTGAAATTCAAATAAAATACCCTGGCGATAATCCTCGGGATAGTCCATATAAGGTTCTGTCTTGTACGACTTAACGTTTTTCATTGCCCAAATATGTTCACTGCCGCTACCGTGTTCGGTGGTAAATGCCGTGTCTTTCGCCATTGGCTGATACACTTTGCTGAAGCAGTCGATTTTGTAGTTTTTGTCAAAACTTGCATCAATTTCACTATAGCGGGTGGGCAGGTGCAACTGAAAGCGCCAGTCGGGGTAATTACCGGGATAGGGTGTGATCCATTTATATTTAAATTCAAGGACCGAGCCGGCTTTCACATTTGGGAACGTAAAAATTATGGCTTTTTTGTTTTTATCTACTGTTTCTGTAAAAACCTGTTTTTCATCAATCGGGGTATATTCAATTTTACTGTCAACCAGGTTAATAGTTTCGGCCTCGATATCCTTTATCGATTCATCTCCATGCCTTCCGTAATATTCTATCCGTACGTTTGCCTCTTTTTTTCCTTTTTCATTCAAAATTTTTACCCTTTTATGCCGCTCCATAATGATCGACGTAAATTCATACCTCACAACGGCGCGGTCGAAAAGCACCTCGGCATTAGCGTCTTTTTCAAAATCGCATAAAGTCATTTTTAGGTCGGCGGTGTCAATCACCCCGTATGGAAGAACCTGGGCGGGTGCGCTCAGGCATAAAATATTCAAAAACGTGAGGAGGTGAAGGATTTTTTTCAAGCGTTCAAATTAATGGCTCTAAAATAATACTACTATTGATCTTTTACAATTAAACTAACCTGGTTTTGCAGCGTCAAAACAAGGCATGGACAATCTCAAACAAATAAAGCATCTTTATTCACGGGCAGGCTTTGGCCTGCGTTTTGAAGACATGCAGTCATTTGCAAATTTGTCCGTAAAAGATGCTGTAAAAAACCTGCTGGATGCCGTTGATGACCCTGTTGCCGCTATAGCCACGGATACCGACTATACCCCCGCAATGAAGGCCGATGTGGCGGCCCGCAAAATGTTTATGCAGCAGCAGCGCCAGGAAGAAAAGGACCTAAACATTGCCTGGATGGACAAAATGATGAACACCCATGCCGTTTTGCAGGAGAAAATGACGCTGTTTTGGCACAATCATTTTGCCTGCCGCAGCAATAAGGCTTTTTTTGCCCAGCAACTCAATAATATACATCGCGCCAATGCACTCGGCAGCTTCCGTACGATGCTTTTCCAGGTAGCGGAGGCGCCTGCAATGCTCCAGTTTTTAAACAACCAGCAAAACGTAAAAAATCATCCCAACGAAAATTTTGCCCGCGAGGTAATGGAGCTTTTCACCATAGGCCGGGGCACCTATACCGAAAACGATATAAAAGAATCGGCAAGGGCTTTTACGGGCTACGGCTTTAACAAGGATGGTGAATTTTTGGTGCGAAGATTGGTGCATGACGACGGCCAAAAAACTTTTATGGGCAAAACCGGCAATTTTACCGGTGAGGATATCCTGAACATGCTGCTGGAAAGAAAGGAGACTGCGCACTTCATCAGCAATAAGCTGTATAAATACCTGGTAAATGAAGTGCCGGATGCTGTTCATGTAAACGCGATGGCCGATGTATTTTATGACGCCGACTACGAAATAAAACCCCTACTGGAATATATTTTTACCGCCGGCTGGTTTTATAATGATAAAAATTCAGGCAACATGATAAAATCGCCGGTTGAATTTTTGGTAGGACTGAGCCGGCAGTTTTATATTACTTACGACAAGCCTGAAATTTTGCTGCAATTTCAAAAAGTATTGGGGCAGGTATTGTTTTATCCGCCAAATGTCGCTGGGTGGCCGGGCGGCCGGAACTGGATTGACAGTTCGTCCCTGATGTACCGGCTGAAAATACCATCTACTTTGTTAGATGGCGGCCTGATAGATTTTAGCGGCAAGGCCGACCCGGAGGACGAGGCTTATTTAGCTACGGTTCGCAACCAGGCGCAATTTGTAAGTACTCGTGTGCAATCAAACGCCAATTGGGACAAAGTATTGAACGGTATTCCGAAGGATGCTTCCAATGCAGCAATTGCCGGGTTTATGCTGGAACCAAAGTTAAATAACGTAATTTTAAACAGGGTAAACGGCGCCGGCGATACCAAAGCTATGATGATCGAGCTTGTTTCGACACCGGAGTATCAGCTGTGCTAGTTTTAATTAGTGAATTAGCGAGTTAGTGAATTAGTGAGTTAAAAAAAATTAACGATTCGCCAAATCACTAATTCACTAATTCACAAAATCACTAATTGACACCATGGATCGCAGACACTTCTTAAAAAACACCGCGCTGGCATCAGGAGCACTGATGATACCCGCCTTTTTAAAGCCTTTTGAGGCTTTGGCAAAAAGTGACCTGACGGGCTATAAAAACCTGGTGATCATCCAGCTATCAGGCGGAAATGACGGTTTGAATACCATTGTGCCCTATGGCAATGATATTTATTATCAAAAACGGTCGACCATCGCCATCAATCAAAATGACGTTGTAAAGCTGAACGATATCCAGGGATTAAACCCTGCCCTCTCCGCGCTGAAAGAAATATATGACCAGGGTTGGATGAGCATTATTAACTCGGTGGGATATCCGAATCCTGACAGGTCGCATTTCCGCTCGATGGATATCTGGCAAACCGCCAGCGACTCCAACCAATTTTTAACTACCGGCTGGATCGGCCGTTACCTGGATTCCAATTGTCAAACCTGCAGCAAGCCTTATGCCGCGATCGAGGTGGACGATACCCTGTCGCTGGCGATGAAGGGCGCCAAAATGAAGGGCATAGCGGTACAGGATCCCAACAAATTATATCAAACCACCCGCGAACCGTTTTTTAAAGACCTTGTACACGACCACAGCGTCGACAACTTAAGCGAGGACAATTTAGGCTACCTGTACAAAACCATGATAGAAACTTACTCATCAGCGGAGTACATTCAAAACACCTCGAAAACTTACATGGTTAAGGGCGAATACCCCGCGACGCAATTGGGCAATCAATTGAAAACGGTTTCTAAATTCATCAATTCGGGTTTGCAAACCAGGATATATTACGTTTCGCTGAGCGGTTTCGATACCCACGTACGCCAGCAGGACCAGCAGGCACGGCAATTAAAAATTTATGGCGATGCAGTAGCTGCTTTTGTTAAGGATTTAAAACAAAGCGGCAAACTGGATGATACCCTGGTGATGACCTTCTCGGAATTTGGCCGGCGCGTGGAGCAAAACGCCAGCAATGGCACTGATCACGGCACCGCCAACAATATTTTGATCTACGGCGGAAAACTTACAAAGGCGGGTTTTTATAATGAAGCGCCAAACCTGTCGCAATTAGACAACGGCGATCTGAAATACCAGATCGATTTCAGAGATGTGTACGCTACATTACTCGACAAATGGCTGGATATAAATAACGGCCAGATTTTGACGAAAAGTTTTGCCGGGTTGAATTTTGTATGATTTGAGGATTTGGCAATTTGAAGATTTGAAAATTAATCAACATCATTTTCAAATCTCCAAATCAGCACATCTTCAAATTGTCAACGCGGCATTCTCCGCATCATATTTGCCATGGCCGCGGGGTTGCTCATTTGCTTCATCACCTTACGCATATCCTCAAACTGCTTGATCAGCCGGTTTACTTCCACCAGGTTGGTGCCCGAGCCTTTGGCGATACGGTTGCGGCGGCTTTGGTTAATGCTGTCGGGGTTGCTTTTTTCGTAGGGCGTCATGGATTGGATGATGGCCTCGATATTTTTAAACGCATTGTCATCCACTTCAACATCTTTCATCATTTTGCCCACGCCGGGTATCATGCCCATAAGGTCCTTCATATTACCCATTTTTTTGATCTGCTGTATCTGGGAATAGAAATCGGTAAAGTCGAACTTGTTTTTGCGGATCTTCTTTTGCAGCTCAGCGGCCTCTTTTTCGTCAAACTGCTGCTGAGCACGTTCAACCAGCGAGATCACGTCGCCCATGCCCAAAATGCGCGAGGCCATACGGTCGGGGTGGAAAACGTCCAGCGCTTCCATCTTTTCGCCGGTACCGATAAACTTGATCGGCTTATTCACCACCGACTTGATGGACAAGGCCGCGCCACCGCGGGTATCGCCGTCCAGCTTGGTCAGGATAACGCCGGTAAAGTCCAGCCTGTCATTAAACACCTTGGCGGTATTCACGGCATCCTGCCCTGTCATGGCGTCAACCACGAATAATATTTCATGCGGATTAACGGCAGCTTTCACCTGCTCAATCTCGCGCATCATGGCCTCGTCAATGCTCAAACGACCGGCGGTATCTATGATCACCACGTTATTGCCGTTTTGCTTTGCCTGGGCTATGCCTTCACGGGCTATGGCTATTGGGTCCTTTGATTCCAAATTTGCATAAACCGGAACGCCGATTTGAGCGCCTAAAACCTGCAGCTGCTCGATAGCAGCCGGGCGGTAAATATCATCGGCAACCAGTAAAGGCTTTTTATTTTTTTGTGTTTTAAGGTAGTTGGCCAGCTTACCGGTAAAAGTTGTTTTACCCGCACCATTAAGGCCGGCGATCAATATAATGGTCGGTGTAGCCGGGAAAGTCAGGTCAGCCGTGCTGCCGCCCATCAATTCGGTCAGCTCGTCGCTCATGATCTTGGTGAGCAATTGTCCCGGCGAAATGGTCGTCAATACATTCTGGCCGATAGCTTTTTGCCTTACTTCGTCAGTAAAAGCTTTGGCGGTTTTATAGTTTACGTCGGCATCCAAAAGGGCTTTGCGGATCTCCTTCATGGTTTCCGCCACGTTGATCTCGGTGATTGATCCTTGTCCCTTTAATACTTTAAAGGCCCTTTCCAGCTTATCGGATAAATTTTCAAACATTTTTTATAGCAAATTTTGAGGATGCAAAGGTAACTAAGATTTTTAAGATTGCGAGGATTTTAGGATAGGAACGCAGGGAAATCGCGTTTAAAAACTTGTCGCTGGTTTGAGGCTAAAGCTGTTGCTGGTTTGTTTATTTTTTCCGTTCCTTAAAAGGAACGGCAATGAATTTAGAAGAAAAATCTTTCATTCATTGCCGTTGGCTTCAGCCAACGGGTAAATTGAAGCGATATAATGGCTTTAGCCTCATTTAAATATGCCTGGTTTTTTAAAAGCGATTCCCCTGGATAGGAACGCGCTTGCTGAATACAGAGCGTTTAAAACCTTACGTGTTCGAGGCACTCCCCGTCCCTCTTTCCCGCTTGCGGAAGAGAGGGTGAACGAGCGAAGCCCCGTACGTACGGGGTTCGGGTGAGTCAACCCGGCAGACATTACCGTCACGCTTGCACCACGCGTAGACTCACCCCGGCTTTGCTTCGCTCGCCGGCCCTCTCTTCGGCTTCGCCGGAAAGAGGGTAGCTTCAAATATTTAATCCCCCGAACACCCATAGCTTCAAACCCATCGGCTATGGCAAATACCGGCTAATTAAAAAGGGATAATGCTATATTTGCCGCATGGCAGACAAACCATCCGTACCCAGGGGCACCCGTGATTTTTCACCCACCGAAATGGTGAGGCGTAACTTCATTTTTGATACGATAAAAAGTGTGTTTCGTAAATATGGCTATCAGCAGATAGAAACGCCTTCGATGGAAAACCTTTCGACGTTGATGGGTAAGTATGGGGATGAGGGAGATAAGCTGATATTTAAGATACTTGATAGTGGAGATTTTGTTGAAAAAACAAATTCATATAAAAAGGTAGATCGCGGCGATTTTGTCGAAAAGGAAGTTTTGTTAAAAGACCTAAATGATTTGTATGATTATTATTTAATTGGCCAGCATAATTCTTCGGCCGGAGAGTCATTATATCCGGCACAGATTAGTAGTACTCTAAATAAAATCATTGACGAGTGGAATAGTAAGGCTGTAAAATATATGACTGCACTATTTAACACAAAAAGTTTTACTTCTGAAATTTCCGAAAAAGCGCTTCGCTACGATCTCACCGTCCCCTTCGCCCGGTACGTGGTGATGCACCAAAACGAGATCACTTTCCCGTTCAAACGTTTCCAGGTGCAGCCGGTTTGGCGGGCTGACCGTCCGCAAAAAGGCCGCTACCGCGAGTTTTACCAGTGCGATGCAGATGTGGTAGGTTCTGATTCCTTGCTGAACGAAGCTGAGTTTGTTCTCATTTACGATGAGGCTTTAAGCAAGCTGGGATTGAAAGATTTCACGATAAAAATAAATAATAGAAAAATTCTATCAGGTATTGCCGAAATTATAGACAAAAGCGATAGCATTATACATCTCACTGTAGCCATTGATAAACTGGATAAAATCGGCCTCGACGGGGTGACCAAAGAATTGATGGACCGTGGCTTTTCCGAAGAAGATATTGAAAAAATAAAACCGGTTATTTTGCTCGAAGGCTCCAACGAGGCCAAACTGGAAAGCCTTCGCCTGGCGCTCATCAATTCAGATACCGGCCTAAAAGGCTGTGATGAAATAGAGACCGTTCTCAACTACATTGCCAACTGCCCACTACAAACTGCCAACTTAGAACTCGACATCACCCTGGCCCGCGGTTTAAACTATTACACCGGCGCCATCTTCGAGGTGAAAACAAACGAAGTGGCCATGGGCAGCATCGGCGGCGGCGGCCGGTATGACGATCTTACCGGCATGTTTGGGATGAAGGGCCTTACGGGTGTAGGTATTTCCTTCGGGGCCGATCGTATTTATGATGTGATGGAAGAGCTTAAACTTTTCCCTGCAGAAACAGCGCAATCAACCAAAGTACTGATATGCTGTTTTGATAAAGAAGGGGAAAAATATGCCTTCCCTATCGTACAACAATTGCGCAGCCGGGAGATGAGCGCTGAGCTGTATCCTGCCGGGGCCAAAATAAAAAAGCAACTGGATTATGCCAACGGGAAAAACATCCCTTACGTGATCATCATCGGCAGCGAGGAAATGGAAAGCGGATTACTGGCGATCAAAAATATGTTGACGGGCGAACAGGAGAAAAAATCGCTTGCTGAGATTATCGGGTATTTAAAAAATAGCTAAATCAAATATTGTCATTGCGAGGAGCAGGCCGGGAAAGCGCGCCGGGCGCGACGAAGCAACCTCGTCGCCAATGCATTACCGCTTGGTTGGCGACGAGGTTGCCGCGCTGCGCTCGCAATGACAAATAGGTTGTTTTACATTTTCACTTCCGCTTTTTCGTGCGGCGACAAATCAAAAGGGATCACCACTTTAAAACTTATGTCCCGCCCCATATTGAATATACCCGGCTGAACGCCTGGCGGTACAACAGGATTGTCAAAATACTTTAACCGGCTCATGTTGCTTTGATAGTTCACATTACCCAGGTTTGTGCCCTCGATAAAAATCTCAACAAGTTTCTTACCTGCGGCATTCACAATATTTCCGCCGAAACCTGCACTAAGCAAATTGTATCCTGCCGTATAAGTTTCTGTTCCGTAAGCCGAGAAGAAGTGTCCCTGGGCATCAAAATGATCAAAGCCGACAAAGCCATATACATTCCTGAAAGTGCCGAAGCCTTTGGCAAAGGTACCTCTCAATTCCGAGTGGCTATGCGCCGGCGGGATAAACGGCAAATATTTCAGGCTGTCGGGCACATGCTCGCCATTGCCCAGGTTTTGCCCGTAGGTTAACGTTAGCGAGTTTTCAAAATGCAGCCAGGGCCATGGGTGGATGTCAAGACTGAACTCCCCGCCCTGTATCACCGCTTTGGTTTGCTCATAAGTAAATTTACTGTATTGGCCGTTGGGATTGGGTGAGCCGTCGGCATTCACTCTTTCCGGGTCGCCGTTTGCATCCAGTATCTGTTCCTGGAAAATATAGTTTTGTAAATTATTCCTGAAAACTTCCGCGCTGGCCGACACGTTCTCGAGTGTAAGGAATGCGCCAACATCCTCCTGCACGCTAAACTCGGGTTTAAAACTACTGTTGCCAACATGGTATATTTGCGAGCCCGGGTCGGGGCCGTTTGCTGAGAGTTCTGCAATACTTGGTGCGCGAAACCCGCGTGCAACATTGCCTTTTATCAAAAATTTGTCCGAAAAATTATAGGTTCCCCCAAAGCTGCCCGATGTACCTGTAAAGGTTTTGTTTAGCGCGCTGAACTGCTGGGTAACGTTAGCTGTTGATGTTGGGTTCGGACCGGTATAAAGCGTTGGGAAATACTTGACTGCCGTATCGATATAGGCCGCCTGCCCGCTGAATGAACGACTGTCTTCACGCAAACCACCCTCAAGGTCCAACTTACCAAAAGTCTTTTTCAAGACAAAAAACGGCCCGATGTCAAACTGGTGATAGGCCGGGATTGGGAAATCGGTACTATAACCGAGCGTATTGTTTTGGTACATGCCATTAACGCCCACCGTGGTTTCGTAATCCTTGGCAATCTCGAAATTGTATTTTACGTCATACGTGTAGGTGGCCAGCTGCAGGTTAAGCCCCGGAATATCGGGGTCCTCCGGATGGGTGTACTCGCGCCGGTGGCTATATTGATAACCGAGGTTCACAGCCAGGTTACCACCGCCGAGTATAAAGTTGCTGTTGTCGTAAATACGGTAAAGCTGTACATGCTGGTGTAAAACCGGCAGACTGTATGAATTTAATTCAGACTCCGGAACAATCGGGCGGTAAGGATCAGCATCGGTTATCTGTTTGGTAAACTGCCGGGTGAGCGAATCACGGCTGCCATCCGGGATAGCCTGCAAATCGTCAAATATCGAGGCATTGAGGTAGGATGACCCCCAGGATTTGTGCATCCCGATCATCGCCCGCGCATCCTTTTCGTTAAAGTTGGTTGCATAAACGCGGCCATCATGCGGATCGGTGTAGTCTTTCGCCATCTTGTCCGAAAGGACCACGCCCCAAACCTTGCCGCTATCGTTACCCTGCAATTTAAACGAGGTATTAAATAAACCGTTGTTAGTGCCGTATATCTCCTGTACCGAACCAAGTATCTTACCCTCCGGAACAGGCGTAGATGTGATGAGGTTAACCACCCCGCCGATGGCATCAGAGCCGTAAGTTAAACTTGCAGGCCCTTTGATAATCTCGACGCGGTCGATTGAATTCTGGTCGACCTCGATGCCGTGTTCATCGCCCCACTGCTGTCCCTCCTGGCGGATGCCGTCCTGCAGCGTTATCACCCGGTTATAACCTAAACCATGAATATAAGGTTTAGATATATTTGGACCGGTAGTAACCGCGCTGATGCCGGGCAAACTGGCAATTTCGTCAATTACGTTCCCGCTGGCCGAGTGCTCGTCGATAAAGCTTTTGCCAACCGCAGCCATCGGCACCGGATCGCGCTTTATTTCAGTAGCCTTGCTTACCCCTGTGATCACCACTTCGCCCGCCTCAATAGTGGAGGCAGCCAACTGAAAATTAATCACCGTTGTTTTTGTGAAGTCGACCTTTTGCGTCAGTGTTAAATACCCGATATAGCTAACCTGAACCAGATAAACACCCTTTGGCAGATTATTTAGTGTGAAATGTCCGTTTTCATCAGTGATCGACCCCGTTCGCAGGTCGGGGATACTTACGCTGGCCCCTATAATGGGCTTGCCGTCAGCCTTATCCGTCACCGTGCCCGTTATGTTGCCGATAGTTCCTCCGGGGTCAGCCGGCGCATTTGCCCGGCAAATCACACTAACAAAAAGGAGGAAGGCTGATAAGACGAAGAATTTATTTAATAATCTCATGAAAATTTTAACAATTGCTGTTTGAAAATCAAGTCTTATGATGACAGCCGATCAGCAAAAACCATTACAATAAGACACTCTTTTAACACTTTTATTACACTTGAGATGTAGTGTAACGCCAAATAGTTTAAGCTGATAACAAATAAAAACTATTTTGGCTTATGGATTTATGATTGCCGGGATGGGGGTGCCCTGTCGCCGGAAAGAATAAGCCGGACGCTGGTGAAATTATATTCGATGCTTTTATACGTATGGCCAACAACGGCCACCGGGTTAAGATACACCTGGTATGAAGCCAGCATGGCATTGTGATGCATCACATCGCACAGTTGGCACTTCTCTTTTACGATTTGGCGTGGCGCTGACCCGGAAATGTCAATTATTTTTTTTTCAGACCCGGTAATAGGATGTTGATGGGCATATACCATGCACTGGCCGGCGACAAAGCAAACCAGCAGTATCCACGAGCACAGAATATGATATTTATCCTTTTTCAAGTCGTCAACAAGCCCCTTTTATTAAAATCGAACAAAAATAGACAATAATAGTTTCCAAAATCCCGGCAAAGGTAACAATCCCGTTAGATGCAACAAGGTTTCCTTTTGGAGAACAGTTCATGGTTCATGGTTCATAGTTCATGGTAAAAATTATAGCTGATGGGTGATTTGATCGATCTTTCAACAATTAGCCATCGTCCCGATACCGATCTACACACAATTCTCCTTCCATGAACCATGAACTATGAACCAACAAAAAAACCATGAACTATGAACCATGAACTATGAACTCCTCCTATATTTACCGCCATGAAACCTGCCGAGATCAATTTAAAATGGAACGCGTTACAGCAACGGATAGCAGACGAATTTGACGGCGAAAAACCGGACATTAAAGTGATGCTCTTCCTGATCGGCGTGCAGGAACTGGGCAAGGGGCCAAAAAAATTCAGCAAGCGGCAAAAAGAGGAACTGATGCATATCGCGACCTGCAAACTATTCAGCATGCTGGGTTTTTATGAACTCGAAGGACTGGACCAGGATGGCTGGCCGCACTGGAAACTGGTGAAAACCATTCCGAATTATACTTTGCTGGAACAGGAAATGGTGATAAAATCATTGATGATCAGTTATTTTGAGGAACTTGATGGTTGATTAAGTTGACTATGTTGTCCCGATAACTATCGGGAGAATTGATTAAGTTAGTGCCCATTATTATTTAGTTGATTTATAATGAAAAGATTTTTATCAGTTGTTCTGTTATCGGTTGCTTTCTCAACGGCTTTCGCCGGTGGTCCTGTAAACCAATATGTCCGGATCAAAACCGCTTACGGCGAATGTATCATCCGCCTGTACAACGAAACTCCAAAACACCGCGACAATTTTATCAAGCTGGCAAAACAGGGTTTTTATAATGGAACGCTCTTTCACCGGGTGATACAAAACTTTATGATCCAGGGCGGTGATCCGGACTCAAAAGATACCACCAAAGCAAAACCGGGCGCCGAATTAGGCAACGGTGATGTGGGTTATACCGTTCCGGCAGAATTCAGGGACAGCCTGTTTCACAAACGCGGCGTACTTGCTGCCGCGAGAGACGATAACCCGGCAAAAGCTTCCAGCGGCTGCCAGTTTTACATTGTGGAAGGCCGGCGTTTTAGCGATGGCAAGCTGGATACTTTAGAAAACACGCGCTTAAAGGGCCATAAAATACCCGAGTGGCAGCGCGAATATTACCGTTCAGTCGGCGGAGTTCCCCATCTCGATCAAAACTACACGGTTTATGGCGAAGTGGTGATGGGCCTTGACATGATCGACCGTATTGCAGCAGTGAAAACGGACAAGAATGACCGGCCGGTAATGGATATCCCGATGACGGTTGAGCTGCTGAGCAAAAAGGAATGTAAAGAGTTGGACGAGTTGCTTTGGCCGGCGCACTAACCCTGCGCTTATTTCGGATTTCGGATGTTCGATTTCGGATTTATTTATTTTCAATTTGCTATTCGTTACCTGATATAGAATTTTTTTCAATATCCTCAAATCAATAAATATTCATCTTTTTAAATCCGAAATCGAAATTCCGAAATCCGAAATGAAAATAATTACTTATAACGTCAATGGCATCCGCTCGGCGATGAGTAAAAACTGGCTGGCCTGGCTGCAGGCTACCGATGCTGATGTGGTTTGCCTGCAGGAAATTAAGGCTTCGCCTGATGTGGTGAGCGACCTGATTTTGGTTGAACATTTAGGCTACGAACATTACTGGTACCCGGCTGAAAAAAAAGGCTATAGCGGCACTGCCATCTTCACCAAAAAAACACCTAAACATGTAGAATACGGCTGTGGTATCAGCGACTACGACCGCGAAGGCCGCAACATCCGGGTTGACTTTGATGAAGTTTCGGTAATGAGCGTGTACTTTCCCTCCGGCTCCAGCGGCGACGACCGGCAGGCATTTAAATACCGTTTCTTAGATGAATTTGGGCGATACCTGGAGTTGCTGCAATCACAGTGTCCCAAATTAGTTGTATCGGGAGATTATAATATTTGCCACCGGCCCATCGATATACACAACCCAAAATCAAACGCCAACTCATCCGGTTTTTTGCCGGAGGAACGGGAATGGATGGAAAATTTTATCAATTCGGGCTACATCGACACATTCCGCCATATGAATAAGGAGCCGCACAACTATACCTGGTGGAGCTTCCGCGCCAATTCGCGTGCCAAGAACTTGGGATGGCGTATTGATTATAATATGGCTACCCACGCACTGGAGCCGAACATTAAAAGAGCGGCTATTTTGCCCGAGGCGAGGCATTCGGATCATTGTCCGGTGTTGCTGGAGTTGGTGTTTACCCCCTAACCCCCTGAAGGGGGAACATTGGCGGAATAAATCAAATGTAATATATTTAATGAGCAATGAAAAAGCATCCAAATAGTTAGCTTTGAATAACTTTGCAAAACGAAAAAGTAACTATCGACATACATTATTCAGGCCGCAATTTTTCGGCTTGCATACCATTGTTACCTGGATGTGTCGCCACGGGCGCTACCCCAAAAGAAGTGAATGAACGCATGAGAGAAGCCGTCAAACTTCATGTTAAAAGCAGCCTTGAAGACGGAGACGAAATCCACCCAGTGTTCTCGTGCGATTATGAACTCGTCGATCATTTTGACACGGAAGGCCTTTTAAATTATTATAAAGGAAGGTAACTGTATATCAGTTGGGACAAGATTAATCTTCGATTTCTAAAACTGTTTTTATTTCTTTCCGAATTTTCCCGTCTAGAATAATCCCTGCCTTAAAAGTAATGACTCCTGTTTCCGCAGGGTCTCTCGCAGATTTAAGTTAACCCATAAAAATTAGGTGTATACATCGCTCAATTACCTGTAACTCGGCGACCACCCGCGCACGTGCGGGGTTCCTATGGAACGAAAAAGCGCTTTTTTGGTCGATTTATACCGACCAAGCGCTCCTTATATGTTTGTTGAAATCGACGACTATATCAGCCTAATCAAATTTTGTGGGTTAACTTAAACTCGCAGAGCACCCTGCGCTCCGTGTCAGGTGGAACCGCAACTATCCTACGGCTGTCTTGCCTATTGCTATTCGTTTAAGTACATATTTCGCAAGTTGGATAGGTCTGGCCTTAGCCAAACCGCCCGTCGATCAATCATAGCGACGTTTTTGGGCTAAAGCCCTAAGTCTGATTTTCAATATTCCGTCGACTAAAGTCGACGGCAATGAATTTTTTTGATGGAAGGTCAGTTACTACAGTTTCAAATCACCCCACCCCTCCCTATACGTCCTGCGGATAAACTGGTTAGCAGGATCGTAATTGGTCACCCTTTTGTTTTCAGCATCCCACTTCAACCCAACATACCGGCCGCTAAATTTCAAGCCTTCCATATTGCCGTAAACGGGGTCGTTGCGTTTTATCTTTTCCTGTATATCAAAGCTTCGTAACAGCAGGTTACCCAGCAACACTGTTTCGGTTAATGACCCGGCATAACCTTCAAACGGCGAGTCCACCTCCATTTTGCCATAACCGGCAATGGCCGCATCCACAAACTGCCACCAGTGTCCATCCATGCCGCCTTCCACGCGGGGATATTTTTCCGGAACATGTACATCCTTATTCAACGAGAGGGGCAACAGCCGCGGATGGCTCCCTCCCCATCCGCAGGAAACCTTTCCTTTAGTGCCAATAAACAGCGTACAGCCTTCAAAATCGTTTTCGCTTGGAGTGTCGCCCAGTGCCTCGTTCATATTTATATCCGGGTCGAGTTCCGCAAGGCGGTCAGGCGTTATACCGCCATCCATCCAATGCAATTCCAGCGGTTTCCCATTTTTTAGGGTGAAATCATATTTAATATGGCTGGAGACAGGCCCGCTTTCGGGGAAGACGCCTTCTTTAAAAATGCCGGTATAAACCGTGCTGGCGCTGCCCGAGATCATCGTGGGATAGCCCAGTTCGAACAGTTTAAACGGCGGCCCCATGATATGGCAACCCATATCGCCCAAAGCGCCAGTGCCAAACTGCCACCAGCCGCGCCAGTTAAAGGGCACAAGGTTATCGATATAGTCCACATGCTGGGCGGTACCGAGCCACAGGTCCCATTTTAACTCCGGGGGAACGGGCGGCTTTGCGGTTGGCCACGATATACCCTGTGGCCAAACAGGCCGATCGGTCCAGCAGTACACTTTTTCGATATCGCCGATCAGCCCGGCCTCGAACCACTCGCGCAGCGTGCGCATGCCATCACAAGATGCGCCCTGATCGCCCATCTGCGTAACCACTCCGTACTTTTTGGAGGCTTCGGTTAATATCCTCGCTTCATAAATGTCATGCGTTAAGGGCTTTTGCAGGTACAAATGTTTACGCAGTTGCATAGCGCCGAGGCCCACAATAGCATGGTTATGATCGGGAATTGCCACGGTAACGGCATCAAAATTTTTGTGCTCCTTATCAAACATCTCCCGCCAGTCGTGGTAAAACTTTGCTTTCGGGAATTCTTTCCGTCGCTGAGCGGCCGGTCGCTCATCCACATCGCATAAAAAGGCGATTTCGGCATTTTTCTTTGGTGCGGTGGCAAAGTGATGAATATCATTTTCCGCTTCGCCGCCTGTGCCAACTGCTGCTATGTAAAGCTTATCGCTTGGGGCTTTATATCCTTTGCCCAACACATGACGCGGTACAATATAGAAACTGGCAGCAGCTATGGCAGATTTCTTTAGGAAATCTCCGCGGCTGAGCGTATTTTTTTCGGTGTTGTTTTTATTTTCTTCCATCTCCGGGATTATTTTAGGTGTAAAGGCCTTACTTCAACTGTCTTAAAAAAAACCACGTCGTCATCACCATGATTTTGCAGGCCAATAAAACCGTAATTTGGCCGTAAGCCACGGAAGGGCTCATAATCGAATTTTCGTTCTGGCACGGGGTCGCCTTCTGTATAATCCGTTACCAATTGGCCGTTAACATAAACAATAGTGTGCGGGCCATCCAGCGTAATTTCCATCACGTTCCATTGCGGGCCGGGCCTGCCTGGTTTGGAATGGGGTTTGGTTAACGAATATAAACTACCGGTAATATGGTATTCATCCTCGCCGGATGTTTCCGGGTGATTATCGATCTGTACTTCATACCCATAGTACACCGGCATCCAGGCTTCGCGCGGCTCAATAGGGATTCGTATAAAAAACCCCGAGTTGCTATTTTCTTTTTGCATTTTATATACCACGCGGATCACACAATCGCCGAATTTCTCTTTCGTCCAATAGCATAATCCCATACCGCCGTGACTGCCGGTGAGGCCGTTCTCCACATACCTCGCGCCCGGGCCAACTTGTTTCCAGCCGTCAAGGTCCTTGCCGTTAAATAGTTGCCGCCAGCCGCTATCTACCGGCTTAGTCACTTTCACAAGGTGCTTCGTTTGTTTTGAAGAATAATTTGAGGATGGCAACTTTGCGCTGCACAATGCAATAGCCAATGCGCAGGTAAACAAGCACAGGCCGCCGATGGTAAGTTTTTTGTTCATAATTGTTTGGTTAGATTTTAGATGTGAGATTTTAGATTTGAGACAAAAGAAAATACGACTTTCTCAAATCTCATGTCTCAAACCTCACATCTACAACGTTTATATTGGTAGTCTAAATTAGCGATATTTTGCTGATGACTGCAAACTTTAAATTAAATCCGATGAAACAAATCACATGGTTACTTTTCGCTCTTTTGATGGTATGCTCATCTTTTTCGCATGCACAATCGGTTACGGTTCCGAAAGAGGTGCGTTTTCTGGTCGATTCAGCCACCAAACAGCAACTTGTCGAATCGCTCAATCAATTCCTGGCACAAAAGGAAAGCCCTAACAAGGCCGACCAATATGTATTGCCCGCCGACCTGCCGGCCATGTCGGCGCTGCTGGACGAGCTGAAAGGCATGGATAAAAACATCAAACTAAAGGATGATCATTTTTATAAGCCTGTTTTGGAGAATTTGGTGGACGCCGGCAACCGCCGCCTGGTGGTGCAGTTTGCTTATTTGGGGTATGCCGATGGCGCGTCTGTATTGCGTGCGAGTTTCAGGCTGATGGCCGTAGAAGAAAATGGAAGTTATCGCTTCTATACCATGCTCCGGCAAAATACCCTGGGATGGAAATTGAAAAAAATAGATTTCTGCAGTTTTTATTACAGGGATTCGCTTAATATGAGCGAAGCGAGAGCCTATGTCGACTTTTTAGCTTCCTGCAATAAACGCCTGAATGTAAAAGCCGAACCGGTTTTGTATTACAGCTGCGCCGACTATCCCGAGGTGCTCCAGTTGCTCGGAATCGACTATAAGCTGGATTATAGCGGCATACGTTACGATGGCCTGATAGGGCATGAAAACAACCAGACCGTAACGCTTATAGGCGGCTATACCGACAAGTCCCGCTTCGACCGTCACGATTTATGGCACGACCGCCTGCGTATGGTTTTATCAACAGATAAAATAAACCGCCCGGTGGACGAGGGCTGCGCCTACCTCTACGGCGGCAGTTGGGGCAAAACCTGGCCCGAAGTATTGGCCCTGTTTAAAAAATATGCCGCCGACCACCCCGATGCGGATTGGCTAAAGTTATATTCCGGGTACAATAATTTTTACCAGGAAGATTATAAAACCTTTGTAATCGCTTATTTCATCAATGCCCTCATCGTACAAAAAACTGAAAAAGAAAAAGGGTTTGCCCCGGTAATGGAACTGCTGAGTTGCGGCAAGCGCCAAGCCGATGAAGACAATTATTTCAAAGCGCTTGAAAAAGTGAATGGCATCACCAAGGCTGATTTTAACAAAACCGTTTGGGAGCTGGTAAAAAACGAACCAAATTAAACGAGTCTTAGTACACTTTGTCAAAATTCAGACAGAATAAGCACCTGCGGCGCCATATATGTGCCGGTTAACTCATTTTATATAACTTTGAGCCATGCGCATTATCGCCCAAACTCCCCGCTTTTTTATCAGGGAATTCGTACCGGCAGACGAGCAAACCTATCTTTCGCTTTTTGACGATAAAGAAGTGACCTTGCATCTGCCCAAAAGGACCCGGCATGAAAACCTGCAGCTTTTCAGGGAAACATTTAAGGATTATGTTGAAAAGAGGGTTTTGGGCCGCTGGGGTATGTTTAATAACGGCAACGAGGAGTTTATAGGTATTTGCCTGTTGCGGCCCTACGGTAACAATCCCGACCAGGTTGAGTTGGGTTATGTGCTGAGCAGAAAATTCTGGGGCAAAGGTATCGCCGGCGAAATGGCTCAAATTTTGGTAGCTTATACTTTTACCCACACCAACATTCCCGAAATAGTTGCCGTAACTACGCTGCAAAACATTGGGTCCCAAAAAGTGCTGATGAAAGCGGGGCTGGAGCGTAGGAACGATATTTTTCGTGACGGCGAAGAACTGGCATTTTTTAGCCTTAAAAAGAACCGGCAATAATTTGAAGTATGCAGACCGTAGCCGACACCCCGCGATTATACATCAGGGAGTTTAATCCTGACGAAGAATACCTTTATTTATATCTCTACGCTGATACATCTGTAACGCTATTCATCAATGAGCGGTCGGCAACGGAACGAAAGAAACGGTTTGCTGAAGGTTTGGCCAGGTACAACGACGGTTCGGGGCTGGCGCGCTGGGCGATTTTTAACCAGGCTGATAATGATTTTGTCGGCGCCTGCAGGCTTGAGCCTAATAATCAAAATATGCAATGCGTTGAATTGGGCTATGTCCTTCACCAAAAATATTGGGGCAAAGGGATTGGCAGCGAACTCGTGAGGAATTTAGTCGACTATGCATTTACAAAAACCGGCGCCGCCGAAATAATCGCATTCACCCACCCGTCAAACTTCGCGTCGCAAAAGGTGCTCGAAAAAACCGGATTTAAGCGGCAGGAGAATGTTATAAAAGACGGAGAAGACCTGGCGTTTTTTAGCTTCAGGAAAGCTCCTCAATGATCACCCTGCAACCCTCCTCCACCATTTTAAAAACCGGCTCAAACTGCTCATCCTCGTAGTAGGGGTCGGGTACTATTTTGTCGCCAAGCAGCAGTTTAACTTTTGCGGCATCCGATTTATTTCGCGCCATAGCCAAAACATCGCTTAGGTTATTCCGGTCCATCACAAAAATATGGTCGTAAGTATCAAAATCGCTAACCCTGAAAAGGCGGCACACCTGCCCGCTGATGTCAATCCCGTGCGCGCGGGCAGTGCGGATGGAACGCTGGTCGGGCGGCTCGCCAACGTGCCAGTTACCTGTACCTGCCGACTCCACTTCCCAATCCAGGCCTTTGCCCCTCGCCATTTGCTCCATAATGCCATGCGCCAGCGGCGACCGGCAAATATTGCCGAGGCAGACCATTAGTATTTTCATTTTTTATTGTTGGAATGTTGTAAAGTTGGAATGTTGTAAGGTTGTTTAGCAGATCGTTTTAACATTCCAACTTTACAACCTTTCAACATTACAACAACGTTTTGTTGGAATGTTGTAAAGTTGGAATGTTGTAAGGTTGTTTAGCAGATCATTTTAACATTCCAACTTTACAACCTTTCAACATTACAACCAAATTCTAACCAAATAAAGCATTCAACACCCCCGCAAGCCTTACGCCGGCTTTAAGCATTTGCTGGTTAACAATGGCGATGTGGTTAAAATTATAGCGGTAGTTAAGCGTATCGCCCGGTTTTATTTCGGTGTATAATTTTTCGGCAATCTGGTTCGATTCAAACAGCCATTTGCTTATGGGGTCCGCCTGCCATTGTGCGCGTTGCGCTGCCGTGCAAAAATGGATGGCCGACGCATATTCGGTAAAGCTGAGCTGCTGAAAGTCGATCAACTGCGAATCCCAAACCGAATGCAGGTTGGTGGGCGTGCTAAACCAGTTCACCTTAAAATCGTTTCCGCCTTTGTCGTCCGCGTGGGCGGTATGCATCGGCTGGTGTACATCCTCAATAATATGGATAAGCATGCGCAGGTATAGCCGCTGTTTGTCAAGCGCCAGGTTCTTCTTCTTCAACTCGCCGATCAAAAAATTCATTTTGGTATAGGCATCCGTTGCGGTATCGGTTTTCAAAAACTCCACCATTTCGGGGTAGGTGTATTGTTTATTAAAGTCGATGTAATGCCAGGGCGATAAATAAGCGTAGTTAGGGTCCGACTTGATAAAGTCCGCCCAGTTACTGGCCAGCGCAATCGATTCGCCGCCTAATATTTCATCAATCGCTTTTTTGGCTTTGGGCGTAAGATAAAAACTCGCGATCTGCCCGCAAATACGGTGGCCCTGCGTTCCCCAGGCCATCGACTGCAGCGGGAAATAAATAACTGTTGCAATAAGCAGTAACTGTTTAACAAATTTGTTTTTCATATCATAGTGGTTTTGGGTGGCAGGTAGTTCTTTTGATCAATCGCGCATCAATCGGGATAACATTGGTGAGGCTTACAAACCGGATCAACGAGTCCGACCGTTTGCTCATTTTAAAATCCTCGGCATAATCGCCCGATCTGAAGCAGCCCTTATCGTCTTTTATGGTAAAATCGGCATTGGCAAATTGTCCTTTTAAATGCAGGGTATCATTGGTTTGCACGTAAACGCCCCGGGTATACTCCATCCACTGGCCCGACCGCATACAGGTATCCACGCCGTTGTCTACTTTGCTGAAGGAGTGTATCGACATAAAAAAGGAATCGCAGCTAAATTTAATATGATAAAGCGAATAGCTGAGCAATTGCTTTTGATTTGTTACAGAGTCCTGCTGCCATTCGCCCTGCAGGTAGCTTTGCCCCGGCGTTTGCATGTTAGGGTTGAACCAGCAGGAGGAGCTGAAAGCAAAAAGCAAAAAGCAGAAAGCCACTTTTGAGGTGAAAGGTAAAAGGCGAAAGGCGAAAGGCTTTTGCATGAAGGTTTTTTCTAAACTGTTTTTTAAAGTAGGGTGAGGCTCTTTAAGCCCCTCTCCTTTGGAGAGGGGTTTGGGGTGAGGCGGCTACTTCAGCCCCCCAATCATATCCTCCGGCCTAACCCACAGGTCAAACTCCTCATTCGTTAGCAGCTCCAGTGCCAACGCGGCTTCCCGCAGCGAAAGGTTTTCCTTCAGCGCTTTCTTGGCAATTTTTGCGGCATTTTCATAACCGATATGCGGGTTCAGTGCCGTTACCAGCATCAGCGAATTCTCCAGGTGCTTTTTAATGCCGGCATAATTTGGTTCGATACCGGCTGCACAATGGTCATTAAATGACGTACAGGCATCACCTATCAGCCTGGCCGACTGCAGGAAGTTCGCTGCCATCACCGGTTTAAACACGTTCAGCTCATAGTGCCCGTTCGAGCCGCCTATCGATACGGTCACATCATTGCCCATCACCTGCGCGGCTACCATGGTAACGGCCTCGTTTTGGGTTGGGTTTACTTTGCCGGGCATAATGGACGATCCCGGCTCATTGTCCGGTATGTGTATCTCGCCAATGCCCGACCGCGGCCCCGAAGCCAGCATCCTGATATCATTGGCAATTTTCATCAGCGATACGGCAATTTGCTTCAATGCGCCATGACTTTCTACTATCGCATCATGCGCCGCCAGCGCCTCAAACTTGTTTTCGGCGGTGCGGAAAGGCAGGCCGGTAAACTTGGCAATGTATCCGGCAACCTTAACATCATAGCCCTTTGGCGTATTGATGCCGGTGCCTACGGCGGTGCCGCCCAGGGCCAGCTCGCTCAAATGGTTAAGCGTGTTTTTTAAGGCCCTTAAGCCGTGGTCCAGTTGTGAAACATAGCCCGAAAACTCCTGGCCCAGGGTAAGCGGCGTGGCATCCATCAGGTGCGTGCGGCCAATCTTTACCACCGTTTTAAACTCGTCCGACTTGGCCTTCAGCGTATCCCGCAGCTTTTCAATGCCGGGTATGGTTACATCGGTCACCATTTTATAGGCAGCAATGTGCATGGCCGTGGGGTACGTATCGTTGGATGACTGCGATTTATTCACATCATCATTCGGGTGGATAAAGGTCTTCCCCTCGCCAAGTTGATGACCCTGCAATACATGGCTGCGGTTGGCGATCACCTCGTTCACATTCATGTTCGACTGCGTGCCCGAACCCGTTTGCCATATCACCAGCGGGAACTCGCCTGCCAGCTGGCCGGCCAGTATCTCATCGCATACCTGGGCAATCAGGTCGCGTTTTTCGGCCGTCAGTACGCCGCAATCGGTATTGGTGTAGGCGGCAGCCTTTTTCAGGTACGCAAAAGCGGCTATGATCTCCTTTGGCATCGACGCCTCCGGCCCTATTTTAAAGTTATTGCGCGATCTTTCCGTTTGCGCGCCCCAGTATTTATCGGCGGGTACCTGCACCTCGCCCATCGTATCGTGTTCGGTCCTGAAACTCATGGCTGTTGTATTTTTTGACGCGGCAAAGTTAGGTTTTTAGTCCGAATCCCGATAGCTCTCGGGACCGAAAGATAATAGTTTGGAATGATGCTAAACAAACGTTTTTACCGCCACCCAAACTGCCAACTGCCCACCGCCGACTGCTAACTGCCAACTGCTACCAAACGTTGCATACTGTTGCAGCGCAACACTGTGCCGGAAGAAACACGTGCAACACCTGCAACAGTGCCCATTGAAGCTGAGGCAGTTAAGTGCAAAATGTGAAACACTTTTGCAACAGCCTGCAACTACTGACAAAATTTTGTCACCACTTTTAGCACGATAGTGCCTGGATTTGAGCCGTCACCACCGGCCGACTTTTGACTTTTGATTTTCGGCTTAAAACGACCTTTGCCTCCCAACCTTTCCTCGTGCCAACTGCCAACTGCCACTGCCAACTGCTACTTAAAATAATGCGTGCCCCGGCTCCTGCCTGCCGGTAGGCTGGGGTATTAGCCGGGTCGGGTGCTTTGCTCTTACTGCACAGGCATAATCCGCCAATAGGCGGACGGTATCCGCGACGCCCCCTCACGCGAAGCGCCGTAAGACTGGTAATCCGATTTTAATACTTCGCAAACTATGGCAACTAAATCATAATTTAGCGGATATTTAAAATGTAAACCTTAACAAGTTAATGGCTAAAACCACGAAGACAGAACAGGAAGAACCTTTAGAGAAAAAACTCTGGAAAGCAGCCGATAAGCTTCGCAAAAACATGGACGCGGCGGAGTACAAACACGTTGTTTTGGGTTTAATTTTCCTTAAATATATTTCGGATGCGTTTGTTGAACTGCACCAGCAATTGGTTGATCAGGTGAGCGACGGCGCCGACCCGGAAGATAAAAATGAATACATAGCCGAAAAGGTTTTCTTTGTGCCGATAGCGGCGCGATGGACACACATACAGGGCCGCGCAACACAGCCAACTATCGGAAAAGATATTGACGATGCAATGGATGCCATTGAAAAAGACAATCCATCGTTACGAGGTGTTTTACCAAAAGTGTTTGCCCAGGAAAAACTGGATAAAGCAAGTTTGGGCGGGCTGGTCGGCAACATTGGGGACAAAAGAAGCGCAAAGCAAGGACTTGCTTGGCAAAGTTTTCGAATACTTTTTGGGGGAATTTGCGTTAGCCGAAGGTAAAAAAGGCGGCCAGTTTTATACGCCCGGCAGCGTAGTAAAATTACTGGTGGAAATGCTGGAGCCTTATGAAGGCCGCGTGTTCGACCCATGCTGCGGCAGCGGCGGCATGTTTGTACAAAGTGAAAAGTTTGTCGAGAAGCACCAGGATCATTATAAAAAGAGCGGCAAAAACGGACTGGCTTTAAACCCGGCCGACCGCATTTCCATTTACGGGCAGGAAAGCAACCAAACTACCTGGCGGCTGGCAAAAATGAATTTGTCTATCCGCGGGATTGATAGCAGCAACGTAAAATGGAACAACGAAGGCAGCTTTTTAAACGATGCCCATAAAGACCTTAAGGCCGATTTTATATTAGCCAATCCGCCGTTTAACGATAGCGACTGGAGCGGCGAATTGTTGCGGGATGATGCCCGCTGGACGGTTTTAGGCGAACGGTTGGTACCCCCGGCCGGCAACGCCAATTATGCCTGGATACAGCATTTTCTTTACCATCTGGCCCCAACCGGGCAGGCCGGTTTTGTATTGTCGAAAGGGTCGTTAACCACCAATACCACCGGCGAAGGCGACATCAGGCGGTCATTAGTTGAAAAGGGCTTGGTGGATTGTATTGTTAACCTGCCCACTAAGTTGTTTTTAAATACGCAGATACCGGCCTGTTTGTGGTTTTTATCGCGCAATAAAACCAACGGCGGCTTCCGCAAACGCGAGGACGAAATATTGTTTATTGATGCCCGCAATATGGGCCATTTGGTAAATCGTAAAAACAGGGATTTAAGCGATGATGATATAAAACTCATTACGGGCACCTACCATAATTACCGCAGTACGGGCGAATCGCATTCGCCCTATGCAGATATGCCCGGCTTTTGTAAGGTGGCAACTATTGAAGAAGTTGCAAAGCTAAACTATGTATTAACCCCCGGCAGGTACGTCGGCTTGGCGGATGAGGAAGACGATTTCGATTTTGCAGAGCGTTTTAACAGCCTCAAAGCCGAACTGGAAAAACAGATAAGTGAAGAAGCAGCCTTGAACAAACAAATAGCAGATAACCTGGCTAAGATTATTATAAACCCGTATGGAAAATAAGGATGTCCGCTGGATTCAACGTTTCCACAATTACCGCAAGGCATTGGCCAGGCTTGGCGATGCCGTGCAGTTAAGCCAGGAACGCAAATTATCAGATCTGGAAGAGCAAGGGATGATACAAGCCTTTGAATTTACTTTTGACCTTGCATGGAAAACGCTGCAGGACCTGCTGCGGGAAAATAACCGGCCCAACGGTAACGGTGGCCCCTCGGTAATATTTGCACAGGCTTTTGCCGATGGTTATACAAAGGATGAAGAAGGCTGGAAAGAATTAAAAAAATCGCGCGAATTGTCATCACATACCTATGACGAAGAAACAGCCGACGAAATTGCCGCAAATATTGTGGATGTATTTTATGGGCTGTTTATACAGCTGGAAACCCGCCTGCAATTGGAAAAATTAAACCAGGAGAAAGCCGGATGAGATTTGGATTGGATGATACAGTGATTGAAAAACTAACTAAAGTTTTTGAGGCCAATCCAAAAATTGACAAAGCCTATATTTTCGGCTCACGCGCCAAAGGAAATTACCGGGCCGACTCAGATATTGATATTGCCATAAAAGGTTACGAGATAACACTGGATGATATTTTAAAAATGAGTGTGGCTTTTGAAGATGTAGGCATTACTCAAAAAATTGATCTGCTGGATTATAGCGAGATAAAAGAACCTGCATTGGTTGAGCATATTGACCGGGTTGGGATTAAGTTTTATAGCAAGTGGAAGGAATATAAATTAGGCAGTGTAGCGGACGTGCAGACAGGACCATTTGGTAGTCAATTGCATATGAGCGATTACAAGATAGAAGGAACGCCAATAATAACAGTAGAACATTTAGGAGAAAATAGAATTACACACAATAACCTACCTTTAGTTGGAAATGACGATAAAAAAAGACTAATTAAATACACGTTGAAGGAAGGTGATATTGTATTCAGTCGTGTTGGTTCTGTAGATCGAAGGGCTTATGTAAACAAGGAAGAAGATGGATGGATGTTTTCCGGACGGTGTTTGAGAGTTCGAGTAAATCCAAAGAAAATTAATCCAAAATTTCTCTCTTTTTACTTCGGCCAAGAAAGTTTTAAAGAAACAATGCGAAGTATAGCAGTTGGGGCAACAATGCCATCGATAAATACGACCATTTTAAGTGAAATTTCCATCACCATACCCGATTTATTAGAACAAGGTAGGATTGCTTATTTACTCAATGCACTTGATAATAAAATAGACCTTCTCTTCCGCCAAAACAAAACACTTGAGCAACTGGCTGAAACGCTTTTTTAGGCAATGGTTTGTGAAGGAGGCGCAGGAAGATTGGGAAGAGAAGCCATTGGGTAAAGTTTTTGATATCGGTATAGGGCGGACGCCTCCACGAAAAGAACAGCAATGGTTTTCGTTAAATCCAGATGATTTAAAATGGGCTTCCATAAAAGACATGGGCACAAGTGGCTTATATATTGACAACGTTTCTGAATATTTAACACAGGCGGCGGTAGACAAATTTAGTATTCCGATTATTCCGGAAAATACTGTTTTGCTAAGCTTTAAAATGACTATAGGAAGATTGGCGATTTCAACGGGTAAAATGTTATCGAATGAGGCTATCGCACATTTTAAACAAAAAGAACAATCTTCATTATTTCCGGAATTTCTGTATTTGTTTTTAGCAACATATGAATGGGAGCAGTTAGGAAGTACATCTTCTATTGTTGAGGCGATAAACTCTCAAATGATTAAAGAAATAAATATGATTGTACCTGACCAGCAAACGCTTGGTGCATTCAAAACTTTAATAAAACCATATTTTGCCAAAATCAAATCAAACCAAACCCAAATCCAATCTCTCACAAAAATGCGCGATACTTTATTGCCAAAATTGATGAGCGGCGAGGTAAGGGTGGCGATATAAAATGCGGATAAGGGCGAATGCGGTAAGGGCGTATGCGATACACCCCTACCCAACCAACAAAAATAGATAATCCGGTAGGGGCGAATTGAATTCGCCCCAATATTTACCGCACGCATAAATATAGATAAGGGCGAATGCGATTCGCCCCAACGGGAATCAAAATGAAATACAATCCGCTGATACATCACCGCAGGTCAATCCGTTTAAAAGGATATGATTATTCGCAGGCGGGCGCGTATTTTATCACCATTTGTACAAAGAACCGGCAACGTTTATTTGGCGAAATAACGGATGGCGAAATGATTTTAAATGAAATGGGGCAAATTGCATATAATGAATGGTTAAAAACGCCTGAATTACGCCCAAACGTATCATTGGATGTTTTTGTGATAATGCCAAATCATATGCACGGCATAATTATAATAAACGATGACGAAACCGGTAGGGGCGAATTGCATTCGCCCTATAACGATGATATCAGAAATCCAAACGAATTGCATTCGCCCAATCACGATATCGCAAATTCGGGCGAATTGAATAGGGGCGAATTCGAAAAGGGCGAATTCGATTCGCCCCTACCGCCGGTGTCAACGCCTTTCGGGTCGCCGTCCGGGAATATCGGTGCAATTGTTCGCGGTTACAAATCATCCGTTACCAAACAAATAAATTTATTAAATTACGATGGTACTGTATGGCAACGCAATTATCACGAACACATCATCCGAAATGAAAGATCGTATCAACGCATTTCCGATTATATCATCGATAACCCCAAACTTTGGACCGATGATAAATTCTATATAAAATGAAGCCCATCACCGAAAGCCATATAGAAACATTCGCCATAGAAACCCTCCAGAATATCGGGTGGGCCTATGTGCCGGGGCTTGCTATTGCACCAGGTGCGGAGCTGGCTGAACGGGAAAGCTTTGAGCAGATTATATTAACAGACAGGTTACGCAAAGCGGTTGCCGTTTTAAACCCGGACATCCCGCATGATGCGCAGGAACAGGCCGTACAAAAGGTGCTGCGGATTTATTCGCCTGATCTATTGCATAAGAATGAAAGTTTTCATCGCTTATTGGTGGAGAAAGTAAAAATTCCCTACCAGAAAGATGGATTTGAACGCAGCTATGAAGTGGCGCTGGTTGATTTTG
>Ga0206935_10012_pt1 | contig 87971 bp, 56 predicted proteins | sample Alteio_BWOrgHeat_13_FD_152924 | JGI IMG/M metagenome (GOLD analysis project Ga0206935, IMG submission 152924) | Enriched cells from forest soil in Barre Woods Harvard Forest LTER site, Petersham, Massachusetts, United States -... | ecosystem: Environmental > Terrestrial > Soil > Temperate forest >...
CCGCAAAGGAGCGAAGTCGGGAAACAGAAGGTATAGGTGAGGGCAACGTTACACCTCACTGACCGGATGCTTGTATAGAGTCATGGGCAATTTCATGTGGTTTGCCTGACGCGCATGGCAGCCATTCTATAAAGATCAGTGCTCAAATCAGCTTTCGTTTCCAAGTTGCTTTAAAAGTATCAGATGATGCCAGATTGCGCGCGTCATGGTGGGGTGTTGGCGATAGGGAACGCCAAACTCTTCTGCGGTCTCCTTCACAATCCGGGTCAACGGAGCATAGTGGGTGTGGCACACGAACGGGCACAAGTGATGTACGACGTGATGGTTGAGTCCGCCCGTAAGCCAATCGACGACTGGGTTACTCGTCGCATAATCGGCTGTGGTCGCGAAAATGTGATACACCCCGTTGTCAAACTCGCTGCGGTCTGCCGGAAAGTACGTGGTATCAACCGTGTGCGTCGTCTGGAAAACCAGAGATACGCTCAATCCGGTAATGAGGTGGACCAGCAAAAACGCGCCGGCAACCAGCCACGGCGATTTTCCCAGCACCATGACCGGCAGAATGAGCATGTACGTGAGGTAGAACACCTTCCCCGCGATGAGGATGACGTATTCCCGCGCCGGATGCCTGGTGCGTCTTAGATAGTCGTGGGACGGAAAGAAAAAGCACTCGAAGTCTCGCACGAACACATAGTCCAGCGAGAACAACGCATATAAGAAGAACGCATAGATGTGTTGGAACCGCTGCAGTGGCTTGCGGGCTTCATGGGGTGTGAACCGAAGAATGCCCCGACCCGTAAGCGCGTCGTCTTCTCCGTGGACATTGATACAGGAGTGGTGGCCTCGATGATGGAGGATACGCCACATGTACGAGTTGATTCCGCAAAGATCGAAAGCGTAGTTCAGAGTCTTGTTGACGGACGGCACGGACGAGATGGCGTTGTGGTTGCTGTCGTGGGCGATGTTCAGCAGAAGGAATGTCTGGGCCAGGCCGCCCAGAAGATAGAGGGCAACAAACATCCATGAGGCCGGATGGAACGCGTAGACGGCTATCCAGCTACCCGCCAGCACGGCGATACCAGTGGCAATCTTGACCCACATCGCTCGATTGGCTTTGGGAGAGATGTTGCCGTCAACAAAGAACTTATCCAGACGACGGCGCAAGACTTTCGGGAAGGAAGCCGATCCTGGCTGATCGCCAGCCGACGAGCGCGCCAAGGCCTCAGAGGGGACGAGATCGTCGATGTCCGGCTTTAGAATGACTACAGCTTCTAGTTGGGCCGTCACGGGCGCCTCCGTAATCGTGCCGAGCCGAACCGGCGCATCCCGGCCGGTAACAACTCTGGCTGGTCAGCAGCGGAATCTCTTTCCCCGGCGCCGAAAGGGTTGAGTTCGATAGTAGCTCGAAAACTCGAGCATAATCAAGGAATCAGAATCGGATGGAGTCTACGTGCGTTGTCGTTTCGTGGAAGTAACAAGCACGTGGCATTTCTGCCGCTCTCTGCTACCATACAGCGATAGATCTAACAACGAAGACGCTTGAGATGGGTGCAGCCGCCCTCCAGGATCGCAAGACACCTCGTCTCGTGAGTTTTCCTATTCGACCTTTGGAGGGCATCGCTGATCGATGATGACGTCGATTCTAGACACACTGGATAGGATGGGAGATGAACACCCAAACAAACTCCTGTATTCGTATCTTGACCTGAACGGCAATCCAATCGAAAGCTACACCTACGCGTCGTTTCTTCGACGGACGAAGGCGATCTCAGGGCATTTGCTGAAAGAGGGTCGTTTTGCGGCGCAGGACCGGCTTCTGCTCGCCTATCCGCCGGGACTCGAAATGATCTGTGCGTTTTTTGGTTGTGTGCGCGCCGGATTGATCCCCGTGCCTGTCTATCCCCCCAGTTCTCGGGGCTTTCAGAGCGCCATGTACAAAATGGTCCACATCGCCAAGGATTGCCAGGCAGCCGGCATCCTGACGAGCAAGGACTACCAGGCATCTCTGAATACGAACCTTGCCAGAAGTGGAGTCGCGGCGTCGGGCGTCGATGTCGACTACATTTCAGGCCTTCCGTGGATCGACACCGAGGACTTTGAGGACCCTATTGCCGGACAATCGTCTTTCGGCACATCGAAGATCCTTTTCCTCCAGTACACATCAGGGTCGACGATGGAGCCCAAGGGCGTCATGGTGACGCACGAAAACATCCTGAATACCGCTCCGCTGGTGATCGATCATCCCGAGCCGGTGGTCGTATCCTGGCTGCCTCAGTATCACGATATGGGACTGATTGGATGCTACCTGTATCCCGCGCTGAGGGGCGGCACCACGTACGGTTTCTCCCCCACGGACTTCATTCAGCGCCCGATCCTATGGTTCGACGCGATCACCACTTACCGGGCTACCGCCACGGCTGCTCCCAATTTTGCGTACGACTATTGCCTGCGGGCCGGAAGAATCTCCAAGGATGCCCTGGAAAATTGCGATCTGAGCTCACTCAAGGTGTTGATGTGCGCCGCAGAACCCGTCAAGCCGGATACTTACACGCGCTTTCTGGAGGCGTTTCAGCCCTATGGACTGAAGTCAGAGAGCTTTTATGCCGCCTACGGGTTGGCTGAGAATACTCTGGCGGTTTCGCTTGGGGGGCGCAATATCATCTCGGTCAACAAGCACGCCCTTGCGCTTGGCAAGGCCCGTTTGACTACCGAAGTTTCCGAAATCGGCGCGGCCACGCAGGTTGTCAGTTGTGGAACTCCGCTTTCGGGCATCGACGTGAAGATCGTCGATCCGGAACGACACATTGCTCTGAAGCCGGGCCATATCGGCGAAATCTGGATCGACGGAAACGGGAAGTGTTTGGGCTACTGGAATAACCCAGAGCTGACGCTGAAGCAGTTTCATGCGCGCCTGGTGGACGACAGCCCTTATGACGATGGCCACCTCAGGACCGGCGACATGGGATTCTTCCATGACGGAGAACTCTTCGTCTGCGGCCGCATCAAGGACATGATTATCCTCCGCGGGCAAAATTATTACCCGCAGGATATCGAGGGTGTGGTCGAAAAAGCGTCGAGTCTCATCCGGACGCATTGCGTCGCCGCCTTCCAGATTCACGAAGACAGCGAGCCGGCGCTGGCCATCGTGGCTGAGGTGAAAAACCCTAATGCTCTTCCGGATGCAAGAAAGATTGCGACCGCGGTCCGGAATTATCTCAACGTGGAAGTAGCGTTGATCTCCTTCATCGCGCCTCGTGCCATACCGAGAACCAGTTCTGGCAAGATCATGCGCCACAAGACGAAGCAAATGTGGCTCGCGGGTGAATTCACTGTTCTCTCCGACTTTTCGCGGGAGAAGGACGCCGGGGCCTCCGGCTCGGTATCTGAAGTTCAGTCGTCTTTTGACGTATTGAAAGCCCGATACAACTTGACCGGCAAGGAGTCGTATAACCTCGTCGAAGCTGGGTTGGATTCCCTCGATCTCGTTGTGTTCATGCATGAAATCAAGGAGCTTTTGAAGGATAAAGGCGCCGAGATGCTGGCAAGGCAGGTCGATATCGGCGTCATTCAGCGCGTCAGCGTAGCCGAGCTGTTTCAACTGGCCGAACACCTGGAAAGCGCTCCCGAAGAAGCCCTGACTCAGCTGCGTTATGCCCTGGCGGCTTTCCGTGATGAGCAGCGGGCCATGGAAAAGCAGATGATGAGCGATGACCGCAAGCTCATCTTCGACCCTCCCGCGCCGGTATCAGTGCCCGAGATGCCGGTTCTGAATCATGTGCTGCTCACGGGTGGGACTGGTTTCATCGGCCCATTCCTTATGAAGAGCCTGCTGGAACAAACGCGAGCAAAGATCTATGTTCTGGTCCGGGCCTCCGACGAAGAGCAGGGCAAGCAACGGCTGACGGCAGCGATGGAATCAATGGGACCCTGCTCTGCCTCGCTGATGCAGATGTTCGAGGCGCGCATCGTTCCCATCTGCGGCGATCTGGGACAGAAAAACCTGGGCGTGGGCGATGATGTCTGGGAGTTCCTCGCGCAGGAAGTGGATACTGTGTTCCACAACGGCGCCACCGTGAACTATCTGTTCAACTACGACCGGATGCGTGACGCGAACGTGATGGGGACCAATGAGGTCCTGAGACTGGCATTCGAAGGGCGGACCAAGGAGTTCAACTACGTTTCAACGACCTTCGTGTTCGGCTGGGCGGTCAAGAGCGTTCTCTGGGAGACGGACTTCAACCAGGACATGGAGCTTCTCGATTTCGGCTACAGCCAGACCAAGTGGGTAGCGGAGCAGGTGGTGGCCGATGCGCGCAACAAGGGACTTTCCACGCGCATCTTCCGGCCGGCTCTGGTCAGTCCCTCGGTGACCGGCGGAGGCAACAACTTCGATATCGCGGTTCGCCTGGTGGCATTCATGGTCAACCACGGCATCGGGGTCGATACGCTGAATCAGGTGAGCTTCGTTCCAGCAGACATTGTGGCGAACAACATCGTTGCAATCTCCACCACCCCGGGCACGGCGAACAAGACCTATCACGTGGTGCGGGACGATTACGCAAACATGCTGGACATTACCGGACTGATAACCAGGTCGACAGGACGGCAGTTTGACATCTTCAGCCTTCCGAACTTCGTTCCTGAGCTGATCAGGAGATGCCGGAAAGAAGACCTGCTCTTCCCACTGCTCGACTTTCTGGTGGGCTCGGTCGACAACATCTCCGCGATGGAGTTCAAGCGCTACGACAATTCTTCCTATCAGGCCGCTCGGGATGCCTCAAAGTGGGGCAAAGCGGATCCGACGCTCGAAGACACTGTCAACGGCATTTTGAAATTCATGAACCGCAAGGGAATCATCTCGGTTGCGCCGCGTGAACTCAGCGATCCGGTCACCGCCATGTAAGCGGTGGCCCCTGCGTGAAGACATGATCAGCTACTGCTTTTGAAATATCAGTTTTTCGGCCAGGCGCTGGCCGGTTTCCAGCGTGCCTGTGGTGGTCACCGTCATCTGTCGACCATCGGCTGAAACGACACACCTGTCCTTTTGCGTCACTTGATCGTTTCGCTGGTAGATCGCATCCACTGTATGAGCATCGACAAGTTGAATCTGCACGGTATCGTTGCGGGAGTTCTTCAGGTCGTACCGCTTTCCGTCAAAACGGGCCGTGTAGCTGAACTCGCCTGAAAAACGGACCCCATCGTTTCCGGCCGCCTCGATCTTGAGGAGCAACCCCTGGCGCAAACGAGTCTTGCTGAGATCCTGCGTCCACTCGCCTGCAAATGGGTCACCGAGAGCTTTTTTGCCCCCGCTTCGCATCCACACCGTGACTTGGTCGGCATGGCCTGTGCTCACAGTCGTGGTGGTCAGCTCGTTCCCATCCTTCGAAAGTTTTTCCCGAACCGTCGCCACAGCAACTCCGTTCTTCTTTTCCTTGATCTCAGCCTGCTTCTTGTCGATCTTGCGCAGCTCGACTTGATCGAACACCGGATTGCTTGGGACGGCCGTATCGTGTCCGTCCGATTTCGCCGTAAAATCGAGGCGGGTTTCACCAGACATAACTACGTGCACTTTATTCAGCGCAGATGTGATGGCGAGTTTGTTGGGAGGGTCCAGAGTAGATTGCGCAGAGATGAGCGTCCAGGAGCCAATGCGGGGGTCTGCGCCCGCAGGTTGAATGACGCCAACCAGCCCGAGTAACGCAAATGTCCGCATTAGTCCGCCGAAGCTCATAGAAGATTTCACCAATCTAGCAGATTCAGAACGCCCGTCAGGTACGTGAACGGCGCGACGCCGTTTCCTTACCACGATACAAAGTGCAATGATATGATGCCGATTCCGCACCAGGCACCTGTTTGAGCCTCTGAGTCCTCAGTACAAGAGCAGAATGACTGGTGAAGATTGGTATGACATCATGAGTTTCATGCATGTGCGCCGTTTTTTGGGGGCCGGGTTAGTCCTTGCAGCCGTCGTTGCGCTTCTCCCATTCTCTTTTCACGCTGAGCGCCACCTGGAGACAGCAACCCGCGTAGAAGGCAGCCAAGCGGAAACCGTGACGCAGGAACTGACTACCCGCTTTCGTTCGCCGTTTGTTGACCGAGTAGTCCTGGTGATTCAGGGACTTCCACCCGCAGATTCGGAGGAAGGTGAGCAAGCATTAGCAACCATCGTGGCGGCACTCAAAGATGAACCTGGCGTCTCCGGGGTCGTCTCCCATCTGGAATTGCGCGATCCAATTTTCCTGGGTAAAGGAGGTGGCACATTTGTTCTCGTGGGGCTCGCATCTACTGAGGGTTCAGTGGAGTTACTCATTCCCCACTTTCATGAGCGGGAAAACGCTATTGCCAATCAATTGCGTAACCGCTATCCAAACGTAAAACTTGAATTGACGGGCGAGATTCCACTGAATTTCGATATTCGCAAAGCAAGCTCCGACGACGTGCGGCGTGGCGAAAGTCTGGTGATTCCAGCGACCCTCGCACTCTTGCTGCTTGCCTTCGGAAGCTTGGTCGCCGCTCTGATCCCATTGGCCGTTGGCCAGCTCGCTATCGTGACTACGATGGCGATTACCGGATTTCTGGCCGCTCGTTGGCACCTGTCCATCCTGGTGCAGAATTTAGCCACCATGCTTGGATTGGGCCTGGGAATCGATTACGCGCTCCTCATGGTCAGCCGCTTCCGGGAAGCGATTTCGGCGGGTCACGACGGGCCCGCTGCCTCGGTCATCGCGGCACGGCGGGCAGGTCGTACACTCCTGATTTCAGCCTCGACGGTAGCCATCGGATTTCTAGCTCTCCTGACGGTTCCCATCAGCGAAATCCGTTCCATCGGTGTCGCAGGCTTCCTAGTGGCGGGAATGAGCGTTTTGTTGGCAAATACCCTCGTTCCGGCGGTGTTGGCGTTGCTCGGTTCGCGCATCAATGCTGGCCGGTTGCCGTTTACTCCGCAGCTGGATGCAGACCGGGAAGCACGAACAGGCAACCGCTGGAGGAAATGGGGCAAGGTGATTGTCGCCCATCCGTGGCTTGCTATCTCTCTGGCAGGGGCGCCCATGCTTTTGCTCGCCTGGCAGGCGACGCGCCTGGATACAAGCCTCCCGCGAGGAGATTGGCTTCCGCAGGCGGCGGAATCGGTCCATGCACTTCACACGCTTGAACATATGGATCGGTCCGGCGTTGTTGAATCGTTGCGCGTAATTGTCGAACTACCGACAGATTCCATTGCGGAAACCGACGCGGGATGGAATACGCTCGATCGTCTCTCCAAGCGGCTCGCGAGCGACTATCGCTGCGGCCGCGTGATTTCGATCACAACGATTGCGGATAGCAACCGGTCTTTCCTGAATAACCTCCCACGCGAGACGCGTCGAACGTTTCTCAGTGGTGACGGGCGGGCGGCGCTGCTTGAAGTGCTGCCTGCGACTTCTGTTTCCCGGCGCGATCAAGTCAACTGGGTGCGGGAACTCCGGAATACCGGCGCGCCCGCTCTCACCGGAGTGCCCGGCGCCACGCTACTCGTTGGAGGCATCCCGGCACTCAATGCCGATTATCAGACGATTGTCGACGACCACTTTGCGCTGGCAATGGGGCTTGTGGTGGTTGGGACGCTTCTGGCGCTTCTGGCAGGGTTCCGATCACTTTTCGCCGCGGTGAAGGCGATTGCACTGAACCTGCTCTCGGTTGCAGCCTCTTTCGGAGCGTTGGTCTTAGTCTTTCAGGACGGACACGGTAGTGGTTTCCTGGGAGTTCCCGGGGGAACGGGCAGCATATTCCCCCTCGTCCCTATCGTCGCTTTTGCCATCGTCTTTGGACTAAGCATGGATTACGAAGTGTTCCTGGTCGCACGGGTTCTCGAGGCACGGCGGAGCGGACTAAGTGAAATGGACGCCATCCCAGAGGGGATGGCCAGGACAGCCGGACTGATAACGAGTGCCGCCACGATCATGATCGTGGTATTCGCGGCATTCACTTTCGGAGGTTTCCTGGTGGTCAAGATGATTGGGTTCACACTGGCAGTAGCCGTGTTTATTGACGCGACGCTGGTTCGAATTGTGATCGGCCCAGCACTCCTTCGCATTGCAGGCGATTGGAACTGGTGGCCTGGTGGACTCGCCAACGCACGCAGCGCGCCCGTGGCGGCGAGTCACGAATGATGTATGCGCTACGTGCGGTTCAATGAATTCTGCGATCCATTCCATGGCTGCAGCAAGTGAGCCCTGTGATCTTCGTCGAAGCAGCTGCCCCGCAGCTGCTTTCTAACATCAAAAGCAAGTGAAGGAAATATGCGGTGGGCAGTGCAGATATTGTCGGATTAGTTCCGCGACAATCTCTTCTGCACATCTTTTGCTTCTGCTCAGACGTGCGTCACTCGATTCACGGGCGAATGATTCAGTAGACGGTGGCTGTACTTTGAGCGAACGTGACTGAAGCCGAGCCACGGGGCTAACTGGAGCGGAAATTGCGGCTGCGATCAGTTCTTGATCGCCGTCACAAGCCAGCGCCACCGAAGAGCGGGCGGTTTTGTCATATGTTGTATTGGTCATCTGATTCTGCCTTTCCTATCCCCTGGGACAAATAGCCGGGTAAATGCTTGGTTTTTGAAGGTGTGTGGAGTTCGTCAAGCCAGTAATGGGTAACATCCCTTGGGAGTGGCCCGTTATCGATGACTTTTTCAATTGCTCTCATTTTGAATCTTTCGATCGCAGCCGTGGCGTGGCGTGTCGTGGTCAAGAGGGAAACAACATCACGAGAATCGGCACGCAGCACGAAAGGTAAGGGAATGATCAGCGCGAAGAGGATCGCGCGGAATATCGCAGTGGATTTCTTCATGGTCGTGACTCCTTCTGATTGGTTGGGTTCTGACGAAGCAAAGGCGGTTTCACATCTGCTAACCGCAGCAAATTGCAGTCAGAAATGCCGTCATCCAATAACGCGGAAAGAATCAGAAAAGTGGATCATGTGGTTTGCGAATTATTTTTGGGGTCTGGAGGAGGATGTTGAAAAGGAAGAAAACGGTGCACATCTGACGCCGGACTAAAGTTTTACGCATCTGCTTTACTGCCTGCTTTAGAGTTGACGCAAGACGAGGCAGCGCTTTATTCTTCTGTCGCTTCCGCCTCCAAACATCGCTGCTGGAGCGGGGAAGGGTGGTTTTCTGCCCCGCTAACAATTTCGATCGAGGTTAGCTTCATGACGCCGCAAGACTGGCAACAAGTCAAAGAAGCCTTTCAATGTGCGCTCTTACTTGACCCGGAAAAGCGCGCCAACTTTCTGGAAGATTTCAGGAGCGCAGTGCCGGAGTTGTATGAGGAACTCGAGTCTCTCCTGCGCCATCACGACGAAGATCAAAGTTTTCTTGACGACGAGCATGCGCTGGCAGCCCACTTCTCCCATGAGGAGGACCCCAATCTATGGATCAACCGGGAGATTGGCCCTTACCGCGTTGTGTCAAAGATTGGGGAGGGCGGAATGGGGTCCGTCTATCGCGCAATTCGCGTTGACGACCACTATCTGAAAATTGTCGCTATCAAACTTGTACGCGCCGGGTTCGCGACACGGCCTTATCTCCGACGCTTTAAAAGCGAACGCCAAATTCTGGCCAATCTCGATCATCCGAATATCGCTCACCTGCTCGATGGAGGAGCCACACAGGACGGCCTTCCGTACCTGGTGATGGAGTTCATCGAAGGGCAGCCGATCGATGCATATTGTGACCTGCACACTCTGGATACATCGCAGCGGCTAAAGCTATTTCTGCGTGTATGCGGTGCCGTGGAACACGCGCATCGAAAGCTGATTATTCATCGTGATTTGAAGCCTGCAAATATCCTTGTAATTGACGACGGAACCCCCAAGCTGCTGGACTTCGGCATTGCGAAGCTTCTTGATCCGGAGTTGTATTTTCAGACAGCCGACGTTGAGGGCACAATGGCTCGAGCCATGACACCTGATTACGCCAGTCCAGAACAGGTGCTCGGCGAACCTATTTCAACTGCCAGTGACGTTTACTCGCTTGGCGTCGTTCTGTATCGATTGCTCACCGGGCATGCGCCATATATCCTCGCGAAATCCAACCCTATTGAGTGGCCGCGAATTATTGTTGAGACGGAACCGGAACGTCCCAGCGTTGTGATTGATCGACCGGCCGAACTAACCGATTCACAGGGAAATTTGAAACGGCTCACGCCCGAAGAGATCGTCAAGGTTCGGGATGGCCGTGCTGCATCACTTCAGCGCAGGTTACGCGGCGATTTGGACAATATTCTTCTGATGGCTTTGCGAAAGGATCCAGCGCGCCGATATGGTTCTGTCGAGCAGTTTGCCAACGATATACGCCGTTCGCTCGATGGGCTACCGGTCGTCGCCCGTCCTGACACAATCATGTATCGCACTGGAAAGTTTGTCCAAAGGCACACAATTCCGGTGTCTGCCACGGTACTGATATTGATTTCGTTAACCATCGGAATCGTCGTAGCGGTCCACCAGGCACGAATCGCCGAACGGCAGCGTGCTCTCGCAGAGCAAAGATTCAACGATATTCGAAGCGTATCTCATGATCTGATCTTTGACGTGCACGACTCCATTCAGTACCTTGCCGGGGCCACCGCGGCGCGGAAACTCATTGTTCAGGATGCATTGCGTTATTTAAGTGTGCTTTCAAAGGATTCCCCGGAAAACATCCCTCTGCAGGACGAAGTTGCAACTGCATACGAAAAAATTGGAGACGTGCAAGGGGGGACGGGCCGAGCGAATCTTGGGGATACTGTGGGAGCCTTGGAAAGCTACAACAAAGCACTCGCCATCCGACAAACCATTCTTGCGGCGCGACCGTCGGATCCGGCCGCGCGCGATGGACTCTCTCGTTCCTATCTTCGAGTAGGCGAGATATTACAGGATATGGGGAGATATGAGGAATCGCTTCAATACCACCGAAAGCATCTTGACCTTAGCCAGGAACTCGCTGCATCCTCTCCTTCCGACTCGAAGGCGCAGTCCAGACTCGCGGCCTCCTATGACGGACTGGGAGATATTCTCTCCTCATTAAAGGAATGGGACGGGAGTCTTCAGAACTATGGCGCAAGCGCGGCTATCTACAAGACACTCGCGGAGAAGGGTCCCCAGCAACACGCCTCACGCAGCAACTGGGCTCTTGAGCAGAAGAAGATGGGCGGCATATTGGAAGCCAAAGGAGAATTTAAAAGGGCTCTTCGCGAGTATACCGCTGCATTGCTGATCGATGAAGAACTGGTAAAGAACAGCCCTGAGGATGCGTCTGTGCAACGAGACGTGGCCATCGATTACACCAATCTCGGCGATGCAATATCCAAGGGAGGAGATTTCGCCGGCGCCATCCAGGACTATCGTCACGCACTTACCATTGATAGTCGATTAGCTGCAGCGGACCCGAAAGATGCTTCAGCCCGATACTATCTTGTATACGACTTATATCGCCTTGGAGACGCCCAACTAGAAACATCTGATATCCGCGGCGCAATTGTCACATACCGCTTGGCGGTTTCGAAAGCCGAGATGAACTCCAGTTTCGATCCGGGAAACGCTCTGGCACGTTCCGAATTGGCTCGCGTCTATTCGAAACTGGGTAAGGCGCACTTCACCGCGGCATCGAATGCGTCGGTAGCAGTTACGGACAAAAGGAAAAACCTCACGACCGCCTGCGGCTGGTACCAGAAAAGTATGACGATCTGGGTCGATTTACGTGATCGGGGAGCAGTGCGAGGAACGGACGCGAGCGAAGTTGACAAGGTGACCGAGGAGTTATCGAAGTGCGCTAACGAGATGCATCACAATGCACGAGTGGAATCATCGATTCTGGATTAGACCTGCATTTCGCGCGCGAGCCACGCTTTCGCCATCACCCACTCTCGCTTCACGGTCGCGGTGGAGATTGAGAGTACTTCCGCCGTTTCTTCGATCGATAGGCCGGCAAAGAATCGCAGTTCAACGACTTTCCCCTGCTGCTCGTCGAGTTGCGAGAGACTCTGCAGTGCGCGATCGAGTGCAAGTATGTCAAGATTGCGCGCTTCGGCAATGGCCATTCCCTCATCGAGCGTAACTTGTAAGCCATCGCCGCGCTTGGCAGCCTGACGCGCACGCGCATGATCGACAAGAATTCGTCGCATCATTTGGGCAGCGATTCCAAAAAAGTGTGCCCGATTTTGCCATGCGACACTCTGATCCACCAGGCGCAAATACGCTTCGTGCACAAGCGCGGTACTTTGCAAAGTATGTTGAACACGTTCGCGGCGCAGATAGCTGTTCGCCAGACGGCGCAACTCGTCATAGACGAGCGGCAGTAGCTCATCGAGAGCGTTTCGGTCACCGCCGTTCCAACGCAGCAGCAGCCTGGTGGCAGACGAAGTTGGGGAAGCATCCATATCCACCACGCTAACTCAGGGCTCTGGCTTTATTTGCCAGAAACCGTCCGGTAATCTACCGGAAACTCAAAATTAACGTGGGGTACAGTCGCTGTCAATCAACGCAAGGCTATCTTTGTCCGGGCTTCAACCCGCGCCAGGTTGCTTTGAGGATCACGAACGCGATCACCAGAACCAGGCAAACCCACAGCACGGCGGCCAGGATCGAACCGAAGATCAGCGCGGCCATCAGGATGGCGCCGGCGACGACCAGAAAAGCGAGCCCGATGAGCAATGCCTTGAAGCGGCTCCAGAAGCCGCGAGGCTCGCTGGCTGAAACCGCACTCTCCCGGTTGGAAAAAACGATCTGGTATCGACCGCGCACGTTTGCATTATAGGCGGGTTACTCGTTATCTACGTCATCTACGTCGCGGTGGGTTGGGTCATGGGACGCACGATGTCGAAACGCAGTCCGGACCAACCAGGCCCAGTACCCGGTCCCGTCTTGCGCGCAAGCCAGACGTAAGTGCTCCCGTCAGATGCGCGTGTGCGCCGGAAATATCGGTCAGCCAGCAGCCCGGCGCGCGAGATCACGCGATCAGCAACCAGAAACGCATGCTCCGGCTCTAACAGAACGGCGCGCGCTTTTAGCAATTGGAAGGTGCCCCCACCGGCCGGAATCTCCATGGTCCCGCGGCGCAGGAACAGCTCGCGCTGTGGCGACTGCACCGGCACCATAGGAATCCAGTTGTCGGGCACCGGGGTTTCCAACATGTAATAAATCTGTGGACCGCCTGTCTCCGCCTGTGGAGGCGGCGGTAGCGGTTGCTGCTTAAGCCGCGCCAGGTATGTCTCGTAGGCATTGATCGGAGAATCAAGATCGCCTTGCAGTTGATGCTCAACGGCCCAAGCCATGGCGGCTTGATCGTCGCGCAGGAAAAGCACCTCTTCGATAGGATCGGCATCATCGGCAATACCGAGTGTCGGCGCCATCACAATGAAGTCAGAGCGAGTGTCTCCCTGGCCCGAAAGCTTGAACATCGACCATGGCGTTTCGCCAGGATTCACCGTAGTCTGCTCCGAAGGACGGATCAGTGTCCGCACGCCAAACGTATCGGTGACCACCAGGGTAGTCACGCGTTCCAACGTCCCAATCGGGGTAGGCACAGGTACCGAGAACCAGTCGTTACCGTAAACAAGTGCGAACTCCATTACCAGCAGCTTGGCGAGATCAACGTGATCAGCGTCGAGTTGACCAAAATCGGTGACCGCATCCTCGAAATTCCACCAGCGCGGGTCAGGCATGCCACGAAATACCACATGATTGGGCAGGAAGTTGAAGTCCACTGGTGTGATCTGCGCAGGGTTTGCCTGCGAGATCGAATTGGGCTGCGCATTATCAAGATCGAACGAATACCAATCGAGATGGCCACCCGGAAAGTCGGGCGCATTCAGCAGCAAGTTTTGATCGGAAGTCGGCGAGCCGAGCGCAAACGCGTAATCCAGTTGCGCCGACTGCCACGCAGGGTCGTGATCTGGTTCGCTGAATAGTGATTTTCGATAGGCGACGAAACTCGCCAGCGCGCCAGATACATTCGGATCGGAAGACTCTGGAGGAAGCGGAATCGGTGGTACTTCTCCGGCAGCAACAGCAACTGCGGAAAGATACAACGTCTCGCCATCCGTTACCCGTCCAGCAGAGACAGAGCGGAAGCGCTGCGAATCCGCATCGGGATAGGAATTCACCGGAGCTGCGCTGCCGATGGGAAACGCCGTGCGGAATGCATCGATCACCGCCTGGGGCGCTGCGACTCCCGAGGCGCGAATCAATTTTTCGAAGTAGAGCCCATGCTGCACTGCACCGCGCAGATTCAACGTCACCGGCTCGCGCTCCACATGCGTTTCGATTGGCAGTACGGGGTCGATCGCGACCGTTGCCGAATCGTCCAGCCCGGGCCGATAGGTTGTCAGGCTACGTTGTTCCAAGCCCAGGGTAGCCTGCACTGGCGAACCTGCGTCGTCGCCGAGGAACTCGCCCAGTTGCCACTGCCGTGTCAGGAACCACAGCGGGTCGCGTACCTGCGCCTGCAGGCTGCGCGTCATTGAGCCTTCGCGCGGCAGCGGCTCCAGCCGCGTCCACGTTGTGATGGACGGGATCTTCAGCACCGCGTTAACGAAGGTTTGCAGTGACACGTGCGTACTCCTTAATCGTCGCAAAGTTGGTGGAGATTGTTGCGCCCTGCAGATTCAGCGCGAAGTACAGGGCAGGCAGAATCTGTCCAACTTCGACGACACTGTCGAGATCGACGGAACGAATCTTTGCCAGCTCCAGCGTCTCCTCTAAAATTCCGGTGATCAGGTCGTCGTCCCAGAACGGCCGACTATCTGGACAAACGGCCAGCAACAGTGCCTGAGGAGCCCGCGCCTTTGGCTCTTCATAGTGGAAGGCGACCGCAGCGTTCTCATTGACCGACGGAACCCGCTCTGGCCACTCGTCGATCATCAACCCGGCGTAACTGTTCTGAGTCAGCGGATCGCCGGCTGTCAGGCAGGCAAATGCTACACGTCCTTTGGCCGGGGGATTCGCAGGATCGATACCGAGCCCAAGCCACTTGTCGCCGGGCGTCGCAGGAAGCTGCCCTAGTAGTAGATCTGCTGGATCGGCATTCGCCGCGCCCAGCAATTGGGCGAGCGTATAGGCTGCATCGAGATTAGAGACGCCAGGCCGCATGTGCGTAAGTTGTGTCAGCCAGCGTGCTGGAGCCTGCGGATCGCTGGCTATCATCGCCGTCGACTGTCCGAATGCGCTTTGCAGGGAGGCAAAATCCGGTGGCGTGAAGCGTGGCAGCGCAACAAAGTCTTCGCCGAAGATTATGCCAAGCAGTCCGGTCAAATCGGCTGGCTGTGCTGTGGCGATCGTAACGGCCGAGGCCTTGGTGAAGCGCTCCTGCAACTGTTTGGCGACAGCGGTGGCTTGATCGGCAAGACCGGCGTCGGCACCGGTACTGGTCAATGGAATTGACCCTACAACCCCATAGAAGCTGGCGCGCAACAGCGCTGCGCGAACTGGATCGGGAGCACCAGGAAGTCCGGCAGCCGCCGTGTTCAGTTGGTTCATATCGTTTTGAAGGCTAGTAACTACAGTGGTGGCACGGGTCTGTAAATCACCGATGTTTACTGTTCCACCTGCCGAGCTCGCATCCGCTTCAGGCACCGTCATGTCCTGCGGTATAAGCGCACGGGCGGAGCTGACAAGAGAGCGCAAAGACTTTGCGAGAAACATCGCATCTGGGAAATTGATGTTTGAGCCGGAAGCAGTGAAGTCGATGGTTACGTTCTTGGCGTCGGATGGGAGTGAGGCTGCAAACAGTATCCGCAGCTCTAGCTCACCTTTCTGAGGCGTGCCGCTGACATCAGCCATAGCCAGCACATCCTGAGGCCGCACGTCGAGATCACGCAACGAAATATGAAGCGAGTGATTGCCGCTAGCGTCACTGTAGGTTACCGAGCAGACCACCGTTGCTGGATCCGGTAGCAGGCCGCCAAGCCATGCATCGATCCACGGTTCGGCGGTTGCCCGCGGTCGCATGCTGGCGGCACTCCAGGGACCACTGGTTGTCGCATCGCCTGCGAACAGGAGAGCCACGCGATGCGTAAGATCGATACCTCCCCGCGGCGTGTTGACGACATCCGGTGTCGGAGGGCGTTGCCCTTTCGAGATCGCGTCGAGCAAGGTCCCAGCGAGGCCAAAGTTACCGCGCATGACTTGGAAGACGGCTTCAGAGATGGAAAGATCCCCGAGTGCATCAGCGTAATCGTCCAGTATCTTCAACAGGTCTATGATCGCGTTCTGATCTGTGCCGGGGCCTGGCAGGTTGGCTCCCCAATTACCGCCTGCGGGAAGCAGTCCTGTATCCCAGGCACCGCGCAGCGCCACGCCATCAACTACATTCGACGCTGCGACGGACTCACTTGGATCGCTTGAGGGAGTTAGCTTGTTGGCAACGACGGGGAAGCGGTCACGGAAAGGCTGTGCGTATTTGTCCAGATTCAGCGTGTGCAGTCCGTCTTCAAACAGATAGCCCAGAAGCGCGTTCAGGCTCTGGCCTTCCTGCACGCCTTCGAGTAATGTCAATGCCTTACGTACCCGTTCCGACGACAGGTCAATGGAAAGCAGACCTTCATCGGTCGTGCCTTTGTGTGTCATGTAGCCGTTGCGCAGAACCGCTGCGACGGAAGCCTGCGACAGCGATGGTGCAAAGATGTAGCCGCCGTTATCCTCCATCGGCTGCACCGGAACGGGCAGTTGGGCCTTGAGTTGCAGCCGTTTTGCACGGCGCTGGTCAAGCGCTTGAACGCTTTGCAACTCAACGCCGGCAATGGGCGCGGTTGCCGCTGTAGCTCGAACTTCCTCTACCCATCCAAAGCTACCGATATGCAGCCCTGTGGCCTGCTGCGACGATCGTTGCCGCTGCAAGAGCGCATTCGCAATCGTTGTGGCCCATACGTCGAGTCGATGGCTGCACGCGTCCAGGGTCTCGGTCAGCAGCCTATCCAACTCTGCGGTCGAAAGTCCTGCCAAGCGGTCCAAGCTGGCACGAAGGTCTGCAAGCCGGGCATACGGCGACTCTGGCGGGGGATCGAAGGTCACCAGGAACTCCGCCCAACTCAACGCCGGATTCGGAATGGAAGGCAGCGCTAGCACCTCCCAGGTGGTCACCGGTGGTGCAGTCTGCGGCAGCGGCTGCACCGCGAGGATCTCGGACTCGCGAAGCTGCGTAATCTGCAGCCGAGAGGCGGAGATTTCTGCCCGGCTCGCAAGATCGGCATAGTCCAGAATCAGCGACTGGCGAAGAATCTTGTAGAGCAGTGAGGTTGGCTTTGGCCCTGGATAGTTTTCTGCCTGAATATCGGCAACCGAGGCCTGTTTGAGCCACTGGATGTAGTTGCCCGTTATACCGCCTCCCAGGTTGGCGTCGGCCTTCAGGGTGTCGGTCTCCGACAGCACTCCATCTTGCACCGTAGGGAAAGGCACTGGAAAGCTGGAGTTTTCCATTCCCAGATGAATTACACGCGGATCCCATGAGTTGAATCCGAAGTCGTTGAGCAGTTTGCGTCCTGCAGCAAGGTGAGTCGTCCACCAGGAGTTGAACGCCTGCGGGCTTATACCGCGGAAGATCGCATAATTCCAAAGGAAGTCGTCGCCCAGAACCTTTCGACCGCGGAAGGTCATCGAGCTGGCATCCATACCCAACAGGCCAACCAGTTGTGCGTCTGGATCCCCCGAGTCTTGCATGTGCGGAGCTGAATTTGAACTATTGAGCCAGTTTGGCCACAGCTTCAGAATGAATTGCACCAGGCTAGGCTCAAGCGTTCCGGCCAGTCGCGAGGGCTGGGTAGGATATCGCCGCAGCGATGTCACCGGAAGCACGCCATATGGCGTCTTTCCAACTCTGAATGCGGGTAGAGCACCGCGCGGAATCGCATTTGCCAGCACATACTGCCGTGCGATCTCAATCTGCGCTGGTGTGAAGACGCTGGCCATCATCTGCGTCAGGAAGTAGCCGATCGTCGCAGGCCACAGCGCCGCGAGCATGTCACGGCCGTTGCGAACACCAAAGCCGTCTGAGGCACGCACGTGCGCCGTCGTTGCGGGATCGATTCCCAATGCTGCCGCGAATAGACTCCCATCGGCAGCTGCGTCCACGTTCAGTGACTTCTGCCGCTCTACTGCAAAGCTAATCTCAAAGTCCTGATCCTTGCGTGAGTAAAACGAGCTCGCATCGGAGGTGTTGTTGGTCGGCGCGCCCTGTGGCACCAGCGAGAGAACATCTGAGTAGTGATGGTCATCCAGCAACGCGGCTAAGATTTCGCTGCCAGTCGTTGCAAGGTTGGTGTTACCGTTACCGTCAACCTTCGTCTCTGACCGCAAACCGTAAACAAAGATGCGATCGAATCCCGACGTGCGCTGCTGTGCCGTCAACGGAATCTTCAGCGCCATGCCCGCAGTCATCGCCGCATCGAAATCAACCAGCCATTGCATCCCTTCATCAACCGGCGATCCTGGAGGAAAGCCCGTTGCCGGCGGGGTCAGACTTACGGCCAGTTGGGGAGTGATCGGACCGCCACGAAAGAGCGCCGTCGTGCTCTGAGCTACCGTAACAACCGTCCATGCATCGGGTAACGCTTCAGTGATGGCTGGTTTCGTCCATGATGCATCGCGGGTTGTGGGTGTGGGATAAACCGGCGCTGGACTCGGTGTTCCGCCATCGGGCGTAGCCGCTACCGGTTGTGCTGCCACATTCACTGGCGTCAACTGCAACGCAATCCACGCAGCGCGCGGGGTACCGTAACGAGACGCCAGTCCTCGCCAGGGGGCCTTGATGGCATCAATCGACGCGGGAGGGTTGCCCGCCCGCCATACCACGTCCCAGTATGCCTGCCCATCGGCGATCTCCTGCGTCGTGAGTTCTGGTTCGTGCGAGTTGATTGCGATCTGGTCAGGGTAGATGCGTACCCAGAGCTCGGGCGCACCAGCCGCCGAGGTCATAAAGCGCGTCTCGATGTTGACCGGCAAAAACAGCACCGGCGTGGAAGCGGACAGTCCGCCGCGCGCCGCGTTGTTGACGGCACCGGTCGCTACGGGTTGGATCATTGTGCTCATCAGTGTGGCAGCATCAAGTCTGCGTGGATCAGTATTCTGAATGGCATGCGCAGCAAGATGTAAGCTGTCTGCGCGCTGTTGACGCCCCATTGATTTGCTGGGTCGTTGGGATTTTCCGCATCGGCAGCGATGCCCACGCGCGTGGGCATCAGACCGGGCTTAAGTTGGTTGGGCACCGAAGTTCCTGTAACTACCAGGTTGAACACCTGCGATGCGAGGCGCCAGGGACTGGCCTTGATCGTCTTCGCACGTGTGGTCAGTCCGAGATCAGGTAGTTTGAAAGGAGTGCCGCCTCCTCCACCAAAGTTCGTCCACGCCAGATCTGACCAGTGCGTGATCGGGGACGCATCCTCTACTGGTTCCAGACCGAAGCGAGGCTCTGATGGCTGTTGCTGAAAGACGAAGAAGAAGCCTTCAGGCGATTCCGCCGTGCCTCCTTTAGCGTCAGCCTCGCTCAGGTTGAAACCGAGAAACGTAATGTCATTCGGCAATGTGCCGCGGAAGATTGGATAGCGCTCGTCCGTATCATCCAGCACACGCTGGTTGTCCTGAATCTTGGCCTTTCCTGCATAGACAATCGCGTTCGGATAGCGCTTGAAGAGTTCGCCGCGGACTAGTAGCACTACATTGTTCGGCACAATATCCGTCCGGTTCGGGTGTGAGCCCAGTGGGGTCGGCGTCGGCCATGTGTTGATAGGCGGAATGTCCTTTAGCAGCTCGATCAAGGCCTTTGGATCTGTGGGATCGCTGGGTTGCGGCACGTAGGCGCTCACATCCCAGAATTGGCGGAAGTAGCTGCCACGTTGGTCGGTGGGATAGTCGTTCCACAGCAACTGCCGCGACATTTCGTGATTCAGCCCCACCATGTACCCCTCTATGAAGCGATGGTTGGTCAGCAGCAGGCCCAGCGAATCGGGTGGAACCAGCTCCACTCCGGGCAAAACATAATCGGGTGATAGATCGCGCAGCGGCGCATACATTGGCTGCGGAAAGTCCGGCGCTGCCATAATTGGTTCGAGTGGATCAATGCCTTTCCACTGCAGGCGCGCGGTAAATGTCAGCAGTGAAAGCGTGCGTCGCGGAACTGTCGTCACTGGGTCGAGCCGCGTCATCAGCGTTGTCTTCAGAGCGACCAGTTCAAGTCCTGGAGCCGGAGCCGGATCCACCGGGACGTCCTGCAATCCGGTGAACAGGTCCACTGTAGCGCTGCGGAATGCCGCTGCCTGCACGGAATCGCCGCCGCTTGTCGCGCCCGCGGGCGGGGCAGCCCCAGCTACACTCACTGTGAATCCGGGATTGGCCGCAGCCGAAGTCACTGTCTGCGGCGTAAAGCTCGCAGGATTAAGATCGTTGACCACCGCCGCCTGCTGGGAAATGTTCTTGAGCCAGTTGTTGACGGCAATGCCAATGCCCACCGCTGCCGCAACGGCGGCAATCGCTGCCCCGATGCCCGCAGTCACTGCCGTGATAACAATCACGAGTATCAAGATCAGGATCAAGGCCAGTAGTATCCACAGGCGGTACTTGGCTACCTCTATCACCCACGCCGGCGCAGCGTTCTGCGAGATCGTGTCAATTGACACCATGCCGTCAGGTGGATGCGGAGGCGGCACTACGGGAACCTCTCCAGAGTTCACTCGTGCCAGCAAGGGCATGCGCGTGACAGGTAAAGCGCCTCGCCTTCGCCGAGGCCGGGTCACGCGGCGGAATGCGCCCGACAGCATCCGCTCCGGCACTCGACTAGCGCGAATCGTCGCCAATACGGTTCGCGGGCTCGCGAGCAGCTTCGAGTGCAGAGGCGCGGTGAAGTTCATCACCGTCTCTGGCCGCGCGATGGCAAATTGCGCCCGATGGATCTGCTGCAGAGTTGCTCGAGCCAGCTGCGCCTGGTGCAGCATGTCGTTGGCGGCTCGCACTCCGTCCACCTGCTGCCATGCGGACGCCATCAGCGCCGTACGTTCCGTCTGGACAACTTGGGTCCCCATACCACCAGCACTACGGTCGCGTGGATCAAGATTGAGGTCGTTGACCCAGCCGGCTGTGTCACGTTGAACAGACGATACGGCGGCTTGCCAACGCCCATAGATCGGCGGCGCGATGATGGGGTCGGGCTGGGTAGGGTCGAAGCTCGCATCCGGAGCATTGATGAAGTTCTGAACGTCGGTCTGGAAAGCGGTCTTCTGAGGGTCGTTCCACGGTGTCGGCTCCGTCAGCACGCTTTGTAGCGCACCTTGCAACCCCAGCGGCGGCGGGCCGGCAGGCGAGATGCCGGGTTCGGGCTGCGATACGTCCATCGGACGAATCCCAACGTCCGCGGGCAGCACCTGGGGCTTCAAGCGGCGCACCAGCGACTCAAAGTCGCCCTCATCGCTGGTATGGAATTCGAAGGAATAGTAAAAGGGCAAGCGCAGCGGAACCGCCGTATTGTTCTTCCATGCCATATCTGTCGTGGCCATCGCGGAGACGTCCTGCCCGATGCCGGCCTGTCTGCCGATCTCAAACGCTGGAACCAGGAAAGCCGTATAGGCAGTCTCCGGGTCCAGCCGCCGCGGACACAGCAGGCGGGAAATCACATTTCCAGGCGCAGTGCCGGCAATCGGTGTGTCGCCGCTCACCTGCACGTGCGCCCAGTTCCAGGAATCGGCGAGATCCGGCAACACCGAAACATCCTTCACATCAATGACCGGCAACGGATTTGGCGCAACGGATGGCTGTTCGAACTCATCGGGCTTTAGCACAATCAACGCCACCCATGGCCGCAGGCGATCGCTCACTGGCGCTGCTGGTGTAAACAGCCATGGAAGGTCTGGAGTATCGAACTCGATGCCGCAGAGATAGTTCGGCTCAAAGTTGACAGTGAAGTTGCGTGGCTCGGTGCGGATCACGTGTCGCGGATCGAGACCAATGACGTCGCCGGGCCCGAACATCTGCACAGGCAGTGCCGGCGGCTGCACCGTGCTGGCGCTTCCGCCCTGCACGCTCAGTGTCAGTTGCACGTTCATGCCAGCGCGGCTTGGCAGGGAACCGCTATCGGGGTTGCTCACGCTGGCACCGATGCCGCGACGTGCCCAACTTAGAAAGTGATAGCGTCCCAGCGGTGCATCGCTCATGCGCCCACCTCGTGCAAGGCTTGTATCTGCAGGTTATCGGTCTCTTCCGGATGAATGGCCAGGTAACTATCGAGTGCCACTCGCGTCTGGAAGTATGTGGTGCCCTCCGCCACGATGTCGCTGCGCACAGAGAGATCCTCGACATGCGTCACCACGTAGGAGGTATCGGCTGTCTTCACCGCACTGCCGCTCACGCCGGTACCGTACTTGAACATACCCGAGTTCTTCAGCGGCGAGGCAAAGCCGGCACCCATCATGCTCATCGCTGAGTGGACTGAGGCCGGCATGAAGTACAAACGCGTGAGCCGCGAGAAGGCGTTGTAATCGTCGATGTAGCGCTCTTCATAAACCACCGTGCGCGGCGAATCCGAGCCCGTCACAATGCCGCCCGAGCCAATCGTTACTCCGGCTCCGAACTTCTCGAAGCTCGGAGCGCTTACCTTGTCGGCATCGCTCAGTGTGAGGAATTGAGCCGCGGCAAAGTAATCCTGAATCGGCTGCTTTGGCTCCTCGGATGCATTGATCTTCACATCGCTGATCGAGAAGAAGTCGCCATCGGAAGGTGTCGCGCTGCCATAGCGAGTAATCTTCAGATCAAGTGGCACCACTTTTTCGCGAACACTCAGCACGCCGATCGGATGCACTCGCAGCGTCGCGTCGTCGGGCTTCGGCGCAGAGAGCGTAGCGGCCTGCGTCGTGTTGCTCGGCAGGATTGCGCTCCAGTTGCGCGGGTCGGCCAATGCGGGCAGCAAGTCGGGGAGCACTGCCTTCTGTGGTAACACCGCAGGAGTGCTGTCGCCCCATGTCAGGTCCAGCGAAACGCTCACTGAGAAGAACAGGATGTTGATGGACGCATCTCCGTGGAGATGCCACGGACGAGGACCGGAGAATAACCCGTCAACATGCAGTCCACACAGTGAAGTACCCTCGAAGGAGACATCGAACCCGGCCGCGAAATCGAACTCGAACGAGAACGGCGACATGATGATGAGTACATCGAAGCCCAGGTAGCCGTGGATGGCGAAACCAGCCGCCGAAGCATAGGCCTCTACATTGGCGCCGAACTGCACTGAGTTTGAGGTAATCGCAAAATAGCTATTGGCGCTGATGCGCGGATTGTCTCCGTCTCCGATGCTGACACTGAGCCGATGCATGCTCGGCACATCCAGCCCTGCGGTGTTGAAGTGGGGATTGAAGCCGCCCAGCGAGAAAACGAAATTGGGATTGTCGCCCCAGCTGAGACGCAGCGCCAGGTCACCGGCCAGGGAGAAGATAAGAACCCGCGAGTCATAAAGCGAGCCGTCAATTGACAATGTCTTGGTGCCGAAATCCAGGATTCCCAGCACGTCGATATGCAGTTCGATCAGCGCTGCTTCGGTGGTAGGCAGTCCGGCATCGATCAGGCCCAGCAGTGCGATGCGAATAGGATCCGGAACCTCGAGAATTACGCCCACCGCCAGCGTAATCAGTGTCGGCGTGCCCCATCCGATCTCCAGCATCGGTCCGAAGAGATAGCGCCCCTCGGCGGGTGGAAAGAAGCTCTCGATGCTGCTGATGATCTGCGGCGCGTTGGCGATCGGATCAGGTGGGAATAAGACATTGTTGAGCGTATGCGCGCGGAACCCGGCATGCAGCGCGTCAGTGTTCATCGTGCGATTCACGCCACCCAGCCCGCCGACGCCATTCAGCGTAAAGCCGAACCCAAGCTGGATCGGTGGGAAATCGAACGTGATGATCAGCAGGAAAGAGAAGCCATGTGAACCGTCGGGAAGAATCGTGTCCAATACGCCGATGACCTTGACTTGGATGATCTCGGCCAGCGATACATCCAGAACGCCAGCGTACTGTCCCTTGTCGGGATTGAAGAGAATGTAGCCGCCACCAGCCACTACGCCCGCATCAATGGCCAGCCCCAGCCCATTCGGCGGCTTGAAACTAATCGCCAGATTGGCGGATCCGAGATTGCCTCCGTGATCGGGGAAGGTCAGCAATCCCTTTACGCCTACGCGATCCACTGAAGCCTGGATCGGGCCTAACGTCAATCCCAGTCCGGCGGAGATCTCGAGCGGAATTCCAGCATCGCTGGCGCCCGCAACGATATACAAAGTCTGGAAGTTGATCGGTCCAAGGCTCAGGTGTAGCGGCAAGTCGATTTCAAGCGATGCGCCGCCCGTGATGTGGATACCGGTATCCGGCGCCCATATCGCACCGACGTCGAATCCTGCTTCCACGTGAACGCCTGAAAGCACAGTGGCCAGAAAGCCGTCGGCGTTCGACATGTCGATGACTACCTTGCCGCCCTTGACAGCGATGCTTACCTGCGGCTCAACAATCGCTCTGCCCGAACCAGAGTCCCAGTTAAGTGTTACTCCCGCCCCGATGACGAACTGATCCGTCTGCAATCGGCTTCCGTTCGCCTGCCCGAAGAGAATCAGAGGATGTTGCGCATCTGGACCTTTCGCCGTTAAATCAGCCTCGAACGTTCCATTCAGCGAGCCCGTGGGTGGCGCGAACTTCACGTTGGCTGGAGGCGTCACAGTTACCTGCAGCCCCGCATCCAGCTTTGCCTGCAAATTCAGGTCGAGATTCCACACATTCCCCAGTGGAAGAGTGAAGGTGAAGTTCTCCGGCAAGTCGTATGTCAGGCTCGCCTTCAGACCCGGTGGGTTTGTGCTCGAATCGCCTGTCACAGAAAACATCGCCAGGGCCAATGAGTCACCCGGCAACGGCGGAGCTTCAATGTCGGGCAGAATGCCGAACAGTTCCATCGAACTCTTCAATCGCGCCAGGAGAGTCGTTGGATCGAACGACGGATCGCCCCAGTTGTACAGATCTTTCAAAATGTCCTGTGGCGAGCTGATCGCTTTTCCGAGTTTCGCAAACTGAAGTTTGCGCGTCGTGAACGGCGGATGTGTCGGATCGTTGGGTATGCCGGGATTTGGAAGATAATCGACGACACCGAGCAGATTCGCAATGCCCACAATCGTCGGCTGCACTCCCTCCAGGTATGAAATCAGCATGTAACCCAGAAGGTTGGTCGCGAGGTTTGAAGCAAAGGCGCCCACTTCTGCTGCATTCATCCCCGGCAGACTGGCGGCCATGCTGCTCAATGTCGAGCCGATCTGTTCCAATGCAGTGATCAACGAGGCGACCTGCTGCAGTAACTGCAGGCCTGCCGATACGATTGCCGATTCGTCGTCGTTTTCAATCGCTGTAGCGAGCTGCGTCAGCGTTGCAGGCAGAGCCCCCGCGGAGGTGCCGGCCGTATTCAAGGCACCCTCGAACGCGGGGGTCAGTAGTGCAGGAGGGAAGGTCAGTCCCAGTTCCGTCAGGAAGGGGATAATGTTAGTCGGAGTCAACTCGTCTTCGAGCGGCTGCAGCGCAAGACCGAGTTGTTGCGCGAGCGTTTCGAGGGTCCCCGCCGGCATCTCTTACTCCTGCCCCAGTGCTTGCAGTGAAAAAATTAGCTCCGCATATGTCAGCGTGAGCAATGACTCCAGCCTGGTTTGGTACTGCTCAAGGTCCCGGCAAAGCTCCGGGCTTGCGCACTTCACCAGCATTTCCTGTATCTTCCTGAGACAGTCCATCAGGGGACGCCCCTTAATCATTTGCGGCAGGCGCTGGTCCTGCGTTTGCGCCATGCGCAAAGCTCCCTGCACGATGAGTGGACCGCCATAGCGCCGCCAGGTCGCAGCAAACCTGCGATTGTGCAGGACAAGCGTTTGGGTCTCCGGAATGTGCCTTCTCAACTTCTCGATGATTTCGTTTCCTGCAGGTGTCGCTGCGATTTCCAACTCGGCCTCGCGCAGCCTGTCCCAGTCAAACTGCGGGGGCATCGCGGGCATAGCAATCTCTTCGCTCTGTGCCCCTTCGGGTAGCATGGCCATGGCATGAACAGCCGCAGGCGTGGGCACAGTCTGAACGTCCCCGGGCGCTGTCGCACTTTCAACAACGACGTTGAGTACACTGGCGATGGTTTGAATCGGCGTCACATACGTAGTCGTTGCGCCTCCTCCAAAAAGGATTCCCACAACTTCATTGGCGGAGTTGAGCACTGCCGAGCCAGAATCACCCGGTGCGGAAAAGTTGTTGCCCGAAATCTTGATTGCATCTGTGTAGTGGCGATGGAAGACGCCCTCGCCGCCGATGTTGCCATCGGCGTTCAGATAGTCGATCGTTCCATTCGTCAGGCCGGTTGTACGGCCTCGCTTCTTCACTGCGTAAGTGCCGGGCATGGCTTCGTCGCCTGTAACCTCGTGTGAGCCAGTCACCACGCCGATGCCTTCGACCTCTGCTTTGTATTTCTTGCCAGGGTCAAGCTGGATCACGGCCGTGTCCAGTTCCAGCCTTGCGTCGAGCACCCGGCCGAACCGCTTGCTGCAGCAGTGCGAGCAGGAAGAGCCAAAGCTGTTTACAGGCTGCCCTACGCGGATATCGCTACTCACGTGGCACTCCACTTCCTCGGCTCCCGCCACTGTAATCTGCGCCGCATTCGCCGTCACAGTAACGTTGGGAATGTTCAGAGAGGTAAGATTGCCTGCAATCGTACTGGCAATGGAGTTTAGTGGCGTATTCTTGGCAGGCTGCAGAAACAGACCGAAAGAGTGGGGGGCCCCGCCTGCATTCACGTTGGTGTAGATGCCGTAATCATCGCCTCCCACTCGCCCGCTCAGTGTAATGACGTTGCCTGCCACCGTCGCGTCAAGTGTGGAGGCCGAGTCCGTCACCATCTGCATAAACGCGTCGACTTCGTCGATTGCCGCCACAACATTAGCTCCCGACGTAATCGTTATTTCGGTCCCATTGGCAAGAACCGGCCCAGCGGCCGTCACTCCTGGATTGGCGAGTGCGGTAATCGCATTGGCGAGATTGACTGCAACAGAATGCAGCGTATCGCCGGCAACCATCGTGTAGAACACATCCAGATACTGAAAGTCTCCTGTTGGTATGGGAACGATGATGATGTGAACAACAACAATAAAACCGGCACGAATAATACCGGAGAATGTTGCGACTTTCGTTCCCGTCAATGTGGCCCAGACAGGCTGCAGTTCGCAGATAAACTGGGCGTCAAATGCGCCGACAGCTGCAATCTGTAAATTGCCGCCGGGTCCACTGTTGGTATTGGTGGTGCTGGCTGTCACATTGAAGTTCGGATTGGCAGCCGCGGTAATCAATCCGGCGAGGCTCGCGGCGATGGTGACCGGCGTGTCGGCGTTCGTTGTCTGGTAATTGAACGGACCAAAGAATTGCGTAGTTCCCGGGCCCGCCGGAACAAGCTTGACCCAGCACTGCAACTGGACCCCGCTGACATTGGCACCGTAGACAATGACCTGGTGCTTATCCCGGCTCGTAAAGATCTTCAGCTCAAAGTTAACTGCCGACCACAACGCAACCACATGATGACAGGTGAGGGCCACAATCTTCGGGACGGGATCGTCCGTTCTTGCAATGCAGCCTAGTGTTCCGTAGCCGGTTACCCCTGTGCCGGCCTGGATCTGAATACCGCCCTCCATCACGTCGTAGGGCTCTTCATCAGGCAGGGTCCCTGCAAAAAGCCGGGGCAGCTCCTCTTCCACAACGTCAGTCTTGATGCCATCAATCTCGGCCGGAATCATTTCCTCCGGCTTCAGCTCTGCTGCCGGCTTCTTCTTCACAACGAAGACGACGATGGCGGGTTCGGCGGTCTTCTGACCACCTACCTTCCTGGCGCCAATTGCCACCGAGTGCACCCCAGGAATTGCCAGAAGACGATCTCTGGCATCTTCCTTGATTGCACGAATACGATCAAAGTCAGGCATAGTTGATTAGTCTTCTCCTCACCAGACGAACGGATCTTGCTAAGGAGTGGAGGAACTCGCCGATATTTTTGAGCGAAAATTTCCAACCCTGAAGTGTTCGACAAGAGAAGCTCAGAATGGATTGGAAGGCCCGAGGAAACGGACGAATACAACTAAGCCTGGAGTAAAGGCCACTTTTGCATTTCGCGGAATCTTCGTATGATTCCGCGGGACCTGTCAAGATAATTCTCGTAGAAGACGGGAAAAGCGGCATGCACAAGACCTGGTTTTATTCGCTGTTGCGACCGACATTTGCACTGCTTTTGGTGTCTTAGGACCATTCTCTAATTCATCTCACAATCATCCAGTCCTCAATAGACCAACCACGTACCCGGGGTGGCAAGCTCGATTAAATGCTTGTCCGGATCCCGAAAATAAAGACTCGTCCCTCCCAGCTCCCAAATGCGCTTTTCTTCCAATTCGATTCCCCGCGTTTGAAGCCATGATTCCCAGCTGGCCAATTCGGCCAAGGCAATAGCGAATGCAACATGCAATTGGCCGTCGCCATCGTGAGGTGATTGGATCGTTTGGGAAGCACCCTTCTTGAATAGCAACAGTACCTGATGTTCCCCCGTACTCATTGCGCAGCCACGTTCTCTGAAATCTTTGATCACGGTAAATCCAAATGTCCCTTCGTAGAAACGGGCCGAACGCGACACATCGCTGACGTACAACGAAGACTCAAGAATGCCGTTGGATTTCGGCACAGTTCCTCCGTCCAAGTATTAACAACAAATGCGACTTTCCGGTTGACCAGGGCCTGCGACGGGTCACCTACAACCCAAGGAGGCGTAACCGCCGAAGCGGCAACTCATCGGCTCGAGCTTTGGCGGTGCGTCAACAAAATTGTCGCACCGCCGGTTCGTGTTTACTTCAGAGGTTAATTCCCCGTACCCGAGAGTGTTACGGATTGGGGAGAAGCCGCCCCGTTATCAGCAACACTCAGAGTCGCCTTGTATGCTGCAGCGGCTGCAGGTTTAAAGGCCACATACACCATGCAGTTCGCTGCTGGAGCCAGCGTCGGCCCACAGGTACTGAGTTCCTCGAAGTCTGTAGGGTTTGTTCCTGCAAGCGTAATCGAATTCAAGGTGAGAGTTGCCGTCCCACTATTTGTCAGCGTCACAGTTTGTGCCACTGACGTGGCTCCATGGGTTGTAGTCGGAAAGGTCAGGGCGGTTGTGCTCAACTTAACCGAAGGCGCTGCGGTGCCTGTGCCCGTCAAAGTCACTTTCTGCGGCGACCCCGTAGCATTGTCAGTTATGCTGAGCGTTCCTGTAAGCGAAGCAGCAGACACAGGTTTAAATGCGATGTAGAGCGAGCACGATGCTCCCGCCGCCAGTGAAGTTCCGCACGAGCTTATCTCCTCAAAAGATGTCGCATTGGTTCCTCCAAGGGCGATCGAACTGAGGGTTACAGTTACCGTGCTGGTATTCTTGAGCGTCACAATCTGAGCTTGACTGGTAGCGTTGACTACCGTTGCCGGAAAGGTGATTGTAGTTGGCGTCAGTGTAAGAGTGGGGATTGCCGTCTCTCCTGTTCCGGTCAGCTTCACCAACTGTGGAGAGCCAGTGGCGTTGTCTGCGATCGACAGCGATGCGGTGAGAGCTCCTACTGCTGCCGGCTTGAACTCGACCGAGACGGTGCAGGTTGCACCGACTGCCAGGGACGCTCCGCATGTTGTCGCAGACTTGAGGAACGAGGTGGCGTTGGTTCCAGTGATGGTTTCCGAGGTGAGCGTCAATGCCGCTGTTCCCGAGTTTTTCACCGTAACGAGTTGCGCCGCCGTCGTCGCCCCGACCATGGTCGAAGCGAACGTAAGGCTGGTTGGCGAAAGGGTGACTGGTGGCGCCGCAACTCCCGTCCCCGTCAGCTTCACCAATTGTGGAGAGCCGGTAGCGTTGTCTGCGATCGACAGCGATGCGGCGAGAGCTCCAACTGCTGCGGGCTTGAACTCGACTGAGACGGTGCAGGTTGCGCCTACTGCCAGGGAGGTTGTGCAGGTGGTGGCCGATTTGAGGAACGATGTGGCGTTGGTTCCGGTGATAGTTTCAGACGTCAGTGTCAATGCTGCTGTTCCCGAGTTTTTAACTGTGACGAGCTGTGCCGCCGTCGTCGCCCCTACCGTGGTTGAAGCGAAGGTCAGGCTTGTCGGCGAAAGGGTGACTGCAGGCGCCGCAACTCCCGTCCCCGTCAGCTTCACCAATTGCGGTGAGCCGGTAGCGTTGTCTGCGATCGACAGCGATGCAGTTAGTGCTCCTGCGGCTGCGGGCTTGAACTCGACTGAGACGGTGCAGGTTGCGCCTACTGCCAGGGAGGTTGTGCAGGTGGTGGCCGACTTGAGGAACGAGGTGGCGTTGGTTCCGGTGATGGTCTCCGATGTCAGCGTCAATGCCGCTGTTCCCGAGTTCTTCACTGTGACGAGCTGTGCCGCTGTCGTCGCCCCTACCGTGGTTGAGGCGAAGGTCAGGCTGGTTGGCGAAAGGGTGACTGCAGGCGCCGCAACTCCCGTTCCCGTCAGCTTCACCAATTGTGGAGAGCCGGTAGCGTTGTCTGCGATCGACAGCGATGCAGTCAGCGCTCCTGCTGCTGCAGGCTTGAACTCGACCGAGACGGTGCAGCTTGCGGCAGCAGCCAGAGATGTGGTGCAGGTGGTCGCTGACTTGAGGAACGAGGTAGCGTTGGTTCCGGTGATTGTCTCGGAGGTCAGGGTTACCGCTGCTGTGCCTGTGTTCTTGATCGTCACCAGCTGAGCTGCTGTTGTGGAACCGACTGTCGTTGAAGCGAATGTCAGAGCCGCGGGCAAAAGCGAAATGGTCGGACCCGAGCTGCTGCCCCCAGTGTAGGTGAAGTCGGTTGACGTCCAAAATCCTCCCACAAACGAAAACACCCGGACGTAGATCTTCCCGCTTGTGGGCAGCCCGGTGACGGCCTGGGAAGTTGCGGGCGTGCCGCTGGGACTTGCGTAAATATCGGACGAACCGGCCCCGGTTGTACCGACAGTGATCGCGTAGTCGGCTGCGCCGGAGACGGCTGACCATGTAAAGGTCGCGCTTGAGCCGGGAAGGGTGCTTCCTGGCGCTGGCGAGGATATCGCGGCCTCGGGAATATCAAATCCAATTGTATTCAGGATGGTTATTTCCGATTGGCCGTCGTTCAGAAGGGTAAGGCCTGCATCTTCGCCGGGACAGCCTTCCGCATCCTGTACCGCCTGGTTGGTTCCGCAGTCGGGAGAACTGGAAACGTAATCCGCGAAGTCGTCGCCATTGTCCTGCGTGTTGTAAACCTTGGCCGTGCCGCCATCGCCGCCTATGCCGTAATGGACGCCTCCGTCAAACGAGAAGTACTGCCCTGCGGCCGTGCTCGGTGTAGTGTCAAGAGCCAGGTGTGCAGGGCTGGAATAACGCGACAGGTCGACCACCGAGGGGATTCCGTTGCTGCCGGCGACAGGTCCGTCGCAAACGTCGGCGAGTCCAGAGGAATTTTGGGTCGAAATGCACGAGGAGGTCCCAAGCACTTCGTCTGTCTCGTGTTGCACCACGGCGTAGAAGTCGTATTGGTTTGCTGCCTCGGTTCCGCCCTTATCGTCGTAATACAAGGTGAAGCCTCCATTTGCCTGTGACGCGGCATCGGCAACGGTAATGACTTCGTTGTAACAGCCGGAGGTGTAAGGCGTGCACGATGCTGTCTCGGCAGCGTTGATACCGATCAGTCCCGTGAAACCGAGAGCCGTGCCGAGGGAGACGGAGATCCCCATAATGTTTTGGGTCGCGTAGGCCGGGGTCGCGTAGGTGTTGATAGCGGATAGTGCAGAGGCTTGGATCGAGCTCTTGACTGTTTTGTTAGTCAAGTCAGTGACGTAAGGCGTGTAGTGAACTAGGTTGATAAACCCATCGCTCCCGCCAAGGCCTGTAGTGCCGAACTTGATGTAGATGTTGGCATTGGCGTTTGTGAATATGTTGTTGTAGTAGCCGGCCACCGTCGTATTCAGATAGGTGCAGGTGGAGGCTGGCACGTTTGGGTCGCAGATATAGACGATTCCGGTCCCGGTCTTCACCGCGTCGGGTCGAGGTCCCGTCGCGACGCGGAGCTTTGGTTTTATACGTGACCGGTCGAGGCCCACCGGAGCAGAACCCGGCAGCATGAGATGATGCCGCAAAACCGGTTGCGCCGATATGGCGTAATGGTCTTGGTCGTCGACCGGTTCCAGCACGCGGGAGGGAACCACCGTTGCTTCGGCTCGGTCCAGGGTGGGATCAGATGTTTGGGCAGTTGAAGGAATCTGAACGAACACTCCCAGGATCAGGCAAGCGACAATCTTTATCACGTTCGTATTTCGCATTTCACTATTCCTCTCGTTACGGTGGCAAAATCGTCGATTTCAGCAACCGTCCATGGGACCGATGTTTGAATTGCCGGCTGGCCGCTCCCTCGCGGAAACGGATGCAGGCGGCAATTGCTTCCTTAACAATTGCGATACAGAGGAAATCTAATGTGATGGAACCTCTTGAAGCCCTGCGTTCTCTTCGGGGAAGGCCGCATTCTGTGCTACTGCGGGGACCATGCTTCCGATTCCAGCAACCAAACAGCTTAAGACTCGAGTGAAATTTCCAAGGTTCATCATGGCTTTCCTCTGATTTCACGCAGAATTTCTGCGATTTCACGGTTGGAGTAGGTGCATCAACTGGGCCACAAAATAATTTGGCAAGAGCCCTGAAGCCTGACAACCGCAAGGAGGAGGAGGACACGCAGGCGTTCGCGGACGGCCGGAAAATCACGAACCGGGGCGAAAGCCTGGAGTTTACCCGAGAACGTTCTTTGATCACTTTGAAAAAAGTGCTCTTACCCGAGGCTGCGCAAAACGTACGAAAACTGCCTCATTCGCGAGCATGATTTTTCGGGTGGACTTTGACACGCGATAGGATTATGACACAAAGCGCATCCGTCAGTTCTTAAATCTGCACTTCATCATCAAGGGTTGCCGGATAACGAAAAGCCAGGTTTTCGGCAGCTGACATCCACAACGATAAAATCAAATTCGCAACTGAAAGCAAGCTGCTGGAGCCGCCATGCCCTGGTACCAACTCGACGATGCCAATGACCCGAAACTCGACGAGCTGGCCCGTCAGTACAATCTTCACCCCTTGCACATCGAGGATGCCCGGAGCCAGGACGAAAGCGTCAAGGTAGACACCACGCCCCACTACACCTTCGCCGTCCTTAAGCCCGTCCACTTAGTACCCGACCCCGACAATCCCGGCGAGCAAGCCCCGGTCTTCTCCCCTATCGACATCTTTACCGGCAAAGACTTCCTTATTACCGTCTCCGATCCCACCTGCCCCACCACCACCCAGGCTCTCGAACGCGCCCGTCGCGACGGCGATGACGAACACCCAGGAAAACTTCTCTACCTCATCCTCGACACCATCGTCGATCTTTACTTTCCGGCTATAGATCACTTCGACGACCGTATCGACAATCTTGAAGACGCAGTATTCAACAACCCATCACCTCAGATCCTGCAAAGCATCTTCGCCATCAAGCGCGAACTCATTGATCTTCGCCGCGTTCTGGTCAATACTCGCGACGCCTCGCTCCACCTCCAGCGCGATCCCAACACGATCATCGATACTGACCACCAGCCCTACGTCCGAGACACGTACGATCACATCACCCGTCTTCTCGATTCTGTAGAGACTCAGCGCGACCTCCTCAATAACACCCTCGACATCTACCTTTCCTCGGTGGCCAATCGCACGAACGAGGTCATGAAGGTTCTCACCGTCCTTGGCACCATCGCGCTGCCCGCGCTCTGCATCTCCGGGATCTACGGCATGAACCTCAAAGGCCTCCCCTTCGAAGAGTCTCCCTACGGTGCCGAATGGGTCGCAGGCATGACGATCGTCGCGACGGCCGCCCTCCTCTACCTCTTACGCAGATTGAAGTGGTTCTAAAGCGCATTTTTTGCCAGAACCAATTGCACGTCCTGACCTGGTCTTGCTCGAAGCCTTCGCGGCCGAATGTAGTCGAAGAACCAGCGGTTGTTTTTCTGTCTTGCCATTCTGGCCTCAGCGCTTTTCTGTAGCCAAATTGCCAGGTTTCCATGTACGTTTCCTGATACCTCGTCTCTGGAGAACGACATGGACTGGAATGGGATCGCCAAGCAAGCGCAGGAGGCTTTCCGCACCGGAGTCAATGAGTGGATAGGAAAGGCGCGGATTCAAGGTGGAACGGTGAGGGGGCCCTCCGCCACTCTCACTCCGGGGTCACTGGTCAGCGACACAAATCTGGAAATGCGAATGGTCCAGCTTCTTGCGGACTCGCGTGTGCCGCGCGAGATCGCAGTGGCACTCGCGAAAGTCCTCGCGACCGCGTGGAATGAATGGGCGGCTGGGTTCCAGATTCACATTCCCAAGGCTTACCCTACACTTGCTGCCGTTCCCGGACGCTTCGGCCCGCCGACACCCGTTGTCGGCGCGCCCTTTCTCTCGCAGGGGAGCTCTCAGGGAGAAACTTCCTTGAAAGCGTCGCTCCTCGCGAATCGGCTGACCTCGGCGCTTCAAATGCATGCAACAAAGGCTCCGGCAAGTAGTCTCGACACAGCGACGAAGAATCTTGCGAACTGGGTCGACAGTAGTTTCAGCGAGTGGAAAGCCGGCGTAAAGATGGTCGGCCTGCTCGGCCAGGGGCCAGTACCTACCTTTGCCCCTCCCTATGTGCCCATAGGGCCAGTCGTGGCTGGAGAAAACACCAGTGCGGCCACTCTGTTTGCCGGACCGCGGTTCGGCAAAATCGTTGTCTAGAATGATGCCGGAATGAGAGTCCTGCTCATCAATCCGCCCTCGCCCGAGCAACTCGGCTCGCCGCTGCTCGGCCTGCAATATGTTGCAGCATCGCTGCTGGCTCACGGCTGTGAGGTTCGCATCATCGACGCGGCTGCGCGTTACTTTCCGCACGACGCCAACTGGATCGTGAATGAGGCCAAATCGTTCGCTCCGCGGATCATCGGCGTCAGCCTTTTTACCCGATGGGTGTGGCACGCCTACAACCTGGTCGAGCAGTTGAAAAACAGCTCCTGGCTCCTCATCGCCGGCGGAGCACACACGACAGTTCGCCCCGAAGAAACCCTCGATCACGGGTTCGACGTGGCCCTCACCGGAGAGGCCGAGCACTCCCTAACTCGCGTTGTCGACTGGCTGCAGGGCAAGGACGACATCGCTTCCATTCCCGGCGCGCTCTTTCGCCGCCCTGACGGCGGTATCGGTTATGGACCTCACTCCGGTTTTGTTGAAAAGCTCGACGAGCTTCCGCCGCCATACCTTTCGCAATCTCTCTTCGATTCGCGCTGGTACGATCCTTCCGGACGGGAAACGGCCCCTGGCGGAATCATCACCAGCCGCGGCTGCCCGGCTCGCTGCACCTTCTGCGCCAACGTCGTCACTGGCCGCTCGTTCCGTCATCGCTCGGCTCAGAACGTGACGACAGAAATCAATGCCTGGCACGATCAATGTGGCATCGACTACTTTCCCATCTGGGACGATGCTTTTACCGCCAACACTCCTCGGCTTCTCGAGCTCTGTGCAGCAATCGAGAGAGACGTCCGTTTTCCCTTCAACTTTGGCGCCATCACGCGGGCCAACATGGTAACGCGTGACCTGTTGCGAACCATGCGCCAAGCCGGCCTCATGCACGTCAACTTCGGCGTCGAGAGCGGGGATGACGAAATCCTCAAAGCCATCAAGAAAGGAATCCGCACTGACCACGTCGTGCGTGCCCTCGAGTGGGCCAAAGAAGAGGGCCTGATCACAGCGTGTAACTTCATGCTCGGTTTTCCGCAGGAAACGCCTGTGGAACTGGAAAGGACTTTACGCTTCATGGAGCGGATCGCCCCCATGGTCGATGCCTTCAGCACAATGGGCGTCGTGGTGCCGTTCCCCGGGACTCCAATCTACGAGGAAAACCATTTCCTGAACAGTTTCACGAACTGGTGGCTCCGCCCCGAATACAGCCGCTACTCTCCGCCTCCTCCGTTGGAGGACGCGGATCGCTATTATCGCTACTACATCGACGACGCCAATCTGGAATTGGATTTCTTCCGCTATCGTCCGGAGACCCGACAGTCAATTCAGGAATGCCTGCGCTTCAAGGCCGAGCATAATCTCAAGCGCATGGGTCTGCTGCCTGCCCTGGGTGTGCGATGAGTGGCTGGGACGATCCCGAAACGGCTGCCTGCTATGAAGCCTTTTGCCGCCGTTATTCCCGCTATCTTCGAGCCAACCGCGAACTCATCGCGCACGCACAGATTGCGCCGGGAATGCGCGTCCTGGATGTGGCTGCGGGAACGGGCCGAACCGCCGAGGCCGCACTGCGATCCCTGGGCGAGAGCGACTGCGTCTTGTGTTTCGAGCCTTCTGAGGCGATGCGTTCCGCGGGAATGCGCCGGATCACTGACAGTCGAGTATGCTGGAGCGCAACGCTGCCAGATGCAACAGAATCCTTCGACCGTATCTTCTGCGGCGCGTCGATCTGGCTTTTGAATCCACTGCCGAAGACCTTCCTGATGCTGGCGGACCTGCTTTGCCCCGGCGGCGCGCTCTGCTTCAACATTCCCGCACTCTACTTGTCGGAACCGGATGAGCCGGGTGGCGGCAGTGATCCATCTCTGCTTTCGCTGCCAGAATTGCTGCTCGCCTCGCAGGATGCAGCGCCTTTCGGGCAAACAGCAGAGCCTCTCGTGTGCCCCCCTCACGCACCTAACCCTCACATACCCGAACCGCTTAGTCAAAGCTCGATCACCACATGGTTAAACGCCGCCGGGCTGCGGACCTGCCAGTGGTCATTCCGCATGCGCATCTCTCAGGTCGTGTATGCCAATTGGCTCAAGATTCCCGTCCTTACTGAACAGTTACTGGGCAAGCTGACCCCAAAGGAACGAGCGGAGCGCATTGATGCGGCGCTCGAATCGCTCGAATCTACGGGTCGTTCGTCATGGAAGTGGGAGCGGTGGCGCGGCTGGACTGCATGGAAAGACCAGACGCCATGAAGACTCGTCCTCTTGAAGACTCCATGCCGCTCATCGAGGACGTCGAGCAACTCCGGAACCGGGCCAACCGCGACGGTTTTCTTTTCATGCGCGGTCTGCTACCAAACGATGCCGTTTGGCGTTGCGCCGGGCTGTTCTCGATTACGCGAGTCAGGTCGGCTGGTTGTATACCGGCGCTCCCGTGGATGAAGGGCGCGCCGCAGCGGGAAAGCGAATCGGATACTATCAGGATCCGGAATGGGTGAATTTTGCAGGTACATGCCATGAATGGCCCGCAGATGTGGGCCCTGGGCGACGCCCTCGCCATCCACCGCGTTCTCAACCTGGTCGAGAACCGGTCGAGTTACTTATGCCTGAGCACGGCCAATACCTGCCGCGTCTTTTCACCGCACCCTGACCTAGCCACGCAGCCTCATCAGGATGCTAACTACCTCCGTATGCTCGGTGACTTCTGGACAGTATGGATACCGCTCGGCGATTGCCCACAAGAGCTCGGACCCCTGGCGCTCCTCGCTGGCTCGCACCATAGTGGCCTGCGGGAGCATTCGGGTCAGGGAATAGTAGATGGAGGTGTCACAGTGCCGGACGACGTGATTTGGAGCACGACGGATTTTCAGTGCGGCGACACTGTTTTCTTCCGGCCGCACACTTTGCACTGTTCTCTGCCCAACTGCAGTAGCGACCGGCTGCGCCTGTCGGTGGATTTCCGTTACGGCTTCTGGAGCGAGTCGGCCGAGGTAGACTGGCGTGCGCCCTCAATCAGCCGCTGACATGTTGAGTTGCGAGGCCGTTCCAGAAGATGGCGATCAGTTCGACTTAGGCGATAGCACGCCATCGTGCGGCGCCGTGCTCGGTGCAGTCTCCAGCGCTTCGTCATGTCTCAGCATTTCACGAAGCAAATACGCGAATTGCTCGACTCTCTTTATCGCGTGGATTTGGGAACGATCCTGGCAACTCTGATTCGCTTGCTGGTGTTTTGATCTTTCCGAGGAAGTAAGGCACGAAGCCTTCGCAGTTGCGGGCTTTAAAAACGCTCCCACTTGAAACTGCTACAATTTGCCACCGCGTAACGGGGAGTTACACCGTGTTCCTGTCTGGAACGAAACGCACTCATCCGCCGCCCTCCAACCGATCGATTAAGGAGATTTCATGGCAAGCGCACCCATCGATGCTAAGTCCGCAAAGGCAGATGTAGCCGCAGTCCACGGCGAAAACACGATACAAGCCGGCTTTGGAGTTGTGGGTATTTCTCCCGGGGGCTCCATACCAAACTTCGAATTCGCAGGCGTTGGAGTTTCGGGTTGTGCTGGTTTTCAGGGCACAGGGGTCTTTGGCAGCGCCACCGGCCCCGGAGTTGGAGTTTTCGGCGACTGCACAGACGCTGGCGTGCCTCTAGAGGGCGGAATCGGTGTTGTTGGGCAGGGACATTCAGGGACAGGAGTTCAAGGAACTGGTGACAAAGCTGGGGTTAGCGGCTCCAGCACGGCTGGTGTAGGGGTTACCGGCCAAAGCACTACCAACAACGGCGTTTTTGGTGGGAGCGATACCGGCATTGGCGTGAACGGTACAAGTCGAACCAACCACGCTGTTCACGGCGAGAGCGCTGCGGGTCGCGGCGTAGTTGGGATCAGCCAGACATTCGTTGGGGTTACCGGCATGAGCACCTCCAACGATGGTGTTTTTGGTAGCAGTGATACCGGCATTGGCGTACAGGGCACGAGCAGGACCAACCATGCTGTTCACGGCGAGAGCGCTGCGGGTCGCGGCGTAGTTGGGATCAGCCAGACATTCGTTGGGGTTACCGGCATGAGCACCTCCAACGATGGTGTTTTTGGTAGCAGTGATACCGGCATTGGCGTACAGGGCACGAGCAGGACCAACCATGCTGTTCACGGCGAGAGCGCCGCCGGTCGCGGTGTAGTTGGGATCAGCCAGACATTCGTCGGGGTTACTGGCACGAGTACCTCCAACGATGGCGTTCTTGGCACCAGTACCAGCGGCATCGGAGTGCATGGGAAAGGTGGTCAGCTGGCCGGGTTATTCGAAGGTGACGTTACGGTTACAGGTAAGATTACTGTGCAAGGGGACATTGTTCTGACCAACGCTGACTGCGCAGAAGACTTCGATATCTCCGGCCCAGATCCAGTGGAACCGGGAACAGTGATGGTTCTGGGAAGTGAAGGCAGTCTGAGCGCAAGCCAGAGAGCATATGACAAGCGTGTCGCGGGTGTGATCTCTGGCGCAGGCGACTATAAGCCCGGTATTGTGCTGGACCAGCGTGAGACGAAAAGCAACAGGCAGCCTATTGCTCTTCTTGGCAAGGTCTTCTGCAAAGTTGATGCACAATTTGGTGCGATTGAGATAGGTGATCTGCTAACAACTTCACCTACGCCCGGCCATGCAATGAAAACTTCGAATCCATTCGATGCATTCGGCGCTGTGATCGGCAAAGCGCTAAAGCCTCTCTCGAGCGGGCAAGGGTTGATCCCAATCCTGATCACGTTGCAATAGGGACCCAGAAAACACTTCGCTCCGTACGCATGCGGCAAAAACAATGCTGTCAGGTTGCCGGGGCAGCCCACCTCACACACAGTGATCGTATCGGAGGCTCACATGGCACCGACGTCTGGCCGATTTTCCTGGGGTATCTTACTCTGCAAGTTCAGTGATCAGCTGAACAAGGAACCGAAGACTCCGCAATTCTTTCGAGATCTTGTCTCGAGTCAGGCAGTCGGTAATCTTGCTGATTATTGGAAGACCATGTCCTATGGCAAGCTCGATATGTCCAATCCGGACGTTTACGGCTGGCTTAACATGCCATTTCCTCTTGATGATGCATTCCGTAAACTCACTCGTGCGCAGAAGACCCAGAAATGCATTGATGCGGCGCCCGCGGCCCTGGCCGGCAACAACGCGGCGATTCAACAGCTTTCAGTGAACAATGGTTTTCTTGTCGTGATTAACGAGATTATTGATTCCGGCGCGGATGGTAAGGGGCGCGTATTGCTGGATCCTGGTGCCTGGAATCCTACCTTTATCGCCCACGAGATGGGACATGTCCTCGGGCTCGACCACTCCTTCGATACGAGCCCTGTGCCTTGGGACGCTGGCAGCGACGGGCGCCCTGGCGCCTATGGTGAGAGCCTCGACATTATGAGTGCGATGAACTTCGCTGGCCTGCCGGCTTTTTTCCCAGGGCCATTGGGCGACACGGGCCCGGGCTTGAACGCCAATAATCGGGAGAAGCTCGGCTGGATACCGGAGGAGAAGATTTTTACACTTCACCACAGCGTCGGCGGCACTCCAATCAACCAACTTACTGTGGCGGCGCTCGATAATCCTAATGTCGTCGGACATCTGCTGTTAAAGATCATCTGCGAGGGGGTCCACAACGGCGTCCCGGTTGCTCCGATTACTTACCTGATTGAGTTTCGACCTCAGACGGGCATGGACCAGGGAATCGGTAAGGATGCAATTGCCATTCACATAGTTCGTCCCGGAGACGTTGCGCGGATAGTGTGGCACGGAACTGACACCCAATGCTGGTCTCCAAGCGATCGCTGTGTGGATCTCGTTCGCGAAATCGCGATTGAGGTCGTGGGAATAGTAAGTGACAAATCTACTGCTGCGGTTTCGATTCGTGGAGGCCCCAGCGTTAAGTTGTCCCAGGTTTCACTCCGCAAGTCGCTCGGCCGTAAGTTCGATCTCACGAAAGGACTTCGCGCTATCCATCCTGAAGCCCCGTTCCAGTCTGATAGCGTTCGTGACAGGATTCTCGCCAATCCGCCCCAACTTGCCCCGTAACATCGCTTGGATTCGAGTTACATGCATCATAACTTCTGATAATCGAAAACTTGATGGCGGTGGATCGAGTCTCTGGCAAACCGCTCTCCACTACAAATTGCGACCGGAGTGAGGAGTTACGGCATTGCAGGAATGGCGAGTTTGTCAGGACCGCAGGGTGTGTCATCGCCAGACAACACCCTGGTAACCGCGAAGGGATTCATCTTTATCTCGCTGGAAGATGAGACAGGTATTGCTAACGTGATTGTGACCCCGCCACGGCGGCAGTGATGCCGCAAACCCGGCGCGTATCGCCGTGGTGGATACTGACACCTTCAGCCTCAAGGGCAAATATCCCGGTCTCAGCTCATCCGGAGGCACTCGAGATCGATCTGCATAATCAACGCATTTTCGCTAACATCGCCGATTCAAACGAGATCGCTGTGTTGGATGGAAACGGCAAAGTGGTGACCGGCATCTGGAAGCTGGAGAATGCTGGTCACAACGTTCCAATTGCCTACGATGCCGTCAAGCATCTGCTTTATGTTGCCTGCCGCACTCCAGCCATTCTGCTGGTTCTGGATGCCGCGACGGGAAAAGAGATATCCAGGATTGCAACAGCCGAAGGAGCAGACGACCTGTTTTATGACACAGAGCTTCACCGCGTATATGTGACGAGCAGTGCGGGCGAGGTAGACGTGTATCAGGTCGACGATAAAGCCTCTCTGCGTTCTCTGGGTATAGTCCGTACGGCAGCGGGGGCAAAGACTGCGCTCTTCGTTCCATCCCAGTCGCGGTTGTACGTCGGCATTCCAGGCATTAACGCCAAACCTGCCGAGATTCGCATTTACTCCACGAATTGAAGTGAGGCATCGAGTGAATTTCTACAGCAGCAGGCTTCTCTTTGTCGCTCTATTGTTGCTTCTTGATCTTGCTTCCTTATCCGCATCAGCACAGTCGGCGAAATCGTCTAAACCTGCAGCCCAGGATGTCGATACGCTGAAGTTCGTGGTCATCGTAACCCAGGAAAACCACGAGTCTGGGTGGTGAAGCAGACGAAGATGCAGCCCATGGAGAAGGGATCGGGGATCGTATTTGCGGCCCATCCAACCACCTGTCCCCGGTTATTGACAGCGGCTGCGAAGCTCTCGTTTCCGCCTTCCAGCGTTCCCAGGTTAATTATTTTACCGTTCCTAGTCCAGATCACCCCACGATTCTCCGGTACCCCCAGGAGCGGATCAATGAGACCGTTCTCCGATCCTCCAACAATGATCCCGCTTGCACTCACCCAATTGGCTCCACTGCTGAGATGGGTTCCCGGCAGGGTGCCCAGATCGGTTACGACTCCGTTCCGCCATCTCTGCGCATGTACAACAAGGCAGTCTCCGTCCTCGCAGTTTGGTGCATAGGGATCGGGGATCGATGTTTCAGCTCCTTCTGCATAGGTCCCGCTGTCGCTAATGTTTGGTACAAGAGGGCCGTTCACAAAGGAATTCGGGCCGCCGAAGGTGCCCAGGTCGATCAGCTTGTAGGTATGGTGCCTTTGCTTGTGATGTTCTGCTTCATTGTCCTGCCCGACCATGCCGATTGGCATCGCCAATGCGGCGACCAGGCACACTGCGGGGGTACACATCCAGGTGTGGGATTTCATTTACTTCTCCTCTTTGCCTCGTTGTGAAAGAAATGGCCGCTCGCCAGGAGACTGTGCTCTCCCAATCCGCCGGTACCGTCGGCAGCCGCCAGAAGAATAACCTCGTGGATGCTGCGGGAACTGTCGGCACCGGATAATGCGAAGAAGTCTGCAAGGTCAACGGTGTTGTTGTGCGTGACGAGCATAAAATTATCTGGCGATCCCGTGCCTGTGACGCATTCAGTCCAGCCACAATCACGGAGCCTGGAGGAATGAGTGGTAGGACTCTGGGATCGGGTGTCACCGCCGATGTTACCGGGGTGGCAAGAAAGGGGAAAAGGATGGTCAAACACGCCGTACTAAGGTGTAGTTGCCGCATGTAGCCTCCGCTTTCACTCGACTCGCCGGCCAAGCGTGAGGAAGGTAGCGCGACAACCCAGCAAGGGCAATGACTGAGGGCTTAGTGTTTTCTTAGAAAGGTGTCAGTAGATAACTGCTTTGGAAAAGTGCTACTTATCGCCAGCAGGAAAGATGTAAGATGCAGCCACAACACATGCACGGAGGTGTCAGTATGACTTTCTCCGGTAGCCCGCAAGACAAAATCTGCTTCGGCCCGTTTGAGCTTGACGTTGTCAACCGCGAATTGCGGAAGCGTGGCAATGCAGTAAAGCTCCAGCCGCAGCAGTTCGTGGTGCTGGTGTTGCTCGCCCGGCGAGCGGGTCAGATCGTCTCCCGTGACGAAATTCATCAACACGTTTGGGGCACGGATACGTTTGTCGATTTTGAACGAGGGATCAATTTTTCGATCAACCAGATTCGGGCAGCATTGGGCGACGATGCGGGAAAACCACGCTTCATCGAAACCATCCCTCGCCGAGGGTACCGCTTCATTCACCCGATAGAAGTTTCGGGAGAGCCGCAATACCGGCTGGAATCGAGTGCATCTGCAGAGCCAGCAGGAATTCCTGGATTCTCAAGCGGTGGGCGCGTATCTTCGGCAATGGTTAAAACAGCCATGGCTAGTGCAGCGGACGCTGGAATCAACCAGCCAACAAGAGGCATTCGATGGAAAGTCCGGAAGTGGATGATATCCAGCTCGGCGGTGGCGTAGCGGTGGTCGTGCTCTTGGCAGGGTTCTTCTTCCACGACTTGCGTCCTCGCCTGCCATGGTTCGTAAAGGCGAAAACTGTGTCTGGACGAGCACACACGATAGCGGTGACCAGCCTTCGCGGTTCCGTTTACAGTCCTGTGTTCTCGCCCGATGGAAAGCAGATTGCATTCTTTTGGAATGGCAAAGACCAAAACAAGTCGGATATCTACGTCCAGTTGATAGGGGGAGAACAACCCTGCGGTTGACGTATTCAAGGGCTGGAATTATTTGCTGTCTGGCCTGGTCCTCTGACGGGCAACGGATTTCTTTTGGACGTTGTGACGGTGACGTCGGAAGCGTTTTCACAGTACCCGCTCTAGGCGGCGTTGAACGCAAGCTGACGGATGTTACCTGCATGGAATTCGATTTGGGTGACCCATCGTGGACAGTCGATGGCAAGGCCATGCTGCTGGGGGGGAATTGCGTGCCGGATGGCCCGAACGGGATCATGGTTTTCTCCCTCGCGAGCGGTCAGAAACGCTGCCTGACCTCGCCACCGTCCAATAACGCACAGGACTATGGCTGGAGTCTGTCTCCGGATGGCATGACGGTTGCGTTTATTCAATCCACGAAGCCCGGTGTCGGCGACATATATATCGTTCCTTTGGGGGGAGGAAGCCCACGACGACTTACAAACGAAGGACAACGAATTATGGGCATGATGTGGGCAGCCGATGGAAAGCGAATCGTCTTCCGTTCCCGTCGAGGTGGTATGACGTCCGACCGCATATGGAAGGTCTCGGTGGAAGGAGGAGACATCGAGCCTGAGACCGTCTATCCGCATCTTGGTGCGATGTCGCGAGATGGTCGGCGAATCGCATATACAGTATCTGGAGGTGGGGAGCCGGCGTCGATTTGGAAAGCCGACTTGTCCGCCTCGGGCGGCCAGGTGCTGGCACAACAAAAGGTTCTTGCGTCCCCCTTCTACGATGGAGAGCCGCAACTGTCGCCGGATGGAACGAAAATTGTGTTTGCGTCCTTTCGCTCGGGAAACTCCGAGATATGGAAGAGCGACGCAGATGGTAATAACGCAGTGCAACTCACCTCCTTCGGAGGGGAAAATGCAGGAACACCACGCTGGTCACCCGATGGGAAATGGATTGCGATCGACCGTCGGCCCGGCGACCACAGTCAGATCTATGTCATCGATGCCGAAGGCCGGAATATGCGTGCTATCACCGATGGTGAATATGAGAATTCCGTTCCCAGCTGGTCACGGGATGGGAAATCAATATACTTCGGCTCCATGCGCAGTGGCAAGTGGCAGCTGTGGAGGCAGAACCTACAGGCCGGCAAGGCGGAGCAGATCACGAGGCACGGCGGCTTCACTGCATTTGAATCGTTTGACGGCAAGACGGTGTACTACACACACCGGGATAAGGAAGGCATATGGAGCATTCCCTGAGTGGCGGAAGTGAAACGCGCGTGATTGATGCGCCACGCAGAGAAAACTGGGGCCACTGGGCAGTTTCCGAAACGGGGCTCTATCTGCTCGATAACGACACCTCGCCGCGGCCAACTATCCAGTTTTACAACTTCAAGACTCGTAGATTGGTCCCGGTACTTCAATTGGAACACTCTACGGTCTGGGGGGACCCGGGTTTGGATGCCTCGCGAGACGGACGCACTTTGCTCTTTGTGCAACAAAATCCACAGACCGCGCTTGCCATGGTTGAGGACTTCCAATGATCGCGCGAGGGGTACCGCCGGCTCGATAGCCTCCCAAGAGTTTGATTTGGACCGCGCCCTTACGCGGCCCTATGCATAGGCAACGGATTCAATGACTCTAAGAGAGAAGTGCCGATTGACTCAGGTTGGGATTTCGTCGGAAAGGACTGCCCAATTTTAAATCAGAGAAATCAGCCATATCGCTGATCACGTTTTGAGCCGGAGAATGCTCTCTCGTCCCTTTCAATGCGTGATTAATGCAAAATTGGCGGGAATAAACGCGAAGTTCGACTCTTGTCTCTAAGCTATTGATAATAGAAGACTTAATGGCGGTGGATCGAGTCTCTCGCAAACCGTTCTCCACTGCAATTCCCTGCTAACGGGGAAAAATACAGGGATTGTTGCCAAGAATGCGACTGCATAGTAGAAGGAGGATCCGAATATCCCACCGGTTACACAGTCGTTATGGACTCTATGAACGGTTACAACTGCAAATCAAAACAAGGAATTAAATTGAGGTATCAGGGAATAGGATGCTAAGGAACTGGGAAAGTCGTTTGACCGCGAGCCAGGGATTAGTTTCCACGCATCGCAGTTGCGAGGTCATCAAGGATCTAGCGATAGAAAGGGTCGAGCACAAGTGCGTACTGATCATGCGACGTTCAGGCTGCGGTTTGATTGTGGCCCGTTAGGCTCTACAGCTTTTCAAAGGGAGCACTGATCCGATCTCGTAGATTGAGACTTTGATGCTAGGACATTGCTCCTTAAGTATTGTGCCGAGTCAAGTTGTGCGCAATCGAAATGGACGCACATGCGCGCGATAAGTCGATGTCTTGCCGCCCGATCGCCACGAACCGGAGAAAAGCAGCCAGCCCTCCTTCTTCGCGTAATCGAACCACTTCATTGGCAATCGAGGATTATAGGGATTCAGTGTTACGGACTCCCATGGGTCTTCGTGGTACACAAAGGTAAACGGTCCCCATGGCTCAGGGGCATCGTATACCAAAAGCTCGCTTCCGCTATCTGGATTAGCTTTGACCTTGTTTCGCCAGGCAAAGAGCAAATAGCGCTTGATTGATTGCAGATAGACCATCTCCACAGTTCCCAGATAACCGGGATGCGTGAGTATCGGCGTTGCCTTAGCCATATCGGCCGTCCACGCCGGTCCACTCGGTCCTATCGACGATACCCACTCCCAGGATTGTGCTCGCAGGATTTTGTCGTGAGCCACGCGCCCCAGGCGGCAATGCACACCGTTGTCCCAACCCTCACCTGAAATAGCATAGACAAAACTGTCTCGAGAGCCCTCGTTGTCTTTGCCGAAATTGATAAAGGCGGGAGCTCCGAAGATTCGACCCGGAAACATCGGCTTAGTTATCTCTTTTAACGAAGGTGTCCATGTGATTCCAAAGTCAGAGGACGCAATAATCTGCGCATCGTATCCGTGTCCATAATCAACAACTACATCAGCGTTGTCACGGGTTTGTTCACCGCGGCCCGTAGAATTCTGGAAGGCCAGATACAAAATTCCGCCAACGGAGATAAGTCCAGTAGGCTTGGGACCGGATCCGCCCGCACCGAGGAATTCGTCCATCCGGTTTACCCGCGAAATCCTGATCTCAGGCGCCATGCCGTCGATGCACTCAAAGTCCAGCCCACTGCCTTTATCCGGCCAGACAGGATCGCCGGCCGAAGTATACAGACGGTCATTCTTAGCCCATGTGACCGGAAATGTGTCGCCGCGCTTTTCCATCTCCGGATATGGCACAGTGGGGCCAGTCCACTCGAAACTGCGAATCACAGGGCTAGGGGGTATCTCAACGTGGCTGTGGGGCGCCGGAAACTCATTCTTCGTTGCAGGCAGTTCGACGGCCCGTGACGCTGGTCCTAGCATGGTGCTCATAGCACCGCAGGCAGTGGTAATTAACATCTCCCGCCTGGAAATCCTGGAGACATCCATGTCATTTCTCCTATCGTTCCTGCGTAGCGTCGCTCCCTACGGTACGATCATCGCGTCACATACACTAACCCCAGGCCGGTACGGCATCTTGTCCCGCAATCTTCTAGCGAAGCACCACCACAACGCAGTGATGCGGCGGCATGTTCAGAGCGATCGGCAACTTCTGTTTCACGTCTCTTTCAAAGGGCGCACTTATCTCAACCTCACGCCCTTCGGCTTCGGGCAGGTTCACCCGCGCTGACTCCTGCCGATCGCCATAGTTCACCACGACTACGGCCCGTCCTGTGGCGTTCGCATTCTCAAAGACCGAGTACCGCACATCAGAATCTCCGGAAACCGATGCTCCGATGCCATCTCGGAAGCGGCCGTCAAAAAGAATATCGCGGTACTGTTTACGAATTCGGATCAGTTCGGCGACATAGCGCGAAAGCGGTCGCGTCAGCGTCTCATCGAGCGAGTCGTTGTAGTGCCGGGGCGCAAGCGCCCATATCATGCCGTAGCGTAAGCCGTTGTTCATCGGATTGAAGTCGCCGGGACTTTCCCCAAAGATCGTCGGCTTCCATTCGGGGAAGGTGTAACGCATGGCAGGGGATGGCATATCGATCTCACCCATGCGCAGGTATGAAACATCTAGGTAAGGCAGCGCGCGATCGACCCAGTTTTCGGAAGCGAGTGAAAACTCCGGATTGATCTGTCGACCCTTTTCCAGAAGTTCCCGGAATGTATCCAGTACTCCCTGGACAAGAGACTTGTCGGGCGAAACTGGAAGCGTTGGATTGAAGTCCAATGTACCCATCAGGATGGTCTTGTCGAGTTGAAAGCCCTCAGCCCCGTCGCGGATCATCTGCACATACTGATCCATCAAGAACTTCTTGAACTCGGGATGGGCCGGGCTAACCAATGTCATGTTGGAACGGGCCAGGCCCATCCTGGCACTGATGGTGCCTTCGCCCCATCCGTAGATCCCCCAGTCCTGCGCCCATCGGCTCTGCACGGCGTACTGAGAGAGTGTCGACTTGAAGATTGGGGTCGCGGTATCTGCCACCTGAACATTCGAAAACAACAGGGGGTGCACGCCCATCGCGCGAATCTCTGCCAACGCCTTACGAAATTCCTCTCGCGTACCCAAACGCGGATTGGGTTTGTACTGCGGATAACCGCGATCGATGCCACCCATATCCCATCCCAGGATTTCGAAGGTGGTTACGCCATATTTCTTCGCATCAGCCGCCAATTGCGGCAGCTCTGCAAAGCGGTGAACAACCACATCCTCAGGATTGGAAAGTATGATCGATTCCCAGGCCATCTCGCCGCTGAGCCAGTCTGGCGCATGACGAATGTGAAAGTTCCGATCGAACCACGCCCGATAAATGTCGCTCGCCGCATGCCAGTCACCTTGATGCACCTGGAGCGCGACCGGACCGGCACTGAAGCTGCCTTTCCGCACGTAAGGCATATTCAGCCAGCCCATCGTCAGGCCAATCGGCTCACCTTCCGGCACGTCTTCAGCAGCCGCCCAGTTGTCGTTCACAACGGCACTTTTGGTAAACGGCCGCAATTCCAAGTAAAGCGCCGAGAGGCGGGTATCGGGATCCTGATTCGCGTAATAATAGCCCAGCCCTACCTTGGAGTTGTAGACGTCCATCCATCCCATCGGCATGGATCCGGGATAGGTGTAGCCCGCCGCATCATATCGGATTCCCAGATTGCCACCGCCATAAGCACCCGCCTGAAAACGGTGAAAGAGTGCAGGCGCAAGGTTGGATGTAACTCCTGGCACCATTGACTGAGTATCCAGGCGATCTCCGACTCCTCTCAAGCCGCCCACTACGCCGTAGAGAACTTCCGCCAGCGGCCTTTCAGTTGGGTTCTCGATGTTTATCGAGAACTGCACCTGATCGCCAACTGTACGCATCTCGTAACGCACTTTGACAGGCAACTCATCGCCCTCTCGGCGTAGAGAATCGTAGTAGCAGGTCACCCCGTCGGGAGTGGCCTCAATGCGACTCGCCTTTTGTTCGCGGCTGTTGAAGTAGGCCGCTTCGTAACCAGGCATAGGAAGCAGGAGGCGAAAGTTCTCTCCAAGCCGCGGTTCTGCAATGACCTTAAGCGCCGGAGCTTTCCAATCCAATCCAATCAGGTCACACGAGTCAGCATTCAGCCGAAAGGTTGCATTGCGAGTTTCCACAGTACGCTGCATCAGACCGGCCTGGGCCTGTGTCAGTAATGGAAGCAACAGCAACGGCCATGCAAACCAACTCTTGTTCATTATTCTTTCCTGTTATTTCGAAGTCCAACAAAGAGCCCACATTATCGGAAGATGACTATGGCGTTCGTAACTGCTTATCGAAAGTTATCTTTCGTTCCGCGACATCTGCATTGTGTAATTACGTTGCCGTTGAGATGGACTCTGCGGCTATTGCTGCAGGAGGACTACTGCTGATCGAGCTGCAACCGTTACGGTGCCAGTGGATGGCTTGGGTTCTACCGATTCGGGAGATACTGCGATATATCTACCCGGAGCATCCATAGTCACGGTGAGGTTCACCGAATTGTGTTCATCGTTCACAAGTACTACGGCGTATTTTCCCGACGAAGTCCGGAAAACTGTGTACGCCCCGTAAGGCTTACTATCCTGCGTGACCTTCGCTCCCACGGTATCGCGAAACTCAGCATCCCAGAGATATTCCCGGTATCGTTTGCGAAGCGCATCCATTTTCTTGCCGTAATCAAGCGTCAAGGCAAAGTCGCTTACATTTCCCTTGAACCGAAATGGCTCATAACTGAGGATGTACCGGTCCATCAGCGCCCGATTGACCATCTCACGATCATCGAACCCGGAGACCGCGATCATCATCGGTCGAAATGGTGCCGAATAGCGCTCTGCAGGTATATTACCGGGTGAGATTCGGAAATATGATAGTGTGTACGTCTGCTCTTCAAGGTCGTAAGGATCTTCACCGGCGAATAGGAAGTGGTCTCCGCCCACGGACTTTTCAACCATGTCGCGGAAGATCGCTCCCATGCGTAGATCTCCCATCCATAAGCTTGCCGGGGCATGATGTCCATGCGCAGGCGAGAAACAATAAAATGCTCCGCCATGATGAAAAACCTCGTCATACAACATACCCGTGGCGCCCAGATCCAGCGTCTTTTGAAACTCCTTCGCTGAAATGTCGAGCCATCGCTGGTCGTTGGTGCATGAAGGTGCAAACCGTCGCACATTTATGCCATTCAGTTGCTCTGGCGTCTGATATTGGTATCCGGGATGTTGGTAGGGAATTCCAAAAGGGTCAGTCGCAACGTGATTGTGTAACTCGCTGCTATACCATCCCGTGGTCATGTCAGCCCACGTGTATTTCTGAAACAAGATCAAGTGGACGCCCATCTTTTCAATCTCTGCAATCGCAGTTTTCAGCTCCGCAGCTGTCCCCAGTCGCGGATCAATATCAAACGATGGATTGTCGCGATCCTGTCCGCCGTTATTCCACCCCACCAGTTGAATCGCCGCGATGCCATTCGCGGCCACTTCGCGTGCACGGCGCGGAAGATCGCGATAGGGCGTGCGAAGATCGTCCTCGGACGAATTGATCTGGATCTGTTGCCAGGCATGTACATCCTGGACCCACGCTGGGCTTAGCGGCGTCTTGAACCAGGTACTCTTCCAGCTCTTATAGATATCTGCGCCGTTGTGCCAGTCCCCGGTATAGGGGCTCAGAACGACTGTAGACAAATCACCCTTTTCGCCAGCATTAAGGAAGGGAAAATGCACGGCTCCTAAGACTGTCCGAACAGGATGGTCATCAATGGCCGCTTTCTCAGGGACTCTCTGCTGATAGCTCGTCTCATAGCCCGGCTTCAGCTCAGTTGTATAGCTCACTAGCTCGCGTCCGGTTGTGTCATGCGTACCGAGATAAAGTCCTTGTCCTTCGGTCGAAATCAGGACGTACCGCACCAGTCCATAGCCATGATTGTTTGCTACCTGCATCGGGTAATTCGTTCCGTAATCGCCACGCTCATCCACCAAAATGGGATAAACGGGTGCGCGGACCAGATTGCCATAACTCGAATATTCCCGTGTGAGAGTGGCCTTAGGCGTTGGCGGCTGCAAATCGCCCAGCATAGGCCACTCCACTGAGGCTACGGTCAATTGAGAATGATTTTCGAGCTTGGCGTTGAAGCTTACCTGCGGACCATCGAGAGTTATCGTTCCCTCAAAATGAATATTCAGTCTATCCCCGTACTCACTCTCGAGATTGTTCCAGAGCAGCGTGATGTGTTTCCCATCCTCTGACTTGGACACGGATACCGGTGGATTTCGCGAGCCTAATATCGGATTGTAGGATCTCTCCGGAAGTGGAACAAACATTTCGAACGATTCTGCCATCTCCGCACGCGGAGAGATCGACCAGTGTGTGCGCTTGTTTTCGAAGTGCGTCAATGCTCCCGTCTTCTGATCGAACTCCACAAGAATGGCATCGTTTTCAAGCGAGACCCGCTGATGGCCTATTGAATAGAGCCTGTCCGAATCATGCACAGGAGAGTCTTGCCCCGACTTAAAATCCTGCCCTGTCGCCGGCCTTTGTGCGATGGGTATCAGGAGAAGGCAAGCAGCCAGAGATACCGACAAGCCAGCCTTTCCCGAATTGCCGCCTCGGAATACAAGAGAATTGATCCGATGCAACCTAACTATTGCAAAGCTCTTCACCATAGGCTCTCTCACAACTGTCACAATAACCTTCTCGCCCCTGCGGCCAACAGGCTTCGGTATTAAAAGATTATCTTCATTGCAACCTGTACCACGCGTGCCGCGCTTGCGCTACTGATTGCGCCATACGTCTGACTGGTAATGCTTGCATCGGGAAAGCCAAAATTTGTGTGATTAAACGTGTTGAAGGTTTCGAGGCGCGTCTGCCACCTTACTCTATCTCCCAGCGGAATATTTTTGAAGATAGAGGCATCGAGATTCTCAACACCGGGCGCGCGAAGATCGTTACGCCCAGCATTGCCAAACGCGCCAATGGCAGGCTGCCCGAAGGCGGCAGTATTGAACCATTCGTCCTTGGACTTATGAAAACCTGACGGATAGGGATCGCCTATGACATCCGCACGCTGCGCATAGTTCTCGTTCAGGAACCCAATGTCTGTAGCAGACGTCGTGAATGGCTGACCGCTCTGCAATGTAAGAATGCCATTGAATTGCCAGCCTCCGATGAGGTAGTCCCAGAAACCGGCGGTGTTTCCGAATCGCTGCCCCTTTCCGAATGGCAGCGAATATACGATACTGCCGACGAAGCGATTTTGAATATCAAAGCTCGAGGACGAGTAATCCAAGTTGAAGTCATATTGGTTCATCGGTCCATTGCCGTTGGTATCGGCGTTGATACCGGTTGTGCCCGACTTGTTATCAAGACTGTGGGCCCACGTATAGTTTGCAAGAAAACTCAACGTCTTACCGGTGTGATCGACCTTAAAGCTCAGCGCGTTGTAGTTGGAATGAAAAGCCCAGAAGTGATCGAGAATCTGCCCGATATTTGTGTAGGGGACACGGTCTATCACCGGAGTGGGATTCGCAGGGTCGTATTGCGTCGGAGCGTTTTCCCACACACGGCCCAATAGGTGATCGGCCTTTGAACCGATGTAGTCGGCCTCTGCTTTGACCCCTGGAAAAATCTCACGCTCAAAGGACAGCGTCCAAGTCTGTATTGTTGGCGTATGCAGATCAGGCGACGTCAGAAAGAGGAAGCTCATAACCGAAGGTGATGCTGGCTCTAAAGCCGGCGCAGGTGGAAACACCGATGCAAGGTTCACAAACTGCACCTGGGACTGCAACCCGAACGGATACTCAGCACCCCCGTTAGCTTCCTTCGATTCGGCACTGTCATAGAAGATGCCATATCCCGCGCGAATCACGTTTTTATCGCCGAATGGGCGATATGCAATCCCGAACCTCGGTGCCAACACTCCGTATTGATTGCTGCCTGGAGCGCGCTGGCCGCCATACTGATATACGGAGCCTCCCAAACCTTCGTCGATGATCTTCTTGCTGCCGACGTAAAGTCCTCCGCCTGGAATGTTTGGATCTATCCAGAAGGTTCGATCGGTGGCTTCCACTGGGCGCGTGGCATAATCCCAGCGCAGACCCATATTTATCGTTAAATGGGGCGTAGCCTTCCAGTCATCCTGAACCCAAGGTGCAAATTGCTTTGCAGAAAAATTGACTTCGTTCGACGTATCGACCGTAGGGCCAAAAGCAGTCGGTTGCTGCGCCTGGGCCGCCGCTGCATAACCCACCAATAGATCGGCGAAAGGATCGCCGGTATATGATCCGTCGAAGGTAAGAGCGATGCCTGTGTAAGTCAGGTTGAGTCCACTGAACCATCTCACATCAAGACCCGCGCTCATGCTGTGCTGCCCTTTACTCCACGTGAATGCATCCGACAATTGATAGCTGGGCTGGTCATATATCTGAGGCACGTTGGGTTCGCCGCCGGCGCCGCTGTACTGATTGTTGCGAATTTGAACGTAAGGTAGCGCCAGTTCGCTTGCATAAGGAAAGATGTTTTGCAAGCCAAACGAGTTATAGGCGTCAGCCGTCGTCGGAGCTCCGCCTAGTGTCACATTTTCATGTAGCCATCCAAACCGAAGTTGATTCACCTTGTTAATGGAAATCGCCCGCGTCCAGTTCGCGACCACGCCATGACTGGTCTCATCCAGATGAGATTGTTCCTGCGTGAAGCCACCAATAGGAACACTCGAGGACACGTATTCGGTTTGCGTATAACGCGCAAACGCAGTGTCCTTCGAACCGATCGCCTGGTCAATACGATAAGTCTGCTGATCTGCATCCACCGGCGAGCTGATCGAATAACGGAAATTGCCCTGGGGGAGGTCGATATTAGGTGTGGGATAAAAATTGTTGCTTAAAACTGCATTGCCAAACGTAGAGAAAGCCGTCTTCGGAATCTGATTTCCCGGGTATGGAACCTTCGTCACTGGATCGACGATCGTCTCAGAGCTGGGAAAAATACCCTGCTGTTCATCCTGTGTTGGCACAACGGCAAAGGCATTTACAGCCGTCCGTGTGCGCAATCCTTCATAGTTGGCAAGGAAGAACGTATTCTTGCTTCGCCCATCGTAGATTTTGGGCAGCCAAACCGGCCCTTCAAGGGCATAGCCATATTGATTTTGGTGCAAAGGCTGAATCGATGTATCGAAGTAATTGCGCGCATCCAAATCGTTATTTCTCAAGAATTCAAAAACAGCGCCGTGAAACTGCCTAGTGCCGGATTTCGTGCTGATGTTGATCTGATTCGCCCCCCCGCCATATGCAGCTGAGTATCCTTTGGACTGGATCTGAAACTCCTGCAATGCGTCAATCGAAGGAATGACGGCCGGTGTTTGATAATACACATCATTGATGTTGATGCCATCCAAGTAATACTGTTGCGAGCTGGGGCGCGATCCTTGAATCGAAAGCGCGTTTCCTTCGTTGGCTCTATAAATTCCCTGTTCCCCTGAGTTCTGCGAAGCGCCGGAGCTGAGGACCAGCAATTCTGTAAAGTTACGGCCATTCAGCGGCAGGTCCACTACCTCTTGCTGTGACACAAGTTGCCCCACGGCAGCATTCTCCGTATCGAGATTGACAGTCTGGGCATTGACGTTCACCGTTTCACTGACATTTCCGGGCCGGAGCGCTACGTCGACACGCGACTGTTGTCCAACGACAAGCTCCACGCCGGAGATAGCCTTGGTCTCAAAGCCGGGGCTCGACACGGTGATCTGATAAAGTCCCGGTTTGAGCGATGGCACGGTAAATTCGCCGCTCGAAGATGCCTCGGTATTGTGTTTGATCCCTGTCCCTACTTCTGTAACAACCACCTGCGCTCCTGCGACAATCGCGCCGGAGGCGTCTGAAACATGCCCCACTACAGTGCTGGTTGCACCGCTCTGCGAGAAGCACGGAACAACAGCAGACAGGAGCACGCTACAAGCCAGAAGAACCAATACTGTCGATCTTTCCCATACCAGAAGTTTGCTGTCGTGACGTTTTGCAGTTGCTGGTTTCGTTACGTTGTCTTCACATCGCTTAAAAGCGCCGTTGTTAGCAAACGCAGATCGCTCGAGCATTTCCGCCTCCTCGAATTGCTGCATCTTCCTGGGATAAATACGTGCGACAGCTTCGGTCTACTACGGCAAAGTACAGTCTGCTCGCCTCACAGTGTCATTTAGATATCACTCGGGCTTAACGCACAGACCGCCACTCATTTGCAATATTTGCCATCGGGGCGGAACTATAAACACCAAAATATAAACATGTCAAGAGAGCGGTCTCTTTTTGATTTAACATGGTCGGGACAGCTCATAGCAGCGCGTTAGAGGTATTCATATATGCATGAATGTAAAGTCGTTAATCGATATAAACCATTACTATCTGTAAACAAGTTGACAGTGCTGTTGCGACAATTGTACCTTGGGCGTCATTTATTGAGTGACCGGTCTCTTGACGAAAGACTGTGCTTCATAAAATTGGAATTGCGAATCAAATATGGGACTTGTTTAAGCCGCCTACAGTAGATCCTGGGAGGTAATCTGCCGGTATGAAGACCTACTGTCTTACGCTCGATGTATGCGACGAACCCGGCCTGATGGAGCAGTACAAGTGGTACCACCTGCCAGAGAATTTTTGGCCTGAGGTAACACAAGTGATCTTCAGTCAGGGCATCTTGCGCGAAGAGATCTATTTGGCTGGAAGCCGCATGGTCATGATCCTCCAAACGACCGACGACTTCTCGCTGGAAGAAAAAGCCGCCGCAGATCTTGCTAATCCTATAATGCGGCAATGGGAAACACTTATGTGGAAGTTCCAGAAACCGCTTACTGAGGCCAGGCCAGGCGAGAAGTGGGTCGTGATGGAGAAGATTTTCGAACTTTCGAAGCCCACAGTGTGAGGAACTCTCAGTTGAAATTAACCGATCTCTACGAACCTATTGCGGTACCAGGACTCTTCGCGAGTGCTACGTTATCGGGGCTTTTCGAAGTACCTGCGAAGCATGCCTCTAATCCTACGGCAATTGTCTGCTCGTCCCTCCAAAGGACCGTGCAATGGCTTTGACCTCGATCGCGTTAATCACACTGTTGCGAAATCCGGACAGGCTGATCTCCCTGTCGTTTTCAGACGTACTGATTATTGTGCTCTATTTCATCATGGTGCTTGGCATCGGCCTGTATCTCCGGAAATACGCCAGGACATCGAACGATTTCTTCATGGCCGGCCGAGAGATGACGGCATGGGTAGCAGGCCTCAGCTTCTTATCAGCCAACCTGGGCGCTCTTGAACTCATGGGCTGGGCTGCTTCTACATATCAGTACGGTATTCTTGCAGGTCATTTCTACTGGATCGCGGCCTTTCCGTCGATGGTTTTTCTAGGGCTCGTAATGATGCCCTTCTACTACATTTCAAAAACTCATTCGGTTCCGGGTTACCTCCGACTCCGCTATAACGAGGCTACTCGCGCACTAAGTGGTGTCTCCTTTGCAGCCATGACAATACTGATGTCCGGCATCAACATGTACGCAATGGCTATCGTGATGAAGGTGGTTCTCGGCTGGAACATCCACTTTAGCATCTGGATATCTTCGCTCACCGTCGCCGCCTATGTCACACTCGGCGGTCTGTATTCAGCCATCTTCAATGAAGTTCTGCAGTTCTTTCTCATCTGGGCAGGTGTTCTGGTTGTACCGATCCTCGGCATGATCGAGGCTGGCGGATGGACGGGGCTGGTTAACAAAATTCACCAACGCGTCCATAGCGATGCCTATGTCCATCTATGGAGTACGCTCGGTACTTTCTCCGGCAACCCGATGGGTGTGCATTGGACAGGAATCGTCTTCGGTCTCGGCGGTGCCATTGCCTGCGGCTACTGGACCACTGATTTTCTTGTAGTGCAACGCGCGATGGCAGCCAAAGACTTGCGTTCAGCACAGCTTGCTCCCATCATCGCCTCCTATTTCAAGATGATTGTTCCACTCATCGTCATCCTTCCCGGTCTGTTAGGTATCGCGGTGCTCCCATTTCAACTGGTACCTGAAAGCGCTGCAGGACCGGGTATGCACACCTATAACGAAGTACTGCCTCTCATGCTTGCGCGCTATTGCGGCCCGGGTCTTCTCGGCCTCGGTATTACCGCGCTCATTGCCGGTTTCATGTCAGGAATGGCAGGCAACGTGAGCGCTTTCGCAACCGTCTGGACGTACGACATCTACCAGCCTTATATCCGTAAAACGGAGACTGATGCTCACTATGTAAAAGTGGGCCGCTGGTGCACGATCATTGGAGTTCTGCTGAGCATTGGCGCTGCGTATTTCGTGACTCAGTTCAAGAGCATCATGGACTATATGCAGGCGCTGGTAAGCTTCTTCATCGCTCCTCTCTTTGGCACTGTCATCGTTGGCATGCTTTGGAAGCGAGCCACCCCACGAGCTGGATTCTGGGGACTTTTTGCCGGCACGGTTTCTTCCATCGCCATGTATACGCTGGTCAAATTCAAACCAGCCTATCTCGCGGTGATTGCCCTTTCACCAGACGCCAAGGACATGGCCGAAAACCTTTATCGCGGTCTATGGTCATGGATCATTTGCGTTCTCGTTACCGTAATCATCAGCTTGTTCACAACTCCAAAGCCTGCGAAGGAGCTTACTGGCCTGGTCTATGGGCCTGGCATGATTTCAATCGATAGAACCGTGCCGATATATAAACGGCCGATCTTCTGGGCAGCAGGTGTAGCCATCTTCTTCGCTATTTTGCAGTGGACGTTCTGGTAAACATGAAAACCAAATCATTTTTGTCGGAGAGCAATACGATGCGCAAAGAGCATTCCATGTTACCGGTGTGGTTTTTTACAGGGGCTCTGCTCATGAGTTATGGTGTCATTATCCTCATAACCTCGTTGGTCAATTATTCGCAACCCACGTCGGTGGTCCTGGCCAGGTATCATCCCGGACTCTTCGGCGGCATCTTCCTTTTGCTTATGGGAGGGGCCTATACCTTTTGGTTCTGGCCTGGGCGTCGCAAGCAGGGATAGCTCTGTACACAGGAGGTACTCGTCTTTCAGTAAAACCACGCGGAATATGAGCTATCAGGGGCGAGGAATTGGCTGTAATTCGTCTTGCAAAGGGCGAACTTCAGACTGAACTCAGGACAGCCGACCATCTTTACATGACCGCAGGTTTGACTGGCAGGGCAGGGAGAAGCAATGAACATACGGGAAATCGCACGTCGCGCCAGGGTGTCTCATTCCACGGTGTCGAGGATCATCAACGGCATAGAAACCGTCGATCCGGCCCTGGTTCGTCGAGTGCAGAAGGTGATCGACGAGGTCGGATACCGGCCGAACCATCAAGCCCGTGCACTGGCGCGTGGCACAAGCCGTACTGTCGGACTCATCGTCTCAGAGTTGAGCGGCGGAAACCCCTTCTTCTCCGAGATCATTCTGTATTTCGAGCGCATCGCCGTGGAACATGGATATGAGGTCCTCGTCAGCTTTGCGGACACTCAAACCCATCCAGACCATGTTGCAATCTGCGTGACCCGCATGAAAGAGCGACAGGTAGACGGCATAGCAGTCCTCACCTTTGGCATGGAGCGCTCGCTCCGCGGATTTCCGATCGACTTGCCGATGATTTACGCCGGTTCAGACGAAGAGCTTCCTGACGTCAGAAATGTCCGCATCGACTATCTGACGGGCATGCGTGAAGCTGTCAGACACTTGGTGGGCTTCGGTCACAAACGAATCGGCTACTTGAGTGGGAAATTGAGTTGGAGCAGTATGAGCACACGCTATGGCGCCTTTAGAAAGGCACTCAGGACAGGCGGAATAACCTTCGACAAGGATCTGGTTGTCGAATGCGAACATACCTGGGATGGCGGCGCGCTTGGCATCGCTAGCTTGCTGAATCTTCCCAAGCCGCCCACCGCCGTTTTATGCTGCAACGACGTTGCTGCCATCGGCGCCATGAAGACCCTGAGCACGAGGGGTATTAAAACTGGAAGGGATATGGCTCTGATCGGCTTTGACGACTTGACCATCTGCCGCTTTACGCAACCATCTCTGTCTACCGTGCACTTTTCTCCCGAAGAGTTGACTGGGCTGGCGTTTCGAGCTCTTCTTGAAGAGATACAAGAGGGGGATAAAAAGAGGTCGCAATATGAATACAAGACTCGTTTCGTCCTCCGCGAGTCAACATGCGCACCAAAGCGCTAGTCAGAACTGATCATCACACGGGGTACATCTCTACGCAGTATCTGCTTCTTTGTACGCTAAGCAGTTGTCTTGCCATTCGCGACTGCTGTTTCATACTTAATGACATACTCGAGGGAGACAACTCTCCGGCAGGTCAAGCCACGTTTTATCGGGCATCCCTTGGCTGGGACGCTTGTGCTGGTTGGGGAACTCCACTCGTTATGCCACTCATCCAAGCTTTGGTTAGAAGCGTCCCCTTGTTTCCGATACCCAAAGCGACTAAGCATCGTAAAGCGCGCGGTCAAGCGATCGCGCATTCGTTAAATGGGCTTGGCTCTGCTTCTTGATTGATATTTAGGGGGTATATAGAGTAGTAAAATCCCAAGAACGGGATGTGATCAAGAAGTCGAACCCAATGTACTTCCGACGGCGCTATGGATGGTTGTTATCTCGTGTCGCGCCCCAACGCATCGGATCACACAAGGCACTTCTCGAACCCATGGTCGCGTGATGCGTGTTGATTGAATACCGCACAATGTTTCTTTCGTGATCGACGGCCTACGCCACAGAACCGAATGGTGTACCGTAGACTTTCAGTGCGTATTACATGAGTAATAAACATCGGTTACTACTAGACGTAGCTAGCGAGCATGTCCTTGACATGTAAGTCAGAATCATCAATACTGACAAACAAATATCCCAATTATCTACTCTCGCTCGGTCTCGCCGCCGAGGGACTGCAGAGCAGTGTGACTTGCGGTAGATCGCGAGCACAGATCTAAGGATAAGTATTGAATGGGTAGGATCATGCATTAACCATATGAACCTTAACGCAGTAAAAGTCCCTAACAAGAGACTTTCTTCAAGAAATCGGTCGGCAAAACTGACCCCGAATGGTCATCGGTCGTTCTTAAGCGTGACTGGCTCATCTTGCCAATGTTGTCACAAGTCAATCCGCACTGCTTATCGTCGCCAGGAGCTCTTCATGTTTCGCGGTTTCGCGTCTAGTACAAATTTCTGCATTCGACTGAGCCTTTGGCTACTATTAATCGTTTCGATAATTCTTCCGTTCTCCCAAGATTGCTATGGTCAGGTGGTCGATCCGGTCACAGCCGCGCAAGCACCTATCGCAGGCGCCGGACATCATTACATTGGAATGGGCGCGGAGACGGTTAATCCCTCCGACGGCTCGGCCTCTTTTGACTTGCCAATCCAGACTCCGGCCGGTCGCCAACTCTCGTTTCCATTTGGAATCCGCTACAACGAATCGACTCCATTCTCTCTCGCGAACAATTCACAAGGCCCTACATTCGGGTGGATTACTCCGATCAGCAATGGGATGGCACCGCCGTTTGATGTGAATGGCTGGTCTTACAAGCTGCCTAGCTATCAAGCACAAGCATTCATAGCTTCTTCTCAGACTGAGACTTCGGGATGTTCAGACTACCCTAACTGTGCCGTTAACTACTGCTGGGGAACTCAGGGCTATAGCTTTTCAGGTCTGGATGGTGACTCGCATGTCCTCTATGTAGCTAACATTTGGCCTGATCCCGATAATCCCCAAGTGAATTTGGAAAGTATTTGTCAGAACACGTCTTGGAATGGCTTTGGAGGCCAAGCGTCAGGTGGAGCGGTAGGACTTGCGACGACTATCGGAACTACTGCCCTCGGGGCTAGCTTTCAGCCGCCTCTTACGGTTACCGATACTTCCGGGACGGTATATCAGTTTCCGCAAGGGCCGGCAATCTCAGCCAGCCCAACGATTGTTGGAGTTCAGACATTCGGGATGCTGGCTCAATCCATTACCGATAAGAATGGGAACCAAATAGTACTGAATGGTCAGAGTGGGGTTACTGGCGGCAATTCGCTGCACGCCGGAAACTATAAAGACACGCTTGGTCGTGCGGTTGTAAGTTGGACGGGCCTCGGACAGTCTGGTGGCGACTCGATCACCGTTTCTGGATTGAGCAAGAGTATCGATGTCAAGTGGACCAGTACTGCTGTAACGTTTCCTTCAACAAGCCAACAAGTTATCGCACCCATAACGACTTCAGGCACTTGCGGATTAGGCAGCGGGCAGGGAAGCATACCGATGCAGGTCGTAAGTGAGATCGATTTGCCCAACCAACAAAACTACAGGTTCGAGTATGGCAGTGCTCCTAGTCCGGGCAGCAAATGGGGAAGACTATCCAAAATTATCTTTCCTGGTGGCGGGTATGTCCGATACGTCTGGGGTACCAATCCACTGTCCAAGGCGACTTATCAGCAATGGCCGTTAGCTGCAGTAATTGCGAACGCCACTGGAACTGATTCCTGTTGGGCCGAAGTTGATACGCCAGCGATTGTCGACCGATATGTGAGTTACGACGGATCAAGTGAAGTACTACATCAGCACTTCGATTACAGCACCAATTGGGTTGTTGAAGGTGCCGGCAAGCATGTCTATTGGAGTTCAAAGAAAACAATCGTAACCAGCACAGATTTGATCACTAGTGACGTTGCTGTTACCACCTATACCTACGGCTGGGTCAGTCCGTTTCAGGGGCCAAATGACGGCGGTCGCGTTGTGGGGCCCGCTTTCATAAACTGGCAGACTCCTCAGGTCCCTGTGGAGCAGACGGTACTGTACCAGGACGGCCACGGCAATACCCTCAAGACGATCAATAAAACTTGGGCTGATCAATACACCATGGTCGGAGACCAAACGATTTTGGACAATGGCCAGGGGATCACAACCCTCAGATGTACCGACAGCTACGATCGTGTGATAGCCGCCTATCAGTATGACTTTCAAACCGCAGTCGGAAGCTTTACAGATCCTGGTTGTGGTGCGCGTTCTTCAGCACTCAGCAGCGGCCTCAGCACCGCGGCCATCGGTCCGCTACTGCGGCAGACAGTTACGGCGTACCACAGCTTCAGTGATGCCAATATTCTGGACGAGTCAGACAGTGTTACAGAAGCAGACAGCGGAAATCATAAAATAAGACAGACCAACTACGTGTATGACCAGACCGCCCCTATGCCTTCCGGGGCTGCGACAGGGCTCGTTACTCCGCCGGGATCACGAGGGAATGCTACTTCTGTATCGCGTTGGTTAAATACGAATAACTCCTTTGTGACCAATACCTACACGTACTTCGATACGGGACAAGTTCAATCGATAACTGATCCTTGTGGTAACACGTCCTGCACAGACGTCGTAGGGGGTAACCACACTACCACGTATTCATACTTAGACAATCCCTCTTCGGATAACGGTTGGCTGTCAAACCAACCTCAAACTCACGCGTACCTTACGCAAGTTACTTACCCAAGCACAAGCGTTGCCCATCAAGAGTCCTATACCTGGGGATTCTCGGACGGGCTATTGAGATCGCACACAGACCAGAATACGCAACCGACCAAATACTGTTATTTGGTTGGAGGATGTGCGGGTACAATCAATGATCCGTTGCTTCGTCTGAGAGAGGTGGACTCGCCCGACTCAGGTAAAACGACTTATGACTACCTCGACTGGTTGCCGGATGACTCCTTTCCGGCGACATCCACGATCAAGAAGTCCGTGCTTGAAGGTACTTCAGGTGGGTCCACAACATATATCAATTCCAGCACAATTATGGATGGGATGGGACATGTCACGCAGACCCAGGAAACGTCAGATCCTTCGGGAACCGACTTGGTTGATACTGTCTACGACGGACTGGGTCGCGTCCACTCTGTCTCCAATCCGTACCGCACATTGCTCGACCCGACCTATGGTGTGACTGTATACACCTACGATGCTCTTGGGAGAAAGAAGAGCCAGGTTGACTCTGATGGGGCCAGTACTCAAGGGTGGGACTATTCGGGGACTACTGTCACTTATACGGACGAGAACAAGAATCAATGGAAGCGGACGACCGATTCGTTGGGACGACTGGTAGGAGTTCTTGAGCCCAGTGCTACCTCCCCGGTTCCAAACATGGAGACGGACTACTTCTATGATCTGTTAGATAACCTGACTTCTGTCACTCAGTGGGGCGGTATCAAGGGCTCCGTTGGATCAAGATCGCGGTCCTTCTCCTACGACAGCCTCTCGCGGTTGATTCAGTCTTTCAATCCGGAGGCGGGGTGGACATGTTATGGGACGACAGGAGGCGCTTCGCCGAACGGTAGCAACTGTCTCAACGGATATGACGCGAACGGAAATCTGACAAATAAGACGGACGCCCGAATGGTTGTTGTGAGCTATTTGTATGATGTCTTGAATCGGGTGTTGAGTAAACGCTATTCGAACGATGCCAGTCACACGCCGTCCTCCTGCTATCAGTATGACTCCTCGACTCTCGGGGTGACGCCGGCCTATTTGATCGGACGTCTGACAAATCAGTGGACGCAGAGTGCAGGTGTGTGTACAACTGCTCCCCCAGCGACCGGACTTTGGACGCGGCGGTCGATCCTCGCATACGATGCGATGGGGCGTGTATTGAAGGAGCAACAGTGCACACCGTCGAATTGCACCAGCGGAACGCCTTACTCCCCCGCCTACACATATGATCTGGTCGGCAATGTTTCGACTTCTACGAACGGGGTCGCCTCAACGCCCGCGGCTACAGCAAATCCACTTACTTTCACCAACGTTTTCGACGGCGCTGGACGGCTGCTGACTCTGACTAGTAATTGGATCGACGCCACACATCCGGCAACGCTCTTTTCTGCGCAAGTCGGTTCATCCACTCCGTGTGCAAATTCCCTATCAGCCGCTTATGCTGCGCCTGGTGGATTGATGAATGCCGTGTATGGAAACGGGCTTACGTTAAATCGTGGCTTCGACAAACGGCTTAGGAGTACCTGTGAGTTCGATACGGGAGGCGTGATTGCATCGCCGACGAGCGGCTCTGCAACAGTGACTATCACTGGAGCGGAGCAGAGCAAATGAGTAACGATTGCATACTTCAATCACCTTGCAAGAAATCAATTGAAATCGAACAAAGTGGAAGTAACAGAAATAACCAAGATATTGAGCCTGGTTTAGAGATATTCGACAAGCTCCAAACTGCAATGAGTTATACGCCCGGGGGAAAGACGAACGTGGGTTACAGTAGATTTCGGCGGAGCAATATCTCATTTAATCCGATCGGGGCAACTCTCTTATCGTTGCTACTGCTCTTTGCGCTCGCTTCTGCGGGCGCGGTTGCGCATGCTCAGACAACGACACTCGTGATTTCTCCGAACACTGTCACGGTGGGCAATGCGATGACCTTGACAGCGACGGTGAAGAATGGCAGCGCGGCTATTTTCCCGGGGCTGGTTCAGTTCTGTGACGCTTCGTTTCCGAACTGCCAGGATATGGCCGTGCTGGGTTCAGCACAACTGACCAGCGCAGGTACTGCATCGATGGGATTGCGCCTCGGTGTAGGTACGCACAGGATCTATGCGGTCTTTGTCGGCACAACAACGTATCCGGCCAGCACATCGAGCACGCAAACGGTTGTCGTAAACAACAGCAGCGGGACCTATGCCAGCACTGCCACTCTCACTGCCAGCGGCAATGCAAGCAATTACACGCTGAGCGGCACCGTCGGCGGTCTCGCCTCTGTCCCGCCGACCGGCAGCGTTTCGTTTCTCGACACAAGCAACGGTAACGCTCAGCTTGGTACGGCAACGTTGGGAATGCCTGGCTATGCTTTGCAAGGTCCTACACTTTATGGCGATGGAAACTCAATTTGCTCCAACACAAATTGCGTTGCGATCGCTTCGGATGTCGATGGCGACGGCATCCCCGATGTGGTGTATACGTTTTACAGCAGTAATGTGGTCTTGGTTTCGATCGGCAACGGAGACGGAACTTTTCAGCCGCCGGTAAGTTATGCAACAGGCACGAGTCCAGGATTCATAGCTGTCGGGGATTTCAACGGCGATGGTGTTCCAGACATGGCGGTCAGCAACACGGGCAGCAGTACGGTCGGGGTGTTTCTCGGCAGTGGAAACGGTGTATTTCAACCCCAGGTAACCTATGGGACATCCACCAGTCCTGCAGGTATCACTGTAGCTGATTTCAACCGCGATGGCATTTCAGATTTGCTGGTCCTCAACGCTAATGGCGGCTCTATTTCAGTCCTGATCGGCAACGGCGATGGCACCTTTCAGCCGCGTGTAACGGCAGCAATTGTAGGTCACCCGGATGCTGCTACGGTTGCAGATTTCAATAGAGACGGCATCCTCGATGTAGCGATCACTATCAATACAGGAAGTCCTGCCACCAGCGCGATAGGGGTATTCCTAGGAAATGGAAATGGCACGTTTCAATCGCCGATAACATATCCACAGAATGGTTCAATCTCGATTGCCACTGCTGACTTCAACCTTGACGGTATCCCCGATCTTGTCTATTCCAATCATGGCGGCAACACGGTTTCGGTGATGCTCGGCAACGGGAATGGCACCTTTCAAACGGCAGTTCCCTATCTGGTGGGAGCGAACATTGGACCGGTGGCGATCGGAGACTTCAACCAGGATGGCGCCCCGGATGTTATTGCCGTGGGCTCGACAAACACCTCTGTGCTACTGGGTAATAGAGATGGCACATTTCAATCGCAGATCACTTATCCAGCGATGGGCAGCGGCATTGCGGTTGCGGATCTAAACGGAGATGGTCTTCCGGATGTGGTATCGGTTAACCATCAGTTATCCGTGATGCTTAATACGCACGTTGCCACCTACAGCACGAGCGGCATTTCCTTCACCGGCGCGGTAGGCCTGCACAATGTAGTTGCGACCTATTCGGGAGACAGCAATTACACCGTCAGCCAATCGAGCTCTGTAGGGCTTACCTCGAGCAACACCACACCCTCGCTGGCCGTTACAAGTTCGAACTCGCCATCCTCCTATAGCGGAACTGTCACCTTTACAGCGACCATCTCCAGTGGTCCGACCGGCACAGTGAGGTTCTTTGATGGCGCAACTCAGATCGGTAGCGGCACGCTCAGCGGCACCACCGCTACCTATACAACCAGTACATTAGCCGCAGGAATTCATTCCATCAGCGCCAGCTGGGCCGGAAACACGATGTACAGTCCAGTCACTTCCGCTTCTATCGTTCAGGTCGTCAATCAAGTAACTCCGACGCTTAGCTTGACCACATCCGGCACGCCATCTGCCTACAGTGCCTCTGTGACCTTCACCGCGACCATCTCAAGCGGTCCCACCGGTACGGTGACTTTCTATGATGGTGGCACATCGATCGGAACAGGCACGATCGCCGGCACCACGGCCACGCTCACCACCACTACCTTGGCCGTAGGTAGCCACGCGATTACTGCAAGTTGGGCCGGCAATGCGAACTACGCAGCCGTCACCTCCAATCCCATCACGCAGGTCGTAAGTAAAGCCTTGCCAACATTGGTCTTGACGACCTCTGGCACACCGTCTGCCTCGGGTGGATCGGTAACGTTCACGGCGACGGCTTCCAGTGGACCCACTGGTACGGTGACCTTTTACGACAAGGGCACATCGATCGGAACGGGCACGCTCAGTGGAATGACTGCAACGTTTACGACCAGCAGCCTGGCGGTAGGTATCCATACCATCACAGCGAGTTGGGCCGGGAACACGAACTACGCAGCAGTTACCTCCAAAGCTATCAGCCAGGCAGTGAATAATCCTGCCCAGACCACAACCCTCTCGATCTCTCCGAGCACCGTCACGGTAGGCAATGCCATAACCCTGACTGCGACGGTGAAGAATGGAAGCGCGGCTATTTTCCCGGGGCTGGTTCAGTTCTGTGATGCTTCATCTCCGAACTGCCAGGACATGGGCGTACTGGGCACGGCGCAACTGACCAGCGCCGGCACCGCGTCGATGGGGTTACGCCTCGGCGTCGGGACACACAAGATCTATGCGGTCTTCGTCGGCACGACGACGTATTCGGCCAGCACATCGAGTACGCAAACGGTTGTTGTGAGCGATGGCGGCGGGACTTATGTCAGTACTACGACTCTCGCGGCCAGCGGCAATGCAAGCAATTACACGCTGAGCGGCACCGTCGGCGGCCTCGCATCTGTCGCGCCGACCGGCAGCATCTCGTTTCTCGACACAAGCAACGGCAATGCACCGCTTGGGACAGCGACCTTGGGAACCGTCGGCTATGCTTTGCAGGGTCCTACGCTTTTTGGGGATGGGAACTCAATTTGTTCCAGTTTCAACTGTATGGCAATCGCTTCGGATGTCGATGGCGACGGCATTCCCGATGTCGTGTACACGTTCTACAGCAGCAATGTGGTGTTGGTCTCGATCGGCAACGGAGATGGAACATTTCAGCCGCCGGTAAGCTACGCAGCCGGCACTAATCCAGAAACGATTGTTACCGGAGATTTCAACGGCGACGGCATTCCTGACTTGGCGGTCAGCAACACCGGCAGCAGTACGGTTGGGATATTTATAGGCAGTGGAAACGGGGTATTTCAACCCCAGGTAACCTATGGCACCTCGACCAATCCGATAGGTATCTTCGCTGCAGATTTCAATCGGGACGGTATTGCGGACATACTGGTTCTCAACAGCAACAGCAGTACTATCTCTATGCTGCTTGGCAATGGCGATGGCACGTTTCAATCACGGATAACGGCGGCCACCGTCACACACGGGGCAGCAGTCGCGGTTGCGGACTTCAACGGCGACGGAATGCTCGACATTGCGGTTGCGACCATCTCAGGTTCCCCGAGCCAGATCGGGATATTTCTGGGGAATGGAAATGGCACCTTTCAATCGTCGATAACCTATCCGCAGAGTGGAGCGGACTCGATTGCCGCGGCCGACTTCAATCTGGACGGTATCCCTGACCTGGTCTATTCCAATCACGGCAGCAACACCGTTTCGGTGATGCTCGGCAATGGGAATGGCACCTTTCAAACAGCGGTTCCTTACCTCGTAGGAACGAACATTGGACCTGTAGCGATCGGAGACTTCAACCAGGATGGCGCCCCGGATGTTATTGCCGTGGGCTCGACGAACACCTCCGTGCTAATGGGTAATAGAGATGGCACGTTTCAACCACAGATCACTTATCCGGCGATGGGCAACGGCATTGCAGTTGCGGATCTGAACGGGGACGGACTTCCGGATGTGGTATCCGTGAACCATCAGTTATCCGTCCTGCTCAACACGCACGCTCGCTTCTATAATGCCAGCGGCATTTTCTTCACGGGCACGGTAGGCCTGCATAATGTGATAGCGACCTATTCTGGCGACAGTAACTATACCGTCAGTCAGTCAGACCCCGTGGGACTCACCTCCAGCAATACAACGCCTATGCTGACGGTAACGAGTTCTGGCTCGCCATCCATTTATGGTGGGTCGGTCACGTTTACGGCGACCATCTCCAGCGGTCCGACAGGTGCCGTGAAGTTCTACGACGGCACAACTCAGATCTGCAGCGTTACGCTCAGCGGCACCACTGCAACCTGTACAACCAGCGCACTGACCACTGGAACTCATTCCATTACCGTCAGCTGGGCCGGAAACACCACGTACAGTCCGGTCACGTCCGCACCTATCGTTCAGGTTGTCAATCAAGCAACTCCGACACTAAGCCTGGCGACGTCGGGAAATCCCTCCATCTATGGTGCCTCTGTGACCTTCACTGCGACCATCTCAAGCGGTCCAACCGGAACGGTGACTTTTTACGATGGCAGCACATCCATCGGAACAGGGAATCTCAGCGGTACCACCGCAACCTGTACCACTTGCGCGTTGGCTGTAGGAACTCATTCCATTACTGCCAGTTGGGCCGGCAATGCGAACTACGCAGCCGTCACCTCCAATCCCATCTCGCAGGTCGTAAATAAAGTCAATGCCTTTACCGAAATCATGTCGGCTCCCAACCCTTCGGCGGTCGGTCAGAATATTGTTTTCCAGGCCATTGTGAATACGCAGGGTGGTGCACCCACTGGCAGTGTTACCTTCAAAGACGGCGGTTCAACTCTCGCGACCAGTACAGTCAACACGGTAACTACCACCAATCTGATTCCATATTCGCAGCAAGTCGGAGGGATTTCCTGGAGCCCATATTGCTCTTCAGGAGATACCTCTAACGTGACCCCTAATAATTCCGCTGTCGCTGCGCCTGATGGAACCAACACGGCAACTAGTTTCGTGGTTCCCAGTTCCTTATCGTGCGGATCAACCGGCTCTTGGGGAGCTATTGGAACCATCCCGACTGGACTCGTATCTGGACAGACTTATACCGTCAGTGTTTGGCTTCGAGGATTAGCCGGAGGGGAAATAGTCGCCTTTGGCTTGAACGATTGCGCTTGGAACAATGTCAACTTGACCACTTCGTGGCAAAGATTCACCTTCACCTACACTGGAATTTCCACTGCTATAGCCAATTGTGGAACCGGCGTGCGCGGATTCCAGGTGGCGGACAATTCTGCCCCAAACGCCACCTACTATGTCTGGGGTGCTCAGGTAGAGCTTGCTGCCACGGAAGGGCCTTATGTCAAGACAGGAGCCTCTGCACAGAACGGATCTGGCGGAATTGCCTCACTCAACACGAGTTCCCTTGCTGTCGGCACACATCTCATCACCGCCAGTTGGCCAGGTGATGCGAACTATGCAGCCGCGACATCAAGCGCTATTAGCCAAATCGTAGGTCAGGCTACCCCAAGTCTTAGTTTTACAGCCATCGTTACGCAAACCTATGGAGTTGCTCCATTCAGCGTCAGCGCCAGTTCAGCTTCGACTGGAACAATTTCCTACAGTGTCATATCTGGGCCCGCTACGATTTCTGGTTCCACTCTCACAATTACCGGCGCAGGCACTGTGGTCCTAGGCGCGTACCAAGCTGCAACGACCAATTACAGCACAGCCACCGCTTCAATCAGCTTTATTGTGAACAAGGCCACCCCGAGCCTAAGCTTTACCTCCATTGCTCCGCAAACCTATGGAGTCGCTCCATTCAGCGTCAGTGCTGGTTCGATATCAACGGGAGCCATTACTTACAACGTCATGTCCGGCCCAGCAAGTATTTCCGGTTCAACCGTCACCATCACTGGCACGGGAACTATCATTCTGAACGCGTCACAGGTCTCTACCGCAAATTATCTAGCGGCCACTGCTTCAACCTTCATTACGGTGATCCCAGCGACACCGACTCTAAGTCTCGCGACATCGGGTGCACCGCCTGTTCATGGCGGATCCGTCACCTTTACGGCCACGATCTCCAACGGCCCGATGGGCGCAGTGAATTTTTACGACGGAGGCGCGCTACTCAAAAGTCAGCAGCTCAGTGGCACCACTGCGACCCTAACGATCAGTACATTGACGGGGGGCACTCATACCATCACCGCCGCTTGGCTGGGAGATCCTAATTACGACGCTGTTATCTCTAACACCATCACCCTGACGATCCCAGGAATTCCGCTACTGCCTGCAGGCATCATCAATTCCGTTGCCGGAACTACATTTGGCTTTTCTGGCGATGGAGGACCGGCCACTAGCGCTAAATTGTATAGTCCGGTGAGCGTAGCAGTGGACGCGTCTGGCAACATTTACGTTGCAGACGGCACTAATTGTGATGTCCGGGAGGTATTTGCATCTGACGGCCATATTGCTACAGTGGCAGGATTACCAGCGCCTACAACAGGAGCGAATTGCGGTTACAACGGCAACAACATGGTGGCTACTAGCGCGGCGTTGGGTTCGGTAGCTGGCGTAGCCGTCGATTCAAGTGGCAATCTCTATATTGCTGACAATTCCAACTGCATCATCCGCAAAGTAACGTTTAGCTCTCCCGGTGTCGGCACGATTTCTACAGTGGCTGGAACCGCACCCACCACAGACGGAAACTGCGGGGACCTCAGCGGCAACGATAGTTCCAAATTGTATTTCCCGAAGAGTGTTGCAACAGACGCTGCCGGAAATGTCTATGTGTCAGCTGCATATCGCGTCCTTAAATTAACGACCACGGGCAGCATTACCACCGTAGCAGGAAATGGGGTTGAAGGTCCCAGTGGTAATGGTGACGGACAATTGGCCACCAGCGCACATTTGTCGAGTCCCGGCGGTTTGGCAGTAGACGCGTTTGGGAACATTTACTTTGGAGACGGTGGACGCGTCCGCAAGGTGACGTATACCAATAATGTCGGCATTATCAGCACGGTGGCTGGCGGCGGCACTGGCTGTCCTCAGCAGTACGATTCGATGGGGGATGGCTGCCCAGCTACAAGCGCTGTTGGCACAGGTGGGGCCGTCGCATTGGATGCGGCGGGTAATTTCTATGTTTCAGGCGGCGGTGTCATCCGTCTGGTGACAGCTTCGACAGGAATCATCTCCACGATTGCTGGAGGTGGTACGGGCTGCCCTCAAGAGTCCGATGGTCTGGGAGATGGTTGTCCAGCCACTCAAGCTACGATGACTGCCGCCGGTTTGGCTCTTGATACAGCTAGTAATATCTACGTTGCAGATCCAGGGTACGATTATCGCGTACGTGCCATCGGCTCCAACCGATCATTAACGTTGAACTTAGCTAGTTCGGCATCATCTTTCGCTTATGGAACCCCCGTAGTATTGACGGCGTCATTAGTCTCTGGCGGACCAAGCGGCCCGGTGACGTTTTACGATGGCAGCACCGTGCTCGGCACAGGTTTAATCAATGGCACAACTGCTACGTATTCGACCGGCGCTTTGACAGCAGGAACACATACCATTACCGCTAGTTTTGCCGGCGATTCTGCTTACAACTCCGCTACCTCCAGCGCGATTACCCTGACGGTGGTGAAGGCCAATCCCGTCATCACATGGCCGCCGCCGTCACCAATTGCTTACGGTACCTCGCTCGGGGCAGCCCAATACAACGCGTCAACGAACCTGCCGGGTGGTACCTTTACTTACGGCTATACTCCAGCATCAGGGCCTCCGCTGACTGTCGGGTTGTACTTACTTACGACGACTTATACTCCTGCTGATTCAGCGGATTACAACACGGCTACCGCAACAGTCCCACTGACAGTGGTCAAGGCTACGCCCGTCATCACTTGGTCTAGTCCGGCAAACATCACCAAAGGCACGGCGCTCAGTGCAACGCAGCTCAATGCGTCCTCCACAACAGCAGGTACTTTCACCTACTCGCCTGCCTTGGGAACTGTATTAACTGAAGGACCCCATACTCTGTCAGTGACGCTTAACCCCACGGACACAACTGACTATAACTCTGCGACAGCCACGGCATACGTTACCGTCACTCAAGGCGTAGGCACATGGGACACCGGTACGGTCACTCTTACGGTGAATGGGATTCTTTCGGCTATTGCCAATTATGGAAATGGTGCAACGCCAAGCTCTGTTGCTGAAGGGTTAGCGGCGAATGTCCAGGTAGGCTCTCCAGTAAAGATCACTGCTGTCGACGACGCGCTGTACCTCGAGGCGATCCAGGCTGGCGCTGGAACGAACTACACCTACACTCTTCAAGCCCCGACATACGACTCTACGGACTTTAGTGAGCCCTCATTCACGTATCCAGCGGTCAGTGGCAACCTCGAAGGTGGGGCGAACCAGAATGCGACAGGAAGCGTCGTCTACAAGTACAACGTTCCACTGTCTGGAGGATATGACCCAGTCGGCAATCTGCTCAGCTACAGCGATTCTGTAATGGGTACATGGAATTTCAGCAATAGCCAAGGCTCCGGCTATGATTCGCTGAACCGGCTTTCTGCAGGTACACAAACGCCAATCACCGGCGCTCCTCAATCCTTCTGCTGGACCTATGACAGCTTCGGCAATCGCACCACTCAAGCAATATCGAATCAGCCGTTCGCTAATGCGGCCGGTGCATCCGCCTGTCAGCTCGCAGGTTCCGCTACGTTGTTGGCGAATGCCTGGGCCAATTACGACAACGTAGCCAATAACAACCGATTTACCAATACAAGCCAAGCGACCGGAGGCGTCGGATATGACCCGGCGGGCAATGTTGTGGACGATGGCGCAAACCAATACCTCTACGACGGAGACGGACGCATTTGCGCTGTGGCCAGCACGTCTGTTGACGGCATTACGACGATGACCGGCTACATCTACGGTGCAGACGGCATTCGTGTGGCCAAGGGCAACATCAGTGTTTGGAGTTGTGATCCTTCAATCAGTAGATTCGCAACAACCAATGACTATATTCTGGGGCTCGGCGGTGAGCAGGTGACCGAGATGGGCATGGACGCGAACAACACCATGGCGTGGCAGCACACCAACGTGTATGCCGCAGGCAATCTCATTGCCACCTACGACGGCGGAGTCAACGCGACGGGGGGTACAACCGGAGGACTGCACTTCTATCTCAGCGATTCACTGGGTACCCGCCGCGTTCAGACCGACTACGCCGGCGTGCTCGAACAAACCTGCTCCGGTCTTCCCTTCGGTGACGGCCTGGCCTGTACCGGCTCGACGGAGTACCCTACCGAACATCACTTCACCGGCAAAGAAAGAGACACAGAATCGGGCAACGACTACTTCGGCGCCAGGTACTACGCGTCAACAATGGGACGCTTCCTCAGCCCCGACTGGAGCGCGAAAGCATCGCCCGTGCCGTACGCAACATTTGGTAATCCTCAAAGCCTGAATCTGTACAGCTACATGCATAACAATCCGCTCAGTGGTACTGACCCAGATGGGCATTGTGATTTCGGATGCGTGTTCAACATCGCCATGGGGATTTTCAATGGTGTTCAGAGGGACGGTAGCGTAGGAGCATATGCAAGAAATCTAGGAGTGGGGATTCTAAAGGGAGCGGGCAGCGCGGTCATCAACACGGCCAAGTTGGCGGCTGCTGGAAGCAATCCCGGAGCTGTCGCTGCTGCTGTGATGACGCCAGGACCCGCAGCACTCCAGGCCTCCAATCAGACACAGGCACAAGCCTCGATTGCGACACAAGTCATACTTCCGGCAGCGGCTGGGTTAGCTGCCGGGGCCGCTGGAGCTGCTGAAGGAGCTGCTGGCGCAATTCCTTCTACCGTTGCGCGTGCTATTCCTGCATCAATCGATGCCACGACTCTCGGAGCTCCCGGGGCATCTGATGTTTTTGTAACGAGCGGTGGTGCTCTTAACGGGATGTCATCGAGTCAGATATCCAGCGGACTCACCATCCCGGAGAGTTCGAGCGGCTTCAATATTTTCGAATTTCCTACCCCGGACGGCATCGCTTCGCCAATCAATCGAACGAACCCTGGGTTTGTCGGAGGAGGCCAGACAGCCGGAGGTCTTCCTGAATATGTGGTCCCCAATGGGCCGATTCCAGCGAACGCCACAAAGACGTACGTTCCGCCTAGCCAATGATGCTAACAAAGCCAACGGAGAATGAGATGGGAATCAGTCCAGAAGAAGTTGAAATCATAGGTTCTTGGGTCATGGTCAACGGTCGAATGACTGAGGACGATACAAGCCAGCGGATAAGTTCCCTTGTCAAAACGGAACTGCAACAGGTTGCCACTTCCAAAGATGGTTGGGAAAAACTCTATCGAGACCCGCGAGATGGACGGCTGTGGGAGCTCACATATCCCCAAAGTGAGATGCAAGGCGGCGGCCCGCCAGCCCTACTTCTTATCAGTCCCGAGAAGGCACAAGAGAAATACGGGATACCCCTCAATCAATGATGATGAGTGGATCGCAGGGCGGGTCGCCGGTGACGATGTCAAACAATGACGGGTGTCGCCGGATCCCCGTGCTTCAGGAGGCTGAGGTTATGGGTACGATGCAAGCATCAGCTTCAGTTGGGGACTGGATGCATCTATGACGCTGCCTTTCGCTTGTCTTTTCAGCGAAGCGTCTGGCCACCGACCGCATTCTACCGGCAAAGAACGGGATACCGAATCAGGAAACGACTACTTCGAGGCGAGGTACTTCAGCAGTGCGATGGGCCGGTTCATGTCCCCGGACTGGTCGGCTAAAGAAGAGCCTGTGCCATACGCCAAGCTGGACGATCCGCAATCACTGAATCTCTACAGCTACGTCGAGAACAATCCCCTGAGCCGCGTGGATGCGGATGGACACTGTTGTGATTTGGATGAAGCTGCCCAATTCGTTGGGGGTGCTCTTAATGCGTTTGTAAGTGACAATGCTTTGGGAGCAGGAAGAGTCGATCAAACTAGCAGCGCGGGGAGACTGGGAGCAGCGTTTGGAGACGCCGGTGCCGCGATTCAAGGTGCGGGTGAGTTTGTATTGGGTACGGGCGGGAACGTGGCTGGCTTGGCATTGGATGCGACGGGTGTGGGTGCATTGGTAGGAGTCCCCGCGAATGTCGTTTCGACAGCGGCGATGGCTCAAGGTGGAGCAGCAGCTGTCGAAGGGATCACTCATCTGGCAATGGCCGCAACTAAGGGTGGAGGATCGCAGACAGAGCCGACCTTACCCGGCAAGACAGTCGCTAATGAAAACGGAGTTGAAGTTAAACATTACACGAAGAGCGGGGATCACGGGCCAGCGCATCTCCACGTCGAAGGCAATGGCCCCAGCACGAAGATCGGCCAGAATGGTAAACCGTTGAAGGGCTCAGCGGAGTTGTCATCCGCCCAGCAGCAGGTAGTCGACAACAATAAGGGCGCTATCAGAAGTGCTGTTGACAAAATACAACGCTGGTTCAAGTTCAACCAATAGTGAGATGAATATGGAAAACATGACTGATCTTCAATCCGTGTGGGTTTTTAACGGTCCTCGCTCAAACTTCCCAGCCGGGTTGTTCTCTCGCAAGGAACTTGCTGTGGAATGGATCAGCAAGTATCGGCTAACGGGAACGCTGACGCTGTATCCCATCGATGTTGCCGCCTATGACTGGGCAATCTCGAATGGGCATTTCAGTCCCTCTAAAGATGACCAACGCTCTCCAGCGTTCATCGAAAAATTTAGTTCTGCGAGCCAAGAGCACTACCACTTCGAAGATGGGGTTTTAGGGTAATCCATAGAACAGCCTCGATGCTCTCAAGAGGCGGGCAGGCCCAGCATCGCAACCTCGGCATCCGTGGCAGCCCTGAAACCCCTGCTCCAGCCACATCCCAAGAACGCGCTGCCTACGGCATCGGGTTAGGGGTGACACGTCACCCCAGAATGGGAGCTGCACAGCAACCTTAGGTTGCTGTGCGGGAACTATAGATGGAAAAGTATGTGCAGGCGCGGATCGGCGGCATACCGAATCTGGTAACGACTACTTCGGGGCCAGGTACTACGCAAGCTCAATGGGGCGTTTCATGTCGCCTGACTGGAGTGATGCAGCAGTACCAGTTCCGTTTGCAAATCTTAGCGATCCACAAAGCCTCAATCTCTACGCTTATGTGCGGAACAATCCGCTTGGTATTGTTGATGCCTATGGTCATGGATGGTGGAAAGATTCTTCAACGGGTTAGCCAACGCTACATACCGTCCGCTCGTAACGATGATCGAGCATCCGAAAATTGCAGGGAAGGCCATCGGAAATTCGATTGCACCTCCCATCGCAACTGCAAGAGCGATGAAGAACGCCACTGTCACGACCACCCAGCAGATAATGACGGGGGACGGGACGGCGATGGGCCTTGCAGTTGGTACAGTTGGGATGAATCTTATTCCCGGTGCTGGAGTTCGTTCATGAGTCGGGCCAGATCGATCCGCCGAAATAGCAGTGAGCTGACGACGGGAGAGAATGGCGCTACGATGCGCTCCGCAGCTTATCCATCAGTAGTTTGCTTTTTGGTATCCTGTTCTACCGCGAAGAACGGGACACAGAATCAGGAAACGACCGCTTCCGAGCGAGGTACTACGCCACCAGCATGGGCGGTTCATGAGCCCCGCTTGTCAGCCAAGATCATCCCCGTTCCATATGCGAAGCTCGGTGATCAGCAGAGCTTGAACCTGTTCGGATACGTTCGTAACAACCCACCGTAAATAATAGCGCTGATGGTCAAAGATGGTGGAAGGATTTCTTCAAAGCGTTAGCAAATACTACGTATCGTCCAATCATCACAATAGCGAAGCACCCTATATCGCTGAAAGGGATAGGTTTCGCAGCTACTCATCCCAAAACAATATTGACGGGAGTGAAGACTAACGCTTCCGTGACGGTAACCGGCGTATACATGGCATGGAGCTGACAGAGGAACTGTTGTTGGTACCATTAGGATGCTTTTTCCGGTGTTGGAGAAGCAGGAGATGCGGTTGAAGCTGTCGATGCCGTTGCAGAAGCCGGTGAAGCAATCGACGGCGCGGCAAAGCCGGTATCTTAGCCCATCACGCAAACACATGCTACGCCGATGTTCAGGCAACCTTGCCTGCGACACCCCTGGCAACTGGATTGTTGAGACGCGCGGTGGGATAACAGGAGCCAGTTCAACTGCGTCCATGCCCACATGGAGCGCTTCCACAAATATCATCACCCGCAACCAGTTTGCCCAAGTACCAAGGTGCAGAAGCTGCTCTGCTACAACGATGGTGAAAGCTAACCTCGAATAATCTTTTCAATGTTATTCTTTCAGCTAAAAATTAACCCATGGCTAAGACCCAAAAACAGGACTATTGGAATCGGTTTGATGCCCTTCGTACCAAGAGTGCGCAAGGGGATGTCGGCGTGTTGAGAATGAATCCGGTGAGTCTGTCTGTTCCTGCCTCGTCGAACCACTTCGACCACATAATCGAAATCTCCCGATCGGCCAGCAAGCCGTTTCCTATTAAATCGCTTTCGGAGAGATTGAAAGCGCGTCGATCTCCCCGCAGTAGCGGTTATTTCGGCCACGTCGGCGACAACATTGATCAGATTGTGGCGAACTACCCGACCTTGCGTTGGTGGATCGCGGCGGATGGTCTTGTTGTAGCCGAAATATCGTCGGAGTTGGGCCCGCTCTCGGACTTTGATCGTTGCGCAGGATCGATGACGGTCGAGCACATGAAAAATGGCCGTCTAGACAAGGCTTCACTCTTGATCATTGCGGAGCAATTGGATGCGAGAGGTTTTGTTTTGAAGAAGGACCTTCAGCCTGCACAGTGGAGGCCGATCGCTGAATATAACCAGAAACACTCTAGAACCCCGATTCGAACCTTTGCGAAAGCTGTCAATAATCCGAAATTCAGCCGCGGCGTACGCCGCCGACTCTATGTCGCTCGGGATCGATACAAGATGGCGCACAGGCCTGCTGAGCCGATAGACGAAGGGTATTGAAGTGTCCATCCGACCCCGACGGACAAACTTCGAGCTCGAAGGAAAGTCCGCGTAAATACTAGACAACGCCGTCCATTTTTTGTTCTCACTATAGATAGTTCTGGTGCAAGGGATTGTTACACATATCAGACTCCAGCATGCTAAGGCCAGTATGCCGGCCCGAAAGAGGTATCCGGGCCAATCTCCACCTCGTGAGAAAAGGAGTTTATGCAGACAAGGCCAACGCCACAACTCGAAATTCAGACGTTTCTGATAACTGACCTCAAACCGAATCCACGTAATGCTCGCATTCATAGCCGTCCAGACATCCGACAGATCGCAGACAGCATCCGCGTCTTCGGCTTCACAAATCCTGTTCTCATTGACGCTCAGGGCCAGATCATAGCAGGCCACGGGCGTGTCGAAGCGGCCAAGCTTCTAGGTATGCAGACCGTACCCACGATCCGTCTGGATCGGCTGTCACAAGATCAAATCCGGGCATACGTTATTGCCGATAATAAACTGGCCGAAAATGCGGGGTGGGACAAAGATATCCTGGCGATTGAGTTGCAGTATTTACTGACGCTGGATTGCGCGGATTTCGATGTGACGATCACTGGTTTCGAAGTTCCAGAGATTGACGTAATCCTCGAGGATGCTGCCGGGCAAGCGGCCCAAGAAGACGAGATTCCTGACCTGTTATTAAATCAACCGTCGGTCTCGGAGCCAGGTGATCTGTGGTTGCTGGGCAAGCATCGGATTCTCTGCGGCAACTCGCTGCATGAAGGAACCTACCAAACTCTGATGGGTGGCCGAAGAGCTGCAGTGGTCTTCAGCGATCCGCCATTCAATGTCAAAATTGACGGCCACGCGACGGGCAACGGTGTCATTCGACATCGGGAGTTCGCCATGGCTTCCGGTGAAATGAGTGAGGCCGAGTTTACCTCCTTCCTCAACAACAGCCTGCGCCTATTGGCGCAGTTCAGCGCGAATCATTCTGTCCACTACATCTGCATGGACTGGCGGCACGCTGGCGATTTGATTGCGGCCGGCAAGCAGAACTACGACGAGTTTCTCAACCTTTGCGTATGGCTGAAAAATAACGGCGGCATGGGAAGTTTCTATCGGTCGCAGCATGAATTGGTTCTGGTTTTTCGCAAAGGCAAAGGTCCACACCGCAACAATATTCAGCTAGGGAAGTTTGGTCGGAACCGCACCAATGTCTGGCAATATCCGGGCATTCATACGCAGTCGAAACAGGGCGGAGAAGGAAACTTGCTTGCACTTCACCCGACCGTTAAGCCGGTTGCCATGGTGGCTGACGCAATCCTTGACTGCTCAGCCCGTGGCGAAATCGTTCTCGATGCATTTCTCGGTTCGGGAACAACGCTTATGGCAGCCGAGCGGGTGGGTCGAGTCTGTTGCGGAATCGAGATCGATCCAACTTACGTAGACGTTGCCATCCGCCGTTGGCAGAACCATACGGGCGAGTCGGCTGTGCATTCAGCTAGCGGCAAGAAGTTCAATGAAATAGCAATTCAAAAGGGGGTGTGTCGTGGCTGATGAAGATCTGCCATACGAGGTAGGGTACGGGAAACCGCCGAAGAGTGGGCAATTCAAGAAAGGAGTTTCTGCGAACCCAAAGGGGCGACCCAAGGGTTCGAAGAATCTTGCAACCGTAGTTCTGCGTGAAAGCCGCCAACTGGTTCGTCTCAATGGGCCTAGAGGTAATCGCAAGGTCACAAAGCTCGAAGCCGCCGTGATGCAGCTCAGCAACAAGTCCGCTCAAGGTGATCTGCGTGCCTCACGGGAGTTCTTTTCTCTGGTAAGCCGATCAGAAGAGAGTACTAACTTAGCAACGTTGCCTGCAAACGTCGACGAAGCCGATCGTCAGACGATGCAGGGCATTCTGAAACGTATGCACGACCTCCAACCTATTGAAGAGTCTTCCTCGAAGGAGAATCAGTGAGCACTTTGACTTTATCGGAATCGGACTATCAAACCATTCTGCGCAACGATCTCAGAAGTTTCATCGAGCGGTCCTTCTATGAACTGAATCCGCAGACGAAGTTCATCGGCGGACAATATATCGACTTGATGGCTTCCCGGCTTGAAAGGTGTCGTATCGGAAAGAGCAGGCGTCTCATTGTGAATCTTCCTCCGCGCACTCTGAAATCCCATGCCGCAAGCGTCGCTTCTACAGCTTGGTTGCTAGGCCACGACCCATCGAAACAAATTATCTGCGTAAGCTACGGTCAGGATCTGGCCGACAAGCACGCACGGGATTGTCGCACACTGATGACAAGCGCTTTCTATCGCAGCCTTTTCCCTCATACGGTCCTCTCTCCGGAAAAGCTAGCTGTCAACGATTTCATGACCACTGCTCAAGGATTTCGAATGTCTACCTCCGTGGGGGGGGTCCTCACCGGCCGCGGAGCTGATGTCCTCATTCTGGACGACATCCTGAAGCCGGATGACGCCCTCTCCGAAACGCGACGTAAGGCTGCCAACGATTGGTATTTCAACACTCTCCTGAGCCGTCTGAACAGTAAAGCCGACGGCGTGATCATACTTGTGATGCAGCGGTTGCATCAGGAGGATCTGGTCGGCGAAGTATTGGAGCGAGAGGCTTGGGATGTGCTCGCTCTTCCGGCGATTGCTGTGCAGGAAGAGAGATATGAAATAGAAAGTCCATTTGGAAAGCACCTATACCAGCGCAAGCCCGGAGAGGCGTTGCATCCGGAGCGGGACAGCTTAGAAACCTATCAAAGAATCCGTGAGACGGTGGGCGAATACAACTTTCAGAGCCAGTATCAGCAGAGTCCAGGAACGCTAGAAGGAGGCTACATCAAACATGAATGGATCAAGTTCTACGATCCTCAGTCACTACCACGCGAGATGCACGAAATAATCCAGAGTTGGGATACCGCCAGCAAAAGCGGGGAGATGAATGATTACAGCGTTTGTACGACGTGGGGTCTTCACTTCGGCAGGTTCTACCTGCTGGACGTTTTTCGAGCGCGCCTAAGTTACCCGGAACTAAAGAAGGCTGTCCTGAGATTGCGAGGCGAACATGAACCTGGGAAGATTGTCATAGAGGACAAGGGTTCCGGGATCTCACTCATCCAGGATCTTAGAGCGGAATATGTGTTTGAGATTGTCCCATACAAATCTAATCCAGGCATGGACAAGGTAATGCGGCTCCACGCGCAGTCCATCAACTTTGAGAAAGGTGACGTGTATCTCCCTAGCCAGGCACCGTGGCTCGATGAATATATCCGAGAACTGACCGGATTCCCGGGAACCAAATATGACGACCAAGTCGATTCGACATCCCAAGCGCTGGATGTACTCGGCAAATTTGCCTGCTCAGAAGAAGATGTACCATTTCGATGGCCACGCCAGGGTTACGAGAGTTTCTGAGGATGACGTTTCGTTGTTTTGTTTGAGGTGTCAATTGGAATTCACGCAACCACCTTAAAGCGTGCCTTCATCTGCTTGAGAAGCAATTCCGCACTTTCACGTCGGATTTTCGACTTGGTTTGAATGGGGTGGTTCAATTTGAATCGTTCTTTGAGTTCCTTCGCACTGATGGCATCAGTGACAGATTCGACCACCCACTTCCACCGAATACCTGTCAATCTATGTCGATGGAGGCCTGCAGCCGTAAATCGATCGAAGTTCACTCCGACCAGGTCATATTGGGGCGCCTCAATGATTCCCCATCCGAGTGCACCGTACCCGCTGGCGTATGCAATTACCGTGTCCTGTGCGACGTAGCTGTTCAGTATTCGATCTCCAGCGTCTCCCCTTTCTTCATTAAAGCCGGCTGAGACCATTCCTTTTTCCCAGTTATGACGCCACCACGCATCGAGTGCCGCGACCTCGCCGCCTAGACCTAGGATTGGTGGAATACCGATGTTGTGCCAAAAGCATTGCGGTTCCCTGGAGTTCCAGGAGAGTTGGTACAACGGCTCCCTGCTGCGGTCAAACCGTACCGAGAAGCTGAGAAAGCGGTTGCTTCCGACTCGGAAAGGCATGTATTCGATACAGCGGAAAGCTACCCCTTGCGATGCCAACCATTCGCCTATGGAGAGAACCGAGTCATCGAACGAGCGCGCGACCAACACGATGCGACATTTCGCGTTGAGCTTGTTGAAGTCATAGTCGTCTCCCAAGAAGTCATCGATCTCGGCCTTCGCGCCTTTGAACCGTTCCAGGAAGCGCTCTCCCTTGAGATTGGCGTAATTTGCCAAATACTGAAGAGCTTGAGTCTCGACACCTTGCTTGGCCTCGCGTCGCTTCAGTTCGATGAAGACACCATAGCCGTTTTGGTCGAGGGCCACGATGTCGGCTCGTTTCTGTTGCTTCGTTGAAACCTGATTTTCGAGCATAAGCAATGGCTCCCCAAAGATCCTGGGATCGAATAGGCAAGCCTTTGAGGTTTTGTCCGGCTGAAAAATGAGGTACTTCTCTAACTCCAGCTCGCCCGGCTCCCAATCACTTCGGAGGGGCAGAGCATGGCCCTCCGAGATCTCGAAAATCATGAGTTTCTCCTATAGTTTGATCAAGTCTGTAGCGTCGTCAGTACACTACCATAATGTTGCGTAAACACGATTTGTTATTTTAATCCGACACGCCACCATAGCTAGGTGGAACCAGACTTCCTTGGTCGGCTCGGTCGCCGGATCTCGCGCTTGCGGACCAAGAAAGCGTGGACGCAGGTAGAGCTTGCGGAGCGAGTTGGAATCGACCGCAGTTTCCTGGCTGACGTTGAGCGAGGAAAGCGGAATATCTCGATTATGAATCTTGCCCTCATCGCCGAGGGGCTGGACGTTACCCTAGCTCAGTTGTTTTCGCGGCTTTAGCCTAGCCTGTTCATCTCCTGAATTGACTTGACTCTTCCTCTCAAGAGAGCGGAAATGGACCTCGGAGAGGAGGTTCGCCGGTGTCCAAGAGCCTGGGAGCAAAAGTCACAACAACCTCGAAAACCGTACGAAGAGGTCGCACCACGCCGTCGTCACCAGGATTAATGACGCGGGAAGAACCGGATGATCGGGTCCGGAGGGAACTTAACCGACTTTCAGGGCTCGAGCGAGGCGCATTGCAGGTCCTGTGGACGGAACTCTTCGGTAATCTGCCGAACCAAAAACTTCGGCGAGAGCTGCTCGTCATGATCCTCACGTACAGGATTCAGGAGAAGGCCTTCGGCGGCCTAAAACCGTCGACTCGAAAGAAGCTGTTGAGCTACGCCGAGGGCTTCACGAAGGACAAAGAGATCGTGCCGATCCAGGCCCGTGTCACAAAGCCAGGCACGCGGATCGTCCGGGAGTGGGGCAGCAAACTGCATGAAGTCGTTGTGGTGGATTCAGGATTCAGCTACGACGGTCGACAATATGGGAGCCTTTCCGAAATCGCCCGTTTGATCACAGGCACCCGCTGGTCTGGGCCGGCATTCTTTGGCCTCAAGAAGCATGCCAAGCAGGTAGCAGCATGAACGAACGGAATCGCTGCGCAATCTACACCCGCAAATCTTCGGAGGAAGGGCTTGAGCAGTCCTTTAATTCGCTCCATGCCCAGCGGGAGGCCTGCGAAGCGTATATCACCAGCCAGCGCCACGAAGGTTGGGAAGCTCTGAGCGCAAACTACGACGATGGCGGCTTCTCCGGAGGAAACACGGACCGCCCTGGCCTGAAGCAGTTGCTGACAGACATCCATGCCGGGAAGATCGATACAGTCGTCGTCTACAAGGTAGACCGACTGACACGGTCGCTTGCCGACTTCGCAAAGATCGTCGAACTCTTCGATTCCAAGCAAGTCAGTTTCGTCTCCGTAACCCAGCAATTCAACACCACAACCTCGATGGGTAGGCTCACCCTGAACGTCCTACTCTCCTTTGCTCAGTTTGAGCGAGAAGTGACGGGCGAGCGCATTCGGGACAAAATAGCCGCTTCGAAGGCCAAGGGCATGTGGATGGGAGGTCCGGTACCTCTCGGCTACAATCTGCGTGACAGGAAGCTTCACGTTAATCCGACCGAGACGGAACAAGTTCGAGAGATCTATTGCGAATATCTTCGGATCGGCTCCGTCTCGGGACTTAAGGAATTTCTCGATCGTAGCGCAAGGTTAAGTAAGCTGCGAATCCATGTAGGAGGAAACGAGAGCGGAGGCGGAAAATTCTTTCGCGGGGCGCTCTATCGATTGCTCGCGAACCACCTTTACGTGGGAGAGATTGCACACAAGGGCAATATCTACAAGGGTGAACATGAAGCCATCATCGATCGCGAGCAATGGTTACAAGTGCAGCAGTTGCTTAAGGAAAACAAGATCGGCAAAGAGCGCCGCGCCAGAAGCACCCGAAGCAGCCTCCTCACTGGCATTCTCTTCGACCAGGAAGGAAATCGCCTCACCCCCACGCATGCGAATAAGAATGGAAAACGATATCGCTACTACACATCGCAGAGCATCATCCGCAAGGGTAGTTCATGCGGTTCGCTGAGGCGGATCCCGGCGCAGGAATTCGAACAAGCTGTTCTCGGGCGGCTTGAATCCTTCCTGGATTCGGACGAAGAGTTACTCAGAGTCGCTCGTGATTTGGAACTCATTGGCAGGCCACTGGAAGCATTCTTCCGGGCCGCACGCAAGCGTTCCTCCACATGGAAAAGGCTTTCCTCCGATGACAAGGAGGAGCTAGCCAAGTCTGCGCTGGTCAAGGTTGTGGTTCACGAAAACCACATCGATGCGACCATAGCGCTCTTTGAATTGCTGGATTGGCCGGGGACAGAGAGCCGAGCGAATGAATCTGTATCTGCTTCGTTAAATGACAAGCGTTCGCATGTCATTGCGCTGACTTGTCCATTCAGCCACGCTCGTCGCGGACAGGAACTCAGGCTCATCATCGATGGGGCCGAGCCCCAGCTTACGAACAGCACTATGGCCCTCTTGAAAGGTGTTGCTCGAGCTCGCCTCTGGTACGAGCAACTCGTCTCGGGTGAGATCGGAAGCATACCGGAGCTTGCCAAGAAGAACGGCATTACGCCCCGGTATGTAAAAAACATACTTCGCGGTGCAATGCTGGGGCCGGACGGAGTTGAGGCACTTCTTGTCGGCGAGTGTTCTCCTGAGCTGACCTTGAGCGGGCTGGTTAATGAATTGCCGACGGAGTGGGGCTTGCAACGTAGAGTTCTATTCACAGCTCTCTCGCGATAAAAATCGCGAGAGAGCTGGTTAACTTCGTTTGAGCGTTACCTCCTACAAGCCGACATATCAGTACTAATCCTTGGCGAAGCCCATAAACCGCATAAACGAAGACAGTTTCGCATTAATTACGAATTGATCTTGTCAGCAATCCTGTTCTTAACAGTTGATCGCGAGGGTCACTTGTCCGAAATGCCGACTACAAGACCAGGTGGCTCGAGCGCTTTATCGGTGAGTGCATTGGCAATTTGCGCTCACTTAAGACGCATCGAGGGAATGCAGGACGGAGATAGTTTTTCCAGTGTTGCTGACTCATAATAGATGCGGGCAATTCTCAAATTCGAAACCGATAGTTCTCGAAGTGGTGCCTACTAAATCAGGAACGTCGCTTGTTATAGTCTTGTTGCTTCAGATAGGAGAGGAATGCCTGTGTCGGCGCTCTTCCACAGTGTTAGGAATTTGTTAAAGGCTTTCGTTGCATTGGGCCGGTCGCCTGCGAGCACCAAAGCTAGGCTGCTCGGTATCAGCGCCTACCGGGAGTTAGAACGGGAATTTGCCATAGGAGACAGGCTTTCGTTTACCGCGCCGGATCGGGAGTTGAGTGTTGCCAACCGTGACCTTGGCACAATCGAACGCGAACGGGACCGTGAAGAATATAAGGAACTGCTGAAACAGTTGTTGGCCGCGGCACGATTAAGGCCGTTAATACTACAGACCCCTGGGATGCCACGCGTGACAATACGATCTTCCGTGAGTCACTCATTTGGCTTTTGAATGAGGGAGGGACAGGGAAATAAAACGAGACTGTTACGAATCGACAGCAGGGGTAAGTGGTCGTAGCCGAATGCTGGTTCAATTTCTTGAAGGATGCGTTCTGGCTCCTGCAGCGAGCGAACCTGGAGGTCTAGATCACATTCTTAAGGGCAAACCAAACGAGAATCCCCGCGGCGAACCAATCAGAAACCATGGCGGTGTATTCTTTCGCGTTCTTGTTCTGGTGTGGAAGGTGAACCAGCCCTGCCAATCCGTAATACAAACCGCCCACGATTGCAGCAGGGACTACCCAATCTGAACGGAAGATGCTGCAGATTCCAAGTGTTCCCATGGATAGATTTCCGAAACCGATCTCTCGAATGATCGGCAATGCGCTCAGGTCATGAATTTCGAAGATTTCTTCGGCGGTAAATTGAGGTTGAACGATCTGCCTCATACCAGCAAGGAAGAGCCGAACTCCTACGGCCCAGAAGGTCCACCATCGGCCTATCAAAACCAGGCTCGTCAGAGTCTCATGAAATCGGAACGCTTCGACTGCAACGGAAGCTAACGGACAAAGGAACAGAAGAAGGATCACGATCACGAAATACATTCCAATCTGTCCTCCTGCAACCCAGAGTAAAGCACTCACAGCACTTTGCGAGACGTTTCGTAACAGTCTCGTTTTCTTCCTCACACCCCTCCCACTGGAAAATAAATTTGAAGGGTGACCTCGATGGATAAGACCGAATCCACAGTCCGCAATACGCTCATGGCGATTGAGGCACCACTCTACGATGTCGGTGTCATAAGTAGTTGCATGATGCTTCCGGGTTTCGACGGCATTCCCGCCGCGGCGGTACTTGACCGGCTTTCACTGCTCAAGTTCAGCAATGCCCACGGCTCGCACGCGATGTTCTCGTGAAGCGATACGCCGTTCAACTCGAACTACTGACGGTCGATGTCACAACGCTCGCGGGCGGTCAGGGTACTCGCTATCGCGCAGAGCTGAACGTTAAACTCCCTAGTCTCGACACCATAACCCCCGACGATGTGAAGAAGTCGATTGAAACAATCCCGATTTTCGGCTGCGATACCTGTCCGGCGACGGCCAACACTACAGAGGATGTCAAGTGCCCCGCCCATCAACTAGAAACCGTTCTGGAAACGCGCTCGATGAGAGCGGCATGGCCATTTCAACAGGCCACGCCGCCCACGCAAGTGCCTATTGAATGGTGACAACGAGCGGCACGCTTTGCGTAACGCCCGACGACGAGGCAGTCGCTGAGATCAGGATTGTCGTGGATTGCGGTGTTGGTTTCGTTGACGAGCTACCGCCGCCGCAACCGGTAAGCGATCCAATCATCCCCACAAGAAAGAGCAGTGCCAGGCCTTGCGCGTAAAGCCTCTTTCTCATCCTGAGCATTCCAGCTAAACCTA